>Ga0210030_1000120_pt1 | contig 58885 bp, 55 predicted proteins | sample CryGeymeta201523_FD_183986 | JGI IMG/M metagenome (GOLD analysis project Ga0210030, IMG submission 183986) | Groundwater microbial communities from Crystal Geyser aquifers in Utah, USA - Crystal Geyser metaG 2015-23 (SPAdes) (version 2) | ecosystem: Environmental > Aquatic > Deep subsurface >...
TCGGCTCCAGTTAAAAAACGGAGAAGACTAGCCCGCATGGGTTTGGATAAATATGCGCAGCGCCTGCACGCCGCTTTGGTGATTCCTGCGGCTTCACCCTGTCACCGATTTCAGCGTCGTAACACGCTCAAAGGGGGCTCTTTCGAGCGGTCACGATAAACCGGAGTCAGCGGTCACGATAAACCAGAATCGCTGGTCACGATAAACCGGAATGACCGGTCACGATCGACCGGAATACCCACATGTTCACCAAGGACACCCCAAAGCATGAAACATGCGTGCCCTGCGTAGGGCGGGTTTCAACCCGCCATGGCCGACTGAAGTCGGCCCTACGACACGCCATTCTTGCCGGCTGTGGGCGTTGTTTCACGTTAACGTCCATGTTCACCAAGGACACCCCAAAGCATGAAACATGCGTGCCCTGCGTAGGGCGGGTTTCAACCCGCCATGGCCGACTGAAGTCGGCCCTACGACACGCCATTCTTGCCGGCTGTGGGCGTTGTTTCACGTTAAGGGATGGTTTGGGATCAATAACTTGTTGATATGACTTTTTTTGGTTTTTGCCGATTCGTTCCCGCAAGCGACAAGCATCTGCTGCGAATGTGTTGAAAAACCGCTGCAAAAACGGTAGGAAATAGTCTTTGGGGGACACCGGCTGTGGAATTTTTTGTACGCCCATGAGCGCTTTCTGCTCAATCATCAGGTCAACAGGAAAGTCTTGCATGACATAGGCATCAGTGCGAGCCATTTGCAGCTTGCTGAAGTTTTGCACCGTGCCGGTAACCTCCTGTACAGTCAAACCAATTTTTAGGCCAAAATCCCGACAAATGCCCGCTGATACGCAGGATTTCTTCCCAAACGACAACTTTCTAAAAATCTTCGTTTGGGCAATTGCAGCTTCCTCGTTGGGGAATTCAGGTTTTTGGTCAAGCACCTGTAGGCTGTCGGACTTTCGGTACAGCGGCTGCAATCCGACCACAACAGCCCATTTTTCAACGCCTTTTTGACCCATAGCTACGGCTGTGAGTCTGCAAATTTGGCAAAAACTGTCTTCGCTGATGCCGGATTGCAGCCGCTGTACCGGAAGTCCGACAGGCTGCTAGGGGATGCGGAAATCACAAATATCCCGTTTCTGGCGGCACTAACGCGCGCATTTGCAATTTCCGCATCCCTAGCGCCGCATTTGCAAAGCACCAGGGTTGACGATGTTGGTCGGGCGACCGGCAATGAAATTCACCACATTGTCAAACGCAGCTCCGTAATACATTTCGTAATTGTCGAGATCGACATAACCGATGTGCGGCGTGCAAATGCAGTTTTCGAGACGCAACAGCGCGTGTCCTTGCAGAATGGGTTCGGACTCAAACACATCTACCGCCGCCAGGCCGGGTCGACCCCGGTTGAGTGCGCCCAGTAGCGCATCAGGCTCAATCAATTCGGCACGAGAAATATTAACCAGCAAGGCGGTGGGCTTCATGCGTGACAGGTCTTCCATGGTGACCGTACCACGGGTGTCGTCGTTAAGCCGCAAGTGCAGGGATAGCACGTCGGACTGTTCAAACAATTCCACACGCGTATTGGTCACCTCAAAACCATCAAGCACGGCGCGCTCCCGACTCGGTGCACGCCCCCACACCAGAACCCGCATGCCAAATGCCTTGCCATAGCCCGCCACCAACTGGCCAATATGACCATAACCCCAGATGCCCAGTGTGCGCCCTTTGAGCCGGGTACCCATACAAAAGTTGCTGGGTAGGGAGGCCGTTTTAAGGCCTGACTGTTGCCAGGCTCCATGCTTGAGGTTGCCAATGTATTGCGGTAGTCGGCGCATCGCGGCCATGATCAAAGCCCAGGTGAGTTCAGCTGGTGCGACCGGAGAGCCCGTGCCCTCAGCTACTGCAATACCACGCTCGGTGCAGGCTTGCACGTCCACATGCGCGCCGATGCGCCCGGTTTGTACCACCAGTTTTAGCCGGGGCAGTTTGTCGATCAGGGCTTTGTTGAGGTGCGTGCGCTCACGGTTGAGCACGATTACATCGGCATCTTTGAGCCGTATCACCAATTGTCCTAAGCCTTTGACGGTGTTGGTGTACACCTTGGCCTGATAAGCATCCAGTCGGTTAGCACATGCCAACTTGCGAACGGCATCCTGGTAATCATCAAGAATCACAATGTTCATGGAGCCGATTGTGCCTTGCTGGCCGAGCCTCCAGCGCTGTGAGGCCGCAAAAACGCAAGCTTTTGCGTGTCAAAACGTGTCAGTGCAGCGGAGCTTCAAAGGCTGCCAGTCGATCCAGTTCTGCGCACACGTCGGCCATGCGGCCAGAAATGACCATGCGGCCTACTTGGGATGCGTTTTGACCGGCTTCCATCACGCGCACCATGCGCAGGGGGCGGTACACATTGGCGCGCCGCATGGGTGCGGGAGCTGCTTGCCGCAAACGGTGATGCAAGTCTTGTGCGGCATAGGGCATGGATGGGGCAGCGGGAGCAGGTTTGGTTGTCAAGCCACCCGGTGTGAACTGGTCTTGCCCCGGGGCTGCCATCAACCAACGCCAAAGCGCTTTGAGTGGATTGATCACGCTAACGGGATGAACAGTGGAGTGCATGGCAGACCTCTTGGGTTGGCAGTTGATGAAAAAGGGAAGTCAGGGAATCAAGGTGGCTCAAACCAATGAGCCGCTTGCGTTACATCAGCATGGTGTTGCGGATCAGGCCCACGGCCAGGCCTTCAATCTCGAACGGTTCACCGGGGTCGACCACGATGGTTTGGTAGTCTGGGTTTTCCGGGTGCAGTTCAATCAGGTTGTTGTGGCGCATGAAGCGTTTGACGGTGACTTCATCACCCAGGCGAGCCACCACAATCTGGCCGTTTTTGGCATCACGGGTGGTTTGCACCGCCAGCAGGTCACCGTCCATGATGCCGGCATCGCGCATGGACATGCCGCGCACTTTGAGCAGGTAGTCTGGCTTGCGTTGAAACAAGCTGTCTTCAACATAAAAAGTTTTGTCCACATGCTCTTGCGCCAGAATTGGAGAGCCTGCCGCCACCCGGCCAATCAGGGGTAACGCCAATTGGGACAATGCGACCAGGGGTGAGACTGATTCGGCATGGCGTGAAGCGTTGATGGATCGCAAGGTGTCGCCACGCAGGCGGATACCGCGAGACGTGCCGCTGACCAGCTCAATGGCGCCTTTGCGTGCCAGTGCCTGCAAGTGTTCTTCGGCGGCGTTAGCGGATTTGAAGCCCAGCTCGGACGCAATTTCGGCTCGGGTGGGCGGCGCACCCGTGCTGGCAATGGCACGCTCGATAAGATCGAGAATCTGTTGCTGGCGATCAGTGAGCTTGGGTCTGGTGAGCATGATGACTCCTGTGAGCGGCGAAAGACGAACAAGGACTGGAGAGGAAAAGTGGTTTGATAAGCATCAAAACACTGTTTTCCTATCCAGTTACTGTATTTTTAACCAGTTTTTGAAAGTCTGCAAGTGGTTTCTGAAAAAATTCCAAAAAAAATTGTGGTGCTGGGCACCGGCGGCACCATTGCGGGCACGGCCAGCAATGCAGCTGACAACATTGGCTACATCGCCGCCCAGGTGGGCGTGGCCCAGTTGTTGGCCGAAGTGCCGGGTATGCAAGCGGTGCTGGCGGGTTGCAGTTTGGTCAGTGAACAGCTAGCCCAAGTGGACAGCAAAGACATGAGTTTTACCGTCTGGCAAGCCTTGGCACAGCGCGTGAGCCAGCATCTGGCCCTGGACGATGTTCAAGCGGTGCTGATCACCCACGGCACCGACACGCTGGAAGAAACGGCTTATTTTCTGCATGCCGTGTTGCCACCCGCGTTGCTCAACGCCAAGCCGGTGGTGCTGACCTGCGCCATGCGGCCCGCGTCGAGTTTGTCGCCGGATGGTCCGCAAAACCTGCTCGATGCCGTGGCCGTGGCCTTGACACCTGGCGCGCATGGTGTGGTGGCGGTGTGTGCCGGCACGGTGCATGGCGCGCTGGAGGTGCAAAAAAACCATACCTATAAGCCCGATGCCTTCAGTTCGGGTGATGCCGGGCCTTTGGGGTACCTGGAAGAGGCGGCTGTGAGATTGTTAAGAAATTGGCCTCTAGCCCTCATAGAACAAGCGCATGATGTTATTGAATCAATAGCAAAAAGTGTGCAGTGGCCACGGGTTGAAATTGTCATGAACTACGCCGGTGGCAGCGCGGCTGTAGTGGATGCACTGTTGCAACCCCTGCCTGGCGTGCCACCCTTGCGGGGCTTGGTGGTGGCTGCCACCGGCAACGGCACGCTGCACATTGAGCTGGAAGCGGCACTGCGCCGGGCGCAACAAGTCGGGGTCAGGGTGGTGCGCGCTACCCGTTGCGCCAATGGCCGGGTGTTGGCCGCCGCGCACGCTGAGTTTGCACATTCCAATGGCTTGTCGCCGGTCAAGGCGCGGGTGGCGCTGATGCTGGCGTTGATGGATAAATGCTGAAAGAAGCTGTGCCACCATGCGGTGTTGGTTCAGAGCACACCAACACCGCAGGCTGCCGCTGAAGCTGGGGCGAATGGTTCTGCGAATGTCATCCGCCCTGCGGGCTCCTCCTTAATTTCGCCGCACCATTCGCCCCAGAGTCAGCGACTTCGACATGGCCACGTGAGCAGGCGATCCCAAACAAAAAAAGTCTGACAGCTTTGCAGGCATCAGACTTTTAGGGGAGAAAGCAGGGTTTAACGTGAAATAACGCCCACAGCCGACAAGAATGGCGTGTCGTAGGGCCGACTTCAGTCGGCCATGGCGGGCTGAAGCCCGCCCTACGCAGGCAACACATGTTTCATGCTGCGGGGGTGGCCTTGTTGAACATGTGCGTTAGAGTAACGGATAATTTCGGTTTAACCAGCCAGCGCGGCAAACGCCCGGGTTGTGATGTCTTCGACGCTGCCAGTGCCACTGATGGCGCGGTATTTGGGCGCGGCGGCGGGTTCGGCCCGGGCCCAGTTGCTGTAGTAATCCACCAGCGGGCGGGTTTGGGCGCTGTACACGTCCAGGCGTTTTTTGACAGTTTCTTCCTGGTCGTCAGCGCGTTGCACCAGCGGCTCGCCAGTCACATCGTCCACGCCAGCCACCTTGGGCGGATTGAACTTGACGTGGTAGGTGCGCCCCGAAGCCGGGTGCGAGCGGCGGCCACTCATGCGCTCAATGATGGCCTCAAACGGCACGTCAATTTCCAGCACGTAGTCAAGCTTGACACCGGCAGCCTTCATGGCATCGGCTTGCGGGATGGTGCGCGGAAAACCGTCAAACAGGAAACCCTGGGCGCAGTCGGGTTGGGTGATGCGTTCTTTCACCAGGTTGATGATCAGGTCGTCACTGACCAAGCCACCTGCGTCCATGACGGCTTTGGCTTGTATGCCCAAGGGTGTACCCGCCTTGACGGCAGCGCGCAGCATGTCGCCGGTAGAAATTTGGGGAATGCCGTATTTTTGGCAAATGAAGGTGGCTTGCGTGCCTTTACCAGCGCCTGGTGCGCCCAACAAAATGAGTTTCATGCGTGTCCTCGGGTGAGTTTTGAAAAAATGGGAATGTTGATGTTGTTTGTGGGTTCAGTGGCGAGTGTCAGGGCGCTCTGGACTCGAATTTTGGCTTGGAGAATAGCACGCACGAGCTTCCGACTGACTTACAGCGCCCTTAGGCACCAAAAAAGTGCCGTACCCGCGCCAGGTCTTCGGCGGTGTCCACGCCTGCGCCCGGCGCGTGCGTGGTGACGTGCACCGCAATACGGTGGCCGTGCCACAGGGCGCGCAGTTGTTCCAAGGACTCGGCCAACTCGGTGGGGGCTTGGGCCAGCTTGGGGAATTGCCGCAAAAAACCGACCCGGTAGCCATAAATGCCGATGTGCCGCAAGGGCGCTGGGCAAGGCAGTTGGCTGGGCTTGTCTCTGGGGTAAGGTATGGGGGCGCGGCTGAAGTAGTGCGCCAGGCCAGTCGCATCGCACACCACCTTGACAATGTTTGGGTTGTGAAAATCTGCGATGGTTTCAATCGCGTGGGCGGCCGTGCTGATGGCGGCTTGCGGGGTGTTTTGCAACAGGGTGGCGACGGCGCTGACCAGTGCCGGGTCGATCAAAGGTTCGTCGCCCTGCACGTTCACCACGATGGCCTGGTTGCCCAAACCCAGCAGCTCACAGGCCTCGGCCAAGCGGTCGCTGCCGCTGGCGTGGTCGACGCGGGTCAACACGGCCTGCACGCCATGGGCTTGGCAGGCTTCAAGGATCAGCGGGCTATCTGCGGCCACCACCACCTGGTCAGCACCGATGTGAGCCACGCGTTGCGCCACCCGCACCACCATCGGCACACCCGCAAGGTCTGCCAGCGGTTTGTTGGGCAGGCGGGTGGAGGCCAGCCGGGCCGGGATCAAAACGGTGAAGCTCACGGCAGTTGCTTAGAAAAATTACAGCCCGAGTTCCTCGTCGCTGAGGGTGCGCGCTTCGTTTTCCAGCAACACCGGGATGCCGTCGCGCACCGGGTAGGCCAGGCGGGCGCTGCGCGAGATGAGTTCGTTCTTCTCTCGGTCAAACTCAAGCGGCCCTTTGGTGACGGGGCAAACCAGCAATTCAAGTAGTCGTGTGTCCATGGTGGAATGATAGCGTGGTCAAAGTGGTGAACGGATGGCTGATCGGGCGCGCGCTTGGGCATCCACCAGCAAGGACGTGATGCGCGTGTCAAGCTGCTCCAAGAAGTCTTCAGGCAGGGTGCAGACCAGCGGCACAGCCAGCGCGTCGGGGCGCAGAGGCCACAATTTGACGGCATCTTTTTCAGTGCAAATCAGGTCGTAGCCCTTGTATTCATTGTGCAATAAGCTATTAAAATCATAGTGATCAGGCAGCCCAAGTAGCTTGGCTGGCTGCACCCCTGCGGCGTTCAGCATGGCAAAAAAAGCTTCGGGCTGGGCAATGCCTGCCAACGCCAGCAAGGGCTTGGCAGCGGGCAGCCGGGAGGCAGCGGCCGACCGGGCAGCGTTGGCCAGGTCAGTTAACGCCAGCTGGCTGCCGTCGGCGCGCACCGCATGGGTTGCCAGGCTCCGCTGCGCCTGAAAACCTGTAAAAGCCGGGTGGTGTCCGGTGTGCAGCACCCAGTGCAGCGGCCGGGGCCAGGGTTCGCGCAAGGGGCCTGCGGGCAGCAGCCAGCCGTTGCCCACACCCCGGTCGTCAAACACGCCGATTTCAAGGTCGCGCTGCAAGGCCAGGTGTTGCAGGCCGTCGTCGCTGACGATCAGTTGCGTTTGCGGGTACGCCGCCAGCAGGGCGCGGGCGGCATCGATGCGGCGCTCGGCCACAAACACCGCGGCCTGGGTGCGGCGCTGGATCAGGCTGGGCTCGTCGCCCACGTCTTGTGCGCGGGTGCGGTTGGTCACTTCCAGGCAGCCCGGGGTATGCCTGCCGTAGCCGCGCGAAATCACGCCCACTTTGAACCCCTGCGCCTGCCAGTGCGCCACCAGCGCCATGACCACTGGGGTTTTGCCCACGCCACCGGCCACCACGTTGCCCACCACCACCAGTGGCACGGTGACGCGCTCGGTTTTCAGCAGCTGCAGGCGGTATAAATCCTGACGCAGGTGCATCAAGGCGGCATAAAGCAGGGAGATTGGCCACAAGCACCAGGCCAGCATACCGCGCCGAACCCAGGCTTGGCTCAGGGTGTCTTGCCAGGTGAAGGTGCGCGGCTGAGCCATGTCTGGGCAGGCTTGAATGGGCTGGTTGTTGGCTGCTGACGAATAGCCGTTGCTGATGGCCGGTGGGTTCGGGCTACTGCCCGTTGCTGCTGACTTGGGCGGCAAAGGTGATTTGGGTCAGGCCGACGCGGCGGGCGGCTTCCATCACCGTGATCACTGCCTGGTGTTTGGCAGAGGCATCGGCGTTGATGATGAGCACCGATTCCTTGCCGGCTGGTGCCGCGGTTTGCAAGGCACTGGCCAGGTCGGCCAGGCTGCGGCCTGCCACAGCTTGTTTGTTGACGCTGTAGTCGCCAGCGGCGCTGACCGACACCAGCACCTCTTTGGGGTAGTCGCGTTGGGCATCAACATCGGCCACCGGTAGTTTGATCTGCATCTCGGTGAACTTGCTGTAGGTGGTGGAGAGCATCAAAAAGATCAGAATCACCAGCAGCACGTCAATGAACGGGATCAGGTTGATCTCGGGCTCTTCTTTCTGGCGTGGACGAAAGTTCATAGGACTCCGATAGGAGGCATGGAGCGCCGCCGAGCCGCCTCAAGGCGCGAGCGTCCCCTCGGGGGGCAGCGCAGTTCATGCCATGACAAGCGTGGGGGCAACATCATTTACGCAGGTGGTTCAGGTGCCGCGCCAGGTGTTCGGCTGAGAGTTCCAGCGTCAGCAGGTAGCCATCGACCCGGCCGCGAAAGTAGCGCCAGAAAATCAGCGACGGAATCGCCACGATCAGACCAAACGCGGTGTTGTACAGCGCCACCGAGATGCCGTGTGCCAGCTCGGCCGGGTTGCCACCGGTGGCAGTGCCTGCCGGTTGCGAGCCAAAAATTTCGATCATGCCCACCACCGTGCCAAACAGGCCCATCAGTGGCGCGGCAGAAGCAATGGTTGCCAGGGCGTTCAAATAGCGTTCCAGTCGGTGCGCCACCAGTCGGCCGGTACTTTCCATGCTGGAGCGCAGTTCGTCTTCATCGCAACGCGGGTTGATGTTGAGTGCGCGCAGTCCGCTGGCCAGTACCTCGCCCAGGGCGGAATTTTTTTCCAGCTGGTTCACCACATCTGGGCCGGGTACGCTGGTGCGCGTGACGGCCATCACTTCGTTGAGTAGTTTGGGCGGCGCGATCTTGCTGGTCTTGAGGCTGATGAAGCGTTCAATGACCAGAGCCAACGCCAGAATGGAACTGGCAATCAAGGGCCAGATCGGCCAACCCGCAGCTTGTATGATGGAAAACAAAGGCTTACTCCGCTCAAGTGGAAAATTGCCATTGGATTATGGCGCACGGTGGCGCGCAAAAAAAACGCGTCTGCTGGCGCAAAGTTCATCACTGGCTGCCCACAATTGTTGTGGATAACTTTGGGGAGAAGTGCCTGCAGAACTGCTGCCAAGCCATGATTGATGCGGCCTGTGACGCTTTGATGACAAATTAGGCAGAAAAATATTTAATGAAATCAATGATGTTTAACGTAAAGACAAGCAATCACGCTATGGCTTTTTTGTTTTGGCTGCCTTGCCGAAATTGTGGATTAAAGAGCACGACAGCCTTGATGGGTGCGGCTTTCAAAGGGGTGGCACATGCATGAACCCGCCGCCGCCGGGTCTGCCGGCTTGGTTTGGCAAGTCGGCGCCCTGTGCCGCGCCATTGCCGATGCTTTGCAGGCGCGCTTTAACCCGGTGACGGTGCGTGGCGAACTCTCAGGGTTTTCACGTGCTGCCAGTGGCCATTGCTATTTTTCACTAAAAGACGCGACCGGCCAGCTGCGCTGCGCCCTGTTCAAACGCGCCGCCAGCGGCTTGGATTTTTCACCGCGTGACGGCGAGCTGGTGGAGGTGTCAGGTCGCATCGGGGTGTACGAGCCGCGTGGCGACTTGCAATTGATTGTGGAACGCATGACGCGCGCCGGTCAGGGCAACCTGTTTGAGCAGTTTTTGCAATTGAAGGCCAAACTGGAGGCGCAAGGCCTGTTTGATGCCGCGCGCAAGCGGCCTTTGCCTGCCATGCCACGCGCCATTGGGTTGGTGACCTCACTGGGTGCCGCGGCGCTGCATGACGTGGTGACTGCTCTGCAGCGGCGCGTGCCGCATCTCCCGGTGGTCTTGGTGCCCGCTTCGGTGCAAGGCATCAACGCCCCAGCGGAGTTGATTAGTGCGCTATCAAAGTTGTATCTGCTTGCAGAGCAAATACAAGGGCTAGAGCATGATTTCGTTCATAAAAAACAGCCTGCTGGGAAACCTGTGGTGGACGTGATCTTGCTGGTGCGTGGCGGTGGCGCGCTGGAAGACTTATGGGCCTTTAATGACGAAGCACTGGCGCAGACCATCGCGCAAAGTCCGGTGCCGGTGGTGTGTGGCGTGGGCCATGAGACCGACTTCACCATGGCCGATTTTGTGGCCGACCTGCGCGCCCCCACCCCCACGGCGGCGGCCGAGCTGGTGGCGCAACCGCAGCTGGCCTGGCTCAACGCGCTGCTGCAACAGCAGCGGCGCATGCAAGATGCGGTGACGCGCCAGCTCGATCGCCAGAGCCAGCGTCTGGACACCGCCAGCGCCCGGCTGGGGCGGCCTTCTAACCGGCTGGCCGCGCAGCGCCTGCGCCTGGCCAACTTGGAGCAGCGGCTGCAGTCTGGACTGCGCCAAGCCGTGGCACAACGCCAGCAGCACCTGAACCATTGGGCTCCGCGCTTGCCGCAAGCCCTGCAACGCGGCCTGCAAAGCCAGGCACAGCGGCTGGAGCGCGCTAGCTTGCGGCTGGAGCTGCTCGACCCGCAGCTGGTGCTGCAGCGCGGCTATGCCTGGCTGAGTGACGCGCAGGGGCAGCCGATCAGCTCGTGCCGGCAAACACAACCCGGGCAAGCCTTGACGGCTACCCTTGCAGACGGGACGGTTGATTTGACGGTGGCAAACTCACATCGCTGAAAGTTTTTACAATATTTTTCTTAACCAACACTGAGGTAATTCCATGGAACACACGCTGCCCGCCTTGCCTTTTGCACTGGATGCACTGGCCCCCCACTATTCCAAAGAAACATTGGAATACCACTACGGCAAGCACCACAACGCTTATGTGGTGAACCTCAACAACCTGCAAAAAGGTACCGAATTTGAAGCGCTGGATCTTGAATCCATTGTCAAAAAAGCCAGTGGTGGCATTTACAACAACGCCGCTCAAATCTGGAACCACACTTTCTTCTGGAATTGCCTGACACCCAACGGTGGCGGCGAACCCACTGGCGCACTGGCCGCAGCCATCAACACCAAATGGGGCAGCTACGCCGCGTTCAAGGAAGCCTTTGTGAAATCTGCTGTGGGCAACTTTGGCTCGGGCTGGACCTGGCTGGTGAAAAAGGCCGACGGCTCGGTGGACATTGTCAACATGGGTGCAGCTGGCACGCCCCTGACCACCGCTGACAAAGCCCTGTTGACGGTGGACGTGTGGGAACACGCCTACTACATCGACTACCGCAACCTGCGTCAAAAATACGTCGAAACTTTCCTGGGTAACCTGGTGAACTGGAAGTTTGCTGAAAGCAATTTCGCCTAACAACCTGGTCTTGGCATCACAGCGCTTATTCAATCGGCACTGCGCTTGATGAATCAGCCGGGCGATGCCCTTTGCTACGTGTCCTCCGGCCTGCAGCCTCCCCCTTTACCTCCGCAAAGCGCATCGCCCGACTGACTCGACGCGGCGGTGGGATAGCTGGCAGGGGGAATTCATGGACAGCCTGGTCTGATTAAGGCGCAAACCCAAGCCAATCGTTTGGTTAAACCGGTTGCACCAGCACGCGCATGACCCACACCGATAATCGGTCATCTTAAAAAAGGAGTGGGTGTGGACATTGTGTTGCTGATGAAAGCCGCCGTGATGGGGCTGGTCGAGGGTTTGACCGAATTTTTGCCAATCTCAAGCACTGGGCATTTGATTCTGGCCGGTGCCTTGCTGGGCTTTGACGACGACAAAGCCAAGGTGTTTGACATCGCCATCCAGACCGGAGCCATTTTTGCGGTGATCCTGGTGTATTGGCAAAAAATCCGCGACACCGTGTTGGCCTTGCCCACCGAGCAGCAGGCCCAGCGCTTTGCCTTGAACGTGGCCATTGCTTTCTTTCCGGCTGTCATTTTGGGCTTGTTGTTTGGCAAGGCCATCAAGGCCAACCTGTTCACGCCGGTGGTGGTGGCCAGCACCTTCATTGTGGGTGGCTTCATCATTCTTTGGGCTGAGCGCCGTCAAGCCAAAAACCCGGCCGTGGCGCGCATCCAGGAGGTTGAGCAGATGACCCCCATCGACGCGCTCAAAGTTGGCCTGGCGCAGTGCCTGGCGATGATCCCGGGCACCAGCCGCAGCGGGGCCACCATCATTGGCGGTATGTTGCTGGGCTTGAGCCGCAAAGCGGCCACAGATTTTTCGTTTTACCTGGCCATTCCGACGCTGATCGGCGCAGGCGCCTACAGCCTGTACAAGGAACGTGCGCTGCTGTCGCTGACTGATGTGCCGCTGTTTGGCGTCGGACTGGTGGTGTCGTTTGTCAGTGCCTGGTTGTGCATTCGCTGGCTGCTGCGGTTTATTTCAACGCACAGTTTTGTCGGTTTTGCCTACTACCGCATTGTGTTTGGCCTGGTGGTGCTGGTCACGGCTTGGTCGGGCAGCGTCACCTGGGCGGGCTGATCCCTCGCCAGAATTCAGACCAGGCTTTGCAAGTTGAGCAACGCGGTTTCGATGGCAGCGGCGCTCACCAGAGGGTTTTCCATGGGAAAGAGGTGGCTGCCGTCCACCATCATGATGCGCCCCTGGGTGATGCGTTGTGTTAAAGCCATGCCTACTTGACGCATTTCTGATGATCGGGTGCCGCCAATAAAGGCCACCGGGCATTTGACTGGATGCTGTTTCATCAAGTCGTCCAGGTTGCTGGGCAGGGTGTTGTAGATGGCGGTTTCAATGTCGCGGTCAAAACTCAACACGCGCTGGGTCTTGCCATTGACGCTTGCATCATGGGTACCATGGGCAATGTAGTCGGCAAGCACCGCAGTGTCCCATTTGGCGAAGGCGCGCTTGCTTTGAAAATAAGCCATTGCCGCTTGCGCATCCAGCCACTGGTTGCGGCGCTTGCGACTGACTTTGCCGGGTGACAAAGAGCCTACCACCTGGGTGCGTTTGGCCAGCCCCAACGCGGTGGCGCGCCAGCCGCCAATGATGGGCGCGTCCAGCAACACCACACCACGCACCAAGTGCGATGCCTGACTGGCCACCATGACACTCAAAAAACCGCCCAGGGAATGACCCACCAAAAACAGCGGTGCGCCGGTTTTGGCAACTTGGGCTTGGGTGAAATCGGTGAGTTGCTGCACCAGGTGTGGCCAATTGTTGGTGACCGGATAATGCGCGTCATGACCGAATTGTTCAATGGCATGTGCAGTGAAGCCCCGCGCATTCAAGGCTTGCAACAGCACGCGGTAGGTACCGGCACAAAAACTGTTGGCGTGTGAGAAAACAAACGGGGTGGTGGCTTTGGCTTGGGGCATAGGAGGACTGCTGATTGTTTTCCATTGTCACCGAGACACCCGGTGTCAATTGGCTGTCGACTGTCTCGCCGGTGTCAGTGGCACCGGTGTCAGATCAGCTTTTCCTGAGGTGTAGTGATTTTTTTCAAAGGCAGGCTTCGTTTGGCCGATTGCATAAGTGGCACTTCGGTTTTACCGCCATCCCAGGTCGGGTCTTCAATGCTGTCAAACACCTCACGCAGCTTCATCCCCCAGCTGTTGTGCATCATCCTGAAGTAGGGGTTGTGCTCGTCGATACACACCACTTTGTCGGTTTGGAATTTGTCCACCTCATACACCACCATGTCCAGCGGCAGACCCACCGACAGGTTGGACTTGAGGGTGGAGTCCATCGACACCAGGGCGCATTTTGCGGCTTCGTCCAGCGGCGTGGTGGGGGTGATCACGCGGTCAAGCACCGGTTTGCCATACTTGGATTCGCCCACCTGAAAATAAGGGGTTTCGGGGGTGGCTTCAATGAAGTTACCAGCCGAATAGACCTGAAACAGGCGCATGCCTTCGCCCTTGATCTGGCCGCCAAAGACAAGCGACACATTGAAGTCGACCCCTGCCAGCTTGAGTGCAGCGGCATCGCGCTCGTACACATGGCGAATGGCTGCGCCCAGCACGCGGGTCGCATCAAACATGCTTTTGGCGTTCCAGATGGTGATCGGGTCAGCATCTTCGTCGTGGTCTTTGAGTTTTTCAACCTGCAAAATTTCGCGGATGGACTGCGAAATGCTCAGGTTGCCAGCCGACAGCAGCACCATGAAGCGGTCGTTTGGCTTCTCGTAGACGATCATTTTGCGGAAGGTGCTGATTTGATCCAGACCGGCGTTGGTACGCGAGTCCGAGAGGAACACCAGGCCGGCGTTGAGTTTGATAGCGACGCAGTAAGTCATGGGGTGAATTTAGTTGCTAAAAGTCTGAGTTAGCACAAATCAGTTTTGTACGCCTGCCTGCTATTATGCAGAGCAGCATCAGGCGGCATCTGCTGCGGGTTGCAAAAGCAGGTGCTGGTTGCTTTATCAAATTGCAACCAATCATGGAGGCGAACATGCGTACATATTTCACATCTGCCAATGCTTGGCAGTTTTCAGGGCAAAGCTGCTTGTTATGTTGTTTGATGCTTGCGGGCGCACCGGCAGTGGCTGCAGAGTTTCAGGTTGGCATCAATGCAGAGGTCAGTTACCGCGAAAGTCCGGCTGAAGTCCGGCAACGGTTCCAGCCTGTGCTCGATGAGCTGGGCAAATTGTCTGGGCACAAATTTGAATTTCACCCGTTGTACAGCGACAAGGTCAAAGAAGCCATTGCCTCCCAAAAGTTTGATTTTTTGCTGATTCACACCCATGAAGCACTTAAAGCCGAGAAAATTTTTCAATACCAAATCGTAGGCTTTACTGACGACAAAAAAGACAACACCGTCTACTTTTTTGTCGATGTGGACAACCCAGCCCAAACCTTGAAAGATGTTGCTGGCAAAAAGATGGGAACACCAGGCGCCGGCAATTGGGCATCAACCACCGCCATGGCGGCTTTAAAAGAGGCTGGCATTACGCCTGGAAAAACCTTTGCGCGTACCCGCTATGCGGACGCAGTGCCTTTTTTGGTGGACTTGCACAGTGCCGAGGTGGGTATCAGCCGCAACAAGTCGGTGGTGGACAAATTTGTTGCAGAAAAAAAGATCAAGGTTGTGCATCAGACACCAGCCTTGCCCATGAACGCAGTGATCGCCACGCCCAAGATACCCGCTTCCGTGGTCAAGCGGGTGCGTGAAGCATTTGATGAGTTGCGCAACTCCAATAGTTTCCATGAACTGGCGTTTAAAGGCTTACGCTACTCACCCGAAGAAAGCCAGACGCTGCACACCTTTTACCAGTGATTGCGGCGTGGCAAGTCAGGTCCTGCAAGCCTGGCACAGTTGCTTCAATTGGTACAAGGCTTCCAACGCCTCACGTGGGCTAAGTTCATCAGGATTTAAGGCTCTAGCCCATGTATCTATTGGGCTAACAGCTACAACTTCAGTAGCTACTGGTGCAGCAAACAAATCCACTTGGGCCTGCGACTGACTGGCCTGTGTCTCCAGCGCTTGCAGGGTGTGGCGCGCGTGGTTGAGCACCGCCGCAGGCATGCCGGCCAGGCGCGCCACCTGAATGCCGTAGCTCTTGCTGGCTGGACCGGGCTGAATTTCATGCAAAAACACAATGTCGCGGCCGGATTCGGCGGCACTCACATGCACGTTGATAGCGCCATGGTGGGTGGCAGGAAATTCGGTCAGCTCAAAATAATGCGTGGCAAACAGGGTATAGGCCTGGGTTTTGTCGTGCAGCTGGGTGGCAATCGCGCTGGCCAGAGCCAGGCCGTCAAAGGTGCTGGTGCCGCGGCCAATTTCGTCCATCAAGACCAGTGAATTGGGTGTGGCTGCATTCAAAATTTGCGCCGCCTCCAGCATCTCCAGCATGAAGGTGGACTGGGCGTTGGCCAGGTCGTCGGCTGCGCCAATGCGGGTATGGATGGCATCGATCGGTCCGAGTCGGCAGGCACTTGCGGGCACATAACTGCCCATGCCCGCCAGCAGGGTGATCACCGCAATTTGCCGCATGTAGGTGGACTTGCCGCCCATGTTGGGGCCGGTGATGATTTGCATGCGCTGCCTGGGGCCCAGGTGGGTGTCGTTGGCAATGAAGGCTCCCGCGCCAGAGGCCGAACCCATGCCGTTGGTTTCGGCCAGACGCGCTTGCACCACGGGGTGGCGGCCTTGCACAATGTCCAGGCACGGTTCTTTGGCAAATTGCGGCGCGCACCAGTCCAGCGTCAAACTGCGCTCGGCCAGGGCGCACAGCGCGTCCAGCGTGGCCAGGGCGCGCGCCAGGCGGGTCAGGGCGGCCACGTGCGGCTGCAGGGCATCGAGCAGTTGCTCATACAGATATTTTTCACGCGCCAAGGCGCGCTCGGCGGCGCTCAGCGCCTTGTCTTCAAAGGCCTTGAGCTCGGGGGTGATGAAACGCTCGGCATTTTTCAGCGTCTGGCGACGGCGGTAATCGTCGGGCACTTTGTCCAATTGACCTTGGCTGACTTCGATGAAAAAGCCGTGCACCCGGTTGTACTGCACCCGCAGGTTGGCAATGCCGGTGCGCAGTTTTTCACGCGTCTCCAATTCCAGCAGAAAACTGTCGCAGTTGGTTTGGATGGCGCGCAGTTCGTCCAGCTCGGCATCAAAACCACTGGCGATCACACCGCCATCACGCACCAAGGCGGCGGGCTCGGGGGCAAGGGCAGCAGCCAGCAACTCAGAGCAGCCAGAGGGTGGTATGAGTTGCCCTGAAATATGGGTCAAATAGGCCTCTAGACCATATAAAAAGGGAGCAAGTAGCTCTGTTTTTTGTAGTGTTTTCTGCAAGCCCACCAGTTCACGTGGACGCACCTGGCGCAGCGCCATGCGGGCGGTGATGCGTTCCACATCGGTGCTGCCTTTGAGCTGCTCGCGCAGCGTTTGCCACAGCCCAGTGGCTGCGCCCGGTGCGCTCATGCGCAGCACTGCGATGGCGTTCAGGCGTTGTTGCGCAGGCGAGCGGTCGCGCTGGGGCTGCAGCAGCCAGCTTTTGAGCAGGCGGCTGCCCATGCCGGTCATGCAGGTGTCGAGCAATGAAAACAGCGTGGGCGACTCCTCGCCGCGCAGGGTTTGCGTGAGTTCCAGATTGCGCCGGGTGCTGGGCGGCAGGTCGATCAAGTCGCCCGCGCGTTGCACCTGCAGGCTGTGGATGTGCGTCAAGGCACGACCCTGGGTGTGTTCGGCGTAGGCCAGCAGCGCGGCGGCGGCGGCGTGGGCTTGCGCCAGGTCTTGCGCGCCCCAGGCGGCCAGGCTGGCGGCGTTCAAGTGGGACAGCAGGGTGCGCTGACCCAGCCCGGTGTCAAACTGCCAGTCGGGCCGCAGGCTGATGCTGGCGCTGGAGCCCGCCGCGCCGCGCAGCCGGGCTTCAAACGCCGGGGTGGCCCCGGCGCTGAAGAGTAGCTCGCCCGCACCCACACGTTGCACCCAGTCACCGAGTTCATCCGGGGTGCATTCGGCCAGCATCACCTCGCCCTGGGTCACGCTCATCCAGGCCAGGCCACAGGTATGGCGCGGGCCTTGGTGCACCGCCAGCAGCAGGGATTCGGCTTTGTCGGCCATCAGCTCCAGGTCGGTCAGCGTGCCGGGGGTCACCACCCGCACCACCTTGCGCTCCATCGGGCCTTTGCCCGCAGCCCCGTCGGCCTCGCCGACCTGTTCGCAAATCGCCACCGACTCGCCCAGCTTGATGAGCCGCGCCAGGTAGGTGTCGACCGAGTGAAACGGCACCCCGGCCATGACCACCGGCTGCCCGGCGCTTTGGCCGCGCTGCGTCAGGGTGATGTTGAGCAGGCGCACCGCCTTTTCGGCATCTTCATAAAACAGCTCGTAAAAATCACCCATGCGGTAAAACAGCAGGGTGTCGGGGTAATCGGCTTTCAGACCCAGGTACTGGGCCATCATGGGGGTGTGGGCTAGGAGCGTGGCGGTCATCGATGGAAGTCTAGCAATTTAATCCACTTCTAAATCATCCGTTTCGTCGTTGCCTCGCTTGACCCTATTATTTGTTGATCATGGATTTGTGCACAATTTGCAGCACCGCGTTCAGGTCTTCAATTGGCAGTTGGCCGGGAGCCGAGCCCGCGGCTCCCACGGCAAAGCTCAGCGCTGAGCCAAACACGCCACCCACCATGCGCGTGATGACACCGAGCGACCCCATGGACATGCTGATCACCGGAATGCGGACGACTTTGCTGGCTTCGCGGGTGGCGGCCAAAAGTGTCAGGACATCGTCCAGATCACGCGGCATCACCGCCACTTTGGCTACATCAGCACCCGCTTGCTCCGCGCTGAGAAACTTGGCGACCAGTGTTTCCTGATCGGGCGTATGTGTGAAATTGTGGTACGAAAGCACCAGCTTGATGCCGTTGGCTTTGGCCGCGTCACACACTTGGGCGATTTGGGTCGCACCGTTGGCCAGTTCGTAGTCGATCAGGTCAATGGTTTTGCTGGCGCACACCGCAGCGTACAGGGCAATCACCTGCGCTTCGTTGATGGCAATCTTCTCGCCGCCCTCAATGATGGAGCGACGGGTGAACAGCAGCGGCATGTTGCACGCTGCTTTTTTGATAGCTGCTGCCGCAGCAATGACCTGGTCTGCATCGTGAATATGCTCAAAGAAATCAACGCGCCATTCAAGCACGTCGGGCTTCTTGGGCAGTACCACCGCCAGCTCGACCATGATTTTGTCCAGCGTTCGCCCGACCAGCGGCGTGCAGATCAGCGGAAACTTATCCGCCGCAATGGGTTGACCGTTCAGTTCAATCGGTTTGTAGTTTTGCATGGGAATATTGTCAAAAAAGCCTGTCAGCATTCATCAGATGCAGGCGCGCACTTTACGTCATGTCGGCCCATGGCAGTGTCAATTCATGGTCTGAAGCCCGCGGCGGCGGCCCATTCAGTTGGTAACCCATTGGTAACCCCACCCCCTGGTCATGGTGCCAAACCCGGTTACCATTGTGCATGTAATTTAGTTACCAAAAAGGTATGAACGTCATGACCCTCAATGCCACCGTCGCCGCCGTGACCCAGCGCATCACGCAGCGCAGCCAAGCCAGTCGCAGCGCCTATTTGTCGCAAGTCAATGCCGCCTTGCAGCGCCCACCGGGCGCCCAGCGCCTGGGCTGTGCCAACGTGGCGCATGCGTTTGCGGCCTTGCCCGGCAATGACAAGCTGCGCGTGGTGGCCGAGAAGGCGTCCAACATTGGCATCGTCACCGCCTATAACGACATGCTTTCAGCGCACGCGCCGTTGCAGCATTACCCGGATCTGATCAAAGCCGAGGCGCGCAAGCTGGGTGCCACGGTGCAGGTGGCCGGTGGTGTGCCCGCCATGTGCGATGGCGTGACGCAAGGCACGCCGGGCATGGAACTTAGCCTTTTTTCGCGCGATGTGATCGCCATGGCCACCGCAGTCGCCTTGAGCCACGATGTGTTTGCAGGTGCGCTGATGCTGGGCGTGTGCGACAAGATCGTGCCGGGTCTGTTGATTGGCGCGCTACAGTTTGGCCATTTACCCACCGTGTTTGTGCCTGCTGGCCCCATGACTTCTGGCCTGTCCAACGGTGAAAAGTCCAAGGTGCGTGAACAAGCCGCGCAAGGTCTGGTGGGTCGCCCCGAGCTGCTGGCGGCTGAATCGGCGGCCTACCACAGTGCGGGCACCTGCACCTTCTATGGCACGGCCAACAGCAACCAGATGTTGTTGGAGGCCATGGGGCTGCATGTGCCAGGCACGGCCTTCATCAACCCCGGTGCAGCGGTGCGCGATGAGTTGACACGCGAAGCGCTGCGCACCGTGTTGGGCAAGCAAACACCCAACGCTGCCGCCCCAGCCTTGGGCGCAGTGGCATCCTGCCCGCCGATTGGCCGTTTGGTGGACGAGCGCTGCATTGTCAACGCCATGGTGGCATTGCTGGCCACGGGTGGCTCCACCAACCATTTGATCCACTGGGTGGCCGTAGCGCGTGCAGCGGGTATCGTGATCGATTGGAATGACTTTTCAGAACTGTCTAATGTCGTGCCGCTCTTGAGTCGTGTGTATCCCAACGGCAGCGCCGACGTGAACCAGTTTCAGGCCGCTGGCGGCCCCGGCTTTGTGATCCGCGAGTTGCTCGATGCAGGCTTCATGCATGCCGACGTGCTGACGGTACGCGCCGGGGGTTTGCGCGAGTACACCGCGATGCCCACCGTGGCCACCGATGCTGCCCAGGATCATGTATCAAATACGGCTCCATCCCTTGTATGGCAAGCGGTAGGCGCTAGCAAAGATGAAGCAGTGGTGCGACCTGCCAGCGCACCGTTCAGCGCCAGCGGTGGCCTCAAATTGCTCACTGGCAACCTGGGCCGCAGCGTGATCAAAATCTCGGCCGTGCCCGATGACCGCCATGTGATTGAAGCGCCCTGCCGGGTGTTTGATTCTCAAGAGGCCTTGCACCAAGCCTTTGCCGCCAACGAGCTCAACCGCGACCTGATTTGCGTGGTGCGCTGGCAGGGGCCGCAAGCCAATGGCATGCCCGAGCTGCACAAGCTGACCCCGCCGCTGGCGGTGTTGCAAGGCAAAGGATTCAGAGTGGCGCTGGTCACGGACGGCCGCATGAGCGGCGCGTCGGGCAAAGTGCCTGCCGCCATCCACGTGTCGCCCGAAGCTGCAGCCGGTGGTGCCTTGGCGAAAGTGCGCGACGGCGATGTGATTCGTCTGGATGCGAATACGGGTACGCTGCAGGTGCTGGTGCCAGAATTTGAATGGGCCATCCGCGAGGCCTTGCCGATGCCAGAGCCACTGCGCCAGGCCAATGGGCTTGGCATGGGACGCGCGCTGTTTGCCAACCTGCGGCGCAACGCCACTACGGCCGAAGAAGGTGCGTGCAGCTGGCTGTAGCGCGCACTGAAAGTTGCCCAGCGGCGTTGCATTGCCATGATGTACCTTTTGTTTTGCCAGCCGCTGCGCTTAGCTGGGACAATTTTGCACAGACCTTTTGTTGAAGTTTTTGAAAGTCTTTATGAATGCACCAACCTCTTTGACCGCCCTGCAAGTGATGCAGCATGCCCCGGTGATTCCGGTGATTGTGCTGAACGACGTGGCGCACGCTGTGCCGATGGCGCGCGCCTTGTTGGCCGGCGGCATTCGCATGCTTGAAGTGACGCTGCGCACACCGCAGGCGCTGGCCTGCATTGAGGCGATCGCGCGTGAGCTGCCTGAGGCTGTGGTGGGTGCGGGTACGGTGCGCAGCAAAGCGGATGCGCAAGCCGCTGCCAACGCAGGCGCGCGCTTTGCCGTCAGTCCTGGCTACACCAGCGCCGTGGGGCAGGCATGCCGCGATGTGGGTCTGGCGTTGCTACCGGGCGTGGCCACCGGCGGCGAGATCATGGCGGCTTGCGAAGATGGGTTGACTGAGCTGAAGTTCTTTCCGGCAGTGCAGGCCGGCGGCGTGGCCATGCTCAAGGCCTGGTCAGGCCCGTTTTTTGACGTCAAGTTTTGCCCCACTGGCGGCATCACCTTGCAAAATGCGCCTGACTTTTTGGCGCTGAGCAACGTGGTCTGTGTCGGTGGTTCCTGGCTGGTGCCGGCGCACACCGCTGAAGAAGGCGACTGGGGTCGTGTCACCCGGCTTGCCAGTGAGACTAAAAATTTAAGAAATTTAGGCCTCTAGCCCTTTCAGAATAAGCGCAAGCAGCTACATAAATAGTAGCAATTATATGAATTTGTAGCTGGCTTCTCTCAAACCGATTCGGGTCGCTGGATCAGTTCAATCTTGTAGCCGTCCGGGTCGGTCACAAAAGCAATGACGGTGCTACCCCCTTTGACTGGCCCCGCCTCGCGCGTGACGTTGCCACCGGCTGCCTTGATTTTTTCGCAAGCTGCATAAGCATCAGGCACGCCCAAGGCAATGTGGCCATAAGCGTTGCCCAATTCGTAGTGATCCACCCCATAGTTGTAGGTGAGCTCAATTTCGGCCTGCCCCGGATTGCCACCTTCATAGCCCAGAAATGCAAGCGTGTATTGGTTCGAGGGGTTGTCAGACTGGCGCAGCAGTGTCATGCCGAGCACCTGGGTATAAAAGTCAATCGAGCGCTGCAAGTTGCCGACGCGAAGCATGGTGTGGAGAAATCGCATGGTCAAGCCATCTTTCAGGAATAATCAAAAACATCATTTTCACCGGAGTTGCCATGCCCTCAATCACCAAAGTTGTTTTGTTCACCGATACGGATGGTCGCGCCTGGTTTCGTGAAGAAACTGTGCCGCTGGATCAGGGCAAACCCGAGGCCGCCTTGTCAGCCTTGATGCCTTCGGGCGGCTTTCAGTTGCGCCAAAGTCCGGTGGGCTTTCGCAGCACGTTTCACTGCACCACCGATCCGCAGTGGGTGTTCATTCTGCAGGGGCAGATGGAGATCAGTTTGCAGGATGGCAGCGCCCGCATCTTCAAAGCGGGCGAGCACTTTTACTCGGCTGATGTGTTGCCGCCAGGCCAAAGTTTTGATGCAAAAGTGCACGGTCACTGGAGCCGACAAGTGGGGCCAGATCCGCTGGTGACCCTGTTTGTTCGCGGATAACCGTCGACACGCGAAGTGGGCTTCAAAACAGAACCTAAAAAAGCACAATGCGCTATTTTTTAAATAGCGCATTGTGCTTTTTATTAACGTGAAACAACGCCCACAGCTGACAAGAATGGCGTGTCGTAGGGCCGACTTCAGTCGGCCATGGCGGGTTGAAACCCTTCCCTACGCAGGACACGCGTGTTGCATGCTTTGGGGTGTCCTTGTTGAACATGGAAGTTAACGTGAAACAACGCCTTAACGTGAAACAACGCCCACAGCTGGCAAGAATGGCGTGTCGTAGGGCCGACTTCAGTCGGCCATGGCGGGTTGAAACCCTTCCCTACGCAGGGCACGCGTGTTGCATGCTTTGGGGTGTCCTTGTTGAACATGAACGTTAGAGGGCTAGGAGGCTGTCAGCCACCTAGCCCTCTATTGTTTTAGTTAGCGCGGCCCACCGGAACCACCTGGGCGACCGCGTCCACCGCCGCTGCGGTTTCCGCCACCGGGGCGGCCTGAGCCACCGACAAAGCCGCCACCACCGCCCGCGTTGCGGTTGCCACCGCCAAAACCACCACCACCGCCCCGGCGTGAGCCGCGGTCGGTCATCATGTCGACACTGGTGCGCATCGGGTCGGGTTGGCCGCCCGCACGCGCTGGGGTGGTGGGTGCGCCACCATAACCACCGCCGTTGCCACCGCCGTTGCCGCCGCCGTAGCCGCGTGCCGGGCGTTGGCCGGGGCCACGTACCGCTTGTTCTGCGGCTGACAAATGGCTGCGTGGCTCAAACTCGCGGCCACCACCAGCGTTGTCATACTGGTTGGCGTTGCGGCCTTCGCCGCCAAAACCATCGCCACCTGCGCTGCTGCGGCCACGGCCACCCCCATTGCCGCCACCGTTGCCACCGCGGCCACCGCCAGCGGGGCCACGGCCACCAGCGGATGCTCTGCCGCCGCCATTGCCACCGCCATTACTGCCGCCATTACTGCCGCCATTGCCGCTGCGGGCAGCGCCAGGGCCTTTGCTTTCACGTACCCGTGTCAGCATTTCAGTGCGCGCGGCTTTGGCTGCGGCCATCATCACGTCGCGGCTCGGCGGTTTGCCCGCGCCGCCCCAAATGGTTTGGCGACCCATGGCAATGGGCTCGGCCTTTTCGCCGGGTTCGGGCATGAATTCACTGATGATTTCGACCGGAATGTCTTGCTTGGTGAAACGTTCAATGGCTTGCATGAAGCCTTCTTCGTCCAGGCTCACCAGGTTCACGGCCTGGCCATCGGCCCCGGCGCGGCCGGTGCGGCCAATGCGGTGCACATAGTCTTCACACACGTTGGGAATGTCGTAATTGACCACGTGTGGGAGGTCGTCAATGTCAATGCCACGGGCTGCAATGTCGGTGGCCACCAGGGCGCGCATCTCGCCGCTCTTGAAGCCTGCCAGGGCTTGCGTGCGGGCCGACTGGCTTTTGTTGCCGTGCAAAGCCATGGCGTTGATGCCGTTTTTGCACAAAAACTCAGCCACGTTGTTGGCGCCAAATTTGGTACGGGTGAACACCAGCACCTGGCTCCAGTTGTGCTGGTTGATGATGTGCACCAGCAGGGCTTTTTTCTTGCCACGGCCAACCGGGTGGATCAGCTGGGTGATGCGTTGCACGGTGGTGTTGCGCGGCGTGACTTGCACGCTTAGCGGGTCTTTCAGCAGGGTCGCGGCCAGTTCGCGAATTTCATCGCTGAAGGTGGCTGAGAACAGCAAGCTTTGCTTGGCTTTGGGCACCACGGCCAGGACTTTTTTCACGTCATGGATAAAGCCCATGTCGAGCATGCGGTCGGCCTCATCAAGCACCAGCATTTGCACCTGGCTCAGGTCCATCATGCCTTGCTGCATCAAATCAAGCAGGCGACCGGGGGTGGCCACCAGGATGTCCACGCCTTTTTTCATGCGGCTGATTTGTGGGTTCATGCCAACACCACCAAAAATGGCAGCAGAGCTCAGCTCCAGGTATTTGCCGTAGGTTTGCACGGATTCTTCAACCTGTGCGGCCAGCTCACGCGTCGGGGTGAGCACCAGGGCGCGGATGGCTACGCCACCAAATTTGCTGCGTGGGGCTTCCTCGGTGCTCAGTTTTTGCAGCATGGGCAGCACGAAGGCTGCGGTTTTACCGGTGCCGGTTTGGGCTCCGCCCAGCAGGTCATGCCCGGCCAGTACCACGGGAATGGCCTGTGCCTGAATCGGTGTGGGAGTCTCGTAACCTTGCTCGCGCACAGCTTTGAGAATGGCCTCGGCCAAATTAAGTTCTTCAAATTTCATTTAGAGGTGCACCCCATCCAGGGCGCCAGGGCATCGGCCTTGTTTGGCGCTGTTGGCGTCAATTCAGTCAAAGGCAGATGGGATCAAAAACGGAACCGCCGTGTGCTACGTTGGTTCCCAGCAAGGTGCTGGCGTTGCAGGCAACTGAAGCCCCACAAACATGTGTATTGTCGCATAGACTGAGCGCCCGCCTGTTAACGTGAAACAACGCCCACAGCCGACAAGAATGGCGTGTCGTAGGATCGACTTCAGTCGGCCATGGCGGGTTGAAACCCGCTCTACGCAGGGCACGCATGTTTCATGCTTTGGGGTGTCCTGGTTGAACATGAACATTAGCTTTGCTAAACAAACGTTTTGCAACGACGCAATGCGCCGGTTAGTGCCGCCAAAAACGGGATATTTGTGATTTCCGCACCCCTAAGTGCGCCTTGCCGGGCGCACAAAAAAGCCCGCCAGCTTTTCAAGCTGCGGGCTTCATGTGGCAAGGCTGAAGATCAGCGGTCGTTTTTGGCAAAGCGTTTTTGTGCGTCACGCGGCACAAACACTTTGCCACCACCGGCTGGTTTGGAAAATGCAGGTTTGCCAAAGGCTGGCTTGCCAAACGCAGGTTTACGGTCAGCAAAATCGCCACGCGGTGCAAAGTCGCCACGCGGCGCGGCGCTGTTGCGGTCACCGGCAAAACGGTCGTTGAAACCACCTTTACGCTCGTAGCTGAAACCTTCACGCGGGGCACTCTCGCGGGGTGCAAAAGAGCGATCATCACGGCCGGCAAAACCACCACCATTGTTATTTTGATAGCTGCCTGCACCCACCACACGAGGGCCAGAGGCGTTGCGATCACCAAAGCCAGATCGCGGTGCGTCAAAATTGCCACGTGGGGCATCAAAGCCACCCGAGCGACCACCGCCACCAAACTTGCGATCACGCGGCGCAAAGTTGCCGCCGCCACGGCTGTCACGGCCAGCAAAGCTGCTGGGGCGCGATTCAGGGATGCGTTGTTTGGGTTCCAGCCCCGCAATCACATCGGGTTTGATGGGTTGGCGGGTGTAGGCTTCAATGTCAAAAATCTTGCGGCGGTCACGCAACTCGGCAAAGGTCACCGCGATGCCATCACGCCCGGCACGACCGGTGCGGCCAATGCGGTGGGTGTAGTCCTCGGCCTTCATGGGCAGACCAAAGTTGAACACGTGGGTGACGGTGGGCACGTCAATGCCGCGCGCAGCCACATCAGTAGCTACCAGAATTTGCACTTGCCCTTGGCGCAGCGCCATCAGACGGCGGTTGCGCAAGCCCTGGCTCAACGCACCGTGCAAGGCCACGGCATCAAAGCCTTCTTGTTGCAAGTCATTGGCCAGACCGTCGCATTCAATCTGCGTGCTGGCAAAGACGATGGCCTGGTTGATGGTGCTGTCACGCAGCCAGTGGTCTAGCAGCTTGCGTTTGTGCTGGGCGTTGTCAGCCCAGAACAGCACCTGCTTGATGTTGGCGTGCTTTTCTTGCGGGCTGTCCACGGTGATGCGTTGCGGTTCACGCATGACACGGGCAGCGAGTTGCTGGATGCGTGGCGCAAAAGTGGCGCTGAACATCATGGTTTGCTTGCGATCTATGGTGAGCTGGTTGATTTCAGCCAGGTCATCCGAGAAGCCCAGGTCAAGCATGCGGTCGGCTTCGTCCACCACCAAAAACTGAACTTGATCAAGCTTGATTTGCATTGAGCGTTGCAAGTCGAGCAAACGCCCTGGGGTGGCCACCACCAGATTGGCGTTTTGCAACTTGGCAATCTGCAACTGGTAAGGCATGCCCCCGACGATGTTGGCCACGCGAAGACCACGGCAATGTTGCACCAGGTCGATGGCATCGTGAGCCACTTGCTGAGCCAGTTCACGGGTGGGGCAAACGATCAGCGCACCAGGTGTGGGCGCGGAAAAATGACGTGGGTTGGTGGGGTCTTTGCGCTTGGCACGCTTCGGCGGTGCTTCACCTTTTTCAGCGGCCTCAGCCACGGCGCGTTCGTATTCAGCGCGCGCATCAATTTCAACCTGTTCTTGTTGCTTAAGCAGGGTGTGCAGCACGGGCAACAGGAAGGCAGCGGTTTTGCCGCTACCAGTTTGGCTCGACACCATCAGGTCGATGAATTTGGCCTTGCTGCCATCGGTGCTGACACCTTGCATGGCCAGCGGAATGGTTTTCAGCTGCACGGTGGTGGGCTGGGTAAAGCCCAGGTCTTTCACGGCGGCAATCAACTCTGGGGCCAGCCCCAGGGTCACAAAACCGTTGGGAGTCTCAACGACTTCTGCCTCAGGCGCGTCAGGCGCGTCGTTGGGCAACAGGTTGATGTCATTGGAAAAGTTTTCGGCAGACGAGATTTCGCCAGCCGCTAAAGTAGCGTCAGTCATGGTATTTCCTCAATACGCAAGCCCTGCAAGTTGTGCAGTGGCTCCGCGATGGTTAAAAAACATCAACCATCAAACGGAACCGGCTTTGTCTCACCGCAGTGAGTTCGTATCGAAGCTGGGGGTCTTTTTAAAGTCAGACGGCGAACGGTTTGACTTTAGACCCAGTGAATGTTGGGAGATGTGCAAATATGCGTTGCTGTTAGCAGCACAGCCTGAAATTATGCCACGGATTTTAAAAAGTACACTGGTTTCTACCTAATCGGGCAGTTTGATGAAGTGGGTACGGTAGTGTTCCAGCTCATCAATCGACTCGTGCACATCGGCCAGTGCGGTGTGACGCTGCTTCTTTTTGAAGCTTTTTTGCACCAGCGGGGCCCAGCGTTTGGCGAGTTCCTTGAGGGTGCTCACGTCCAGATTGCGGTAGTGAAAAAAAGCTTCCAGTTTGGGCATGTATTTGGCCAAAAACCGTCGATCCTGCCCAATCGTGTTGCCGCACATCGGCGTAGTGCCTTTGGGCACAAATTGGCGCACAAAGGCCAGCAGCTGTTCCTGCGCCTCGTCTTCCGTCAGCGTGGCGGCTTTGACCTTGTCGATCAAGCCGCTCTTGCCGTGTGTGCTTTTGTTCCATTTATCCATGCCATCAAGTAATGCATCGCTTTGATGAACCACCAGCACCGGGCCTTCAATGCGCTGTGTCAGCAGCGGGTCGGTCGCGATCAAAGCGATCTCGATGATGCGGTCATGCTCGGGGTTCAGGCCGGTCATTTCGCAGTCGAGCCAGATCAGGTTCTGATCCGATTTGGCCAGCGGCACAATGGCGGTGGGGGTGATGGGGCTGGTCATGGCCGCAGATTGTCGCTGATGACCTAAACTTCGCCGCCATGCTCGTCACCACGCCTATGTCTGATCCCTCATTTTTATTCACCTGTTTATTCACGGTTACCCTGGTGCTGGGACTGCTGACCAAAGTCTGGCTGAGTTCACGCCAGATTCGCCATGTGGCCTGCAACCGGGAGGCTGTACCAAGCGCATTTAGCGCCACCATTTCGCTGCAGGCACACCACAAAGCGGCCGACTACACCGTGGCCAAAGCACGCCTGGGGCTGCTGGAGATGTGCCTGGGCGCGGCGCTGCTGATGGCGTGGACTTTGTTGGGTGGCCTGTCTGCACTCAACCAGTTTCTGGTGCATCTGCTGGGCTACGGCATGGTGCAGCAAGTGAGTTTGCTGGTCGCCTTTGTGTTGATCGGTGGCTTGTTGGATTTGCCCCTGTCCTGGTACCAGACCTTTGTGCTGGAAGAGCGCTTTGGCTTCAACAAAATGACACTCAAACTGTGGTTGTTGGACATGCTCAAGTCCGCCCTGATGGGGGCGCTGATTGGCTTGCCAATTGTGGCACTGATGCTGTGGCTGATGGCGGCTTCCGGCAGCCTGTGGTGGCTTTGGGCCTGGTTGTTCTGGATGGGTTTTAACCTGCTGTTGCTGGTGATCTACCCAACGCTGATTGCCCCCCTGTTCAACAAGTTTGAACCTTTGGAAGATGAAACCTTGAAAGCCCGCGTGACCGCGCTGATGCAACGCTGCGGTTTTCACGCCAAAGGGCTGTTTGTAATGGACGGCAGCAAACGCAGCGCCCATGCCAATGCTTATTTCACCGGTTTTGGTGCCGCCAAGCGGGTGGTTTTTTATGACACCCTGTTGTCTAAACTGAGCGCGGCTGAGGTCGATGCGGTGCTGGCGCATGAACTTGGGCATTTCAAGCACAAGCACATCATTAAACGCATCGTGTCGATGTTTGCCATGAGTCTGGCCGGTTTTGCGCTGCTGGGTTATTTGACGCAACAAGTCTGGTTTTACACCGGCCTGGGTGTCCTGCCCAATCTGGCTGGAGCCAACGACGCGCTGGCTCTGCTGCTGTTCATGCTGGCCATGCCGGTATTGAGCTTTTTCATCGCCCCCGTCATGGCCAGGTTCTCGCGCAAGCACGAGTTTGAAGCCGATGCCTACGCGGTGCAGCAAACCAGTGCGCACGATTTATCCACCGCGCTGCTCAAGCTGTATGAAGACAACGCGTCGACGCTGACCCCTGATCCGCTGTATGTGAGCTTTTACTATTCGCACCCCGGAGCCGCAGAGCGGCTGGCGCGTATGCAGGGCTTAAGAGCCGCCCCGGCCTAAATTAGTTTTATATAGAAAATATGCCTCTAGCCCTTATAAATAAAGCGCTTACAGCTACAGTAATAATAGCAAAATTGGCCAAACTTGACGGTTGGCTCTTGCGTGGTGATGGCGCGGATGTGGTCATTGAGAAAACCTTCAGCTTCAGTGACTACCCACAAACCATGGTTTTTGTGAACGCAGTGGCCTGGCTGGCTCAGGCGCGCAACCACCATCCTGAATTGCAAGTGCACTTTAATCGTTGCACAGTGCGCTTTCAAACACATGACGTGGCGGGGCTGTCAATGGCCGATTTTGAGTGCGCCGCTGCCGTTGATGCACTACCCGGTTGCGCACCGCCTGTTGCCATGCTCGCACCACAACCATGACCCAGGCGGCGCGCGCAGCGGGTCTGATCGTCGCCAACTACGGGCGACACTTTCTGGTGGAAAGCGTCAGCGGCGAGCGTTTGATTTGCCACTCACGCGGCAAAAAAAGTCAAGGCGTGGTGGGTGACCGGGTGCAATGGCAGGCTTCCCAAGACGAGGGCACGATTGAAAAAATAGAGACCCGTCGCAACCTGTTTTACCGCCAGGACGACGTGCGCACCAAAACCTTTGCAGCCAATTTGGATCAGGTGCTGATTCTGCTGGCCGCCGAGCCGGAATTTTCCAGCAGCCAGCTGTCACGCGCGCTGATTGCCGCAGAAGAACAGCACATCACGCCACTCATTGCCCTGAACAAAAGCGACCTGGCCGAGCCGTTTGCACGGGCTTGGCGTTGGCTTGCGCCCTACCGGCACATGGGCTATGACGTGCTGCCGCTGTCGCTCAAGGATGAGCCTGCCAGCCGTGCTGCCCTCACCCAACGCTTGCGTGGCCAAACCACGCTGGTGCTGGGTCCGTCAGGAGCGGGCAAAAGCACGCTGATCAACTGCCTGATCCCGGGTGCCTTGGTGCAGACCGGTGTCTTGTCTCAGGCACTCAACAGCGGCAAACACACCACCACCAGCACCACCTGGTACTGGGTGGATGCCGACAAAACCACGGCCTTGATTGACTCGCCTGGTTTTCAGGAATTTGGTTTGAACCACATTGACCCAGCCCAACTGGCCGCCTACATGCCCGACCTGAAACCGCATGTGGCTAACTGCAAGTTTTACAACTGCAGCCATTTGCACGAGCCTGGGTGTGGCGTGATTGCAGCAGTCAGTCCGGCCGATAGCCCTGACAAAATCAGCGAGAACCGCTACAAAATATACAGTGATTTGTATGCCGAACTGAAGCAAATACGGCGCTACTGAACCGTCAAATCAATGGGTCGGCCAACCCCAGCAGATCAGCGCATGGAAGATAAGCTTGCAGCCAAGGCGCAGACCAGTTGCTCGCACTGTGCGGGTGTGCCGATGCTGATGCGCAGGAACTGATCAATGCGCGGTAATTTGAAATGCCGCACCAACACGCCACGTTCACGCAGTGCTGCCGCCAAAGCAGCCGCATCCACCGCCGGATGCCGTGCAAACACAAAATTGGCAAGCGACGGCAACACCCTAAAACCCAGGTCTTCCAGCGCCAGCACCAAGCCTTCACGACTGCTCATCACGGCTTGGCGGGTTTGCTCAAAATAAGCCACGTCTTCAAACGCCGCCACACCACCCGCAATTGCCAAACGGTCTAGCGGGTACGAATTAAAACTGTTTTTGACGCGCTCCAGTGCATCAATCAAATGCGCCTGACCACAGGCATAGCCAATGCGCAACCCGGCCAGGGAGCGCGATTTAGACAGCGTGTGCACCACCAGCAAATTGGGGTAGCGGGCAATCAGACCCAGCGCGCTTTGGCCACCAAAATCGACATAGGCTTCATCCACCAGCACCACACGCGTGGGATGCAGTTGCAACAGCGCTTCAATGTTGACCAGCGGCAAACCCACACCGGTGGGTGCGTTGGGGTTGGCGATGACCACCCCAGCCACCGCATCACCCGCTGCGCGGGCGTAGTCCGCCACGTTCAGGCGCAACGCCGCATCCAGTGGCACGGTTTGAGACTGGATGCCATACAGGCGGCAATACACCTGATAGAAGCTGTAGCTGATGTCGGGCATCAACAACGGGCACGCATGCTGAAAAAAGGCAAAAAAGGCGTGCGCCAGCACCTCGTCCGAGCCATTGCCAACAAACACATGGCCAGGCACCAAACCGTGCTGCGTGGCAATCGCCTGACGCAACGCCAAGGCCTCTGGATCCGGGTAAAGCTGCAGGCCGTGTTGCGCAGCTTGCGCAATGGCAGACACCACTTTGGGCGATGGAGGATAGGGATTTTCGTTGGTATTGAGCTTGACCAGGTTGGCCAACTTGGGCTGCTCGCCGGGTACATAGGGCATCAACTGCTGCACCACGGGGCTGAAATAACTGCGATTCTTCACGAAAATACAATCAAAATTGTAGCAATAAGCCTTTTATATATTAGGGCTAGAGCTGTTTTTTATTAAATTAACCAAGCAGACGTGCAAGCGTCAACAGAGCCAACAACACAATCCACATCACCACCGCACGCCATACCAAACCCACCACAATGGCCAGGTGTGCCAACTCGGGCGCGGGACGGCGAGGCAAAGCTGAATCAGACTCAACAGCGCCCGGTGTCACGCCACCCAAAGTCGGCAATGAAATATTCATCGCGCCCGCTGTGGCGGCCAGCAACAGGCCATCATTCTCGCCACCCAATTGATCCACGTAGTGACGCCAACCCTCGATGGCCTCTTCAAAATTGCCGACCACGGCAAAACCCAACGCGGTGATGCGTGCTGGCAACCAATCGATTGAACTCCAGACCCCTTGCGCGTTGGTTTGCAAGGCAGCACTGACCGGCTGGTGATGGTGGGCGCTCTGGTGATGCCAATAACGCACCACAAATTCGCTCAACCGGTACAGCACCGCACCTGCAGGCCCCAGGCCAAAGGCAGCCAGCACCGAAAACCAGGCCAGCACACCAAACACATGACGATGCGATGCCATCACCGAGAACTCGATGACACGGCCAATCATGTCGCTGCGCGACCAGGTCTGGGTGTCCATTTGTTGCCAATCCGCCAGCTGGCGGCGGGCCAGTGGTTCATCGTCAAGTGCCAGGGCATCCCGAATTTTCGTGAAATGAAAACTGAACTGGCGAAACCCCAGGCAGGCATACAGCACCACTGCACTCCAGAGCACAGCCACAGGCCAACCCACCCACACAATGAGCAGCCAATACAACACCAAGGAAAGAAGCGTTGGCACACCCACCGCGAAGCCCCAGGCAAGCCAGCCATGCAGGGGTTTGCCGGCATCCAGATTGCGGGTGCACCAACGCACCCAAGCGCGCACCCCGGCGTGAACCAGGTTGCCACGTCCCAAGGGACGCGCCTGCTCCAGCAACAACGCGAACAAGACCGAGATAAAGCTCATGCAACCATCATAGCGGCAGGCGCGCACCCGCTTGTAAAAAACGGTAAAAGTTGCGCAACATGCCCGCTGTCGCGCCCCAGATGAAGCGCTCTTTGACCCCATCCTGATACGGCATGGACAACCATTCGCGATCAGCGCCCTGCCAATGCACCTGGTGATGCCGGTGGTGCGCCGGATTCATCAAAAAATGCAATGGCACTTCGAATACATCGTCGACTTCAAACGGATTGGGCTGCAAGGCAAAACCTGGGGTGACCAAGGCCACCACGGGGGTCACATGGAACATCGAACCCGTGGTGTAAATGGGCAGTTGCCCCAACACCTCCACAAAGGCAGCGCCCAGGCCAATCTCTTCTTGGGCCTCGCGCAAGGCAGCGGCCACGGCATCCACATCCTGTGCATCCACCTTGCCACCAGGAAAAGCAATTTGACCCGAATGGGTGGATAAATGAGACGTGCGCAAGGTCAACAGCACCGTAGGTTCACTGCGCAACACGATCGGCAGCAACACAGCCGCCGACACCGGTGCACGATCCATAAATTTTTTCTCGGTGTGCAGTTCGGGCTGCCAATCCACAGGATATGCAAACCGTTGGCGCAAGGCCTGCGCAGACAAAGCAACAGGTGGAACCGCTGGCAAATGGGTATCCACCAGAGTCACAGGCACCAAGCACGGGTCAAGTTTCACCGAGGCCATACAGTTGGAGATGAGACGGCTGAAAAATCCGGGCGAAAAAAAACCGCCACATGTGAATGGGACGGTTTTTTGAGCCTGGGCAAAGAATCAAGCTGCGCTGGTGGCAGCCACTTTGCGTGCCGGCAGTTTTTCTTTGATACGCGCCGACTTGCCGCTGCGCTCGCGCAAGTAGTACAGCTTGGCACGGCGCACATCGCCGCGGCGTTTGACTTCAATGCTGGCGATCAGCGGGCTGTAGGTCTGGAACGTACGCTCGACACCTTCACCGCTGGAAATCTTGCGCACGGTGAAACCGCTGTTGAGGCCGCGATTGCGCTTGGCAATGACCACGCCTTCATAAGCTTGCAAACGTTTACGTGTGCCTTCAACCACATTCAGGCTCACCACCACGGTGTCGCCAGGGCCAAAGTCGGGAATGGTTTTGTTCAAGCGAGCAATTTCTTCTTGCTCAAGCGTCTGGATCAGGTTCATAAGGGTCTTTCAATGATCTTGCAAACGCCAGCGTCACCATGACGCATGCCGCAGCATTAAACACCACGGCGGCTTTACAGAGGATCGGTAAGCCTGCCATTATAGCCTGCCATAAATTCCTCGTCGACCTGACTCAAGCCCCCTGCAAGACGCGCCTGATCAATCAGTTCGGGTCGCAGACGTTGACTCAGCAGCAAACGCTGGTCTCGCCGCCAACGCTCAATTTGAAGGTGGTGTCCGCCCAGCAGAACCTCAGGCACCGCTTGGCCTTCCCAGTGCTCTGGGCGGGTGTAATGCGGGCAATCAAGCAAGCCGTCCAAGGCGAGGTTGAAGCTGTCCTGCACATGGCTTTGGGCATCACCCAAGACGCCGGGCTGCAAACGTGCCACCGCGTCCAGCAGAGCCATGGCGGCGATTTCGCCACCCGAGAGCACAAAATCGCCCAAACTGATTTGCTCTGTCACATGGGTATCGATAAAACGCTGGTCAATGCCCTCGTAACGGCCACAAATCAGCACTGCCCCCTGGCTGGCAGCCCAGCGCGTGACCATGGCATGGTTCAAGGCTTGACCCACTGGCGAAAAAAGAACCACCGGCATCTCGGACTGACGCGCCGTCTGGATGCTTGAAAGACACTTGGACAAGGGTTCTGCCATCATCACCATGCCGGGACCACCACCAAAGGGGCGGTCATCAACGCGACGGTAATTGCCTTGAGCGAAATCACGCGGGTTGTGCAATTGCACATCCACCAGACCAGACTCATACGCACGGCGGGTGATACCCGTGGTGAGCAAGGGCGCAAACAATTCCGGGAACAGCGTAACCACATCAAACCGCATGGCGCTGCTTTCAGTAATCGAGTTGCCAGTCCACCAGGATTCGACGCTCTGTCAAGCTGACATCATCGATGTAGATGGCCACAAAAGGGATCATGCGTTGCTCCGCTTTGGGCACTTGCGGATCCTCAATAACCAGCACGGTTTGTGGCCCGGTCGATAGCATGTCAACCACATGCCCCAGGTGTTGCCCCTGCCGGTTAATGACCTCAAGTCCGATCAAATCAACCCAGTAATACTCGTCTTCTTTGGGAGCTGGGAAATTGGACTTGGAAATAAAAATGCGCGCGCCTCGCAGGGCATCGGCAGCATTGCGATCGTCCACCCCGTCAGCACAAGCAACAACGGTGTCCGAGTGAACTTTGGCTTCCTTGATTTTTAATTCACCCACACCAGCAAATGTTTTTGCTCCTTTTTCAGAAGGCAAGACATACCAGCAGCGGGCAGAAAAAAGCGCCTCAGGATCGGCGCTGTAGGGCAATACCTTGAACCACCCTTTGATGCCCCAGGCATCCTGGATGCGCCCGACTTCGATGGCATCTGCCGGCAGGTCGGCAGCCTCAAGGCCAGGCAACATCACAAAAAATCAGGCGGCTTTTTTGGCCGACTGATTCACCAGACGCTCCACCGTGGGAGATGCCTGTGCACCAACACTGCGCCAGTAGGCCAAGCGGTCTTGTGCAATGCGGATGCTTTCTTCGTTGGCCGTTGCAATCGGGTTATAAAAACCGATGCGCTCAATGAAGCGGCCATCACGACGAGTGCGCTTGTCAGCCACAACAATGTTAAAAAACGGGCGTGCTTTTGCACCGCCACGGGCGAGTCGAATGACGACCATAATTTATCCTTTGGGGAGCGGAAACAAGTTCCACGAAAATTGGCACACAATCCGGCGTTTGAGACACGCAACATAACCACCCGGCTATGCGACACGACAGACAGCCGCACATTATATCGAATCCTTTCATCATGCCCATCATCAGACCCAGCCAAGCCAGCGATATCGCTCAAATCACCGCCATTTATGCCCATCACGTGCTGCACGGCACCGGAACTTTTGAGGTGGAGCCGCCCACCGAAGCCGACATGTCTCAACGCCGTGAGGATGTGCTGAGCAAACAACTTCCCTATCTGGTGGCAGCCGAAGCTGACCAGGTGTTGGGCTATGCCTATTGCAACTGGTTCAAGCCCAGACCGGCCTACCGTTATTCCGCCGAAGATTCCATTTACCTGACCCCGCACGCCATGGGCAGCGGCCTGGGCAAAGCCCTGCTGGCCGAGTTAAGCAGTCAAGCCGAGCGTGTGGGCGTACGCAAACTGATTGCCGTGATTGGCGACTCTGGTAACCTGGGCTCAATTGGTGTGCACCGCAGCGCTGGCTTTGTGCATGTGGGCACGCTCAAATCCTGCGGCTGGAAATTTAACCGTTGGCTGGACGTGGTGCTGATGGACAAGCCACTGGGTCTTGGAGACCAGCGTGCCCCCACAGACTCGAACACATAAAACGGTCAGAAAAAAATTGGTGTCCCGCAGTAGTAATTTGCTAAAAAACACGGAGGCGCTCCGTCAAGGGGTGTCTGCGATGGGAGTGGCAGAACAACGGGCTGGTTTTAACCTAGATTCCTCAGTTGACCGCTTATTTTCTTAAATAAGTGCATATGAACATTGAATATTTCAGTCTCAGTCAGATTCACCTTTTGGCTGAGAGCGCTACGCACCCGATTGAGCCGCTGGCAACGCGCCTGGGGTCGTTAGGCCTCCTTGCGGGCAGTAGCCCGCTACGCCGTCAGCAGCCCACTCGGGCGCGTCCAACTGAGGAATCTCGGTTTAACCTTGCCCAGTTTTGAAGCAGCAAGCAAAAAGCCCCGCAAATTTCTCTGCGGGGCTTTTTAGAAACAAGCAGATCAGTACTTAACAGACTGCCGCAGACTGCTTCACTGATGCTGCGGCATCGGTATAGTCTTGCACCTTGTCAAAGTTGAGGTACTGGTAAATCTTGCTGCTGTCAGCGGTCAACACGCCCATGTCGGCCATGTATTCGGCTTTAGTCGGAATGCGCCCCAACTTGGAGCAAATGGCAGCCAATTCGGCACTCCCCAAAAACACATTGCTGTTTTTGCCCAGACGGTTGGGGAAATTGCGCGTGGAGGTGGAGAACACCACAGCCCCCTCCTTGACCTGTGCCTGGTTACCCATACACAAGCTGCAGCCCGGCATTTCCATGCGCGCACCAGCTGAGCCGAGTACACCATAGTGACCTTCCTCGCTGAGCTGTTTGGCATCCATCTTGGTGGGCGGTGCCATCCACAGCTTGACCGGGATGTCACGCTTGTTTTCCAGCAATTTGGAAGCCGCGCGGAAGTGACCAATGTTGGTCATGCAAGACCCAATAAAGACTTCTTCGATCTTGGTCCCGGCCACATCGGACAAGGTTTTCACGTCGTCCGGGTCGTTCGGGCAGGCCACAATCGGCTCATGAATGTCAGCCAGGTCGATTTCGATGACGCTGGCGTACTCGGCATCAGCATCGGCTTTGAGCAACTGTGGATTGGCCAACCAGGCTTCCATCGCCTTGATGCGGCGGTTGATGGTGCGCACGTCTTGGTAGCCGTTGGCAATCATCCACTTGAGCATGACAATGTTGCTGTTGATGTACTCAATGATCGGCTCTTTGTTCAGGTGCACCGTGCAACCGGCGGCACTGCGCTCGGCCGACGCGTCGCTGAGTTCAAAAGCTTGTTCCACCTTCAGGTCGGGCAAACCTTCAATCTCAAGAATGCGGCCGGAAAACACGTTCTTTTTACCTTGCTTGGCCACTGTCAACTCGCCGGATTTGATGGCATACAAAGGAATGGCATTGACCAGGTCACGCAGTGTGACACCTGGCTGCATTTTTCCTTTGAATCGCACCAGCACGCTCTCAGGCATGTCCAGCGGCATCACGCCCGTGGCCGCTCCAAAAGCAACCAGGCCAGAGCCAGCAGGGAAGCTGATGCCAATCGGGAAACGGGTGTGGCTGTCACCGCCGGTGCCCACCGTGTCAGGCAGCAACATGCGGTTGAGCCAGCTGTGAATGATGCCGTCACCGGGGCGCAGCGGAATGCCGCCACGGTTGCTCATGAACTCTGGCAGTTCGTGGTGCATCTTCACGTCGATAGGCTTGGGGTAAGCCGCCGTGTGGCAAAAGGATTGCATCACCAGGTCGGCGCTGAAACCCAGGCAAGCCAGGTCTTTCAATTCGTCGCGGGTCATCGGGCCAGTGGTGTCTTGCGAACCCACGCTGGTCATTTTGGGTTCGCAGTAAGTGCCGGGCAATACGCCCTGCCCTTCTGGCAGGCCACAGGCACGACCAACAATTTTTTGCGCCAGCGTAAAGCCCTTGCCGGTCGCTTTCGGGTTTTGCGGCAAACGGAACAAGGTGGAAACCGGCAAGCCCAGCGCTTCACGTGCTTTGGCGGTCAAGCCACGGCCGATGATCAACGGGATACGACCACCGGCGCGCACTTCGTCAAACAACACATCGCTCTTGAGCTTGAATTCAGCAATCACCTTGCCATCTTTTAACGCCTTGCCTTCATAGGGACGCAGCTCAATGGTGTCGCCCATGTTCATTTGGCTCACATCCAATTCAATGGGCAGCGCACCTGCATCTTCCATGGTGTTGTAAAAAATAGGCGCAATTTTGTTACCCAGGCAAACCCCGCCAAAACGTTTGTTCGGCACAAAAGGAATGTCTTCACCGGTAAACCACAGCACGCTGTTGGTGGCAGATTTGCGACTCGACCCAGTACCAACCACATCACCCACATAAGCGACCAAATTGCCACGGGCGCGCAGGTCTTCAATGAACTTGACCGGGCCACGTTTGCCATCGGCTTCAGGGGTGATGCCGTCACGCGTGTTTTTAAGCATGGCCAAGGCGTGCAACGGAATGTCTGGACGGCTCCAGGCATCGGGCGCAGGGGACAAGTCGTCGGTGTTGGTTTCGCCCGTGACCTTGAACACCGTCAGCGTGATGCTTTTCGGCACTTCGGGGCGGCCGGTGAACCACTCGGCATCCGCCCAGCTTTGGAGCACGGCTTTCGCAAATGCATTGCCCTTGTCGGCTTTTTCCTTGACATCATGGAATTGGTCAAACATCAACAAGGTCTTTTTCAGCGCAGCTGCAGCAACGCCCGCCACAGCGGCATCTTCAAGCAAGTCTATCAACGGGGTCAGGTTGTACCCCCCCAGCATGGTGCCGAGCAATTCAATGGCTTTTTCGCGGCTAATCAGCGCAGATTTTTCAGTACCGTGGGCAACGGCCGCCAAGTAGCTGGCCTTGACTTTGGCTGCATCGTCCACGCCCGCAGGCACACGGTGCGTGATCAACTCCAGCAAAAAGGCTTCTTCACCTTTAGGCGGGTTTTTCAGCAACTCAATCAACGCAGCGGTTTGCTGTGCCGTAAGCGGCAAGGCGGGAATTCCAAGCGCAGCGCGCTCGGCAACATGGGTACGGTAGGTTTGCAACATATTGACTCCTTTTAAATATAAAAAATAGCGATCAAATCAAAAACAAAACTGGCATTTATTGGGCTGTGTGATCAGACAGCGCCACCTTGGGTGACATAGGCAACTGTCCAGCCACAACTGGGCTGTCAAGCAAACTGGGAGGCGGTGTTTTTTCCATGGCTTGCGCCACTACAGCCTGAGCCGGGGTGATGCAGGCATCCGCCAAGCGGGAACCGAGTTTTTGACTCATCAGCATCGACTTGTTGCTCAGTTGCAGCCAAACTGCGCCAGCATGTACATCCTCAAGGCGAATTGCACCGGTACTGGTGACCACAGGAGCCATGCGAAACCGAAATTTTTTGCCTGACACATCAAAATAACCAGGCACTTTGGGGTCTGCCACCAACTCAACAAATTGACCCAGTTCGCACTGAACCACGCCCACCTCCACCCGCTGTGCTATCAATAGTTCTGCGGTAGTCAAGGCCACTTCGACCACAGGGGTCTTCTGCACTTTTTGACTGGTCCTGGAACTCAAGGTTGCGTTTGACTTGGTCTTGAACTGGGTTGTGACGGACACACCGCCCTGCACCTGCGCCATCAACGCTGGCGCTGCCAAGGCACACGCGCCCAGCATCAGCCAGCGCACCGTCGAAAACCAGTTGACGGCAGACAATCGAGTGCTCTTCATGCGAGTCCTTTCAAACAACCTGGGGGAGTCAGGAATGAAAAAATTGTTGCGCCGGATCTTGCCGGTGCAACCGGGCGGTTTGATGGGCGCGAACCAAAGTTTGCCAAAAATAACGGTAGCTTGCACGGTCGTGCAAAGTGCCATCAACCGATATTGGAGCCCAGTCTGCCGCAAATGCTGCGCAAACAATTCGACTGGCACGTTCAACCTCAGCCTCGTCAGGGGCAAAAGCTTTCAAAATGGGGCGAATTTGATCCGGGTGAATACTCCACATGCGCCCAAACCCCAAAGCCCTGCTGGCGCGTCGTGCGGCGGCTTCAAGCACGGCAGCATTCTTGAGCTCAGTCACCACGCAATGTGAAGCCACTTTGCCAAAAGCATGGCACGCTGCCGCAATTTCAAGTTTGGCACGCAACACCAGTGGATGAGTGAACTGATCCAGCGCATCAGACACGCCGCTGGCAGCAGCACCCATGGCGCTGGCGGGAATCAGGCCACCATGCGCCGACACAAAATCCATCAAGCCAAAACTGGCCGATTGAACCCTGGGGTGCGACACGATAGAAGCCACACGTTCCACAGCAAGAGGGGATTCAATTAATACATGAATCGGCAAAGGTGACCGCCGCCCTGCCAAGTTGGCGGCATGGTCAATGGATTGCAGCGCGCGCTCTAAGTCAGCCACCGCATCAACCTTGGGGAGCATCACATGGCACAAAGCCGGCGCAGCTCCACCCACAATGATGCTCACGTCGTCCTCGAAAGCCGGGTGATCCACAGGGTGAACCCGAACCGCCACTCGTGGCGGCAATTCACTTGCTATATTTTTAATAGCTACTAGCCCTTTATTTAAAAGGGCTAGAACCATAAAAGCATGCTCTTTTTCAGCCCCAACGGGGGCGCCGTCCTCGCAATCCAGGGTCACATCAAAAACGCAGGTACCAAACTCTTGCGTCAGTTCGGCCTGCAAGGCCAGGCTCTTGACCATTCGCGCTTGCACACCGCAATAGTGGTCGCACACCGGCAAGGGTGCAGCCACCGCAGTGCCCAGCAATGCATCACGCGGATGGGTCACGAGCCAGACTCTTGCAGCAACGGTTACAGAAGGTGAGCCACACCCGCTTGTTCGTCTTGCAACTCTTTGAGCGTTTTGTTGATGCACTCCTGGCTGAACGCATCAATCGGCAAGCCCTCAACCAATTTGTATTCACCGCCAGAGCAGGTCACCGGGAAGCCAAACATGGTGTCTTTCGGGATACCGTAATCGCCATTGGAAGGGATGCCCATGGTGACCCATTTGCCGTTAGTGCCCAAAGCCCAATCATGCATGTGGTCGATGGCGGCGTTGGCGGCAGAAGCAGCGGACGAGACGCCTCGTGCTGCAATGATCGCAGCACCACGCTTGCCCACAGTCGGCAAGAAGGTGTTGGCGTTCCAGTCCTGGTCGTTGATCATGTCCTTGACGCTTTCGCCATTAACAGTGGCAAAACGGTAGTCTGCATACATGGACGGTGAGTGGTTGCCCCACACCGCCATTTTTTCAATATCAGCCACAGCTTTGCCTGTTTTGGAGGCCAGTTGGCTCAGGGCACGGTTGTGATCCAGGCGCAGCATGGCAGTGAAGTTTTTGCGTGGCAGATCAGGCGCGCTCTTCATGGCAATGTAGGCATTGGTATTGGCCGGGTTGCCCACCACCAGCACCTTGACATTGCGGCTGGCCACGGCGTTAAGCGCCTTGCCTTGGGCGGTGAAAATTTCCCCATTGACGGCCAGCAGCTCGGCGCGCTCCATGCCCGGACCACGGGGGCGCGAACCGATCAGCAACGCGTAATCCACGTCTTTGAAAGCGGTCATGGGGTCGCTGTGGGCTTCCATACCAACGAGCAACGGGAACGCACAGTCTTGTAGTTCCATCATCACGCCTTGCAGGGCTTGCTGCGCTTTTTCAACCGGCACTTCAAGCAGGCTCAACACAACCGGCTGATCTTGGCCGAGCATTTCACCCGATGCAATACGAAACAGAATGGCGTAGCCAATTTGACCTGCTGCACCGGTAACCGCTACACGAACGGGCTTTTTGCTCATGGTGATATCTCCAAAAATGTTAAGAAAAATCTTTGATTGAGGGGCACACAGCGCAAAGCCATACCCGCCAAGCTGTGCGAGTGTACTCTGGAAAACCCTGATTCGTCAATTTGTCTTATGTCTTATATAAGATATGATTCGAAGATAAATTTTCCATGAAATTGGAGACAAAACACCATGCACACCCCCAACGACACAGGCTTTTCAGGCGCTGACCCTGCTGGGCAACCGGTGGCCAACACTACGGCGGCGTTCAGCCCCTTGTACCAGCAGATCAAGGGGTTTATCTTGAACAGCCTGCGCGCCGGTGAATGGAAGCCTGGCGAAGCGATTCCCAGCGAAATGGACTTAGCCACACGCTTCGGTGTCAGTCAGGGCACGGTACGAAAAGCCATCGACGAGTTGGCCTCCGAAAACTTGCTGATACGCCGACAGGGCAAAGGAACTTTTGTTGCCACACATGCTGAACAACAGGTTCAGTTTCGTTTTCTGAAGCTGGTGCCCGACAGCGGCACGCGCGGCAGTGAAGGCCCAGCCCAGCGCGACATCATTGAATGCAAACGCAGCCGAGCCACAGCCGATGTAGCGCGCGCTTTGGCGCTGCGCACCGGCGACACCGTGCTGCAGGCCAGACGCGTGCTGAGCTTTGGCGGCACCCCCATCATTCTGGAGGACATCTGGCTGCCCGCCGCCCCCTTCAAGGGCTTGACCGCCGAACGACTGGCCAACTACCAGGGCCCCATGTATGCGCTGTTCGAAACCGAATTCAATGTACGCATGGTGCGCGCAGAGGAAAAAATCCGCGCCATACATGCTTCATCTGTACATCAGGAACTTTTGAATGTAAAGCAAGGTGAACCATTGCTCAGCGTGGAACGCATTGCCTATACCTACCGCAACGAACCCATGGAATTGCGGCGCGGAAGTTACCGCACCGAAACGCACCATTACCACAACACCTTGGGTTGAAGGTTTTTAGCCCAAACGTCAGTCAAGCGTAAGCCATGTACAACGAAGCATTTTTGACAACGTCCTTAACCCTTGATGCAGCGCAAAAAAACCGAACAAGTTCGGGAAAACCCCAAAACACATGTTGCTTTGCAATAGAATTTGAAAGTGACCATCAATCACTTGGTTACCAAGTAGTTACTCTAAAGATAGGAAGTAAAGTATGTCTGAATCAGCGGCTAGCACAGCAAAAAAACGTCCCGAGTTCTACAACATTGATGGCGCGTCGCTCATCAGTTACCGATGGCCTCTGGCTTCAATTGCATCGGGTATGCACCGGGTCAGTGGTGCCATCATGTTCTTCCTGATGCCCTTCATCATCTGGATGTTTGACAATTCGATTTCATCTGAAATTTCATTTAACAAATTCAAAGCGGCGTTCAACGTTGGCATGCTGGGCTTGCCAGGCTTCATCTGGAAACTGGTGGCGTTGGCTCTAATTTGGGCCAGCCTGCATCACTTCATTGCTGGGTTGCGCCACCTCTGGATGGACACCCACCACGAACAGGTTACCAAAGATTTTGGTCGTCAAACGGCCGTCGCAGTGCTGGTGTTGACACTTTCCTTGACGCTTGTGCTGGGTGCCAAGCTATTCGGTCTTTACTAATTCAGGAGCTACTCATGTCTGTTAATTTCGGATCACACCGCTTGGTCGTAGGCGCTCACTATGGTATGCGCGACTGGCTCTCACAACGCGTCACGGCTGTCATCATGGCATTGTTTACCGTATTGGTGCTAGCACAGCTTATTTTCAGCAAAGGCCCCATCGGTTATGAACTGTGGGCAGGTATCTTTTCACCGCAATGGATGAAATCACTGACCTTTGTAGTCATTGCTTCCATGCTGTATCACGTTTGGGTCGGTATGCGCAATGTCTTCATGGACTACGTTAAGCCTTATGCCGTGCGCTTTGTGATGCACGTGTTCGCCATTGTCTGGCTAACCGCCTGTGCCGGCGGTGCTATTCAAGCGCTGTGGCGCTTGTAAGCCTTCGTAGCTAAAACAGAAGGCCGTCGCTTGCCCTGCAAACCGCTTGGGCACGTCGAACATCCAATAACCAAGATAAATTCATCATGACTGCAACTTCCAAACTAACCACTCGTAAATTTGATGTCGTCATCGTCGGAGCTGGTGGCTCGGGCATGAGCGCTTCTCTTCAATTGGCCAACGCTGGCCTCAATGTGGCAGTGCTCTCCAAGGTGTTCCCTACCCGCTCTCATACCGTGGCAGCGCAGGGCGGCATCGCTGCCTCCTTGTCCAACATGGACGAAGACAACTGGGACAACCACTTCTATGACACCATTAAAGGTGGTGACTGGCTTAGCGACCAGGATGCCGTTGAATACATGGTGCGCGAAGCCCCTAAAGTCGTCTACGACCTGGAACACTACGGCATGCCCTTCGACCGCAATCCGGATGGCACTATTTACCAACGCCCCTTTGGTGGCCACACCAGCAACCATGGCGAAAAGGCCGTGCAACGTGCCTGTGCTGCAGCCGACCGTACCGGTCACGCCATGCTGCACACGCTGTACCAGCAAAATGTCAAGGCGCGTACCAACTTCTTCGTCGAGTGGATGGCGCTGGATTTGATCCGTGATGCAGAAGGCGATGTGGTCGGTGTCACCGCGCTCGAAATGGAAACCGGTGAGGTGCACATTCTTCATGCAAAAACAGTGCTCTTGGCTACTGGTGGTGCAGGCCGGATTTTTGCTGCATCCACCAATGCGTACATCAACACCGGCGACGGTTTGGGCATGGCAGCCCGTGCAGGCATTCCGCTGCAAGACATGGAATTCTGGCAATTCCACCCCACTGGCGTACACGGTGCGGGTGTTTTGTTGACAGAAGGCTGCCGCGGCGAAGGCGGCATTTTGCGTAATGGCAATGGCGAACGCTTCATGGAGCGCTATGCACCTGCTTACAAAGACTTGGCCACTCGCGACTTTGTGTCACGGTGTATGGATCAGGAGATCAAAGAAGGACGCGGTTGCGGCCCCAAGAAAGATCACATCGTGCTGGATATGACCCATTTGGGTGTTGAAACCATCATGAAACGTCTGCCTTCGATTTTTGAGATTGGTCACAATTTTGCCAATGTGGACATCACCAAAGAACCGATTCCGGTGATCCCAACCAACCATTACCAAATGGGCGGCGTGCCCAGCAGCATCACCGGACAAGTGGTGGCGCCCCAAAATGGCACGCAACAAATTGTTAACGGTTTGTACGCGGTGGGTGAATGCTCATGCGTCAGCGTGCACGGCGCCAATCGCCTGGGCTGCAACTCTCTGCTCGACATCATTGTGTTTGGCTTCTCCGCAGGCAACCACATCATTGCGCAAAACCAAAAAACACAAAACCATAAGCCCTTGCCAGCCAACGCAGCCGATGCCTCATTGGAACGTCTGAACCGTCTGGACAAGAGCAGTTCGGGCGAGTACTCGCAAAAAGTGGCCGACGACATTCGCGCCACCATGCAGCAACATGCAGGTGTGTTCCGCACCCAGGCCAGCATGGATGAAGGTGTCAAGAAAATTGCCGCCCTGCGCGAGCGCGTGGATGCCATCACCCTGAAAGACAAGTCCAAGGTTTTCAATACCGACCGCATTGAAGCCCTGGAAGTGGACAACATGATTGAAGTGGCACAAGCCACCATGGTGTCTGCTGCGGCACGCAAAGAGTGCCGTGGTGCGCACAGCGTGCTGGACTATGACCGCCCAGCCGACGACGCCACTTGCCCACTGGGACGCGACGACGTCAACTGGCTCAAGCACACGCTGTGGGACAAAACCACCAACAGCCTGAGCTACAAGCCCGTCGTCCTCAAGCCTTTGACTGCAGAGTCGATCGCCCCCAGAGTTCGCACATTCTGATCTGGAACAGTCAAGGAGAAACCTAAATGGCTAAACGTACATTTCAAATTTACCGCTACAACCCCGACACCGATGCCAAGCCCTACATGCAGACCATCGAAGTCGAACTCGATGGCAGCGAACGCATGCTTCTGGATGCACTGGTCAAACTCAAGGCGGTAGACCCCACCATTTCCTTCCGCCGCTCCTGCCGTGAAGGTGTTTGCGGCTCGGATGCCATGAACATCAACGGCAAAAATGGCCTGGCTTGCCTGGTCAACATGTTGACCCTACCTGGCATCATTGTGCTCAAACCCCTACCCGGTCTGCCTGTGGTGCGCGACCTGATTGTGGACATGACGCTGTTTTTCAAACAGTACCACTCCATCAAACCTTATCTGATCAACGACAGTCGCCCGCCTGAAAAAGAACGCTTGCAAAGCCCAGAAGAGCGCGAAGAGCTCAATGGCTTGTATGAATGCATTTTGTGCGCAAGCTGTTCGACCAGTTGCCCGGTGTTCTGGTGGAACCCCGACAAATTTGTCGGCCCTGCAGGTTTGTTGCAAGCCTACCGCTTCATTGCAGACAGCCGCGACGAAGCCACCAGCGAACGCCTGGACAACCTGGAAGACCCGTACCGCTTGTTCCGTTGCACCACCATCATGAATTGTGTGGATGTGTGCCCGAAAGGCTTGAACCCGACCAAGGCCATTGGCAAAATCAAGGAACTGATGGTGCGTCGCGCCATTTGAGCCTGTGATATGCAAGCCACAAGCATGGATCCTCTGGACGAACGCATTGACGAGCGAGTCCTCAGCAAGCTGCGGTGGCGCTGCCGCCGGGGTTTGCTTGAAAACGATATTTTTATCGAACGATTCTTTAAAAGGTATGGTTCCAGTCTGACCGTCAAGCAGGTGCAAGGTCTTAACGCTCTAATGGACTTGAGCGATTCAGACTTACTTGATTTGCACCTTGGGCGCAAGACTTTGGCGCAAGTTAACACCGGGCTGGATCGCGATGAAGTCTGCAAAGTTTTAAGTATGTTGAAAGAACCACCTGAAAGGTCTGTATGAAGCTAGCTGAAAATAAAGCCACACTGTCGTTTTCCAACGGCAGCCCCAGCGTTGATTTGCCGGTTTACCAAGGCACGGTTGGGCCCGATGTCATTGACATTCGCAAGCTCTACGGCCAAACCGGCATGTTCACTTATGACCCAGGCTTTTTGTCAACCGCTTCATGCCAGTCTGCCATCACCTACATTGACGGCGACAAAGGTGAACTGCTGTACCGTGGTTACCCCATCGAACAGTTGGCCACACAGTGTGACTACCTCGACACCTGTTACCTGTTACTCAATGGCGAACTGCCCAAGCAACAAGAGCGTGAAGACTTCCACAAGCTCATCATCAACCACACCATGGTTCAAGAGCAGATGCAGTTTTTCATGCGCGGTTTCCGCCGTGATGCCCACCCCATGGCCGTACTGACGGGCTTGGTGGGTGCGCTGTCTGCGTTTTACCACGACAGCACCGACATCAACAACCCTGAACATCGCAAAATTGCCGCGATCCGCCTGATTGCCAAGATGCCAACTTTGGTTGCCATGGCTTACAAGTATGGTATGGGGCAACCCTACATGTACCCACAAAATGACCTCAGTTACGCTGGCAACTTCCTGCGCATGATGTTTGGTACGCCATGCGAAGAGTACAAGGTCAACCCGGTGATTGAACGGGCGATGGATCGCATCTTCATCTTGCACGCCGATCACGAGCAAAACGCCTCCACGTCTACCGTGCGGCTGTGCGGCTCTTCTGGTACCAACCCTTTTGCGGCCATCGCTGCGGGCGTGGCTTGCCTGTGGGGTCCTGCCCACGGTGGTGCCAATGAAGCCTGCCTGAACATGCTTGAAGACATTCAACGCCAAGGTGGCGTGGCCAAGGTCGGCCAGTTCATGGAGCAAGTCAAAGACAAAAACTCCGGCGTAAAACTGATGGGCTTTGGTCACCGTGTTTACAAAAACTACGACCCACGCGCCAAGCTCATGCAAGAAACCTGCAACGAAGTGCTGGCATCCCTGGGTCTGGAAAAAGATCCGTTGTTCAAGCTGGCCAAGGAACTCGAAAAAATCGCTCTGGAAGACGAGTATTTCGTATCGCGCAAACTCTACCCGAACGTTGACTTCTACTCCGGCATCGTTCAGCGCGCCATTGGCATCCCGGTGAACCTGTTCACTGGAGTCTTCACTTTGGCTCGCACCGTCGGCTGGATTGCACAACTGAACGAGATGATCAGCGACCCTGAATACAAAATCGGCCGTCCACGTCAACTGTTTTCTGGTTCTGTGACACGCAGTGTCACACCCGTCGGCCAGCGCTAAGGTCTCGTAAAGTAATAAGTTGGACATTTTGACGGCCAGATTTGGGCTGCAGTGCTAGGCGCAAAACGCGCCGTTTAGTTCTGCTAAACAAGCGATTTGCAACGACGCAGTGCGCCCAAAGTTGGCGCGTCAAATGTGCATGTTATTTGTGAACAAGCGCTAAGCTCTCCCGCTTAAAACCAACCCGCCGGATGGCAACATCGGCGGGTTTTTTTCTGCGGCAACATAGCGCGGCAACCTGGCAACTGGCCGTTTAAAATCAGCCCCTTATCAAGGAACCACCATGGGACGCACCCTTTACGACAAACTCTGGGACGAACACATCGTCCACACCGAAGACGACGGTACCGCCCTGCTCTACATTGATCGCCATCTGGTACATGAGGTCACCAGCCCGCAGGCGTTTGAAGGACTGCGCCAAACCCATCGCCAAATCTGGCGAATCAGTTCTATCGTGGCCACCGCAGACCACAACACCCCCACTACAGGCTGGGAACTGGGCTACGACGGCATCACTGACCCCACCAGTAAAGAGCAAGTGCTTACCCTGGATGCCAACATCAAGGAATACGGCGCAGCGGCTTACTTCCCTTTCATGTCACATCGCCAGGGCATCGTGCACGTAATTGGTCCTGAAAACGGTGCCACCCTGCCCGGCATGACCGTGGTCTGCGGCGACTCCCACACCTCTACCCACGGCGCTTTTGGCGCGCTGGCCCACGGCATTGGCACCAGCGAGGTGGAACACGTCATGGCCACGCAGACCCTGCTGGCGAAAAAAGCCAAAAACATGCTGATCCGGGTCAACGGCCTGTTGCCACGCGGTTGCACAGGCAAGGACATGGTGCTGGCCATCATTGGCAAGATTGGCACCGCCGGCGGTACCGGCTACACGATTGAATTTGGCGGTGCGGCCATTCGCGCGCTGAGCATGGAAGGCCGCATGACCGTGTGCAACATGGCCATTGAAGCCGGTGCACGTGCGGGGTTGGTAGCGGTGGACGACAAGACCATTCAATATGTCAAGAACCGCCCCTTGTCGCCAGGTTTTAACGCACCCAATGCGGCGGCCGCTGCCGTCGAATGGGATCAAGCTGTGGCCTACTGGAACACCCTGCACTCCGATGCCGACGCGGTTTTTGACGCCGTAATCGACCTGGATGCTTCCCAACTGGTGCCCCAAGTCACCTGGGGTACTTCACCAGAAATGGTACTGGGCATCAACGACCGCGTGCCCGACCCAGACTACGAAAAAGAGGCCAACAAACGCGGCGCCATTGAGCGGGCGCTAACCTACATGGGGCTGGAGCCCGGCAAAGCCCTAAACGACCTGTATGTAGACAAAGTCTTTATTGGCTCTTGCACCAACAGCCGCATTGAAGACATGCGTGAAGCCGCTGCCGTGGTCAAAACCCTGGGTCGCAAAGTGGCATCCAACATCCGTTTGGCCATGGTGGTACCTGGCTCGGGCTTGGTCAAGGAACAGGCAGAGCGAGAAGGTTTACATGAGATTTTTCGTGCCGCCGGTTTTGAGTGGCGCGAACCTGGGTGCTCCATGTGCCTGGCCATGAATGCTGATCGACTGGAACCGGGTGAGCGCTGTGCTTCCACCAGCAACCGCAACTTTGAAGGCCGCCAAGGCGCGGGCGGGCGCACCCACCTGGTGAGTCCGGCCATGGCTGCTGCTGCAGCCATTCATGGGCATTTTGTTGATGTTCGCAAGTTTGTTTAAAACCACGAAAGGCTCTAACATGAAATCACTTCTCATCGGCTTATTAAGCATCGCCGTGATCGCGCTGACCGGTTGCAATACCGTCAAAGGTATGGGGCAGGACATCCAAAAAGCAGGCTCGGCCATCGAAGGCGCGGGCAAGAAAAATTAGGCATCTTCCATGCAAAAATTCACCTTGCACAAGGGTCTGGTGGCCCCGATGGATCGCGAAAATGTCGACACCGATGCCATCATTCCCAAGCAATTCCTCAAATCCATTCGCAAAACCGGATTTGGTCAAAACCTGTTTGACGAGTGGCGCTACCTGGACGCAGGCTACCCCGGCCAAGACCCGGCAAGCCGCAAACCCAATCCTGATTTCGTGCTGAACCAGCCGCGCTTTCAGGGCGCATCCATTCTGTTGGCGCGCAAGAACTTTGGTTGTGGCTCCTCACGTGAGCACGCGCCCTGGGCAATCGACCAGTATGGCTTTCGGGCCATCATTGCCCCCAGCTATGCCGACATTTTTTTCAACAACAGTTTCAAAAATGGCTTGCTGCCGATTGTGCTGACCGAATCCCGAGTAGCGCAGCTGTTTGACGATGTGGCGGCGTTCCCTGGCTATGCACTGACCATTGACCTGGAACGCCAGGTCATCCTCAAACCCAACGGGGACGAACTGCCTTTTGAGGTGCAGGCCTTTCGTAAATACTGCTTGCTCAACGGGCTCGATGACATTGGTTTAACCCTGCGTCATGCCGACAAAATCAAAGCGTTTGAGACTGAACGTCTTGCACAAAAACCGTGGCTAGCCCACACCATGCTTGCGTAAGCAGCTACATATTTAATAGCAAAATAATGAAAATTGCAGTTTTACCCGGCGACGGCATTGGCACCGAAATTGTGGCCGAGGCAGTCAAGGTGCTTCACGCCCTGGATTTAAAGTTCAAGATGGAATCGGCCTTGGTTGGCGGTGCCGCTTATGAGGCCTACGGTCATCCCCTGCCAGACGCGACCCTGAAGCTGGCAAAAGAAGCCGATGCCGTTCTTTTTGGTGCCGTGGGCGACTGGAAATACGACAAGCTCGATCGCCCGCTGCGCCCTGAGCAAGCCATTTTGGGGCTGCGCAAACACCTGGGGCTGTTTGCCAACTTTCGCCCTGCAATTTGTTATGAAGAACTGGTGGGCGCGTCCAGCCTGAAACCTGAACTGATCGCAGGCTTGGACATTTTGATTGTGCGTGAGTTGACTGGCGACATTTATTTTGGCCAGCCGCGTGGCCGGCGCACCGCCGTAGACGGTCACTTTCCAGGCACTGAAGAAGCCTTTGACACCATGCGCTACAGCCGTCCGGAAATCGAGCGCATTGCGCACGTGGCTTTTCAGGCTGCGCGCAAACGCAAAGCAGCTGGCTCAGAAGGCCGCGTCACCAGCGTCGACAAAGCCAACGTGTTGGAAACCTTTCAATTCTGGAAAGACGTGGTCACTGAAGTGGGGCAGCAATACCCTGACATCGCGCTAGACCACATGTATGTGGACAACGCCGCAATGCAGCTGGTGCGTGCCCCCAAGAAGTTTGACGTGGTGGTCACAGGCAACCTGTTTGGTGACATTTTGAGCGACGAGGCTTCCATGCTCACCGGCTCTATCGGCATGCTGCCTTCAGCGTCCATGAACGCCAACCATCAGGGCTTGTTCGAACCCAGCCATGGCAGCGCGCCTGACATTGCGGGCAAAGGTATCGCCAACCCATTGGCCACTATTTTGAGTGCAGCCATGATGCTGCGCTTTAGCCTGAACCAGCCGCAAGCGGCCGAACGCATCGAGGCGGCCGTCAAAAAGGTGTTGGCACAAGGCTTGCGCACGGCCGACATTCACAGTGCAGGCTGCACCCGTGTCAGCACCCGAGACATGGGCGATGCGGTCGTCAAGGCATTGGCCTAAGCAGCGCACGGTACAGTTCAAAAACAAGCAACATCTGTTTCAATATTCTGAAAGGCTAAAGCGATGAAAGTGGGCAATCTGGTAGGTTTGGTCGGTTGGCGTGGCATGGTCGGCTCGGTCCTGATGGATCGCATGCAAAGCGAAGGCGACTTTGCCCTGATCGAGCCGGTATTTTTCTCCACCTCCAACGCGGGTGGCCAAGCGCCCGCCTGGGCCAAGAATGAAACCAAGCTCAAAGACGCGTTCGACATCGAAGCCCTGAAAAAATGCGCCATCATCATCAGCGCCCAGGGCGGCGACTACACCACTGAAGTGTTTCCCAAACTGCGCAGTGCAGGCTGGACGGGGCACTGGATTGACGCCGCCTCCACCCTGCGCATGAAAGACGATGCCATCATCATCCTTGACCCGGTGAACCTGCCGGTCATCCAGACGGCGCTGGCCAAGGGCGGCAACAACTGGATTGGCGGCAACTGCACCGTGAGCTGCATGCTGATGGGCGTGGGCGCGCTCTACAAAGCCGGCCTGGTCGAATGGATGAGCACCCAAACCTACCAGGCAGCCAGCGGTGGCGGTGCGCAGCACATGCGTGAACTGCTCACCCAATACGGCACTCTCAACGCCGAGGTCAAGGCGCTGCTGGACGACCCCAAATCGGCCATCCTCGAGATTGACCGCAAAGTAATCGCCAAACAGCGTGCTTTGATCGCTGCTGAAACCGCCAACTTTGGCGTGCCCCTGGGGGGCTCGCTGATTCCCTGGATCGACAAAGACCTTGGCATTGGCAAACACCACGACGAAGAAGGCTGGGGCACATCGCGCGAAGAATGGAAAGGCATGGCCGAAACCAACAAAATCATGGGTCAAGGCGCCCTGTTTGGTAGCGCTGAGACCCCGGTGGACGGCTTTTGCGTGCGCGTCGGCGCGATGCGCTGCCACAGCCAGGCGCTGACTTTCAAGCTTAAGAAGAACGTGCCCAGTGCCGACATTGAAGCCATGATCGCCGCCGACAACGCCTGGGTCAAAGTGGTGCCCAACAACCGTGAAGCCACGGTGAAAGACCTGACCCCTGTGGCCGTCACCGGCACGCTGAGTATTCCTGTGGGGCGCATCCGCAAACTTGCCATGGGCCCAGAGTATGTGGGAGCCTTCACCGTGGGTGACCAACTGCTGTGGGGTGCGGCCGAGCCACTGCGCCGCATGCTGCGGATTTTGCTGGCTGCATGACCCGTTTGAAGCATCGCGTCATAGCCTTAATGCATGTTCGACGACGTTGTCGGGCTACAACATAAAATCCGCTAATTGGTGTTGGATGGAACACTGTACCAAGTTCATCGGCTGAATGAACTTGTCAGGCTAAGCCATTGATGCTAAGGTACTTTTAATTGTTTAAAGTTATCGGTCTTTTGGAGCCGTGCAGTCTGTTTGTCGCAGTCTGCCAAACCGGAGTTGACAAATTGATTGCAAAGTCTTATCAGTGGCAATTCACCGCCATAGCAACAGCTGTGGTGCTGGGTTTGGGGGCGACCAACGCCAATGCCCTTTCATTGGGGCGCGTGAATGTCCTGTCCGCTTTGGGTGACCCCCTGAGGGCGGAAATCGAAATTCTAGACATCAATGCGGACGAAGCCAGCAGCTTGGTCACCAAGGTGGCTACGCCCGATGCCTTCAAGGCCGCTGGGCTTGACTACAACGTGGTCATGACCAACTTGCAGACCACGTTACAACGACGACCTGATGGCCGCGCCTACATCAAGCTCAGCAGTGACCGCGTCATCCAGGAACCCTTTGTGGACCTGATCATTGAGGCTCGCTGGAACACGGGTCGCATCGTGCGTGACTACACCATGCTGTTCGACCCCTCCAGTCTACGCAACAGTACCCCTGCGATCACGCCCGCGCAAGTGCCACTGTCGCCACTGTCGCCACTAGCCAAGCCCGCCGCCACACCGCAACGCCCAGCCGTCGCCGCCAGCCCACAAGCCTCCGCGCCGCGCGCAACTTCGGCCACAGCAGCCAAACCAGCATCCAAACCGCAACCTCATGCGGATGAGGCAGAGTCCAACCAAATCATCGTCAGAGCCGGTGACACAGCTGGGCGTATTGCGGCAGCCCACCAACCCGCCAATGTGTCCTTAGATCAAATGCTGGTGGCTCTGTTGCGCAGCAACCCCGATGCCTTTATTAACAGCAACGTCAACCGCATCAAGGCCGGTTCACTGGTGACCCTGCCCACACAGGCACAAGCCGCTGAAACACCAGCGGCGCAGGCCAAGCAAATCATCATGGCACAAAGCCAGGATTTCAACAATTTCAGGCGTAACCTGGCCAGAAGCACCCCCACCGCACCAGTGACCCCCAATGGACGTGAAGTCAGCGGCAAACTACAAGCCAACGTTCAAGACAAGAAACCAGGTGCAGCCACACCCGACAAGCTAACGCTGTCCAAAGGAGCGGTCAGCACCAAAAACAGCGTAGACCAGATGGCTCAGGCACAAAACGCCAAGGCCGCTGCCAGTCGTGCGGCTGAGGTTACAAAAAACATTCAAGACCTGAGTCAAATAGCCGCTGCATCCAGTGCGGTGGCTGCTGCCTCTGCGGCCAAACCAGCGCCTGCAATGGCGGCATCAGTCGCTAGCCCTGCTGTTAGCGCTGCTGTTAGCGCTGCCGTCGAGATGCCGGCCGTTGCTGCCGCGTCGATGCCTGTTAAACCGGCTTCAAAAGCTGCTCCAATCGCATTGGTTCCTGTGGCAGAACCCAGTTTCATGGACAACTTGCTGGAAGACCCACTGGTTCCTGCTGGGGCTGCTGGGCTGATTGCCCTGCTGGCCGGACTGGGTTTCTACAAATTCAGGCAACGCAAGCATGCATCGCAAGACAGCACGTTTGGCGACAGCAGGCTGCAGGCTGAATCTTTTTTTGGCAACAGTGGTGGCAAAAACGTCAACACCAGTGACAGCGGTACCACCGGATCTTCCATGATCTATTCGCCCAGCCAGCTTGATGCGGTGGATGATGTCGACCCCGTGGCCGAGGCCGATGTCTATCTGGCCTATGGCCGCGACCTGCAAGCCGAAGAAATCCTGAAAGACGCACTGCGCACACGCCCGGAGCGTCTGGCCATCCACCAAAAATTGCTCGAAATTTACGCCAAGCGCCGCGATGCCAAGGCGTTTGAAGCCATCGCCACCCTGGCTTTCAATTTGACCAACGGACTCGGGCCAGACTGGGAGCAGATTTGCGCAAAAGGTCTGTCGCTGGATCCCGACAATGCCCTGTATTTGCCTGGCGGACAGCCACACTACGACCCCAGCGCCCCCACGCGCCCGGCCGGCATCGACACCGTGTCTCCCGGCTTGAGCGCAGAGACTCCAGCGGCAAGTCCTGCACCCATGGTGTCGGATGCAGGCAATACTGAACTTGATCTGGACCTTGATTTTTCACTCGATGAGCCCGATTTGCCAGACGGTGTTGCCGAATCTGTCAAGCCACCAGAAGCAGCGCAAGCCGAACAACCCATACCGGCCCAAGCCTATACAGCTGATGCCTCATGGTCTGAACCCGAACCCATGGAACTGATGGCGCTTGAAGCGGCCATGAACCAGGCCGGCACCAGCAGCGGCTATGTGCCATTGCCAAAAACCGAACCTCAGTTTGAAGCCCCCGCCCCAACACCAGAGCCAGAGCCAGAGCCAGAACAAGCCCCAGTCGGCTCCATGGCGTTCGACAAAACCCAGGTGCTTTCGATACCAGCACGGGTTGAAGAACAAGAACCCACCCCAGCCTCTGAATCCGGCATGATGGAATTCGACCTGGGTTCCTTGTCGTTGGACTTTGCCGGCACTAAACCAGGTGAATTGACCAAGTCTGGCACCTCTGCTGAACCTCTCCAAGCCGAATACGATGAAGAGTCCGAAACCCAGTCGGGCAGCTTCCCAGAGGTGACGGGTGACCCACTTGAAACCAAGTTGGCTCTGGCCCAAGAATTCAAAGCCATCGGTGACGACGACGGTGCCCGCGCCCTGATTGAAGAAGTCATCGGCGAGGCCAGCGGTGACATGAAGGCCAAGGCGCAGCTCGCACTCAGTCGGCTGTGACCCGGTAGCGGATGACTGCGAACCAGCAAGACCGGGTGCGGCTGGCGCTGGGCATCAGCTACCAAGGCGGCCATTACCAGGGTTGGCAAAGCCAGCCGTCCGGGCAAACGGTGCAAGACCAGCTTGAAAAAGCGCTGGGGCAGTTTGCCAACCACCGCATCTCCACCCTGTGCGCCGGGCGCACCGATGCTGGTGTGCACGCAATGATGCAGGTGGTCCACTTTGACACCCCTTTGGACCGACCCGAATCCTCCTGGGTGCGCGGCCCCAACGCCCTGCTGCCGCGTGACATTGCCGTGCAATGGGCCAAACAAATGCCGCTGGCGTTCCATTGCCGCGCCAGTGCCGTGTCGCGCCGCTATGCCTACAGCCTGCTGGCGTCGCCGGTGCGCCCCAGCGTGGAGCTGGGCCGGGTCGGCTGGGTACACCGCCCTTTGAACCAGGAGCGCATGCAGCAGGCTGCTGCACTGCTGATCGGCGAACACGACTTCACCTCGTTTCGCGCCAGCGCCTGCCAGGCCTTGTCGCCCATCAAGCAGCTGATGCGCATCGACATCAGCCGCCGTGGCGCCTACTGGCGTTTTGAATTTGAGGCCAACGCGTTTTTGCACCACATGATTCGCAACCTCATGGGCTGCCTGCTGATGGTGGGTGACGGTCGCAAGCCGCCAGAGTGGATCAGCGAGGTGCTGGCCGCACGCGACCGCGATGCCGCCGCGCCCACGTTTTCACCCGATGGCTTGTACTTTTTGGGCCCCCGCTACGACCCACCATGGGGTTTGCCGCAACAAACACCGCTTTTTGACCTGCTGCCATGACCGACACCGCCCTCCCTGAATCGACCCAACCACAGCAACGCACCCGCATCAAAATTTGTGGTCTGACCCGCGAGCAGGACGTGGATGCTGCCGTTGAAGCAGGTGCGGATGCCATCGGTTTTGTGCTTTATGACAAAAGCCCTCGCCATGTGTCGCCCCAACGCGCCGCCGAGCTGGCCCGCCGACTGCCACCGTTTGTTGCCCCAGTGCTGCTGTTTGTCAACCAAGAATATTCAAAAGTAATAGCTGCTTGCGCAGGTGTGACGGGGGCTATAGCCCAATTTCATGGTGATGAAACACCTGCAGACTGCTGGGCGGCCAGCCAGCAAGGGCAGCGCCCTTATCTGCGCGCAGCACGCATTCCACTGGGCGAAGCCGGGCGCGGCTTTGATCTCTTAAAATTCATCCAAGATTTTTCACAAGCTCAAGCCATTTTGCTGGACGCGCAGGTTGACGGGTACGGCGGTGGCGGGCACACATTCAATTGGTCACTGCTGCCTCCAAACGTCAACGCTCACCTCGTTTTGAGTGGTGGGTTAAATGCTGCCAACGTAGCCGATGGCATGGCGCAGCTGCGCCCGCGTTGTAAAACGCTGGCCGTGGATGTCAGCTCGGGCGTTGAAATGCCAGGGCACAAAGGCATCAAAGACCCCGAAAGGGTTCGGAAATTTGTTGCGGCTGTGCGCATGGCAGACAGAATGATGTGCAGTTGAGCCATACCCTGCGAACTCGTGAACCCGCAGGGCCGACTTCAGTCGGCCAGGTTGACTGAAGTCAATCCTACAGAATTCAGGTTGCTGCAGACCAACCCCACAAAGCCAAGATACCGGACTTGTCTGATCCAGATAATTTCATTTTTTAAAGAAAATAAGCCTCTAGCCCTTATCCAATAAGCACCGGCAGCTATCAATTAAATAACACTATGTTCAATTACCAACAACCCGACCCACGTGGTCACTTTGGCATTTACGGCGGCAGTTTCGCCTCCGAGACCTTGACCCACGCCATCAATGAGCTTAAAGACGCGTACGCCAAGTACCAGCATGACCCGGCCTTCATGGCCGAGTTTGACTACGAGATGGCGCACTATGTGGGCCGCCCCAGCCCGGTGTACCACGCCGCACGCATGAGCCGCGAGATGGGTGGCGCGCAAATCTTTTTAAAGCGCGAGGATTTGAACCACACCGGCGCGCACAAGATCAACAACACCATCGGCCAGGCCATGCTGGCCAAGCGCATGGGCAAGCCGCGCATCATTGCCGAAACCGGCGCTGGCCAGCACGGCGTGGCCACCGCCACCATCTGCGCCCGCTACGCTCTGGAATGCGTGGTCTACATGGGCAGCGAGGATGTCAAACGCCAAAGCCCCAACGTCTACCGCATGAAGCTGCTGGGTGCCACCGTGGTACCGGTCACCAGCGGCAGCCGCACGCTCAAAGACGCACTGAACGAAGCCATGCGCGACTGGGTCGCCAACGTGGACAACACCTTCTACATCATCGGCACCGTAGCCGGGCCGCACCCCTACCCGATGATGGTGCGCGATTTTCAGAGCGTCATCGGCAAGGAATGTCTGGTGCAAATGCCCCAGATGCTCAAAGCCGCAGGCTGCAAGAGCGCGCAGCCCGACGTGGTCACCGCCTGCGTCGGCGGCGGCAGCAATGCCATGGGCATCTTTTACCCCTACATCCAGCATGAGGCGACGCAACTGATTGGCGTGGAGGCTGCTGGCGAGGGCATGGACAGCGGCCACCATTCGGCCAGCATCCAGCGTGGCAGCCCCGGCGTGCTGCACGGCAACCGCACCTATGTGCTGCAAGACGACAACGGCCAGGTCACCGAAACCCACAGCATCAGCGCCGGGCTGGACTACCCCGGTGTCGGCCCCGAGCACGCTTACCTGCACGACATTGGCCGCGCCCAATACGTCGGCATCACCGACAAAGAGGCCCTGGATGCCTTCCACTACCTGTGCCGCACCGAAGGCATCATCCCGGCGCTGGAATCCAGCCACGCTATCGCTTACGCCATGAAGCTGGCCAAGACCATGCGCGCTGACCAGTCGATTCTGGTCAACCTGTCGGGCCGGGGCGACAAAGACATCGGCACTGT
>Ga0210030_1000127_pt1 | contig 57599 bp, 48 predicted proteins | sample CryGeymeta201523_FD_183986 | JGI IMG/M metagenome (GOLD analysis project Ga0210030, IMG submission 183986) | Groundwater microbial communities from Crystal Geyser aquifers in Utah, USA - Crystal Geyser metaG 2015-23 (SPAdes) (version 2) | ecosystem: Environmental > Aquatic > Deep subsurface >...
TGTGTTGAAGAAATCATTGGTTGGAGTATTATTAACTAGTATTGCGATAATATTTGTAATACTAGCTGGATGCACATCTACAAGGCCTGAAAAGGTAGTAAAGCTAAATACGGTAAAAGTGAGCACTCAAGAAAGGCCATCATATAATACTTGCATAGCCTGGAATGATGGAATCTATGGCTTAGCTAATGAAATTGTTCCTATCAGAAGTATTGGTAAGGAGATAGGTAGGACAATACGAAACATAAGCCCAAGACCAGAAAGAAATGGTGATGTTGCTAGTCCTTATGCTGACGGTAGGTTAGTGGTTCCGAACGGGGCAAAGTTATGCCTTATAAGAGGGATAAGCAAAAATGAAGCAATAGCAGTGGAAATATCAGAAGGCAGGTTTCAGAAAGCAATAAAAGTAGGAATGCTAGAGAAAAAAACCGGAGTGAACTGACCTGTCCCCGAAAATTGTGCCACCCTACAGTTGATTTGAGAAGTCATTTGCCATAGCTATGAATATTATGGGTTCTTCTAAGAGCTAGTAATCGATAGCAGCAGCCCATAACCATACCCCCACAACTGTACCCAAATCAGCGAAATACCGCACTACAAAGCGGTTTCTCTATAAGTCATTTTGCACTCAAAATACATCCCCGGGTTGGATGCCAACTTTTGCGCGTTGAGGTTCTGGCGCTTAGTCAAAAGCCGGCTCGTCTTCAGGCATCAAAACAGCCTGCTCTACAAGCATCTCAGCCCCCGCCTCCTGCACTGCAGGACGTTCGTTATGGGTTTTGCGGAGCGCGATTTCCTTCATAAAGAACATGAGTAAGACACCGGCTATCATAATAAACGCAGCGATATGGTAGATGCTGGTTATACTATCGGAGAGCGCAAGGCGTAGGTCCCCCAATATAACCATGAACGGTTTTTGCGCCACGGGCGGAAGCTTAGCCATAACGCTTTTAAGGTTGCCGACGTTCATCATCATTTTCGGGTCCTGCAGGCCTTGAATCAGCGGCTTCGGCAACATCTGCAGTGTCTGAACGTGTTTTGACAGCAGGTCGCCCATCTCGATTTTGAGGTTATTATTCATAATGCTTCCCATGATCGCAACGCCAACGGTGCCGCCGATCGAGCGGAAGAACTGTGTCGCTGCCGAGACAACCCCAAGTTTATTGTGCGGGAAGGCATTCTGAACCGCGATTGAAAAGATCGGGAACGTCACCCCAAGGCCGCCGCCCAGCAAAATCATATCCCGCACGACTTCAGAATTCTGCGTATGCACGGTCATGGTCGACAGCAAATACATGCCAAAAGTTGAGGTAGCAAGGCCCAAAATACCTAGTATCTTGTACTTACCGGTCCGAGACATAATCTGGCCGGTGATAGTGCTCGCTACAACCGATGACATCATCATCGGGAAGAGCAAGAGGCCGGAGTTGGTCGCGGTTTTGCCGATAACCCCCTGAATAAAAATCGGGATATACGCGACCGTCCCAAACATACCCAAACCGGTGATAAACAGGATCGCCATTGATACGCTAAATATCCGGTTTTTGAACAAGTTCAGTGCAATGATCGGTTCCTCTGCCCTGCTCTCAACAAAAAGAAACGCGATTAACATAACCGCCGCTACAGAGAAGAGAGCGATGATCTTGGTTGAGCCCCACGGATATTCCGAACCGCCCCAGACAAGGGCAAGCAAGAGCGGGATAATACTGCCGAGAAGCGCGGCCGAACCCCACCAGTCGATCTTTCGTCCCTTATGCCCGGCGATAACCGGCATAACTTTCATAAATACCAAAACCGCCAGGATGCCAAATGGGATATTGATGTAGAAATTCCAACGCCAGCTCATGTGATCGGTTATGTATCCACCGGCAAGCGGCCCAAGAATGCTGGCCAGCCCGAACACGGCGCCCATGATTCCGCCCCACTTGCCTCGCTCGGCAGGAGGGAAGATATCGCCGATAATCGCAATCGCGTTCGCCATCATCGCTCCTCCACCAATACCCTGTAGACCGCGGAAAATAATGAGTTGGGTCATTGATTGAGACAACCCCGAAAGTGCCGAACCAAGGATAAATATTATAATACCGCTAATAAAAAACCATTTACGCCCATATATATCGGAGAGCTTACCATAGATAGGGACCACTGCCGTCGAGCCAAGCATGTAAGAGGTGAACACCCATGAGAGCATGTTGAGCCCGCCAAGCTCGCTTACGATCCGCGGCATCGCCGTTCCTACTATCGTCTGATCAAGCGCCCCAAGAAGCATTCCTAAAAAGACGCCGACCATTATAAGAATTTTCTGCCTGTTTGGGATTGTTTCCATCCTATTACCTCTCGAATCTACTGTTAGTCGTTCTCTGCCCGGTTTATCAGTTGCTCGATGCTCTGCGCCTTATTGGTAAGATGCTTTACCAGCCGACCAAGTTCTTCAGCCTTTACCATAAATAGCCCCGATTGATTTGGGCCGGCAAAGAAAAGAAGTTTGCTGCCCGGTTCGATCCCCATAGCCCGTCGTGCTTCGGCCGGTATTGCGACCTGGCCACGCTCGCCGACTGTGGCGGTGCCCAGAAATGAGTGTTCGTGATCGTGCATGATATTCCCTTCTTTACATGTATTTTCATGCGTATCTCAGCAGAATAACGCGTTTCCTATCGACCGTCAATAAAATATCCTTATTTTCCTGGGTTTTTCACTATTGCACAAATTACAAAGTTAGTTATAAATTACTTAAACTAACCGATACCGTGCCGATACTTACTAAAATATTTACTAAGATACTTACTAACGATCTTACTAACGAACTAAGTCTGAAAGGATAGTAAGTCATGCCTAAAGGCACTACCAAGAAAAGCGGCAAGTGCGAGCACGTTAGAGATCTATCCTTGCGCTTGGGCAAGATTCTTAATAGCTCGGCTAATGAAATATATGTATTCGATACCAAGACGCTGCATTTTGTCCAGGTAAACCAGGGTGCGTGCGAAAACCTCGGTTATACCATGGAGGAGCTTACTAAGCTTACACCGCTTGATCTAAAGCCGGAGTTTACCCCCGAAACCTTCGAGTTCCTGGTAAAGCCGTTGCGGGACGGAACAACCCCCGTTGTAGTGTTTGAGACCCTACACAAGCGCAAAGATACTACACTCTACCCGGTTGAAGTCAGGCTCGAACTCTCACATGCCGAGCAACAGCCGCTTTTTGTGGCGGTTATACAAGATGTAATAACGCGGAAGTCTGCAGAGAACCTACTAAGGGATAGCGAAGAGCGATATCGCCGTCTCGTTGAACTCTCGCCTGATGTCATTGCAGTTCACAGCGAGGGCAAAATCGTCTATATAAACCCGGTCGGGGCCAGGCTCTTCGGCGCGAGAAAACCTGGCGATTTGCTTGGGAAACCGGTGCTTAGCTTGGTTCACCCGGATTTCCATGAAACCGTGAAAGACCGCGTGCAGCAGATGCAGCACGGTAAAGCCGTAGGGCTGACCGAGGAAAAATTCATCAGGCTTGACGGGCGGATAATCGATGTTGAAGTCGCCGCTACGCCCGTTATCTTCCAGGGGAAACCGGCTGTGCAGGTTTTCGTCCGTGATATCGGGCAGCGCAAGCGCACTGAGGCGGCATTACGTGAGGCTAAAGACCGTCTTGAACAGCTCTATACCGTTATCCCGAGCGCACTATTTACAGTGGATAAAGACAGTAGGGTAACCAGTTTTAATAAAAAGGCCGAGGAGCTGACCGGCTATAGCGCAGAAGAAACTATCGGCAACAAGTGCACGCTCTTTGCCCTTCATCCGTGCGCAAAAAGTTGCGGTTTGAACTCCCCCCACGTTGTAAAGCCGTTTATGGGTAGGGAGTGCACGATAAAAAGAAAAGACGGAGAGGTGCGCGCAATCTCGAAAAACGCGGATCTCTTGCGCGATGTAGACGGCCAGGTAATGGGTGGGGTCGAGAGCTTTGAGGATATCACCGAGCGTAAAAAAGCTGAAGAGATGCTCAACTCGATGGCCTATTACGACTCGCTAACCGGCCTTTCCAACAGAATATTATTTAACGACCGCCTCGGGCTGGCGCTGGCGCAAGCTCGCCGTACTAAGGAAATGCTTGCAGTCCTCTATATCGACCTTGATAATTTTAAAGCTATTAACGATACCCTCGGACATGCCGTTGGAGACCGGCTTCTGCAACTGGTTGGCAGACGACTTAAAGACTGCTTACGCGATGGAGACACAATCGCCCGGCTCGGCGGTGATGAGTTCGTCGTATTGCTACCACAGATACGGTGTGCAGAAGATGCCACCGTGGTAGCTACAAAGTTGCTCGAATCGTTTGGCTTACCGTTTGATCTCGACAACAACGAACTATTCATAACCACCAGCATCGGTATCAGCCTTTACCCGTATGACGGCGATGATACCGAGACAATGCTGAAAAACGCAGATACCGCCCTCTACCGGGCTAAAGAGCACGGGAAGAACAACTACCAGCTCTATACGTCGGCCATGAACGCCAAGGCTTTTGAGAGACTGGCGCTTGAAAACAGCATGCGAAGAGCGCTTGACAGGGAAGAGTTCGTCGTGTATTACCAGCCGCAAGTGAACCTTGCCACAGGGCAAATCGTCGGCATGGAGGCCCTGTTGCGCTGGCAACACCCCGATCTGGGTTTGGTATACCCATCGGAATTCATTGGTCTTGCCGAGGAAACCGGGCTTATCATCTCGATCGGTGATTTTGCGCTTAGAACTGCCTGCAAACAAAACAAAGCCTGGCAGGATGCCGGTCACCCGCCGGTACGGATAGCGGTAAACCTCTCGGCAAAGCAGTTCTACCAGCAAAATCTAGATGATACCATTGCCCAAGCGCTAGACGATACGAACTTGCACCCAAAATTCTTAGAGCTTGAAATTACCGAGAGCGTCGTCATGAAAGATACGACGAGCGTTTCAGCCAGCCTCTACAAGTTAAAAGACATGGGTATACAGGTAACTATCGACGATTTCGGTACCGGCTATTCCTCGCTTAGCTACCTAAAGCGCTTTCCAATAGACGGGCTTAAAATCGATCGCGTATTTATAAGGAACCTTACTACCGATCCAAACGATGCGGCCATCGCAAAGGCAATTATTGCCATGGCCAAAAGCCTTAACTTGCGGGTTGTTGCGGAGGGTGTGGAAACAACGGATCAGCTAGAGTTCTTGCGCTCGCTCAAATGTGATGAGATACAGGGCTACCTTATAAGCCGTCCGGTTCCTGCGGACGAGGCAACAGCGCTTTTAGTAGAGAGTAAGCAGCGCTGTGCCTAGTATTGCCCGGTCTTACCGGGAGAACCCCTTTTTTTAAAGTGCATGCCGGTACCCTGCGTGGTTTTTAACGAAAAACCCTATCTCTTTTTAGCAAGGTAAAACTGCTTTGTTGGTGGGCTGGTAATAGTGACCTATAAATTGTAAAATAGTAGGAGCACTTGAAACGAATCGCCTACTGCCATGGGTGGTTCGTTTCTTTATTTTGAACTATTTTGCATATCTAGCGGCCTTATATCTTTATTCCGGCGGCTAGATTTGGTATTATTTGTATGCTTAGGTAATCTTATTGTCAATTACAACCCAGCCAGAAGCTCACACTTTAAGTGGTTATTATAATAACAATCTAACAGATAGGTGGCCTGCGATCATATGAGAAAGAATAACTGTTGCCAGAAGAGAAGAAAATCCAGTAGGTGTAGAAGTATCGTTGGATTTGGCCTGATAGGGTTGCTCTTGTCCGTCCTGGGGTTTTTAGTCGTTTCAAATTACAAAAACGTCGGCAAAGAGCCACAGGCTGAAGAACAAAACATCCTGTATCTGCCCCTTAGCTAGGGCAGAGCCGGCACTACTCCGCTTCCTGGCTCTCATATTTCTGTTTCAGCTCGGCCATAACCGCCGGCTCGGCAAGCGTGGATACGTCACCCGGTGCGCGACCGCTCGCTATATCTCGTAAAAGCCTGCGCATGATCTTACCCGAGCGTGTTTTTGGCAGTTCGCTGACAAAGATAACCGTTTCAGGCACAGCTATGGGTCCGATCTTCTTTCGGACGTGGGCCCGAAGTTCTTGCTGCATCTGCGGTGTGCCTTCCTGCCCCTCTTTAAGGATTACAAATGCAGCGATGGCTTCACCCTTAATCTCGTGCGGGATGCCGATTACCGCAGCTTCAGCAACAGCTTGGTGATCGACCAATGCCGACTCCACTTCCGCCGTGCTTATCCTGTGACCGGCGACCTTGATAATGTCGTCGACCCTTCCTAGAATCCAGAAGTAGCCGTCTTCATCCAGTTTGGCGCCGTCACCGGTTAAGTACTTACCCGGGAATCTGCTCCAGTACGTCTCTATGTATCGCTGTTCGTCCTTGTAGAGGGTTCGAAGCATCGCCGGCCATGGTTTTGTGAGAACCAGGTAGCCGCTACCTCCCGGCTTCACGGGGTTTCCGTGCTCATCGACAACCTCGGCCCCGGTACCCGGAAACGGATGCGCGACAGAACCCGGCTTACAGACAGTAACGCCCGGAAGCGGTGTTAGTATAACCTGGCCGGTCTCCGTCTGCCACCAGGTATCGACTATCGGGCACCCCTCGTTGCCGACGTACTTGTAGTACCATACCCAGGCCTCGGGGTTGATCGGCTCCCCGACCGTACCGAGAAGACGCAATGAGGACAAGTCGTACTGCTCGAGCCACGCGGTACCCCACTTTATAAAGCTTCGGATTGCCGTCGGCGCCGTGTACAAAATCGAGACCTTATGTTTTTCGATGATGCTCCACCAGCGGCCCCTACCCGGATAATCAGGCGCCCCCTCATACATAACCTGTGTGGCCCCGTTTAAGAGCGGTCCATATATAATATAGCTATGGCCGGTAATCCAGCCAACGTCGGCCGTGCACCAGAATACGTCTTCGGGCTTGTAATCGAAGATATATTTAAATGTGGTATACACTCCCGTCAGGTATCCGCCGGTTGTATGCACTACTCCCTTGGGCTTGCCGGTAGTGCCCGAGCTATACAATAAAAAAAGCATGTCCTCTGCATCCATCTGCTCCGGTTTGCAGTACTCTTCAGCACCGCTCACCACATCGTGGTACCAATAATCACGGCCTTGCCTCATGGCTGTCCTGAGTATATCGCCGACCCGCCTAACTACAACTACGCTCTCGATTGTTGGGGTATCCTTCAATATCTCATCTGCGGATTGCTTTAGCGGGATCACCTTTCCCCTGCGATACCCGCCGTCTACGGTAATCAGAAGCTTGGCCTCGGCATCGTTAATTCGCTCGCGGAGCGCCTCGGCGCTGAAACCGCCGAAAACAACCGAATGGGGTGCACCGATGCGAGCGCATGCAAGCATTGCAATCACGATCTCGGGAATCATCGGCATGTAAATCGTGACCCGATCGCTTTTCTTGACCCCCAATTTCTTAAGAGCATTTGCGAACGCATTAACCTCGCGGTAGAGATCAAAATAGGTGATGGTGCGCTGCTCGCCGGGTTCACCTTCCCAGATAATAGCCGTTTTATCCCGCGACGGACCACCGATGTGGCGATCTAAGCAGTTGTAGGATGCATTTATTTTTCCGCCTACGAACCATTTCGCGAACGGCAGATTCCACTCTAAGACTTTATCCCATCGCTCGAACCAATGAAGTTCTGATGCCGTTCGTGCCCAAAACGCTTCCGGGTCTTCACCCTCTTTATAGATTTCTGAAGTCGCGACGGCAGCCTTTTTAAAACTCTCCGGCGGTGGGAAGAGCCTCTTCTCCTGCAACAAGCTTTCAAGTGTTTCATTATTATCGCTCATATGACCCCTACTACCGTCTGTTTGGCATGAAGGCGATGCTTGATATTATTTTTACCCATAATAGAAATCAACTATTACTACAGGTAACAATGACCGTCACTTAAGCTCGCCAACATCATGTGGCCGGCCGTACTTATCCTGGTAGGAGTCTGGCTGATTTTCAGGCAGCTCTATAGACGATAAAATGGTAATCGCGCTTATTCCTCTTGCTCTTCGCCTTCTTCTTCTTCGCCTTCCGTGTGAAACTCCCACATGCGGCGGCGCATCTCCATCGCGCGCTTCATATAGTCGATCTTCATGCGCCTTTTTTCTTCGGCGAAATTTACGATCTCGTCGGCCATTTTATCCAGGTCGTCGCCGTATTTTTTGTCCATCTTGGCCTTGATCTTTTCGTAAAGCAGCTCTTTCTTTGCGATTTTTGCCATCATCATGGGGTCCTTACGGCGGTGTTCCATACCACCCATCATGTCCGCGCCGTACCCGCACACCGGACACATCCCGTGCCCATGCATACCCATCGGCATCATGCCCATCGGGCCGCCCATCATCCCCATCGGCATACCGCCCATTTCTCCCATCATTCCCATTCCTGGCCCCATACCGTGCCTACATCTATGGCCACCCATATGGTGTCCGTAGCCCATTTTTCCTCCGTGTGTCATATCCACACCTCCTGACATGTTTCTACCCGTTTGTAAATTAGCAAAACTTTAATTGTGACAGCATCTGAGCACTACACTGTCTGGTGCCTGTCTTGAGTACTTGAGTATTTCCCTTTGTCTGTTCGCTAAACATTCAGCGAGTGCAACTCATCAAGTACCAGCTGGCAAACACGTCTTGCTGCAGTGGCAACCGGCGGGGTAAGCTCGCTATCCCTTGGTCGCACATCACCGACCTGAACGCCAAAAACGATCACTTCAGGATTTGCGCCGGTAAGCCGTGCGTTGGTTACGAGATACGCCACACCCATCCCGTGGATATTATTTGAGCGGAGGTTTAGCACGCCGGCCTCATCCGGGTTGAACCTGAAAATCGTACCGGGCTCGGCTTCGGTTGCGATCGAGTCGACCACGATAACGATATCCGAATCGCGGAAGTGCTTTACCAGACCCATGCCCGCGGTCTCACCAACGATCATGGTAACATTGGGCTCATCGATTTCAGCGGATAAGTCCCGCACAACGGCAGCCCCAACGCCATCATCACCCATTAAGGTATTGCCGATACCCAGCACCGTTATCTTCGGCTTTTGGCGTGAATTCATCGTTACTACCGCTCCTCACCGCCATCGCTCATCGTTACTTCACGGGGCTCCCGGTAAAAGAACATAAGCGGCAGCTCCGGTCTCGCCTCGATAAGCACCAGATAACTGTGTAAAACAATAATCACGATAAACAGCCAGGCGACTATATAGTGGATTATCCGCACGATAATCGGGCCCCCCAAAGCATATGTTAACGGTGAGAAGAACGCGAGGGTAGGGGTCCATTGTTCAAACCCGGTTATTATCTGAATAATCGACAACAGAAACAACACCGCATAAGTTCCCTTTTGCAGGGGATTGTATTTTAGTGTCCTGGGATGGGTCCTGCGCAGGAACAAGTGGAATTTTAGCGACTCCAGGGTTTTGCCCCTGTTCTCCTTTTGGGGTAAGAAAAATATGTAATCCGGCATCTTGCGCCGGGAGCCCGTAGGGGCCGAGCCGCGACCAAAAAACGCCCAGTAAAACCGAATCACACCGGTCGAGATCAATATCCAGGCGGCGATAAGATGGACGGTTCTATTCGTCTGCATCGAACCCGAGTAAAACGGTGAATGTATGAAAAACCCGGTGAAAACCAGCGTTATCAAAGCCACCGAGTGCACAAAGTGTGTTACCACGGCTGTGAGGGGGTGTTCCTCCCGCGTGGCGCGTCCCAGCCGCCCTTGCCGATGCCGCTCCCCGGTATCGGCTTCGCCGTAAACACCTTGGTGTTGCCCTTCTTTATGTTATCCAGCAGTTCGTCGGCCCAGCGAAGCGCGTTATCGGCATTTACCTTAGCTTTTAGAACACGTGCCGCAATACGGCCTAAATCGGACATCAGGATTCCAACATTGCCCGGCTGACCGATGGCCTTAAGCGCATCATCGACCGCTTTTTTAGTATCCGGGCGCCCGGCAAGATGGGCGACCAACATTTGCGCGAGCGGACCCACCTCCATCGGCCTGTTATCGTCGCCGTACCGTACCGCCTGCGTCCAGTCGTACTTGCCTTTCACTGGGCCCTTGTTATCAAGGGGATCGATCCCGGTGTAGTTTATCGGCTCCTGGCCTGAATCGAGGGGGTGTTTGCCGCCGCCAACCTTATCGTCAAACCAGGAGAACTTGGTATACATCCTCGTCTGATCCGGGTCGGGCTTATGCAGAGTGAGCTTGCCGTCAAAGATCGCACCCCTCGGGAAGAGGCGATCGAACGGGGCAATGGCAATAAGATCGGGAACCATCACATCGTTAACGAACGCCTGCACCTGCTCCATGCGGCCCCTATAAACTTGAGGAAATCCCTTCGCGTCAACCGGGGAAATACCGTTATTTCTTCCTCTGACATTGCTCCACCTCCATTAAAAACGAGTAGCAGGCATACGTTTAACCGTAATGGGTTCACCTATGCGGCTCATTGGTTTTACGTAATATCGCCGCTTATATACCCTACCGGCAAGTTTTTTACGCACCTCGGGTTCCTGTAAAGGTAAAGAGATAGCAACGAGTATCTCTATCCACCGTTTTTTGCTACAGTATCAAAAAGCAAGGAACCACAAGAAGGTCGTTATGGGCGCCGATTCTAATATCTACGTTATAAAAATTTACTGTTCGAAGTGCAATACATTCTTGTACAAGTACAGGAAGCGGACGAATGGGTTCCTGGTCAAGTGCTATATGGATAGAATTCTTGAAGACGGCACGAACGGCGATCTCAAGTGCCCGAGCTGCGGCCAAGAATTTGCCAGGTTTAAGATCATGAAGAACAAACCGGCCCACAAAATTATCAGGGGGAAGGTTTTTATCAAAGGCCACCTGAAAAAGTAACAGGTACCCTCTCTATCCCTTCTCTGCGACTTTTCTTGTTTCCACCCAAAATGTAAACACAAATGCGATAGCGACCGCGAAGAGCCACTGCCCGGCGTTTAAATAGGTAAGCTTCAAAGCTGGGTGAAGAAACGGGGTGGCAATTGCTATTATCAAAAAGCCGATAGCGCCGATTGCCCATACATCCATGGGCCTGTTTGAGAAAAGGCCGAAGCTTGAAAGGGGCTGCCGGTCCGATCTCATATTAAAGGCCAGGAAGATATGGCCGAACATCCAGGCGGCGAAGGCCGAGCTTTGGGCAACCAGGGTGTTTCCGGTTGTAAAGTTGGTGACCAGATACACGGTCGAAACGGCAAGGAACAGGGATATGGCGCCGAGGACGATCGTGCGAAGCATAGGGCGGTCCATAAAACGCTGATTGGGGTTGCGAGGAGGTTGCGTCATCAGGTCTTTCTCGCCCGGCTCCGCGACGAACGCGGCAGAGGCGCCGAGATCCATAAATAGCTCGAGGACGATAATCTGGATGGGCGCAAATGGAAGTGGGATACCGAGCAGTACGGGGAGCAGGAAAATCGACATCAAGCCCAACTTGACCGCGAGGTAATACCGCACACCTTTTCGCAGGTTGTCATACATCCTGCGCCCGCTTTGCACGGCAAAGGCAATGGTGGAAAAATCATCGTTAGTCAAAATCATATCGGCCGCTTCTCGGGCGACATCGGTTCCCGTCTCTCCCATCGCGATACCGGTTGCTCTGCCGATACCGCCTGTTCTTTCAGCCGTTCCGGTCTTTGCTCAGGTGTCTGGCCCGGCATTTCTTCAGGTAACGGGTTTCTTGAAGCCATACTTTGCACTCCGTTTTATGCCTTCGAGTTCTTACTTCTTACTATATTGGATATCATCCGGCTAAGTCGCTGATGGATAGGTATCGGGGGGCTCGTCTATCTTGGGATTTATGGGTAACGGGTTGAGAGCTGAGGTCTTGTCGATATATAAAAACGCGTCGTACCGGTCGCGCAAGGCGGTTGGGGTATAGGTGGCAAACTCCGCATTGGGATCGTATACCACACCTATCCCCCTATGGTCCCGCATCTGTGAGAAAAACTGCGATTCCTGCCGGTTCGCCGCAAACAATACCAGCCGGTTCCCCCCATCAAAGCCGTGAAACAGGTGCTCCCAGCTATCGAACATCGCGGGCGGCAGGGGCATCTGCTTCATAGGGGCATCCCAATCGTCGGCCGCGATAAGGCTGCCCTCATAGGAGCCGAATCCCACCAGGTACGTCCTCTCGACCCCAAGCGCACCCCGCACGATCTGTCCGATACTGGTCTGGCCGGTATCGACCATATCTGTGGCCTGGGCATCCCCTGCATGGGTGTTATGGGCCCAAATTATTCCCTTCGGATCGGTAGTTCTTTCATAAAAATCCATAAGGCGAAAGAACGTGTTGGCCATGTGCCCCTCGCGCACGTTCCAGGCATCCGGGTCGCCGCTAAGCATCGCCCGGTAATAGCGCTCGGCATCGATTGCGACCAGGGCGTTTTGCTCGGCGCTCAGTTTTTCTTCGGCGGCATCCGTAGCCCTTACCGGTGGGAGATGCTCAAGGGCGGATAAGAATCTAACCACTTCATCCTCTTGCGGCTCGGGCACCAGACCCACGCCCCAGGCATGACCTTCGATGTTGCGGCGGGAGGGCTCGAACTTTCGATAGATCTGCTTCACAGCGTTTGCCGCATCCGGAATGGTGTCTTCCAGGTACTTTACTGCGGCACGAAGCGATTCCCAAAGGCTGTAGACATCAAGTCCGTAAAAGCCGACCTGCCGCTCGCCTGATTGATTCGCGTTGTGTTCTTTTAACCACTTTATGAATTCTTCTACCTCTGAATTCGCCCATAACCACGTAGGCCAGCGGTTAAACGCCCGCAAAACATCCCGCCCGCTTTGATCCGGTTCAGCGGCGCCTTTCACGTAGCGGTTCACCTGATAGCATGCTGGCCAATCGCTTTCGACTGCGACAAAGCAAAACCCTTTCTCTTCGATTAACCGCCGGGTTATCATGGCCCTCCACTTGTAAAACTCGCTGGTGCCATGGGTCGCGGTACCGATCAAGACGGCCTGGGTATCGCCGGCTTGCTCAATTAAAGGGTCGAGATCGCTTTCGTTTTCAAGCGAATACGAGATAGTTCTTAAGGCATCCATCACATCCATCATGTTTATTAGATACCCAAAATAGCTTACGGGCTCTCATGGATCATCATAACAAATAACCTTTTCTGAAGCTGGCACAAGCGCACAAACATTGCTAAAACACCTAGTTAGGGAGTATCCTAGTATATAAAAGGAAATGCCTAGGAGGAAGTTCAATGGCCAGTATTCAAAGACCCCCGCGCTCTGCATGGAGGGCAATGCTCGAAAGTGCGTTTTACGCTAATTCTGTGAGAAAGACGACCATCCCAGAACTTTACGAGCTGGCATTGAAACAATCCGAAGTCATGGCAACATCCCAACCTTTCTATAAACCGGAGCAGTTCGACCTTCCGGCGGATGCAAAAATCCTCGTTTCTAACGACGGGGGAATCGTCGGGCGCACGGCACGGGCCAGGCGACTTGTACGGCAGATGGGGGCAGAGAAGGGCGAGTATCTGCGGATACTAAGTGAGGCCGTCTACCAGCTCAACAAACGCGGGGGACTATGGCTCGAGGCCATCGTCGGCCTTCATCCCGATTTTGCGATTAAAGCCAACCTTATTAGCCCTGCGACCGATGCAAAGAACATGTTCGACTGGGGGATTAACTTTGCGCCATGGATGAAACCCTGGATGGATATGTACAACGATTCCAGACAGATTGACGAGCCGGATATCCTTGTGCTTGCCGATCCCGAGTGGCGCGACTCCAGGTTCCCCGACGGCCTTGTCATCATCGACGAAGACGAGAACTGTGCGGCATTGCTCGGACTTCGCTATTTCGGCGAGAGAAAGAAGGGCACGCTCACCCTTGCATGGACCATTGGAACCAGGCAAAACATGGTCGCTTGCCATGGCGGCATCAAGACCATTAATGAAAAATCCCCGGTTGCCGTCTTCGGACTCTCGGGTTCTGGGAAATCATCGCTCACCAACAGCTGCAACCATGCCGGCACATTAGACGAAAACGAAAAGGTAACCGTCATCCATGACGATGCGTTCCTCATCGACCTGGATGCCGACAACACGGTAGCTCTTGAGCCGAGCCTTTTCGACAAAACCGATGCGGTAGAATTTAACGATCCCAGCATCAAATATTTTTATTCGGCGCAGAACGTTGCCGTAACACAGCAACCGGACGGCTCGCGGCTTCTTATGGCAGAAGATATTAGAAACGATAACGGCCGTTGCATCAAATCGCGCGATATGTTCAACCACGCCGATTCCTGCGCCCGCCCCGGCAGTGTAATCTGGCTGCAAAAAGACCCGTCGCTCCCACCTGTTAGTAAAATCTCCGATATCGGTCTAGCCGTTGCCATGGGAGCTTCGCTAAGTACGATGAGGGCCAAAGGCGTTGAAAACGTCCCGGTAGAAGAGCTGGCAAAACTCGTTATCGAGCCGTTCGCCAACCCGTTCAGAGTCCACCCGCTCATGGTCGACTGCCAGCAGTTCAGCAAGCTCTTCAAGCTCGGCACCGAGTGCTACGTTATGAACACCCACGCCTTCGGACTGCCGGATAAAGAGATAAATATTACGCTACAGCTCTCCCTTACCATCGTCACAAATATCGTAAGGGGGACGCTCGAGTGGAAAGAATGGGAGACGTTCCCCGGTCTTCTCATCCCGAAAAACGGCGCAGAGCTATTCGGCGCCGACTACGATGAGAAATTTGAGCCGACCAATGAAATTGCGTATATCGACTTTTTGCGGAAAAGAATGCAGGACCGCATCACCTATCTATCGAACAAACGAGACCTCGAAAACGATATGGAGAGCGCGTTCATCGATCCGCTGGTCGCGGCAAGGGTAAAAATCGATAAAATGTTGCACCCGATCTAAAGACGCATAATAACCTTTGCGCCGTGTTGCACCACGCCACCTAAGCATAACCGTAACCGTGATTTGTGTAGCAGGCGATAAGGTACAAATAATTATGGAATATAAAAACAACTATAACCTTGATGGTCTCACAGATGCTGAAGTTAAGGACCGGGTCGAGCGCGGAGAGACCAACAAAGTAAAAGAGACAACAAGCCGCACTTACGCCGAGATTATTAGCTCTAACATCTTTACTCTCTTTAACGCTATCCTTGGCACCTTGCTCGTAATCATACTGCTCTTTGGCTCGATTAGAGATGCCTTATTCGGCCTGGTCCTTATCGGCAACACTCTCATCGGTATAGTGCAAGAGGTTCGGGCGAAACGGACGCTCGACCGGTTAACCTTGCTCAGCGCACCAAAAGCACGGGTTATTCGTGGCGGTGAGCGCTATGAAATCACAGTAAGCGCCGTGGTGCTCGATGATGTGCTAGAGCTGTCCCCAGGCGACCAGATAGTAGTGGACGGGGTGGTTCTTACCTCCCAGGGCCTTGAAGTAGACGAATCGCTTCTTACCGGTGAGTCGGTACCGGTTACTAAGAGCCCCGGCGACACTGTACTCTCAGGAAGTTTTGTTGTTGCGGGATCGGGCGCAATTCGTGCGACTAAGGTCGGTGCCAACGCTTACGCGCGAAAGCTCGCGGCTGAGGCCCGCCACTTTAGCCCCGTGCGCTCAGAGCTTCAGGATAGTATCAATACCATCCTTCGTTCTATAACATGGATTATCATCCCTACCGCTCTGCTTTTACTCACAAGCCAGCTCAGATCCCACATATTGTTGCGGGACGCAGTTACAGGGTCGGCAGCCGGTATCATCGGAATGATCCCCCAAGGGTTAGTCCTGCTAACGAGCGCCGCGTTTGCAGTGAGTGTTATATCCCTTGGCCGGCGAAACGTACTTGTACAGCAGCTTCCTGCCGTCGAGGTATTGGCGCGAGTTGATATTCTCTGCCTTGATAAAACGGGGACGATTACCGAGGGTATTCTTTCATTTAACCGAATCGAGGCATTGGATTCAGAAAAAGAAGACGACCCGGCCCGGGCCCTCGGAGCCCTTGCGGCCGAACCGGCCTATCGAAACCCGACACTTGGCGCGATTGCAGCCGCAGTACCGGCTCCTCAAGGATGGCGCGTTACAAACTCCATACCGTTCTCACCCGCCCGAAAATGGAGTGCTGCGGGCTTCAGTGGGCACGGAACGTGGGTGCTCGGCGCGCCCGAAGTGCTTCTTGATAAAGCAACCCCCGACAATCCGGTACTGAAGCGCGTTACCTATCTCGCCGAATCCGGGTCACGCGTCCTCCTGCTCTCAAGAAGCGATACCGGCCTTACGGAAGAAAATCTCCCCGGCGATCTTAAGCCGGTTGCTCTCGTTATCCTTGAAGAAAAGGTGCGCCCGGATGCTGCGACCACCCTCCGGTATTTCGGCGATCAAGGCGTGGCAATTAAAATAATCTCGGGAGACAACCCGAATACCGTCGCTACGGTATCCGAGCGGGCCGGTTTGAAAAATATCGGCAACCCGGTTGACGGGCGCCACCTTCCCGAAAACCAGAACGACTTAGCCAAAATAATGGACGAAGGGACGGTTTTCGGGCGCGTGACCCCGCACCAAAAACAAATGATGATAAAGGCGCTTCAAGCAAAAGGCCACGTGGTCGCCATGACGGGCGACGGGGTCAATGACGTTCTTGCCCTCAAGGATGCAGACCTTGGAATCGCTATGGGATCAGGCGCACCGGCCACAAAATCAGTCGCCGAAATCGTTCTGCTTAACGGAGAGTTTGCCACATTACCCGGCGTAGTTGCTGAGGGACGGCGTGTTATTGCAAATATCGAACGCGTCGCGAATCTCTTTATTACTAAAACCGCCTGGGCCACGCTTATCACCATAACCATTGCCTTAGTCAATTGGCCGTTTCCTTTTCTTCCCCGGCAGTTAACGTTGATCGATGCATTAACAATCGGCACACCGGCGTTCTTCCTCTCATTCGCACCGAATAAAAAGCGCTATCGACCGGGGTTTATCAAACGGGTACTGCGCTTTGCTATCCCGATCGGGTTCTTAGCGGCTTTAGCCAGCCTTGTCTCGTATATCCTCGCACGTGCCCACCCCGGTGTAACCGTTGTTCAAGCCAGAACGATCACAACGCTAGTACTTATAGCGGTAGGTATCTGGATACTTACGATTATAGTGCGGCCTTTCACGTTCTGGCGGGCAAGCCTCATTGCAGCAATGGCCGGGACACTGACGATCACGCTTGCCGCTCCCGCTATCCGTTGGTTCTTAGCACTCGAGCTTCCAGTAATGCCGGTTCTTTACCAGGCAACGGCAGTAACCGGCTTTGCAATCATCGCCATAGAGACGATATGGCGGTTAGCTCGTAGACAAACAAGCCATAAAACCTAAATATACGTATTCCGAGAGCGCTAACCTATGAGAGTACGTTTTCGCTCCTCGTACTCGGCATTGTCTATTTCGCCCCGCGCATACCGCTCTTTCAGAATCCCCAGTTATATTTGTTCTTCCAAGATGGTTATAGTAAATGAACCTGAGAAATAACTTAAAGAGAAAGTTTTGGAGTTTACTGTCATAAGTATAGTAAGTATGGTAGGGGTTTAGGCGTTAAACGAACTTTATGCTAGAATATGCATAACATATAGATAGGGTGTGACACCCAGACAACATGTCACCGGCAGTCGCAGTCACCTGCCGAAAAGAAAACAAGGAGGAGTACATGCTTTATTTCCTGATTGGAATCTACATTGCCTGCGAACTTATCGCAAACATCACCGCCGTTAAGATTGTTGATGTCGGCGGGATTACAGTGCCGGCAGCCGTGTTCATCTACGCGCTCACCTTTACCCTAATCGACTTAATTAACGAAGCGTTCGGCAAAGCACAGGCACGTAAGATCATTTGGACCGCCTTTGCAGCCAACCTTTTACTCGCCGCATACATTCAGCTGACAATAAAACTGCCGGCAGCCGTGTTCTGGCCGAACCAGAACGCTTACACAACTACCTTGGGATCAACCTGGCGCATCATCGCGGCAAGCCTTACGGCATATGTGGTCGCGTCCTATTTAGACACCGAGGTTTTCGCTGCCTGGCGCCAGAGGTTCGGTGCAAAAAACAAATGGGCCCGCGTTCTTGTCTCAAATACATTTGGTCTTGGTATCGATACGGTCATCTTTATTACATTGGCATTTGCCGGCGGCGGACTGCCGCTCTTCGCCCTCATGAAAGGACAATACATAGTGAAGATGGCGGTTACCGTAGTCTCGATTCCTCTGATTTACGCCACAAAAGCGCTTAAGCTATCCCCGATATCGGAGATGTCAGAGATATCAGAGGTCGCATGAGCACCATAAAGAAGATCGCCATTATCGGCACGCCCGACTACGAACTTTTAGCTCGGTATGCAGGCAGGGATTTCATCGATCTCGACATCGGCTCGGATGCGCCGTTGTCGCTCGCCGAGCGATATATCCCAAAGATTTATTGCGCAATACTGAGAACAGTAGTAAGCAACACAATGCATCACCGCGACACAATCGATTGCATAATCGCCGAAGTCGGAGAAGCTAAGTGCGACGGCGCGAGACTTGTATGCACGCTGCTTGAGCGTGAGCTTGGCCTCACGGTTATCCGGAGCAAACAACAAGATAAAGCCTCGACGCCAAACCCGGCCCCTTTATCGGATAGCGACCTGCCGCTGGCGGATAAGCTTGCAATGATTATGGATAGCTATATCGCCAAAGGTCTGGCCGTAAAAGGGCATCAACCCGCAAGGGAATATACCGTACTCTCGGATAAGCAGTTTAGGGTCGGGTTCTGGGGTGTTCCGCCAAATGATTTTAGTTTACTTAAGCTGTTTCCGCGAGAGACCAAGGTGCTCGGCTGGACCCGCTCTGTTGAGGCACGCGTACCTTGGAGCCTCGACTACGAGATGCGGATTCCCGACACCTTGCCCACCGTATTCTTTACACAAAGCTTCTGCCAAAAAAGCAGTCTTGCCCGATACCTTGCCACCAAACACAACGGGCTTTATGTCGATATGGATGAGAAGTTGTCGGCTTCAACCCGGGCAAAACTAGAGGCGTTTCTGGAACTATCCGCCGGAATAAAGCCATGGAGCTAACACTTGGTGACTTCGGAACCTCATATTCGAAAATTAAACGGGGCGACAAAATCGAAATCGTACCGTCATCAGAGCTGGCGAAAAGCGGGGTTACGGTCGATGTCGGAACCGGACATAACGCGGGTTTGTATGCCCGTCGCACGATCAACGAGCTTGTTGCGCTCTCCCGCGGCGCCCAGAGCATTATTGATGAGGATGATTTTGTTGTCCTCGACGTCGGGAGCCGTGATATTAAGTACGTTCGCATTCGGGGCGGCAGGTTTTATGACGGCGATTGGAACACGATTTGCGGCGCTATGGCAGGCTTCACGATTGAACTGCTCTTAAAACATCTTTCCGTCAATCTCAACGAGCTACAGGCAAGCGACATGGATATTGGAATTACCTGCGGGATACTCGGCACCGGGGCCGTCTTCGACCTAATCGCCGAAGGACTACTGCCGGAAACCGCCGTATCGGCCCTTATCCGTGGGATTGCGCAGAATACGTATAGTTTCTGCAAGCGGCCCGATAAGATTTATCTTTCCGGCGGGTTATGCAAAGTGCACGCATTTATAGATTCGTTTCCCTGCGAGATTGTGCCGGTGGGGAGATTTGTCTTGGTCAAAGGCCTTTCCGTTTCAATAAGCGATCGCGCATAAAGATAATCCCATAAAAACCTTACCGTTTACTTGCCTCAAGGCCGACAGAGAGTATCGCCAGATCATCTGACAGCTTTCCGTGGGTGCAACCCATAATCTCATTGAAAACTGCTTGCGGAAGATCTCTGGCCGACACCGGCCCTAATTCTTCAATGAATCTTACCAGCCTTTCCTCACCAAAGAACTCACCGTCACACCTTGCTTCAATTACACCGTCCGTATACAGGATTAAGCTGTCGCCTTTATCCAGAGTTATCTCGTCATCAATATAGCTAAGGCCGACAAATGCTCCTATGAAGGGGGAGTTCGTAACAAGAAGTTCTGCTTTACCGGTTCTCCTTTTAATTAATGCCGGGGGATGGCCTGCACTACAGTAAGTAAGGTGTCCGGTTTCTACATCTAGTATCCCAAAAAATACCGTTATAAATGGTGATTTTGGAGAAGATGCGCCCGCCACCGCATCGTTAGTTTTTGCCATAACCAACGCCGGGGAATGCCCTTCAAGAGCATAGGCTCTTAGCGTATTTCGAACAAGAGCCGTTAAGCTTGCAGCCCCTATTCCTTTTCCGGAGACATCTCCTATTACTGTCCCGACTCTTCCCTGCTCGAGTTCAAAGAGATCGTAAAAATCGCCCCCTACTATGGCAGCCTCGGTCGCAGAACGATAGAGGTGTCCGAATTCTATACCCCCTACCCTTTGAGGTATTGAAAGCAGTGCCTCTTGAAGGGTGTTGGCTATATTTTGCTCCGCTCTATAAAGACGGGCGTTTTCCAGCGAAAGCGATATCGATGGACCAAGCTTGTTGGCAAAATCAACCTGAGCATCGGTAAAAGTATGAATAGACGTGCGGTAGTTAAAAAAGAGCGCCCCGATGCCCTCTTTCCTTGCCATTAGGGGTATAACCATAACCGAACGGATACCGAGGCTCTTTTGAACTTCACGGTTGACCCTAGAATCATTGAAAGCATCGTTTACAATAACTGGTTTTCGGGTTCTGGCGGCTAGCACCGCATGCGGGACCTCTTCGTTCGTATACCTGCTTCCAAGTTTTTCTTCTGGAAATCCATAGATATACCTTGCTACCCAGTTGCCATCCTCATAGAGGGTTATCCCAGCCGTCTCACAGCCGATAGCCTTAGAAGCCTCTATGACAACTATTTGCATTATTTCATTAAAATCAAGGGTAGAAGTTATAGCGGCATTTATACTATTTAAGGCATCACTTAACTCCTGTGCTTGTTTGCGCTCTGTAATATCGGTAAAGGTTACAACTGCTCCCTCAATAACCCCTTCTTCAATAATTGGGTACGATGAGTACTCGACCGGGAATGAGGTCCCGTCATTTCGCCAAAACACCTCGGTGTCAATTCTTACGCCTTGCCCGGTCTGGTAAGCTCGGTAGATGGGGCACTCCGCTTCGGGATAAGGTGAACCATCGCTATGTTTATTGTGAATCAATTCGTGCACATTTTCGCCCAGTATTTCTTCAGGCTTATAGCCAAGCATTTCAGATGCAGCCTTGTTAATAAAGGTGCAGTGTTCCTTCGTGTCGACCCCATAGATACCTTCGTCAGTTGATTGAAGAAGCAACTGGATTCTCTTATTTGATTCGCTAAGATTCTCTACCGCCTGCTTAAGATTAAGCCTTGCTTCATCAAGTGAGTGAGCGACATCTTCGATCTCATCGCCCGTTGCAATTAAGACCGGCTCATCAAAATGACCTTCGCCTACGGCACGAGCCCTCTCTGCAAGATAAGAAAGAGAGCTAATGACCCTTCGCACAATAAGGATGCTTACAATAAGGGCAATAATCAATATAGCAGTGGCAACCAGAGCGGAATTAATAATATCTCGCCTGATAGGGTCTAAGACTTGAGCAGCGTCAACGGAAGAGCCGGCAGCCCAGCCAAATTCGCTTATCGGTACTTCTGCTATTATCCTAACCCTGCCGGTTGCCGGGAACACAAAATCGGTACTTACCGCGTTTTTTCCTGAAAGAGCGGTCTTTACAAAACCATATTTGCCCCAGAACGGATCCGTCAGGACAAGCTTTTGAAACTCGCTTTGAAAAACAAGAGTGCCGTTTGAGTCAACTATATTTGTTGCTCCTGCGGTGGTTCTAATCGGTAGCGCACTGCCCAATCTCGTAATGTCAACATAGCAGCTAACAATTCCTTGTATAGTGCCGCTGCTATCCCTAATAGCTTTGGCAATATGAAAACCAACCGGGCTAACAACCCGTTCAACAGGCTCTATCCCCTTAGATTCGTTGCCTGCAATAATCGCCGAGAAAGCGGGGTGTTTAGCTAGACTCTGGCCGACTAAATGGCTATCAGTTGCAGCGACTATTGTGCCGGATGGGTCAGCAAAAACAGCATTATCTATCGGATAAATAGCAAGAAGCTCACTAAGGGCTGATGAGGTTTCTTGCGCAGATAATTTATTATTAACTATATTTAAGCCTACAAGCCTCATTGACTTGATCATTCCGTCAATAAAGAGCGTAAACGAAGTATCGGTCGATCTGGCTATTTCAGCCAACTGCAGTGAGGTTCTTTCCGTCCTTGCTTGATACCAGCTCGAATAGATTGTGATCATTAATGCAATTAACGGGATGGCAATAATGAGATAGATGATAGCTAGCTTTAAGCTAATACCCGACCTTCTCAATTGCAGGCTCCTTAGTAAAGGCAATAAAACAATGATACATCATCTTGCTATGATAGCGAGCAAAAAGAGGATCAGCGCGATAACCACTATGCTTCCCCCGCTTGCAATCCCAACATAAAACGAGAGAAAAAGGCCTAAGATTACCGAGAGTACCGATAGGCCAATCGCGTAGATCATCGTTGTCCTGAAGCTTTGCTTAAACTGCATCGCCGTGATCCCGGGAATCACCATGAGCGCGCCGATAAGAAGAACACCTACAATGCGGATCGAAAGAGAGACAGTAACGGCAGCCAGGACAATTAAGATAGTCCCGAGCACACCGACGGGAAGCCCGCTTATCCGCGCTGCCTCTTCGTCGTATGAGATAAAGAAGAGTTCTTTATACAAAAGAAATACTGTGATGAGTACCGTTGCCCCGAGCGCCGTGATAAAGTAAAGGTCCGTTGGCTCAACCGTCGTAATACTCCCAAACAGGAAGTTTAAGAGATTGACGTTAAATCCCCCCGAAATGCTTATAAGCACCGTCGCAACGGCAAGGCTGCCCGATAAGAACAAGGCCAAGACCGATTCGCCGAAAATCTTGGTTCTCTCCTGGACCTTATCGATGCCGATGGCACCTAGCACCGCAAAAACAACCGCCGTAATAACCGGCTGCGTATTAGCGATAAGTCCAATGGCGACACCGAGTAACGAGACATGTGAGAGCGTATCGGCAAAGAGCGAGTAACGCTTCACAATCAAAAACAGACCAATAACGGGAGCGATAACGCCGACAGTGATGCCAACGACAAAAGCCCTTATCATAAAATCATATTGAAAAATCGCAAGCATGTTATCCTCCCCTGATTCTAAAATCTGCTCCAACGTTTTCACCATAGAGCTCTTTAAGCAGGTTCCGGTTTTCTCCGAAGACAAGGCTTGCCGGTCCAGCACAAACAAGGCGTCTATTGATACAGATAAGCCTCGTTGCTTCGTGCGCTAAAACTTCGATGTCGTGAGAGACAAAAAGAATCGTCAAACCGTGCTCTGTATTAAGCTTCTTTAAGAACCGATAAAACTTACCCTGCGAGGCCACGTCAACCCCCGTGACGGGCTCATCAAGAAGAAGTACGTCGGGCTCGCTTGCAAGGGCCCTTGCAATGAAGACACGCTGGCGCTCGCCCCCCGATAGATCAGCGATGACGCGATCTTTCAAAGGAAGAATATCAGCAAGCTCCATGGCCCTCTGAATGGCCGCCGCATCGGATGCTGTAAATCTTCGGAACAGCCCCGCCTTGGCAATGCGGCCCTGGCCTACTACCTCACTGACGGTAACGGGAAATCTAACGTCGGCTTGCGTTGCCCTCTGTGGTAGATAACCGATTCTTGGCCAATCCTGAAACTCACGGATATTCTTGCCGAAGAGCCTCACTCGTCCCGAGCTTGGCGTTAAGAGCCCGAGGATAATCCTGAGAAGCGTCGTCTTGCCGCTACCGTTGGGGCCGATAATGCCATCGTATTCACCCGCTTCAACGGTAAAGCTGATACCGCTTAAGGCGGGTTCACCGTTATATTTAAATGATATGTCGTCAAGTTCAATAACCGGTTCTGCCATTTTCATACTTCCTATTTGCATTCAAGCGCAATCCGCAAATTCTTAAGATTCTCCTGCATCAGGCTAATAAAGTTCTTACCCGCTTTCTGATCATCGGGTGTTAACCCTTCAATTGGATTCAGTACGAGTGTTTTTGCCCCAACTTCGCCGGCGATAGTTTTTGAGAGACGAGGACTCACCAGCTTTTCAAAGAAGATGTACTTAATGTGGTGCTCCTTTACAAACCGGGTAATCTCGGCAAGACGCGCCGGGGAAGGCTCTTCTTCAGAAAGCCCGGCAATTGCAATCTGTGTGAGATTGTAACGCTTTGCAAGGTAGGCAAAAGCCGCATGTGAAGTGACTACATCCCGGCTATTGCAGCTAATGAGACCGGCCCTATATTTGCTATCTAGTTTTTCAAGCTTATCGATATATGCTGCTGCGTTCTTGTCGTAAAACGCTTTGTTTGCCGGATCGATTTCGGCTAATTTGTTGGCTATGGTTTTGATGACTTTTTGATCTAAGACCGGATCAAGATAAAAATGCGGATCGGCCTTATGCGGATTTATCCGCCCTTCTTCCGGAGTAGCTGACAAGAGCGGGATTCCCTTGCTCGCATTAATAACCGTTACTCCTGTAAGATCCGGCACAACCTTGCCAGCCCAGGGCTCAAACCCGACACCTGTGTAGATAAACACCTTAGCTTGTTTCATCGTTACTATATCCTGGGGTGAAGGCTCAAAGTCATGGGGCTCGGCTCCAACCGGGGTTATATTAGTAACCGTCACCTTACCACCGCCAACCTGGCGAACAAACTCGGCAAGAGGATAGAAACTTGCCACTACCCCGATGTTCTTTTGCCCTGCACCTTGCTTGTTTACAAAGGCATAACTGAGGCCGATAACTGCGGCGATTAAGACGATCACCCCAATAACAAAGCGCCGGTTCATTTCTTCGACCTTCCCATCCCATCTACCCTTATCTGCAGTTCTTGCAAAGACCAAAAAACTCGATTAGGTGATAATTCACTTTAAAATCTTGTGCGCCAAGCATTTCTTCGATTCTGCGGATATCGTCCGTGCAATCGATATCTTCAACTTCGCCGCAGCTTTGACAAACAGCATGGTGGTGGTGATCCATCGCCGCTATCTCAAACCGGTCCTGTTTCTCGCCAAACGGCAGCTTGTTGATAATACCCTGCTCAAGCATAAAACCGAGCTCACGGTAGACTGAAGTCTTATGCGGCTCTAGGTTGCGGCGCTTTAGAAGCTCGGCAATCTCGGCGGCTGAAAGCGGTTTCCTTGCCACGTCGAGCTCCTCGATAATGGCTTTTCGCAGCGTTGTAATACGAAAGCCTTTACCCCTCAATTCTTCAATTAGCTCATCAAAACAGCTCTTGTTCATAGACGAATATTAATGCAACTCAGTTGCGTTTGTCAACAATTTTGTTTTATACCCTTATCTCAATCAGGCAAAAAACATAAAGCTTGAATTCGTTGACGCAGCGGAATCATGTCAAGTTATGAGAGTATCTTGTCTAAAGACGATCAAGAAGACCATCCAGCGCCTTCTTTGTCTCATTCAAAGCAATCTCTTCTCTATAATAAAGATTCTCAGCACCGGTTACTCTGGCTTCTTCGGCGATCTGTAAGTTCTCCATGATAGAATCTCTGCTGAGCGGTTTTCTGAGTTCTTTTTGTTTTAGGTGGTGACTTTCTTATAGAACGTATCTATGTCTGTCACATCAGCTTGAGACGCCGTGAATTTGAGTTCAACAAGATATGTTGTTTCAACCAACGTTAGTGACCCGTCGATCTGTCTCCCCTCGTGAACATAAGGCTTACGGTTGGTGATTTCCGAAAAATCCAAGAGGTTGAAAAACCATGATTGAAAGTCGTAGCCAGCTTGTTGTGTCCCAAGTGCCTTTCCCGGTTCATTCAAACCGTCACTTAATTGCTGTATTGTCCGTTGTGACCGGCCAACCTCTTCTTGACGTTGTCGAAAATTCTCCCGAGCTAATCTCTTCTCCTCTTCAGATTGGATCTCTTCCTCCTGACGGTCGTGGTGTATCCGAAGCTTTGAGACAGCATCATGCGCATCTTTGATCTTCAGAGCAGAGTCCTCCCAGTTCTGCAGGCCTGGGAAACTCCTTTGCTCCATTAAGCATACTGATATTTTCATAAGACCGCTTCTACCTTTATCATTCTTGGGGAGTTCATTAAATAGGCGGTCGAGAAAATCACGTTTGGATTCGCCTGCCTCCCAGGTTGCAAAAAACGAATCATATATACCACACTGACGCAGGAATTTTGAAAGGGCTCGTTTTCTCCAAAACGATTTGAGACACGCGTCGTAAACGAGTTCGATGTAATATGGCGTCAGTCTTGTCTTCATAGCTATGCCCAGCTTCCATTCTTGCGCTTTGTGATTGGTTGGATTATATCTCTTATCGCTAAAGTACGTCAAAGCTATAATGCGCTTGGGTTATTAGGTATAGATTGTCCAGTCCATAACTGTACCCCACAACAATACCCGGAAAGCAGAAAAACCGCTCTACAAAGCGGTTTTTCTAATGGGTTATAGTGCACCCTAAAAATTCAACCCCGGATTCGCGCTTATTCAAACTTCTAACAGATATTGTCAGTTTGATTGCTTAGCGAGGATGAAGTGCAAATCTTTTCAGGCGCCGGTTGTACAGTTTTTGGGGTCAGGTCATACAAATTATCAACACTACAGAATGAGAATAAAAATAGGGGCATCCACCATACTGGCGATTGCCCCTATTCTCAATTCTTTTTATTCACTATCGTAGTCCTATTTCTCCCCCCACATTCAACACTATAACAAATGCTATAAATAGCATTATTAATAGCACTGTTATATCTACGATAATGAGCACATACTTTGGCAATCTTTCCATCGAATCACTTCTTCCGCTTGCACGTCTGTCTTTTGATGCGTGACGGTAGTGGCAATCTTAATTTCTACTGGGGCTCCAGGATACAGTGCCATCGTACTTAACTTTAACCCAAACATTCTCGGGTCTGTCATATATTATACAGGATAAGAGCCATTCAAAGCCAAAATTGAAGTTTGCTCGCGCATAGGCCTGAGAATACGCGTTGGTCCAGGGACTATTAATTTGCTCTGTGCCCGTGGTCCAATTTTCAACGCGCATACAAAGGGTGTTTCTCTCATAATAACCGTAGAGGCCGCTGTTATACCAAGCATAAGAGCCATTATACCCGGGGCGGTTCAATTCGCCTTCTTATCCAACATGTGCGCCTCTTATGCGGTTTCTGTTCGTCGGGCCAGTGTTTTGCCTTCGGCTTCCTTCAGATTCTACCTCACGGTAGACACCCTTGCCGTTTAGCTAGCAGTTCCCCCTGTCGGGCCTGCAAGGGACTTTCACCCTCAAGTACGTGCGCCCTGCCGGGCGCACGAAGAAAAAGATTATGGCTTTACAAAGCCATAATCTTCCATTTAGCTCCCCGGATCGGTCGCTATTCGAACCAGTGGAGAAGATATGTTTAGTGATATAACACACATTTTATGTGGATTCTTAGCGGCAACTGCTCAGTTTGATTGCATAGACTCTTATCGGCTTTCGAAAAATCAAGTGTTGTCGTTAAGACAAGCATCTGGGTAATCTGCGATTGCATCCCGTAGCTATGGATTAACTTTTAAATATTTCTTCATTTCCCCCATAATTAGGGCATCTTCGATTTCGGTGTCAATCGTATGTTCTACTGCCCCCTTTTCTACAAATAACCTATGTCCATCTTCGTTCAATACATGGCCCAGTGCACCAAACCTTGGATTTGATCTGAAGTAGTCATTTAGCTCCTGCTCCGTGAATGTTGCCATAATTTCTTGCGAACACCTAAACAATAATCGTTCAAGGTTATTTACGATTTTGGAATCATCTTTGTTGTCTCTTTGTAAACGCTTGACTTCTTCTGTAAGATTATAGAATTTCTCCCCTACAAAATACCCAATAGCTTTCTCGATGCCAAATTCAGCTTTGATATGGCTTGCAGCAGCTTTCCAATCATCAATTAATTCTTCTCGGTTTGTAATAAATTGTTCCATAAATATGTCCCCTATAGCGCGATGGTTAAGCAACTCACAATCATCTTCTTAAATAGAAATGTAACTCAGAACTCCTCTAGCTCTTCCAAAAGAGCTCGGCGATTTTTATAAGTACGCCTAAATTCTTCAACCATTTTTAGGACTCTTTCCCCGGCACCCATCTTCTTCATTCGCCTAAGCCTCCGACAAGCATTTTGATAGACAGCACGGCCCGAAGTCCTCTTAAGTATGTCTCTTATCACTAGTTCATGAATTTCGATTAGATCGTCCGGGAAACGGTCCTCTAGATATTTCCCAAATGAATCCAGCGTATGCTCGGACGGGTTGCTCTTCATTAAACCTAAAAGTTCCGGCCATTTCTCTTCTCTAATAAAGATCTCGCCCATTATGTAGGTATCACAGTTTCGAGACTCAATCAATTCCTTAATTAGCCTATCAGCTACACCCAGCCATTCTTCTTGAGAATAAGTACTTTTGAGCTTATCGTAGTATTTAAATTCGTGATGACCCTTGAAGAATAACTCTTTACTATACTTTCTAACGGCTTCTGCATCGTTTTCAAGCTCGGCAATCCTTAGAAGCGAGTTAAGCCACTCATGGACCAAGCCCGGATAACCGCGTTTGGCATCAAGCTCCATGCCCGCCTTGGCCAGCTCCTTAGCCTTCTTATAATCCTTTTGGACGATGGCATCTTCAAGGGCAATGCGCCGAATCGGCGTGTGTTCTAAATTATCGGCGATAAATTGAGAGACCTTTTCCTGGTCCCACTTCTTTAAGATTTCTAACTTAAGCTCGGCAGCCCTTTCCCGGTCATATTTGCTGGAATATGAATCTTCTATCTGGCTAGCCGCGGCCAATTCATCTATCTTCTGAAGTAATTTTTTCTTTTCTTCAAGGTTGCCGATTAATTTTGAAGCGATTCCTAGCCACTCCCATTGCCAATCAGACCAACCATCATAAATTTTGTCCTTAGCAGCTTTAAGAGCGTATTCAAACAAGTCTTTGCGAACGTTTTTGTCTGCAATATCTTCGGCACACTCGTTTAATTTTTCAAACGATAACTCAATAACCCCACCCAAATCGCCGTTGGAATCATCGGCATATTGCAGGGCCGGAACTGTTTCTTCAATGGCCGCCTGATAAATTGGAAGGGCTCTTTCCGGTTTTTGTTGTTCTAACATCTTGTCAGCTTCATAAACCAGCTCTTCAATTCCTCTAATGGCTCGGCTGCTGCTCCAATAACCTATAAAGCCGTGGCGGTCCATCCCTAAGCGCAAGGAATCCCTCATAATCCGCTTGTAGTCTTCCTTTTTATTCTCACCAGCTTCACCCTTCTTAAGCAAATTTCGAGCAAGAAGTGTGTTCCTAAACTCCCGATCATTCAAAGCATATTCTAAGATAATCTCCCGCATTTCTTCTTCGGTTAGTTTTTTCACAATTCCGATTATCTTATCGGCAACGGTTTTCCGCTTGGCTTGTCTCTGACTGGGTTTTTTCTTTTTCTCCGGTAAATCCTCGCCCGCAAGAATTTTACCAATAGCCAAGTACACAGCTACTTCGTGTTTACAGACAGGACCAAAATCATAAGGACAATCGCACAAAGATTCCGCTATCCTGTCGCCTTTAAGCTTAACTCTAACCTCATAGGTTTGTGTGCCCTCAACCAAAGCCGACCATCTATCTTCTTCAACCTCTTCCAGCTCTGCCACTAGACCGCGCCTAAAATAATCCTTGCCTCTTTGAAGGATTGTCGGATCTATCAAACTTTCCAAGTCGTTGATAGATATTTGCATGTCTAAAACCCTTCCCTAAAGTTAAGTGCAGGCAATTTATGGGAGTCTTGTTTAAAGTTATTCTTGTTGGCAATGAAGAGCTGAGCCCTACTTAACAAATCTATCTTCAAAGTAGAGCCTCCATTTGGCGTTAAATATAGTCGAATTTTTGGTGAGCTTGGCAAACCCAGGCGTATTTTTTATGTTCTCATAGAGCTTATTAGAATCAATACCGGCGATGTCTAAAAGGAAGCCCATTCTTCTCTGAACCGTTATCGGATAAAGCTTTGCATGGTCGGCTAGTTTTTTGGAATCAAGATCAGTGCCCGCTTCTTTTAACTTCTCCAGCACCAAATCAACAGTGTAGCTATCCTTTCTAAAGTGTAGAAAATCAAGTAAAGCCTTTTCAATTTCTGCCACTCTAGCTTTCTGGCCATCAATTGTTATCTCTACGTATCCGGTCATCATTTCGGGTTTGGCTTTAACAAACCGATATTCAAGGTTTTGGAAACGGTATGTTTTGGGGTTTGAAGTTGATACTGCTGTTACTGTATCGGGAAGCTGGTCAAAGTGCCCATGATAATTTAAAGCGAACTCAAACGACACGTAAGAATCAGGAACAAAGACTCGAGATATTGCTAAGGGCGGGATGTTCGAAAAGCTATGAGATTCAAGACTGGCAACAGCATAAACCCCTCGCTTGATGCGAATCAGCCAGCCTCTTTGAACTAAAAGTCTAATCCTTTTCTTAAGCGCATTGTAAGAGATATCTTTAAGCAGCACCCGTAAATCGTCAAAGCTCACGATATAGCCATGCCGAGAGATCGTCTCTCCCAGTATTTCCAAGTCTTTTTTTGATAAAATCGTCTTTTTCATAACACGTAGGTTCCTATTTATGGACACTTTCATAATATACTTTATACTAATCGGGATATATTACAAAGGTTTTTAAGGCAGATATGGCAAGTCCCCTTCTGTTATACATAAAACCGGGAGAAGAGCTTTCGCTGAGCCATGAGGGGTTAAAAAATATCTGTCTAAAATAATAGACCTGTATCTATTGTTTTAGACAGTGCGGCCAACTTAAAGAATTTCGGCAAACCAAGGGATCGGTTTCAAACTTTTTTCCAAAACAAAAAATGGCTTGTCAAAGCTATTGCCTTGTGGTTCGAATTACGTCTTATCCGAGGGTTTGAATTATTCCAACCCGATATTTTGGCTCTATAAAGCCTCAGTAACCATAATCTTTCATATTGCTCCCCGGGTAGGATTCGAACCTACAACCCTTCGGTTAACAGCCGAATGCTCTACCATTGAGCTACCGAGGAACGGTGCCAAAGCACTATTGAATTGCGCGTGCCCGAAGCACACTTTTTGCATTATAGAGGATATTTTTATAAGTTTCAAGATGATGGAGATGGCGTGGATCTCGTCGTTGGGCGGGATTGTCGCCCTCGCAAACAGTCTCTCTATAAGATTACCAATATGTGAATTGCTTCTTAAAATCGGCAACGGCTTCATGTATAATGTGCTAAGACGCTAAATCGCTGATCTAACACATGCAAGCAATAAGAGGCGGCCAATATGGCTGAGGGTTTCAAACGTTAGATGTAGCCTGGGAGGTCAATAAAGAAACTTAAGATGCGCTTTAGATTGTCGAATTACCGCAGAGTAATTCAAGCGTTCTTCTTTATACTCTTCTTCGTGTTGCTTGGGATTGCCGCACAACAAATAACCCTATGGTTTCCAGCTCAACTATTCCTGGCCTCGGACCCATTGGTAGCCCTGACATCTGTCATCGTGGGCTTACCATTGCTTTCCATTCTTCTGTATTCGGTCATAACATTTGTTGTAAGTCTGCTTTTCGGCAGGGTGTTCTGCGGCTACGCGTGCCCGACGGGAACGCTCCTGGATATACTATCTCCCCTTGCGAAGATACTGAACATCAACCAGAAAGTATTCAGGAAGCTTAAAGTTGTCCCGCTGATCATGCTCTCAATCGTGATTATATTTAGCGTTTTTAAGATTAGCGTTTTTATGGTTTTTGACCCGATCGTGCTTCTGACAAGAACATCGGCGGTTATGGTCTTCCCCGCTATAAACCTGGTGCTCTCAAAGATGGCAGAGGGATTGTACGGGTCGCTCTCATTGGCCCGCTCGATTGATGCCATATCGATGCAATTAAATGGGATATTGATGTTTAAAGGACCGAGGGTCTTCGATTCGAGCATGTGGATCATCATGCTGTTCCTGTCTGTGGTCAGCCTGAACGTGCTTGGCCGGAGGTTTTGGTGTCGTTACCTGTGCCCGCTTGGCGGATTATTGGGACTGATCGGTCGAGTCTCGCTTTTCAGGAAGACAACCGATGCGGCAACGTGTTCAGGATGTATGAAGTGCAGTAAGACATGCGAAATGGATGCGATTGCCGGCAAAGGCTTGATAACCGATACATCGTATTGCGTGGCATGTATGAAGTGCCGAAAAATATGCCCGAACGATGCGGTCGCCTGGGGTCTCAAACCGGAGCTTAATACAGAGATTCCATCAAGGCGAACCGCCGTTACCGCCATGGGCGGTGCGATCGCGGCGGCCTACCTAATACCTTTTAAGGCCAAAGGAAACGTGAGCCCGACACTGCTGAGACCACCGAGTGTAACCCATGAGGATGAGTTCCTGGACAAGTGTATCCGCTGCGGCGAGTGTTTAAAAACATGCCCTACCAATGTACTTCAACCTTCGCTTCTGCAGCACGGCCTTGAGGCATTCTGGACCCCGCACATGGATTTCAGTGCCGGCTTCTGCGATTGGTCGTGTGATGCCTGCGGTAAGGTATGCCCGACAGGGGCAATAAAGGAGCTAAAACTTAAGGAGAAGCAAAAGTTCGTCATCGGTAAAGCCGAGATCGACCGTACAAGGTGCTATCCCTGGGTGGCCGGGCACGGCTGCCAGATATGCGCCAACCTATGCCCCACGCCTAAAAACTCGATCATGCTTAAGGATACCGGCAAGTACGATCCAAGCGGTATGATGATCGTTCTGCCATACATGGTCAAAGAGAATTGTATAGGCTGCGGAATTTGTCAGGCCAACTGCCCCGTTCACGGAGACAAAGGGATTAACGTGTTCAGAACCGAAGTAAAGAACCCCTACCAGGGGCGCTTCAACCCACATGCCGGCATGATGGGGTTCCCCCAGAACGACACGCAAACAACCGGCAACCGGTAGGTTCTGTTCTTACTCCAGATAATCCCTTAATTTTGCGCTGCGGTTTGGGTGACGCAGCTTGCTCAGGGTTTTTGACTCGATCTGCCTGATTCGCTCCCTGGTCACACCGAACACGCGGCCTACTTCTTCGAGGGTTCTCGGGTGGCCGTCGATGAGGCCGAAGCGCAGCTCAATAACCTTGCGCTCGCGCTCGCTCAGCGTATCAAGCACCTCCTGCAACTGCTCTTGCAGCAACGAGAACGATGCTGCGTCCGCCGGGACTTCGGCTTCCTGGTCCTCGATGAAGTCGCCGAGCTGGCTGTCTTCTTCCTCGCCGATCGGCGTTTCAAGAGACACCGGCTCCTGCGATATCTTCAGTATTTCTCGAACCTTCTCCGGAGTTAAGCCCATCTCATCGGCTATTTCTTCTGGCATAGGCTCGCGCCCGAGTTCCTGCAGCAGCTGGCGCTGGATTCGAATCAGTTTGTTTATGGTCTCGACCATGTGCACCGGTATGCGGATCGTTCGTGCCTGGTCGGCGATTGCCCTGGTTATAGCCTGGCGTATCCACCAGGTTGCATATGTACTGAACTTAAACCCCTTACGGTAATCGAATTTTTCAACCGCGCGGATAAGGCCCAGGTTACCCTCCTGAATCAGGTCGAGGAAGAGCATCCCACGTCCAACATAGCGTTTTGCGATGCTGACGACCAGCCTTAAGTTCGCCTCAACGAGCTTCTTCTTGGCGTTCATCCCGTCGCGCTCGACCCTGCGAAGCTTGCGCACCTCATCTCTCGGAAGGCTTTCTTCCTCGCGCTCGAGTGTTTCGGCGGCTTTCTCCCCCGCCTCGATTCTCTTAGCAAGCGTGACCTCCTCTTTGGCGGTTAGAAGCGGCACCTTGCCGATCTCTTTGAGGTACATGCGTACAGGATCATTCGTCGGAGCCTTAACGGAGAGGTCAATCTCTTGAACGACTGCCTTTTTTGCTTCTTCTTCCTCCTCTTCGGGAAGGACCTTGGTCTCTTCTGTCTCCGGATCGACATCCAGTTCGTCCTCATCCTCGTTGTCATCGCTGATACCGATAATCTCTACGCCGGCATTGAACAAGTGGATGTAGATATTATCGATTTGCTCACTTGTTAAATCAACCGCTTCAAGAGCATCGTTAATTTGATCCGCAGTAAGGACGCCTTTTTCCTGGCCCGTCGCAATCAGTTGTTTTACTTCTGGGATTTCAAGCTCGTTTATGCGGGTATTCACCCTTTAATTTCCTCCAATCAAACTACGGGCCCTTTTTGGCGCAGGTCCCGTCTTTTAGCTTCAAGAGCCATCAATTCCTCAAATGCACCGTGTTCTGCTTCGTCTTTTTTAAGCATCGAAAACTGAAGCTCCTGCTTAAGTTTATTAATTTGACGTGTATAGTGAAAATCCTTGAGCGATATTAAAATATCCTCAAAATATTTTGATAAATTTTCCTCTTCGTACCCCAGTTCGATCATGAATAGCTCGGTTGCTTTGGCTCCAAGCCGTCTGTCAATATTAACCAGTACACCTGCGTCAAATGTACCCCCGCCGATGTCCTTTAAAACCGTGAACAATCTGGCGTGAGCTGGGAATACAAAGTAACTCTCGTCTATTTCTTCCGGTATTTTCCCCCTGATTTCGGGGTATTTGAGCGCTAAATGGAGAATGATTCTCTCGGTTTTTTCTTGCGGGTCAAGTAACGTTTCTTTCGCCTCACTACGCACTGCCGCACCCCTTTTGAACATGGCATTGAATTTTACCGTGAGTGCTTCTTCATCAAGCCCGAGCCGTTGCGCGATTTTGCTGAGGTATGCTTTTTGTGAAGCCGGGTGTTCGAGTGTTGCGATGAGTTTAAATCCAGCTACTGCGGCCTGCTCTTTTTGCCGTATCTCACTGATATTATATTTATCGACCTCTCTCGTCAAGTAGAAGTCGAAAAACGGCTCCGCATCATCGACCAGCTTGCGAAACGAATCCGCGCTATGTGAGCCGATATAATCGGCCGGGTCTTGCTTATGCGGGAGTATGACGACCCTCACGTCGATTCCTGAAGCGCTGCCCTCTTCCAAATCCCGTAACGCCTCCATTTTCGGAAGTCTAAATTCTGATAGATACGAGCCGACACTCTCCGCGGCCTTTATCCCCGCCGTATCTGCGTCAAAAACCAGGATGACGCGTTCTGCAAATCTTTTTAAGAGTTTCATATGCTCGGCGGTGAATGCCGTCCCCAAGGTTGCAACTACGTTGCTTATACCGGCCTGTGCCAGGGCAATTACATCTGTATAACCCTCGACGACTAAAACAGTGCCAAGTCTAACAATCTCATTTTTTGCAACATGCAGACCGTAGAGCGTTGAGCTTTTGTGGTAGACCGGCGTCTCTGGAGAGTTTAAGTATTTGGGCTCCCCTGAATCAATAATCCTGCCTCCAAAAGCGATTACGCGTCCTCTGATATCGGTGATGGGAAAAATCAGCCGCGCACGAAACCTGTCATAATATCCTTTTGAGCCTTTTATGACAAGGCCGGCTTCAACGAGTTCTGCTTGCGAAAATCCTTTCTTCGCAAGGTAATTTCCAACAGAACTCCAGGCCTGCGGGGCCAATCCGAGCCCGTACCTCTTTACAACATCGTCATTGAGACCCCGCTTCTTTAAGTAAAGACGACCCCGAGAGCCCTCGTTGGTTTTAAGTAAAATATACTGGTAAAACATCGAAGCGAACCGGTTGGCCTCGAGAATACGGCTTTTCTTCAACGACTCCGGCGCACTCTTCGTATCGTAGTGCAACTCATATCCAACGCGGTCTGCAAGAAGCCCGACGGCCTCGGGAAATTCAAGATGTTCGACCTTCATCACAAAAGAAAAGACGTTGCCGCCCTCACCGCATCCAAAGCAATGGAACAGCTGCGCCGCCGGGTCGACCTTAAACGAAGCGGTCTTTTCCTGGTGAAACGGGCACAGCCCCCAGAAAAGCCTTCCCTTTTTCTTAAGCGCCACGTAATCCGAGACCACATCAACAATGTTACTGCGCTCCCGCACCGCGTTTACATCTTCATCTTTAATCCTGCCTTTATGGTCGCTCAAAGATTCACGCTCCGCTTATTGAGACTCGAACCATTGCTCGATGTCATTCTGAACGTTAGTGAAAAATCTAGATCGCACTCACGTACCTCTTTCACTGGGCTCTTCTAAGCTTAGACCCTCCTGCATAAGAAGAAGGTTTGTGTGCCCTAGATTCTTCAGTCGCTATTCGCTCCTTCAGAATGACAGCAAAGTGAACCCTAATCCTAAGCATTTATCCCTGGACCCTTCTTTAGACCATCCAAGCCTTTGGGACAAAATATTCCTCGAAGGTCTTTATCGCGTAGCGATCGGTCATACCGGCGATATAATCGCAGACTTTTATCGGAAGCTCGTTCGCCTGGGATGTTTGGAACTCGGCGGGCAATAAGTCCGGGCTCTCCAGATACAGGAAGAACAGGCTTGAAATTACGTTCTTGGCTTTATCGTTTTCGGACTTTGCGGCCGAGCCCAGATACACCCGGTCAAACATAAAACGGCGTAGCTCGTGCATGGCTTCCATGCGTTCGGGGCTCATCGAGATAATGCCTTTGTCCTTGCTGTATTCAACCAGATCGCTCACCATATTGTTAATGCGAAGCCCCTGGTGCTTGCCGAAAAGATCGATGATACGCCCGGGAATCTCCTGTATATCCAGAATACCCGCGCGGACCGCATCGTCGATGTCGTGGTTTATATAGGCGATCCGGTCGGCGATCTTTACGATCTTGCCTTCGAACGTTTCCGGGTCGGTATCGCCGGTGTGGTTGAGAATGCCGTCTCGGACCTCCCATGTAAGATTGAGACCCTTGCCGTTATACTCAATCACATCGATGACGCGAAGGCTCTGCTCGTTATGCTCGAAGTGGTCGGGCACCTCCCGGTAGCCCCTGGCTTTAAGTATTTTAAATATCTCGCCGATAGCCGATTCGCCGATATGGCCGAACGGCGTGTGCCCCAAATCGTGCCCCAGCGCAATTGCCTCGGCCAGGTCCTCGTTCAACCGCAGTGCCCGTGCGATGGTACGTGAGATTTGGCTCACCTCAAGCGTGTGCGTAAGCCTGGTGCGATAGTGATCGCCCTCAGGGGCAAGAAAAACCTGCGTTTTGTTTATCAAACGACGAAACGCTTTTGAATGAATGATCCTGTCGCGGTCACGCTGGTAGCATGTCCTTAAAGGGCATGGCTTAATCGGCGCCTGTCGCCCTTTTGTATTGACGCTAAACTGGGCGTTTTTAGCCAATGATTCTATTTCTCGTTGTTCGGTCACTTCTCGTGGTGACAAAACGTGCTGCTTCATTTAATTCACCATCTAACTAGGTTTTATATTCATAAGGTTTACTTAGTGCTTTCTTCGACCAGGCGTACGCCGATAACACGCGCGCTCTTTATCGCATCGGCATCATCCCGCGCCGGTTTTTGCGCGCAGACCCCATGATGACCGAGAGTCGCCGAGATCGAGGAATCCGATACGACGGCCATTCCATGGACCATCATAATATCATGAAGCGCCCGCACCGTTGTCTCCTGCCCGCCAAAGCGCGAAGCGCCAACGGAAACAGCGGCCCCGATTTTTCCGGCAAGTCCTTTTCTGCCGCGCACCGCCCTGCTCTTATCAAAAATCGCCTTGAGCTGGGCCGATACCGTGCCAAAGTAAACGGGGCTTCCAAGAACAAGCGCATCCGCTTTCGTCATCATCTCAAAGGCCTTCTCAAGCGCGGTATCCTCGTAACAGCTCTCATTACAAGGAGAGCTGCAGACATCGCAATACGGCTTTTCCTGACCCTCGAGCATCTCCATCGAGTGCAACAACTTCGTTTTCGCCCCGGCCTCAGCCGCCGCCTGCAATACCTGTTCAAGCAAGAACGCGGTATTTCCATCCATATTCGGACTGCCGTTAATCGCAACTACAAATACTTCCTTCACACGATCACCTCTATAAATTTTAGGAGCCAGGAGTCAGGATCCAGAATAATATTCGGCCTGAGTTCCTTCCTCTCAGCAAATAGACTAATCCAAGTACTATCCCGAGTAAATAACCAAATACTAATCAAAAAAGCTTTATATTACCTCGCGCATTTATGATACGTGCTGTTACTACTTCGCCGTGTTCCATAATTTTCCTGCAAGCTAGGAAAATTATTATCGATCTAGGCCCGCATCCATTCACCCATTCACCAACCCTATCCACCTATTTACCTTTCTTCCCTGGCCCTGGCCCTGGCCCCTGCAATGGCTTCTATGCTGCTCTTACCTGTGCTATTGTGATAGAGACCATTTAGCTACGTTTAAGTATGTTTAAGTTTGGAGAGAAATGGCACTTAACTTTGATTTTCATGCGCATGTTTTTACCGAGGATGTCGCCGAGAAGCTGATCGGCAAGATGGAGGAGATTTACGGTGTTAAACGCCGCTATAACGCTGTGGTTGAGGATGTTTTGAAATCTGCGGCTCACGGCGGTATCGATCGGGTTGTTCTCCTCTCGATTGCCAACCGCCCGGAGCATGTGCGCTTTAATGGCTGGTATGCGGAGCTTGGTAAAACATACGAGACCCTGATCCCTTTCGGCTCGATCCATATTGAAAACGACCCATCGGAGCTCGATCGCTTTCCTGAACTAGGACTTAAGGGATTTAAAATCCAGCCAAACGCCCAGCGGTTTTACCCGGATGATAGGCGCATGTTTCCCATATACAAGCGTGCCGCCGAGCTTGGATTAATTGTCGTCTTTCATGCCGGTGATGAGGAAGGCGGCGTCAAAGGCGAGTTCAGCCAGCCAAAGCAGTACCTGGATGTTATTAAATCCTTCCCTGACCTCACGATCGTACTCGCCCATTTCGGCGGCTATCGGACATGGGATGCTGTCGAGCAGCTCTTCGGGTTTGAGAACGTCTATTTCGATACCGCATACCTTCCCACAAGGATAGACGATGAGCTTTTCGTCACATTAGCTGAAAAAATTGGGTACGACCGCATTGTCTTCGGAACGGATTTCCCATTTAGGGACCACAAAACCGAACGCGAATACGTAGAGCGCCTTTTCGGCAAGAACGCGGCACATAAGTTCTTAACCGAGAACCCCGCAAAGCTGCTTGAGCTTTAGAAGTGTTTGTCGCTATTTATTTCTATCACCGGCATCTTAGGCCGTCGAGCCATCTGCGCCAAGAACCGCCTGAGCTGCGGCCAACCTTGCAAGCGGCACGCGATACGGCGAACAGCTTACGTAGGTGAGGCCTATTTCGTGGAACTTTTTAACCGAGTCGGGATCGCCGCCGTGCTCGCCGCAAACGCCCAGCTTTAAATCCGGATTGGTTTTGCGGCCGTTTTCGCAGCCCATTGCGACGAGTTTGGCAACGCCCTCGTCGATGGTCTCAAACGGGTTGCGCGGCAATATCTTGCGCTCCAGGTACCTGGGTAAGAACTTAGCCTCGATGTCGTCGCGGCTAAAGCCGAATGCCATCTGGGTGAGATCGTTTGTTCCAAAGGAGAAGAAGTCCGCAACTGTGGCGATCTCATCCGCGGTAATTGCGGCCCTCGGGATCTCGATCATGGTTCCGATTTTGTAATCGACATCAACGCCGGTAGCTGCGATAACCTCGGCGACAACCGATTCGCTCTCCGCACGGAGTGTATTTAGTTCATTAACGATGGCCACGAGTGGAATCATTATCTCGACCTTCGGATTGCCGCCCTCTTTCTTAAACTGGCAGGCAGCCTGCATGATGGCGCGCACCTGCATCTTGTAAAGCTCTGGGTGCATAATGCCGAGGCGGCAACCGCGCAAGCCCAGCATCGGGTTCATCTCGGCCATCTTCTCGACGCTATCTAAAAGCTCTTGCTTTGGCGCGATTTCAGCCGCAGGAGCACCGCTCATTTCCATTCTCGTGATCTCGACCTTTAAATCGGTCGGATTTGGGAGAAACTCGTGAAGCGGCGGGTCGAGCAGCCTGATGGTCACCGGCAGGCCATCCATAGCCTTGAAGATACCGAGGAAGTCATCCCTCTGAACCCTGAGCAGTTTCTGAAGCGCATCATCCTCTTCTTCTTTGCTTTTTGCCAGGATCATCTGCTGGACGATCGGCAGGCGGTCACCGAGGAACATGTGCTCGGTACGGCAAAGCCCGATACCCTCGGCCCCGAACCGGCGGGCTTTTTCCGCATCCTCCGGAGTATCGGCGTTGGTGCGAACACCGAGTCTTCTGATCTGATCCGCCCATCCTAGGATGAGATCGAACTCTTTTGTCGGCGTCGGCGGCACAAGCGCCACTTCACCGATAACAACACGGCCCGTGGTGCCGTCGATTGATATAATTTCACCCTCTCTTACCTGGGTGCCGTCAACTGAGAACACTTTATTCTTCGCATCGACCAACATGGCATCGGCGCCGCAAACACAGGGCTTGCCCATACCGCGGGCGACAACCGCCGCGTGGCTGGTTTTGCCGCCATGGCTGGTTAAAATCCCCTGTGCCGCAACCATACCGTGCAGGTCATCAGGGGTGGTTTCCCAGCGGGTGAGGATTACTTTCTCGCCTTTCTCGGCCATCTCCTCAGCGGTTTCGGCATCGAAAACGACTTTGCCGACCGCAGCGCCCGGTGAGGCGTTAAGGCCTTTCGTAAGAACCGCGACCTTCGCCTTGGGATCAAACTGCGGATGCAGGAGCTGGTCGAGCTGCTCTGGATCGATCCGCTGAACGGCTTCGTTTTTCGTTATCAAACCTTCCGTAACCATATCGGCTGCGATCTTTAAAGCCGCGGCAGCGGTTCTTTTGCCGATCCTGGTCTGGAGCATCCAGAGTTTGCCCTGCTCAATGGTGAACTCGGTATCGCACATGTCTTTATAGTGCTTCTCGAGCGTAATCAGAATACCGAAGAGCTGCTCTGCAAGCTCCGGCATTTCGTTTTTCATGTTCGTAAGCGACTGGGTAACCCTGATACCGGCCACGACATCTTCGCCCTGGGCGTTAACTAAGTAATCGCCATATTGGATGTTCTCGCCGGTCGCGGCATCGCGGCTGAACGCAACGCCGGTCGCCGAGGTATTGCCCTTGTTGCCGAAGACCATGGTCTGCACGCTAACGGCAGTCCCAAGGTCATCCGGAATCTTGTAGAGCTTCCTGTAGTCGACCGCCCTTTTATTGCCCCAGCTTTTAAAAACAGCTTCGATTGATAGACGCAGCTGCTGCTTCGGGTCTGTCGGAAAATCCATTCCCGCATGCGCTTTGACAATTCCCTTAAACGTCTCGACAAGCTCTTTCAGGTCATCGGCTGAAAGGTCGGTGTCATATTTCACGCCCACCTTCGCTTTAAGCTCGTTGATGGCTTCCTCAAAAAGCTCACCCTCGATCCTCAAGACGACCTTCCCAAACATCTGAACGAAACGGCGATACGAGTCATATGCAAAACGCTCGTTACCGGTTTGTTTCATAAGGCCCCGGACCGCGTCATCGTTCATACCTAAGTTGAGAACCGTGTCCATCATACCGGGCATCGAGAACGGGGCGCCCGAGCGCACGGATACGAGAAGCGGGTCATCCGGGTCACCGAGCTTCTTTCCCATCGTCTCTTGTAAGGTGTTGAGATGTTCGTTTACTTCATCAAGGAGACCGTCCGGGAAATGTCCCGTCTGGTAATACTCGTTGCAGGCTCCGGTTGTAATCGTAAAGCCCGGAGGCACCGGTAGACCGATACGCGTCATCTCGGCGAGGTTGGCACCTTTGCCGCCGAGGACGTACTTCATGTCGGCCGATCCCTCATTGAACTCGTAGACGTATTTTGTCTTGCCTGGCATTTCATTCCTCCCACTGTAATTTGTCTGTCTAAATCTGTCTAAATCTGTCTAAGTCTGTCTAAATTCTACTAAACTTTTCTAAATTCTACTAAATTCTTAAATTAGATTTATTTATATCAGCCCCGATGGCTGGTTATATGCTGAGTTTTATCTTTGGTCGTTCTTTTGTCATTCTGAACGATAGTGAAGAATCTCGAGAGCACTCTCATCCTCTGCCACTTACTCCCGTCTAGGCTCTTACCAGCCCATCTAAGAAGTCTTCACTCTACGCTTTGTCTAAGCTTAGACCCTCTTACTCTAAACAAAGAAACTGCATCCTAGATTCTTCGACTCCGCTTACGCTCCGCTCAGAATGACAGCTAGCGAGCCCTATCTACATATTCAACTGTTCCAAGCCCTACTAAGTGCTTAGATTTATCTTTGAGAAATCCGCAACCCGCCGGAAACATTCCATGCAATAGTTCAAAAGCCTGATTCGATTGGTTTTAACGTCCTCTTCCTTCGCCATGACCAGAACTTCATCGAATAATTTATCTATCGGACCGCGTAAGCGGGCTAATATATCTATAACTAATGGATAATTGTCGCCGGCTTGCGTTAGGTCTTTATCTACCTCAACCAGGGTCTCGTAAAGCTCTTTCTCAGCGGGCTCCCGGAAAAGGCCTGGGTCGATTTCCGTGCCCGGCTCCGGTCTGGCAAGATTCTTACACCTCGTGAAAGCAACCATGAGATCGGCCATCTCGGGAGTGTCAAGCTTTTTAGCCAGGGCCTCAGCCCTTCTTCTGATGTCGACCATGTCGTCAATCGACCCGCCGCCGACCGCTTCAACAACATCAAGCGGTAATTCCTTTCCGAGAAGATAGGCGCGCAGCCTTCCCCGGATGAAATCCTCGGTGATTTCGGCCGTTACCGCCTGGTCGAAGTCTACTCCCTGGTCCTTGTAGAGACCAAGCGCGAGATCGATCATTGCGCGCATCGAAATATCCATATAGTTTTCCAGGATTATCGAGACGATCCCGTGCGCCTGCCTGCGAAGCGCATACGGATCTTCCGAGCCTGTCGGAATCAGCCCTGCGGCAAGGATGCCTGCGATCGAATCGAGTTTATCGGCAATACTTACTATGCGCCCGGTCGTCGTTTTGGGGAGGATATCACCCGCCGAACGCGGCAGGTAATGCTCAAAGATGGCCACCGCAACCTCTTCGGGCTCGCCGGAAATGCGGGCGTACTCCATCCCCATAACACCCTGGAGTGTCGGGAACTCACCGACCATTTCAGTTACAAGGTCGGCCTTGCATAAATAGGCGGCTCTCACCGCATAATCCACTTCGGTCTTGCCAAGACCCAGGCTTTTTGCGATCTCTTCGGAGAGCCTCACATCCCGCTGGATCTTTTGGAACACCGAGCCCAGTTTCACCTGAAAGGTCACGCCGCTGAGCTTATTCACATAGGTAGAAAACGGCAGTGAGCCGTCGGACTCAAAGAAGAATTTGGCATCCGAAAGCCGTGCCCGGATAACTCTCTCATGCCCTTTTTGGATGAGCGCGGTGAACTCGGGGTTGCCGTTGTTTATTACGATAAAGTTGGGCAGCAGTTTGCCTGCCATGTCCTCAACCGGGAAGTAGCGCTGGTGCGCCTCCATGGCGGTAACCAGCACGTCGCGCGGGAGCGCCGTAAACTCGCTTGAGAAGCTTCCACGGATGGCGTGCGGGTACTCGACAAGCTCAAGAACCTCGTCAAAAGTCTGCTCGTGCACGACCGCCCTGCCGCCGGTATCTCGAACGGTATCCCGGATGCCCGCCCTGATCATCTCGGCGCGCTTTGTTTGGTCGACGATTACCTTGTTCGCCTCAAGGGCATCCAGGTAATCGGCAGGTTGTTTAATCGGTACCGCATGGTTTGCCAGAAGCCTGTGCCCCATGCTATCCCTGCCGGATTCAACCCCATCCACGCTAAACGATATGACGCTGTTCCCAAAAAGCGCCACGATCCAGCGAATCGGCCTTACAAAACGGATATCACCATCGCCCCAGCGCATGGCCTTAGGGAACGAGAGTGAAAGTATTAATTCTGGAAGGATGGTGACGAGGATTTCCTCGGCTCCACTGCCTTCCTCCTCTTTTATGGCAAACACGTAATCGCCGCCGTCAACTGTACGCACCTCAAGCGATTCCACGGGCACGCCCTGGGATTTTGCAAAGCCCGTAGCGGCTTTTGAAGGCTGGCCGTCTTCGGTGTAGGCCACCTTTTTGGCGGGCCCTTTTACCTTGTGAACGGCCTTGGCCTGGCGCTCATCAAGCCCCTCGATACAAAGTGCGAGCCTGCGCGGTGCGCCATAGGTCGTTATGCTATCAAATTCAAGACGATATTTATTTAACAGAAGCCCTGCCCGTTCGCTGAGCTGTTCCATGCCTATGGTAACTGATGCGGCCGGTATCTCTTCGGTTCCTATCTCAAGAAGCAGGTCTTTTTTACTCACTTACCGCCACCGCCTTTTTCAAGAGCGGAAATCCCTGCTCTTCTCTCTGGGTTAAGTACGCCTGGGCGCTCATACGCGCAAGGTCGCGCACCCTTCCAATAAACCTGGTGCGCTCGGTAACGCTTAAAGCGCCCCGCGCATCCAGAAGGTTAAAGGTATGCGAGCACTTAAGCACGTAGTCGTAGGCCGGCAGAACCAGCCCCGCCTCAAGCGTGCGCCTGGCCTCGGCCTCGTAGGTGTCGAATAGCCCGAAAAGCATCTGTACGTCGGCCACGTCAAAGTTATACGCCGACCCCTGAACCTCATTCGGGCGGTGTACTTCGCCGTACGTTACGCCCCCGGCCCATTCCAGGTCAAAGACGCTCTCCTTCTCCTGGATATACATCGAGAGACGCTCAAGGCCATAGGTGATCTCGGCGCAGACCGGCTTTACATCGATACCGCCGACCTGCTGGAAATATGTGAATTGGGTAACCTCCATGCCGTCGAGCCAGACCTCCCAGCCCAGGCCCCACGCGCCAAGCGTCGGGGATTCCCAATCGTCTTCAACAAAGCGAATGTCGTGCTTAGAGAGATCAAAGCCGATCGCTTCGAGACTTTTAAGGTAGATATCCTGCACATCATCGGGTGATGGTTTAAGAATTACCTGGTACTGGTAGTAGTGCTGCAGTCTGTTTGGATTCTCGCCGTAACGACCATCGGTCGGCCTCCTCGAAGGCTGCACGTAGGCCACATTCCACGGCTCGGGACCCAGCGAACGTAAAAACGTAGCCGGATGAAACGTCCCGGCCCCAACCTCGCTATCATACGGCTGCACGATAAGGCAGCCATACTGCGCCCAATACGACTGAAGGGTTAAAATCAGTTGCTGAAAATTCACTAAACCAGCCTCTTCCGTTCTATCTTGTATCGAGTCTTTTTTGAATTTCCGGTTTATTAAAGTGGTTCAACCTCATATTTTAGCAAATAACACCAGATTAGCGCTATACCTTTAAGAGCTATCAGCTTTTAGCCATCAGCTGTCAGCTAAACCTGCATCTTTACTATGGTTATCTAAGCTTAGACCCTTGTACTTCTTAACAAAGAGGCTGCACCCAAGATTCTTCACTTCGTTCAGAATGACTCCCTATCTACCAGTGGGTCTATGTTTTCTTACCGAGGACTGCACCCAAGATTCTTCACTACGCTTCAGCAAGATTCTTCACAACGCTTCAGCAAGATTCTTCACAACGCTTCAGAATGACGGCTAGCAGTGCTCTTCTTTTAAGTCCGCACTCTAGACCTGCAGCTCTAGCTGAGAGCTGAGAGCTGACAGCTAACTACAGGCAAGTTGGCTCAGGCATTCTCTGCTTTTGAGCCGGGCTTGTATGTAATAGGCTATATAGTCGTGCATCAAGAGGTAGAGTTCGTCCTCCGTGCGTGCGATAACATCCATATCGATGGCTTCAAGAAGCGGTCTTCTAAGCAGCCGCGAGAGTGTCTCTACCGCTGCGGGCGTGACGACAATGCTGTTTCTGTCCGAGACTTTGCAGTCGTCGCACACGACGCCGCCCCACTGAAAGCTGAAGTGCATCTTGGCGCCCAGGCCTTTTTCGCAGACCACACAACGCTCAAGTTTGGGCATGTATCCCGATATCGCCATGAGCTTTATATCAAACGCGATCAAGAGCAGCCTGAAGTTCTTCTTGACCCCAGAAATCACGCTCAGTCCCTTAAGCAGAAGGTTATACAGCGCCACATCGCGCTCGCCTTCAATGGCCACCTTATTTGTAAGGTCAAGCATGGCCGAGCCGTAGGTTATCCGGTCGAAGTTGTCTCGTATCCCAGAAAACGAGTCGATGATTTCGGCCTGGGTCACAATATCCAGGTTTCTGCCTTTATAAAGCACCAGATCCACGTGCATGAACGGCTCGAGACGGCTGCCGAACTTGCTCTTGGTTTTTCTAACACCCTTTGCAACTGCGCTTACTTTCCCAAGATTGCTGGTAAGAATTGTAACTATGCGGTCAGCCTCGCCAAGCTTATGAGTTCTTAAAATAATACCTTTAGTTTTATATAATGACATGAAGCCCCCGGTATTTGGAATATTTTATCAGCCAATAAAGAGAGTACACCACTGGCCAAGATTTCGAAATTACAATAATTTAAGGCCCATCCGATTTTGGGGTTATATCTATTTTAGCCGATTTGCACCCTATTTATAAGATATTTATAACTCATTTACACTAATAATGTAACTCGTTAAAGCATTATCAGAGTAAACTATTCTTTGTTTATACCACAAAGTGCAGGCAGATGCTGGATGTGCTGAGGATAGTATAAAATTAGGCTGGCAAAAAGGCAGTCGCTGCTTACCTCCACGGATTGGCTGCCGGGGGGACGTAGCCTTGGCCAAAGGCTTCCTCGATGATAGCGACGCCGGCGCTCGTCCCGATACGGTTTGCTCCCGCGTTGAGCAGAGATATCGCCTGCTGGGCGGTTCTGATACCGCCGGAGGCCTTGATTCCCATCTCAAACGGCAGGTTTGATCGTAAAAGCTCAACGTCCTCAACAGTGGCGCCGCCGGTGGTAAAGCCCGTATTCGTCTTGACGAAATCGGCGCCGGCACGTTCGACGATATGGGCGGCGCGAACCTTCTCGTCATCGGTTAAGAGCCCGCACTCGATGATCACCTTTACGAGGATGTCGTGGCCCGCCTCGACCTCGCCCCTGCGGGCGGCTTCGACAACGGCCCGGATATCGTTATATACCTCTTCAAATAGGTTTGACTTTAAAGCCCCGACATTCATCACCATGTCGATCTCATCGGCGCCCTCATCTATGGCCTCTCTGGTTTCATGAACCTTAGCGCCGGTCGTTGTCTCACCCAGGGGAAACCCGGCAACCGTGCAGACTTTTACGACCGAGTCCCGCAATAAACGGGACGCGATGTTTACGTAAAACGGTGCTATGCACACCGATGCGAAGTTGTATTTTATGGCTTCTGCGCAAAGTCGCTCGATGTCCATTACCGTTGCATCGGGTTTTAAATTCGTATGGTCGATGCTCTTGGTTAACTCTTCCTGTCTCATCTACGCTCTCCTCCACTCATCCCGGCATAAAAAAGATGGGTAATCATCTATAATATGTATTATTGCCAAAATCGCCTGTTGCAAAAACCTCTATAAAAACTCTCAAAAGAGTATTTATCTTCTATGTGCTAAATTGTCGTGCCTAGGTATGCTAAATTAGAAGTTTTATCATAAGGGTTGCAAGACCCAGGAATGTCAAGAAGCCGAACACGTCTGTAAACGTAGTGACGATAACGCCTGAACCCAGGGCCGGGTCCTGGCGAAGGATTCTTAGGATAATCGGGATACCGGCCCCGGCCAAACCCGCAATCGCCATGTTAATGGTCATAGCCATGAAGAGGACTAGGCCAAGGTACGGATTACCCCTAGCAAAATAAGCGACCAAGCCGGCGAGTATCCCGGTCGTAGCACCTATTACCATGCCGATTCCTACTTGACGGGCAATAACGCGCATGCCCTCTTTAAACTCAAGCTGTCCTAACGCAATACCCCTCGTTGTAACGGTGAGGGTTTGTGTCCCCATATTTCCACCCATGCCCGCGACTATCGGCATAAAGGCTGATAATACAACTAATTTGCCGATAGTGCCCTGAAATGCGAGCACGACACTTGCTGCAAAAAAAGCAGTCAGCAGGTTAAACGTCATCCATGGGAGCCTGTTTTTAATTGATTCGACGGCGGGGCTATCGAGTTTCTCTTCGCGGGTAACACCACCGAGGCGATAGATGTCTTCGCTTGCCTCTTCCTCGATAACGTCGACGACATCATCGATGGTTATGATACCGAGCAGGTGGTACTCGTGGTCGACTACCGGCATGGCCAACAAGTCGTAGCGCGACATAATGTTCGCGACCTCTTCCTGATCGGTGTCGACATCGACGTAGATCACGTTGGGGTTCATGATCTCCTCAACGCGCTGATTTGCCTTTGAGATGATCAGGTCGCGAAGTGAGATCACACCGACGAGCTGGTTGTCTTTGTTTACTATAAACACGTAATAGATGGTCTCGGCTGCGGGGGCTTTTTCTCGCAACAATTCGATGGATTCCTGGGCGGTTAAGTCTTTGCGTAAGGCGACAAACTCCGGGGTCATGATGCCGCCGGCCGTGTCTTCCTTGTGCTGCATCAGCTTAAGCGCCTCGGCGGCTTCCTCGCGATTCATCGAAGCCAGGATGCGATTGGCGTCGTCCTTACTAAGCTCACCCAGCAGGTCTGCCACATCATCGGGCGACATCTCCTCGAGGATATCCGAGACCAGCGGGGTGTTGAGCAGGTCAACGATATCGGCCTGCTCGTCCTCGTCCATCTCCTGGAAAGCCTCTGCGGCGCTTGGAATATCCCAGGACTCGAATATTCGCTTCTGCTCGTCATCCGGCATGTTCGTGACAATTTCGGCGGCGTCGGCGGGATGAAGTTTATCCAGGAGGGCGATGACCTTCTGCAGTTCGTCTTTTTTTAATAGATTTTCCGCTGCTAAAAGCAGTATCTTATTTCTCTCCTGCAAATGGTACCTCGGTATCTATGGCAAATTACTCGGTGTAGCCGAATTGGCGCACGTAGCGTTCTTCTTTGCGCCAATCCTTTTTGACGCGAACCCGCAGGTCAAGATAGACCTGACTGCCGAGAAGCTGCTCTATTTCGGCACGTGCGCCCGAGCCGATATCTTTAAGCATGCGCCCGCCTTTGCCGATGAGAATACCCTTTTGGGATTCGCGCTCGACAAAAATAGTGGCAAATATGTCTACGATTTCGCCATCCTTTCTCGGCTTCATCTCCTGCACCTCAACGGCAACACTATAGGGCACTTCTTCTCTCGTCAACTCCAGAACTTTCTCACGAACAAACTCGGCGACGATAACGCGTTCCGGCTGGTCCGTAATCATATCCGGCGGATAATACTGCGGGCCCTCGGGGAGAAGCTCCAGTAACCTCGCGCTGAGTTTGTCGATATTCTCACCGGTTGCGCCCGATGCCGGAATCATATCGTCAAACTCGCCCAGTTGGCGGGCAACTTCGATTTGTATCTCCAAATCTTGCGGCTGAACCTTATCGATTTTGTTAAGCACAAGGATTTTCGGTGTAGCCAATGTCGAAATCTCGTTGGCGATAAACAAATCGCCCGTGCCGATGACTTGCGATGCATCGACCATAAAAATCACCGCCTCGACGTCCTTTAACGTGTTTCTGACGATCCGGTTAAGCTGCGCTCCCAATGCGTCTTTCGGCTTATGTAAACCCGGTGTATCGATTAGGATAACCTGTGCGTTCTCGAAATTAAGAACCGCCCGTATGCTGTTTCTGGTCGTCTGCGGCTTGTCGGAGATGATTGCGATCTTGCGCTGTGCTAAAAAGTTTAGAAGCGTTGATTTTCCGGTGTTCGGACGACCGACAATGGCGACGAATCCAGACCTGAAGGTATTATTTTGTCCACCGTTATTCAGTTGTTTATCACCGTTTTCCATGATCACTCTTCCAGTTCTAACTCATTTAGGTTTGTCTGATTTAAGTTTAGCTTATTTAAATCTAGTTCACTTAGTCTAGCTCACTTAGTTTAGCTTATTTAAATCTAGTTCATAAAGCAGTCTATCGATCCCGGGGCCGTACTCATCTGCAAGCTCTGCGATCTGTTTAAAGCCGGCTTTCCGGTAGATGCTGATTGCCTGCTCGCATTCGGGATCAACCGTAAGCTGGATTTTCTTAATACCTTCGTCCCGCAGCCTGCGTATTAGCTCGTGTATAAACTGCGTGCCGAAGCCCATGCCCCGCTTGCCTCTTTGTATCGCAAAACCGACGATAAAAGCCAGCTCGGGGTCTTTCCAGTCCTTGAGCACGTCGGCCACGCCGCATAGCGCATCACCGCACTTTAGCATGAAGACCGCGCCGTGTCGAATGAAGACCGGAAACGTCCAGTGATTCAATCCACCCTCGCCGAATGCTTCGGCTTCTACGTGCGAGAGCTCATCGAGAAGCCGGGTATCGAATTCGCTCAGGCGTACAACGGTTGGCTCTTGCATCTCTCGCTATCTCTTCTCGTTGAAGAGCTGCTCGTTCGTGAACGCCGTGGGAAGCAGGTCTTTTAGCTTGGCTTTCTTAACCTCGCCCGCGATGTTGGCCATGATAATCCTGGTTTCGGGGCCAAACTCGGCCAACACCTGGCGGCAAGCCCCACAAACAGGGCACGGCGTAGGGCCGTCGGCGACAACAGCAAGGGCCTCAAAGCTGCGACAGCCCGCGGTTACCGCGTTAGCCACCGCAACACGCTCGGCGCACATCGTTAGCCCATAGACCGCATTTTCAACATTGGCCCCAAGAAACACGCGCCCGTCTTCACAAAGAAGCGCCGCCCCAACCCGAAACCCCGAGTACGGCGCATACGCATTCTGCCTCGCCTCAGTTATAGCAGCCTGTATCAACTCTGTGTCGTCCATAAAACTAGTCCTTTTAGAGCTATCAGCTGTTAGCTCAACACTCATCTTAGAGATGCTTTATCTAAGCTTAAACCCTCGTGCCATAAAAAAGGTACTGCACTCAAGATTCTTCACTTTGTTCAGAATGACACCCAGCAATAGTCTTCCTCATAACCCACTCTCAAGACCTGCATACTCCCTACTGCCTGCTAGGCCCAGCCTCTGGATCCTCATTAATTCGCAATTCGACATTCCTCTGGCTTCTGCCCTTTTAGCCGACTTCCCTGCTTTTGCCCTCGGTCTCTTCTTCGCGGGTAACTAGGATTTTCGATATTCGCCTGCCGATTACCTTCTCAACTTTGAAAGTGAGATCCTCGAAGCGGACTGTTTCGCCGGCGGTCGGGATCCTGCCGATCAGGCTGTAGACAAAGCCGCCGATGGTATCAACATTATCCCTGGACAGGCTGGTATTTAGTATCTCGTTGGCCTCGTTGATATTGACGCGCGCATCCATTCGGATTGTTCGCTCGTCGATAAACTCGACCAGGGTCTCTTCGAGATCGTACTCATCGAAGATCTCGCCGACAATCTCCTCCAACAGATCCTCGATAGTAACAAGCCCGGCCGTGCCGCCGTACTCGTCGACGACGACCGCAATGTGCAGACGCTTCTTTTGAAGCTCGCGCAACAACTCGTCGACCTTTTTCGATTCGGGGACGTAATACGCCAGGCGCATTAACTGTCTGAGCGGTATGTCGATCCTGCCTTTACTCATATGTATCAAGAGGTCTTTGGCATAGATAACGCCAACGACATTATCAACTGTTTCTTCATAGACCGGGATTCGCGAATGGCCTTCCCTGATTACCAGAGAGAGAACTTCTTCAATGGGCGCATCGATACCTACCGAAACCATATCCATCCTGGGGACCATGACCTCACGCACGATGGTATCGCCAAATTCAAAGATGCTGTGGATAAGTTCTTTCTCTTCTTCTTCGATGACACCGCCCTCTTCTTCGCCGGCGCTGATCATGCCGAGCATTTCCTCCTCGGTGACGACCGGCAGTTCCTTGATGGGCTTACCACCGAACAGCCGGACAAAGACGTTGGCGATGGAAATAAAGATGCTCGTGACCGGGTTAAGTATCTTGGAGAGCGCGTTTAAGAACGGCGCGGTCCTGAGAGCTATATGCTCGGCGTGACGCGTACCGAACGTGCGCGGCACAATTTCGCCGAATACCAGAATCATAAAGAGCATAACCACAACGGTTACAAGCAGCGCCAAACTCTTGCTATATTGCGCCGTAAGTATCGTGGCGAGAGAAATTGCGGCGATATTGACCGTGTTGTCGATCAGTAAAAGCGACGACAGCAGGCGACCCGGGTGCATGAGCAGCGAGTCCAGCAGTTTAGAACCCGGGACATCCTGCTCTACCAGGTAGCCGATTCGAATCCGGCTTACCGAACGTATGGCGCTTCTAATGGCCGTGAACAGGGCCGATAGACCGACTAACGCGATTATTATAACGCTATCTACTAACCAGTCTGACAAAAAGCATCCTCCTTAAGAAATTAGCGAAAACTTATCACTAACTTATGAACTATAAGTTGAACTATAAGTATAAATCGGATTACATATAAAAGACCTGAAAGATCAGGATAGTTATAAGTATTCCGATCAACCCGCCTGAAACGATTTCAAGCGTGGTGTGTATCCCTGCGTCCGCCCTGCTGTGAAAGACGAGCAGCGCAAGCGCCAATCCAAGGGTTGCGACGATGGGCGAATGGCTTATGAAGGCTATCGCCGTAAACAGGGCTCCCGCAATGGCGCTGTGCCCGCTCGGCCAGCCGCCTTTTAAAAAACTGCCGCTACCGATCCACGCCTTTGCAGAGACTACGGTGATAAGCACCAGCAAGAGCGATATTACGGTTATATGCGCCGGCGACTGGCGCACCTTCTGGATAAGGCTCAGGCTGTATGGATTCAACTTCGAGAAAAATACGAAGTAGGCCACTATAACAGCGTTGATACTTGCCAGAAGAACGGCCCCGGCGGCGACATCTTTCGCCAGCCCGGCGATAGGATCATAGGTGGTCGTAACCAGGTCGATGGTTGCTTCGATCGCGGTGTTGATCAGCTCCGCCACCATCACGAGCGCCGATGCGAAAATCAGGGCGATGAACGCCCAGGATTCAAGTTTTAAGAAAAGCGCAAGACCCAAAGCGAATGCGGCGACAGCAAAATGGATTTTCATGTTGCGCTGAGTTCGCACCACGTAAATTAGCCCGTCTATAGCATAGTTGAAGCTCTGAAGAAGCGATCTATTTTTCATCAGCGAGGATTTCCTTTTCGTGCCCTTCCATGATCTTGGCCTCGGTATCGTCTTGATGGTCGTATCCCAGCAAGTGCAGGATGCCGTGGGTTAAAAGAAGTGCCATTTCCTGTTCAAAGGTCTGACCATATTCCTCGGCCTGCCTGGCGGCCGCCGATGGGCAGATAACGACATCGCCCAGTAAATGCGGATATTCGCTAGTGCCCGGCTCCTCCTCCTCGGTCTCGAACGAAAGAACATCCGTGACCGAGTCTTTGCCCCGGTAGTGGGCGTTGAGCCCGCGAATTTCATCCTCATCGACCAGGGCGATACTTAACTCAACGTCGTCCTCGACATGTTCATAGGCAAGCGCTGTCCGTGCCACCTTTAAAAGAAGTTCATCATCCACCAGCACATCCTGGTTGTTATTTATTAGGATTTCCATGAGCGGCCAGGCTCCTTGTCTGGGGGAAGGGCACCGTCGGGTACTCGATCCTTGTATGGTATAAGCTGCTTAATACTTGAGTAAAGCTTCGGATAATCTTTTCTATATCGTTGAGCGTGAGATCGCTTTCGTTAAGCTGACCGTCGTCAAGTTTGCTCTGTACTATTCGCTTGATAAGCTGCTCGATTCTTCCGGGCGACGGTTTTGTTATCGTGCGCGCCGCCGCCTCGACCGAGTCGGCCAGCATCACGAGCGCCGCCTCTTTTGTACCCGGGCGGGGGCCTTGATATCTAAAATTCTCTTCGCTGATACACTCTTTAACGATGTTCTCTTTTGCCTTGGCATAGAAATATGCAACCACGCTGCTGCCGTGATGCTCGTTGATGATGTCGACGATCTCTCGCGGCAGGTGCTGCTTCTTCGCCATCTCAACTCCGTCTTTTACGTGCGAGGTGATGATAAGGCAGCTGAGGCTCGGGTTGGTATGGTCGTGTGGGTTCTCGCCGCCGATCTGGTTCTCTACAAAAAAGAGCGGTCGCTTTATCTTGCCAATGTCATGATAATAGGCGCCGACTCTTGCCAGCAGCGGGTTCGCCCCTATCTCTTCCGCCGCGCTCTCGGCAAGGTTTCCGGTCATGATGCTGTGGTTATACGTGCCGGGGGCCTTCATCATAAGCTCACGCAACAGCGGCTGGTTGGCATATGAAAGCTCGACGAGCTTAATATCCGTTGTGATGCCGAATGCCTTCTCAAGAAACGGCAGCGCCCCAATAGTCAAAACCGCGGCTGAAATGCCCCCAAGCAAACCCCAGCCGAGGTTCTTAAGAACCTCGAACCATCCCGCGCCGCTTAAAAGCGTCGTGGTTAATGCCAGCACCGTAGTCGCCAGCGTCACCCAGGCGCCCGCGATAACCAGGTCGGTGCGGTGCCTGATGTTGTAGGTCGCAAAAATCGCAAAAAGGCCGGTCAGCAGACCATACAGCGCATACTGGTAATTCTGCCCCGCGATTAATCCCGAGAACAAACCGATCATCAAAACCATTAAAACGGATATCTCGACGCCGAACAGAAGCGCCGTAAGCATCGCGGCGGCGGCGACCGGAATCAAGAAAAACGAGTAAAAGGGCCCGACGAATTTAGCTAAAAGAATCGTTGCAATAAATATGATACCGAGTACGGCGATCAACCTGTCGTTCTTATAGATTCGTAGCTGGTAATGATGCAGGTAGAGAGCGAAAGCCAAAAACGCCACGAGCGCAAAGAGCGAAAGTCCGCCGATCCTTACAAGGTCGATACCCCGCTTCATCAAGCCGAGTTCCTTGAGGATTTTTTCCTGGCCGCTTGAGACAATCTCGCCCTCACGTACCACCGTTTCACCCTTCTGTTTGCTTACCACAACCGGAAGGATGCCGTTGGATGCTTCTTTCCTTAGCCATTCCGTCGCTTTCTCGTCGTAAAAGTAGTTGGGTTTAAGATAGAGCATGCCGACTTCGGCGATGACCGCACCTTTATTCCTGTCCTCGGTCAGACCACCGGCCATGCTTCTGAATTCACTCTTCTTGTTAATAAGGTTCTCCGATGTCACCCGGTCCCTGTACGCCTGGTCGATCTGGTTCACTATCGTGGATTCAACCGCGTTTAAATCGGTATCGGGGGCAACGAGAAGGATTCCCAACACGCTCTTGTCAAACGTCGAGCCGACCTCTTTTGAGAGCAGATCGAGTTTTGCCTCAGGGGTTAGCGCCTGGTTAACGCGCACCTGGCGCACCGCGTTAAAGAACTTACGGACGAGATCGATTACCTGATTCTCAACAGCCCAGTCCCTGTTATAGACCTTCTGAACGTGGGCGGCGGCCTCTTTGCGAAGCGCCTCGGTTCTATCGAAATCAACGAATTCGAGATCTCGCGAAGCTTTAATCGTTTTCGGGCTTGGTTTTCCAACCTGAATACCGGAAAGTCGATCCGGGAGGAAGTCGATGGTGAGCGTGGCAAGAACGACCACAAAGATGAGTGCAACGAGTAAAGACCGGCGAAGATCGGTACTTTGCCAATCAACCTTATTGTAGAACTCTTTAGCTTTTGCGAGGCCAAAGTCGGCGGTCATGGCTTACTTCTTTGAACCTCTTTCATCGTCATGCTGCTTATAGGCTTCGACTATTCTTTGAACAAGCTTATGACGAACCACATCGCGGGCCGTTAGATGGACGAAACTGATGCCATCGATTCCCGTCAAAATCTTTTCTATGACTAGCAGACCCGAGTGTTGCCCCTGCGGCAGATCGATCTGCGTCGCGTCGCCGGTAACAACCACCTTTGAGCCGAATCCAAGCCGTGTCAGGAACATCTTCATCTGCTCCGGCGAGGTATTCTGGGCTTCATCCAAAATTATGAACGAGTCGTTGAGCGTGCGTCCCCTCATATAAGCAAGCGGCGCTACCTCAATCGTTCCGCGTTCCATCAAGTGCTGGAACTGTTCAGCATCCATCATATCATAAAGCGCGTCGTAAAGTGGTCGTAAATACGGATCGACTTTTTGATATAAATCTCCCGGAAGATAGCCGAGCCTCTCCCCGGCCTCAACGGCCGGTCGGGTCAAGATGATTCTTCCGATTGTCTTATCTTTTAGGGCGCGCACGGCCATCGCCATCGCCAGATATGTCTTTCCGGTTCCCGCCGGGCCGATCGAAAATGTAACCGTACTCTTGCGGATCGCGTCTATATATTCCTTTTGTCCCGCGGTTTTCGGCCCGATTGCTTTTCTGCGATGGGTGATGATGATATCGGAATAGATGCTGGACGGAGAAATCTGGTCGTCACCGAGAACAAGCTCGACGCTATGCTCTACCTTTTGAGGCGTTAAGTGCTGCCCGTTGGACAGAACGTTTAACAATTCCCTAAAAACAGTCGCCACGGCCTCGATCTCCCCGGCGTTGCCTTTGATGGTTATTTCGTTTCCCCGTACAAGTATGGTGCTGTTAAATTTGTCCTCTATGATTTTTAATAACTGGTCCTGGTGACCGAGCAGCTCAACCATCGCCTGGTCATCCGGAACAACAACCTTAATTTCTTTTATATCCGCCAATTAGGCTATCTCACTCCTTTAAGTGAGAAAATTATACCACATATAGAAAACAGCTACGACTACCAGCGGCTTAACCCTTTAAGAGTTCTGAGGCCATCTTACTAACCCGACCGCCCTCGGCCTTACCCTTCACTCTGGGCATCAGCGCCCCCATAACTTTACCCATATCCTTCGGGGATGTAGCGCCGGTTTCTCTAATCGCTTCTTCTACAAGGGTTTTAAGCTCCTCATCCGAGAGCTGTTCCGGCAGGTAATCGAGGAGAACGGCCGCTTCTTTCTCTTCTTTTTCGACCAGATCCCGGCGCCCGCCTTTACCGTACTGCTCGATCGAATCCTTGCGGCTCTTGATCTGGCGCTGGATGACTGCGATTACCTCTTCGTCGGTCAGCTCAGCCTTCTTCATTATCTCGACATTCTTAATATCTGCATTTAAAAGCCGGATGGTCGAGAGCCGTATCTTCTGCTGGGGGTCGGACTGGGCCCCGCGCATGGCCGATTTAAGGTCTTCCTTTAAGCGATCCTTGATAGACAATTGTTGACCTCCTTGTATTCTATCTTAGGCACCGCATCGGGCCAATGTGTTCTCCGCCCATGACGTGAAAGTGGACGTGGTCGACTTCTTGCCCCGCATCGGGGCCGGTATTTGCTATGAGCCTGAATCCGGTTTGGGCAATACCGGTGATCCGCGCTACATTGTCGGCGGCAAGCAGAATCCTGCCCAACAGCTCGGCATCCGCCTGGGTGGTATCGGTGAGTTTTGCGATATGCTTCCTTGGGATAATAATAACATGCACGGGCGACTGCGGTTGAATATCCCTGAAGGCGACCACATAATCATCCTCATACACGATATCCGCCGGTATTTCCCCGGCTGCGAT
>Ga0210030_1000131_pt1 | contig 55611 bp, 53 predicted proteins | sample CryGeymeta201523_FD_183986 | JGI IMG/M metagenome (GOLD analysis project Ga0210030, IMG submission 183986) | Groundwater microbial communities from Crystal Geyser aquifers in Utah, USA - Crystal Geyser metaG 2015-23 (SPAdes) (version 2) | ecosystem: Environmental > Aquatic > Deep subsurface >...
ATCACCACCGACCATATTTCTCCGGCTGGCGCCATTGCCGCAAGCTCCCCCGCGGGCCAGTGGCTGCTGAACCACGGTGTGCAACAAGCCGACTTCAACTCGTACGGCGCACGGCGCGGCAACCATGACGTGATGGTGCGCGGCACCTTTGCCAATGTGCGCATCAAGAACCTGATGATTGCGCCAGACGCCGATGGCTCGCGCACCGAAGGCGGCTGGACGCTGTACCAGGGTGAAATGGTGTCAATCTTTGACGCCGCCAGCCGCTACATGGCCGCAGGCACGCCGACCGTGGTGTTTGCCGGTGAGGAATACGGCACAGGGTCGAGCCGCGACTGGGCCGCCAAAGGCACCCAGCTGCTGGGCATCAAAGCGGTGGTGGCGCAGAGCTTTGAGCGCATCCACCGCAGCAATCTGGTCGGCATGGGCGTGCTGCCGCTGCAGTTCAGGGCGGGTGACAGCTGGCAAAGCCTGGCGCTGACCGGCAACGAGCAGATCGACATCCTGCCAGATGCCGACCTGCTCCCGCAAAGCGAGGCGCAACTGGTGATTACCCGCGCCGACGGCAGCCTGACGGTGGTCACAGTGCTGCTGCGCATCGACACCCCGATCGAGGTGGACTACTACCGGGCCGGCGGCATTTTGCCGTTTGTGCTGCGGCAGTTGCTGCAGGGCGACACGGCTCAGACCGGGCAGGATTCCTAGGCCGGCGTATCGTCTTCACTTTGCGCGATGCGCACAATTTCCTTGGCAATGTCTTCCGGCGACAGCACAAAGTCGATGCAGCCGGTGCCAAAGTCGTCCAACGCAAAAGCCACCCCCATCTGGTGGCAGTCTTCGATCACCTGCGACGCGTAGGGAATGTCTTTGAGCGCGCTGGTTTCCAGAATCTCCAGCGTCAGGTCAGCGGGGTTGACGCCGGGGTGGCGCGCCAGCAGGGCGCGCAGGCGCAGCACAAAATTGGCTTGCTGCAGCTGCTGCGCACCCACATTGATGCTCACTGGCAAATGCAAACCCTGGGCCTGCCAGCTTTCAATCTGGCCCAGCGCCGTGTCGATCACCCATTCGCCAATGTCGATGGCCAACGCATGGTCTTCTACCACGGGCAAAAAATCGATCGGCTGCAACAGCCCGCGCTCGGGGTGCTGCCAGCGAATCAACGCTTCGGCGCCCACTGCCTGACCGGTGCGCATGTTCACCTTGGGCTGGTAATACAGCACAAACTCCTGCTTGTGCAGGGCTTGCTGGATGTGTCGCAGGTCCTGGTGCCAGTCGCGCAGGCAGGCGTCTTGCTCGGCATCAAACTCGCGCCAGCGGTTTTTACCCGCTTGCTTGGCCTGGTACATGGCCTGGTCGGCCTGGCGCAGCAATTGGTCGGCTTCGACTTCATGGGCTTGCGGGTAAAACGTCACGCCCAGACTGGCTGACACTTGCAGCAGGTGTTCATTGAACGGCATCGGCTGGGCGGCGCCGGCCAGCAGGCGGTCAAGCAGCGGTGTGCAGGCTTTGATGTTGCCCAGGTTGATCAGCACCGCCACAAACTCGTCGCCGCCCATGCGGGCCAGCGTGTCGCCTTCGCGCAGCACCTGCTGCATGTGGTTGGCCACCGCCACCAGCATCTGATCGCCGGCCTCGTGACCGAACTGGTCGTTGATGGCTTTGAAGCCGTCCAGGTCGATGTAGACCACGGCCAGCCCCTGGCCGGTGCGCCGTGCTTGCGCCATGGCTTGCTGCAGGCGGTCGGCCTTGAGCAAGCGGTTGGGCAGATTGGTCAGCGCATCAAAATGGGCCAGGCGGTCCAGCTGGCGCTCAAGGGTTTTCAGGGCATCGATGTCACTGAGCACCATGCGCAGTTCGCAAGCGCCTTCGGCCGCGGTGGTCACGGTGGCCATCAAGTGCACCCACAGCGGGTGGCCATCGCGGCGCGTCAGGCGCAATTCGCGCAACTGTGGCGCACCGGTTTCAAGCAGTTGTTTGCGCAGCAGGTAAAAACTGTCCTGGTCTTCTTTGGCGACAAAGGCATGCAGTGGCTGGCGCACCAGGGCGCTGCGCGGGGTGTTCAGCAGCGTGGCCGCCGTCAGGTTGGCCTCCACAATCATGCCACTGGCTCCCAGCGTGAGGTACCCCGCGGGGGCCAGGTCATACAGGTCAAAGTAGCGTGCCCGCGCGCTGTCGAGTGCCAGGTGCGACAGGCGCAACTCTTCGTTTTGCAGCTCCAGCTCGATCTGGTGCACTTGCAGTTCGTGCAGCAGGTGTTGCACATCCTGGGGTTCGGGCTCGGCACCAGCGTCGCCGGCGTGCGCCGCTTGGTTAGTGAGCCGTGTTTCAGCACGACGGCGCAGCACATGGGCATCTGCCAGCGGCGCGACCGCCTGCCGCGCCTCTTGCCTGGAACTGCGGGGATCAAGAGGTGGCATGGGACTTCTCATGCGGTCAGTTTAGGCATGGTGCCTGCCAAACTGTGTGCGCCAACGCACTCATCAGGCAGCACCACGCCAAGGGCAAAAACCTCATATGGCGATAGGTTCGCCATCGCACAGACCAGGGGTTCGGGCCTGCGTATGGTCCGGGCATGTCACATGACGCGGCCATTTGGTCCTGCGTGAGGGCGAGGGACCTGCTTTTCCCTCCTTATTGATGGCATTCACAAAAGGATCACCATGAACATCTCTCGCGCCTTCAAAACTTCGTTCATCGTGGCTGCCCTGCTGTCGTTCTCGGTGGCCCAGGCTGCCACCCTGCCCAAGGCTGACTACAACGCAGGAAAAACCCGCATCAGCGCCGAATACAAAGCCGACAAAAAGGCCTGCGACGCACTGAAAGACAACGCCAAGGATGTCTGCATTGAAGAAGCCAAGGCCGCACAGACCAAGGCACTGGCAGACGCCAAGATGAACAAACAAATCGGTGAAGCCAAAAAAGAAGCCACCGAAGAAAAGATGGACGCCAGCTACGAGCTTGCCATCGAGAAATGTGACGCCATGACCGGTGATGCCAAGACCAATTGCGTGGCAGCCGCCAAAGCCAAGTACGGCAAGAACTAAACCCGGCAACGCTCAGGAGCTAGCATGCACACCGCCACGGCCCCGCCCGAAGACATTAGCGCACTGGGCCATGCGTTGCGTTCCAACGCCAATGCGTACCACCCCTTTGCGCACCAGCCGCAGATCGGCCCACCAGACAGGCAGTTCATCGAAATGCTCGACGCTTACCGCGAAAGCGGTGGCCTGATGCGCTTGCCGGAACTGGCCAGCCTGTGGCATGGTCACGGCCTCAGTGGCACCCGTCGGCTGGCGCACTGGATTCAGAACAGAAAAGTGATCTGCTTTGATTGGGGGTCAACCCTCTGGTTGCCCATGGTTCAGTTCAACCGTAGCACCATGACCCTGCTGCCAGGCTTTGAAGACATCCTGGCCGAGCTGGTGACGGTTTTCAACGATAGCGATTTGGCGCAGTGGTTTTCGGTGCCCAACACCTGGCTGGCTGGCCGTTCACCGGCAGATGCCCTGGCCAGTGCTGCGCCAGAGGTTTTGCTGGCTGCGCGCGCCGAGCGCCACAACAGCGCGCAATAGGTTTTTTCAACCCGACACCACTTCATTCAAGGAGCCACCATGCCACCCATCATCACTGCCCACCAAACCGAGCTTTACGTCAAGGATTGGGGCACGGGGCAACCCGTGATCCTGATCCACGGCTGGCCGCTCTCGTCCGACACCTGGGACGACCAGGCAATGGCACTTGCCAACGCGGGTTACCGCGCCATTGCCTACGACCGGCGCGGCTTTGGCCGCTCAACGCAAGCCTGGAGCGGCTACGACTACGACACCCTGGCTGACGACCTGGCAGCCGTGATCGCTTACGCCGGGCGCAAGGATGTCGTCCTTGTCGGCTTCTCAATGGGCGGCGGCGAAGTGGCCCGCTACATGTCGCGCCACGGCGGAGAGTCGGTGGCCAAGGCGGTGCTGGTATCGGCCAGCCTGCCCTTTCGCCTGAAAACGGCTGACAACCCGCTGGGCGCGGAGCAGGCCGCGTTTGACAAGACGGCGCAAGCCATCAAGGACGACCGACCAAAATTTCTGGCAGGGTTTTTTGAGAAATTTTTTGGTGTCACCGCCGACGCGCAACCCGTCAGCCCGCAACTGCTGGAATGGGCGCGCAACGTGTCGATGCAAGCCAGCCTGGAGGCCACGCTGGCCTGCGCCAGGTCATTCACCACGACCGATTTCCGCCCCGAGCTGGCCGCCTTCAATGTGCCGACGCTCATCATTCACGGCACCAACGACCAGGTGGTGCCCATCGAGGCATCCAGCCGGCTCACCGCCAAAGGCATTGCTAAGGCCACGCTGCTTGAATACAAGGGCGCACCGCATGGCCTGTTTGCCACGCACAAGGCGCGGCTGACCACTGACCTGCTCGACTTCCTCAAACCCTAAGCCGGACGAGCCGGAACCAAACCATCAGGAGTTCCCATGAAACACGCACACCTTACCCACAGCACCTTGGCCGCCGTCTTGCTTGCCGCAACGCTGCTGGCCAGCTGCTCAGACAAGGTTGAGCCAACGCCCGCCGTGGATTTGCCGGCGGCGTCTGCCTCCGACACCGCCGGACAAACAACCCTGGTCGGCACTGTGCCGGCTGCGCCCACCAGCGAATCCGCGGCAAGCGCCGCGGCCGACGAATCGGACCTTAGCAAGGCGCAGGAGTCAACCGCCATGCCCCTGCCCAGCCAGGCCAATGACCACTCCACGACGGCACCCAATGCCTCCCAAAAAGCCACGCAGTAAACCGTGTCCACTTGTCTGATCGAGGGCCACCCATCATGAACCGCACACGTCTTGAATCCGACAGTTTTGGCCAGATAGAAGTGCCATTTGATGCGCTGTGGGGCGCACAAACAGCGCGCAGCCTGCACTTTTTTGCCATTGGTGAGCAGCGCATGCCACTGCCGGTGATTCATGCGCTGGCCTGGGTCAAGTGGGCGGCGGCTCGCGTCAATGGCAAGCTCAAATTGCTCGATGCCGACAAAGCGCAAGCCATTGCCTGCGCCGCGCAGCGCGTCGCCAGCGGCGAGTTTGATGATGCGTTTCCGCTGTCGGTCTGGCAAACCGGCTCGGGCACCCAAAGCAACATGAACGTGAACGAGGTCCTGGCGCATTTGGCCGGGCGCCAGGTTCACCCCAATGACGATGTCAACCTGGGCCAGTCGTCCAACGACGTTTTTCCCAGCGCCATGCACATCGCCGTGGCCTTGTCTGCCAGGTCAAGCCTGCTACCTGCGCTGGCAGCCTTGCGCAGCGCCTTGAGCGCCAAGGCAGTTGCCTACGGTGATGTACTCAAAATAGGCCGCACCCACTTGCAGGACGCCACGCCGATCACGCTGGGCCAGGAGTTGGGCGGCTATGAGGCGCAACTGGCGCTGTGCGCCGACAGCATGGAACACGCCCTGCTGGCCGTGCACCGGCTGGCGCTGGGCGGCACGGCCGTGGGCACTGGCCTCAACACCCACCCGCAGTTCGGCGCGCTGGTGGTGGCCAAGCTGGCGGACAAGCTCAAGCTGCCTTTGACGCAGGCCGACAATTTATTTGCCGCCCTGGCCGGGCATGAAGCGCTGGTGGCTTTTCATGCCAGCCTGAAAATGCTGGCCATTGCCCTGACCAAAATTGCCAACGACATCCGCCTGATGGGCAGCGGGCCACGCGCCGGCCTGGGCGAGCTGCAACTGCCACAAAACGAGCCCGGCAGCTCGATCATGCCCGGCAAGGTCAACCCGACCCAGATCGAGGCACTGACCATGGTCTGCGCCCAAGTCATGGGCCATGACGCGGCCATTGGCTTTGCCGCCAGCCAGGGCCATTTCGAGCTTAACGTGTACAAGCCGCTGATCATTCTTGACACACTCGACAGCGTGCGTCTGTTAGCCGATGCCATGCGCAGCTTTACCGAGCACTGCCTGCTGGGCCTCACGCCTGGTGCCGCGCGCATGCAAGACCTGCTACAGCGCTCATTGATGCTGGTGACGGCGCTGACCCCGCACATTGGCTACGACCGCGCCGCCCGCATCGCCAAACACGCCCTTGAGCACGGCAGCACGCTGCGCGCCGCCGCCCTGGCGCTGGAAGCCATCAGCGACGAGCAGTTCGACGCCTGGGTTGACCCGAACCAGATGCTTGGGCCACGCGCTTAATGGTTGGCTGGCGAGTTCAGGAATTTGGTCTCGAAAACTTCAGCGGGCACCGGCCTGCTAAACAAATAACCCTGCATTTCGTCGCATGCAAGTGAGCGCAGCATCGCTGCCTGCTCCTCGGTCTCAACGCCCTCGGCAATCACCTTGAGCTTGAGCGTGTGCGCCAGGTTAATGATCGTAGCCACCAGGGCCAGACCCTCGGGCGAGTTCGTCATCTCGATCACAAAGGAGCGGTCGATCTTGAGCGCATCAATCGGAAATTTTGCCAAGTAGCTCAGTGACGAAAACCCGGTGCCAAAGTCGTCGATGGCAATGCTAATCCCCATATCCTGAAGTGAGCGCAGGCTGGCGATGCTGAGCTGCACGTTTTCCATGATCAGGCTCTCGGTAATCTCCAGCTCCAGCCCGGCCGCCGCCTGGTCGTCCCCACCAATCGCCTGCCCAACTTCGGCGATAAAGCTGCTACTGCGCAACTGCAGCGGTGACACATTGACGGCAATGGGCACAGCAGGCAAGCCGGCAGTGCGCCAGCGCCGGTAGTCCTTAATGGCCTGGCGCATAGCCCATCGACCCGCTTCATGGATCAAGCCGGTCTGTTCCAGCAGAGGAATGAATTGGTCCGGCGGCACCAGGCCGGTGCGCGGATCGTTCCAGCGGATCAAGGCCTCGGCGCTGGTCAGCTTGCCACTTGCCAGGTTCACCTTGGGCTGGTAGAAAAGCACGAATTCTTCGTTGTCGAGGGCCTGGCGCAACTGGTTTTCCAGCGTCAGATTGGCCAGGCCCGACACGGTCATCGACGGCGTGTAGAACAAGTAGCGTTGACCGCTCGCCTTGGCTTTTTTGAGCGCAGCCTCGGCATGCTTGAACAAGGTGTCGGCATCAGCGCCGTCATTCGGAAAAATAGCCACGCCCACCTTCACGAAGACCCGGAACACGGTGTCATTCAGGCGAAACGGCTGTTTCAGCAAAGTGTCAATCCATCTCTCGATCAACCGCGTCAAATGGCCCTGCGGCCTGACGACCGGCATCACCACGGCGAAATGGTCAGGGCCCACCCGCGCCAACAGATTCACGTCGCCCGCCGCGTTGTGCATCAGCGACTGCGCCACCTGTCGCAGCAGATCGTCGCCCACCGCCCGGCCAAGGTTGTCGTTGATATTTTTGAAACGCTCCAGATCAATCACAAACAACGCAAGCTGGTGCCCGTCACTTTCCGCGCCGCGCATGAATTGCGCCACCCGTTCCAGAAACAGGCTGCGGTTGGCCAGGCCGGTGAGCGCATCGTAGTAGGCGAGGTAACTGAGCCGCTCTTGCTTGTCGAGGTGATCCACGGCGAACGCGATGTCGTTGGCCAGTTCGGTGAGCAGCGCCATCTCTTCTGCCTGAAAAAAGCCGACTTCACTGGCGTACAGCGCGAGCACGCCGACGGCTTCATTGGCCACCATCAACGGCAGCACAGCCATCGACAAAACACCTAAGTCGGCGTATTTTTTGCGAAGAAGCACCTGATGGTCGTTTTGCGAATCGTTGGACACGATGGCCCGCTTTTCGCGCATCGCACGCACGCCCATGGTTTTGGGAGCCTTATCAGCAGAGGACAAGATATTTTCGACAGCGTTCAGCAGCGCCTTATTTTTGCCCTGCGTGGCAATCGGCACCAGACGCTTGGTGGCAGGGTCCGCAATCGCAATCATGGCCATGCGAAAACCACCGGCATCGACCGCCACGCGGCAGGCGTCCCTAAACAACTCGTCACGGTGGCGCACACGAACAATCAGCGCATTGATGCCGCTGAGCACCGCATGCACGCGGTTAAGCCGCTTGATCGTGTATTGGGCCAACTTGCTTTCGGTGATATTGATGTGCATGACAACGGCACCATGCGGCAACTGATCCGTCAGCGGTGTCACCTTCATCAAGAACCAGCGCTTCTCGGTGGGCGAATGACAGGGGTATTCGAGTGAAAATTTTTCTAACGTGCCCGTCAAGACGGTGCGAATGCCCGCGGCCACCTGCTGCGCTTGAACAGCGCCGTCGCCCTGCGCGTTGTCGCACACTTTGAGGTAGTTGCCGCCAATAGCGTGCGCCAAGGCTTGCAGTTCGTTGCTATCGGCAAATTCCCGCCACGCCTGATTGACCGAAATGATGTAGCCCCGCGCATCAAGCAAGGCGATGTGTGCTGGCAAGGCGTTCAGGATGGCGGCCTGCTTGGCGGCCTCGTTTTGGCGCATGTGGTCCTGCGCGCGGCGCAACAACACCATGCGGCCGCGCCGGTCCATCACGGCATCCACCTCGCCGGCTGTCAGGTCTTCCAGGCGCCGCCCGGTGTCATGCAGCAGCTTGATGAGTGCTGCAACTTCTTCATTCGGGTGCTGCGCCGCGGCAAATTGTTGCGGCTTCACGGCGTGCGGTCCTGTAGCCCCAGGGCCTGCAACACGGTTTGAGTGTGGCTCAGGGTGCCCACAATGGTTTTTGTCGGCAGCGGCGCCAGTTTGACCAGCTTGGGTGTGAGGTAAATGGCGTCTGCCAGCGCGCGCTCGGGTTGCTCGAACACGTCGATCACTTCGATCTCATGGCGACCCACCAGGTATTCACGGCACAGCGCCGTCAGGTTGGCCAGCGCCATCACCACGTCCAGGGCATCGAGCACAATGCGCTGCGCCTGCATGGCTTTGGCCTTGACGGCCAGCGCCGCCAGCATGCCGCCCAGGTAAAAATCGCCCGACTGGACCAGGCCAGAGGGCGGTTGGGCATCAGAGTTTCCATCTTCCAGCCGAAGCTGGCCGCGTTGGCCACAATGCGCTGCGAGGTTTCTTCGAAGGCGACAAAAATGCCGGGTTCTTTGCAATGGCGCGCGCCGTGCACCAAAAATTGCAGCGCCATCACGGTTTTGCCCGCACCAGAGCCACCCATCAGCAGTGTGGTGCGCTTGCGCGGCAGCCCACCGCCCGTGATTTTGTCGAATCCGACGATTCCGGTCGCCATTTTGCTCGAGGTATTTGCAGGATTAGTTTGCTCAGGTTTCATCGCTATTGACTCTTTTGATTGGCATTATTTGGACACTGAAGCCGAAGCGGGTCTGTGTGCCAACGCACCAACGAGATGCCCACCAATTAACCAGTACACCAGCGAGGCATGTGTGCGCTGTCGTACAGACGGGTGACCACGCAATCACTTAAATTAGTGCTGTGGTGGGTTTTGCTTGTCCAAACTGCGTCAATTCACCAGCAGAAAACCACTTTTTTTACTTTTTAAGGATTCCAAATGAAATACACATTACCAATGTTCGCCCTCGTCGCCGTACTGGGCTTGGCCGCATGTGACCGTGAAACCGTGGTTGTACCCACACCCGTGCCCGGCCCTGCCGGCGCAACAGGTGCCACAGGTGACACCGGCGCCTCAGGCGGCACGGGTGCAACTGGCGGCACAGGTGCCACAGGCGCCACGGGCAGCACCGGCTACACCGGCGCTACTGGTGACACCGGCGCCACTGGCAAAACGGGCTCTGGCGACACCACTGTCATCGTGATGCCGCCCGCTTCTGCTGCCCAGTAACTTGACACTTTCGACCATTTAGGAGAATGTCATGAGCTTAGGCACCATACTATTGATCGTATTGATACTGATGTTGATCGGTGCTATTCCAAGCTGGTCGCACAGCAAAAGCTGGGGCTACGGACCCAGTGGCGGCATTGGCCTGGTGGTGATCATCATCATCGTGCTGCTGTTGATGGGTCGCATTTAGCGCCTGCGTCAATTGATTGACGGCTTGATCACACGGCGCACAAGCGCCGTATTGCTGGGCTTGGTCGTGTTGGCGGTGGCGGCATGTGGTGACATCGCCATGTTGCCGCTTGCTGCCGGCACCGGGCCATCGCCCACTTTGCCAGCACCCAAACAAACCCTGATTCCAACCGTATACATTGCACCGGCCAAAGGCTGGTCCAGTGGCGTCATGCCGAAGGCCGCGCCCGGCATGGCGGTGAACGCGTTCGCCCGCGACCTGGATCACCCGCGTTGGCTGCATGTCTTGCCCAATGGCGATGTGCTGGTGGCCGAGACCAATGCGCCGCCCAAGCGTGAAGGAACCAAGGGCATCAAGGGCTGGCTGACCGGCCTGGTGATGAAATGGGCCGGCGCAGGCGTACCCAGTGCCAACCGCATCACACTGCTGCGCGACACCGATGCTGATGGCGTCGCAGACCAGCGGTCTGTGCTGCTCGACGGACTCAATTCGCCTTTTGGCATGGCCTTGGTGGGCCACGATCTTTTCATCGCCAACACCGACGCGGTGCTGCGCTTTCCCTACGCGGCTGGTGACACACGCATCACCGCCGCAGGCACGCAAGTGGTCGCCCTGCCCGCTGGCCTGATCAACCACCACTGGACCAAAAATATCATCGTCAGCCCCGACCAAAACAAATTGTTTGTCACGGTTGGCTCCAACAGCAACGTGGCTGAACGTGGCATGGCAGTAGAAGCCGGGCGCGCCGCCATTTGGCAAGTTGATCTGCAAAGCGGTGCCCATCGGGTTTTTGCCTCAGGCCTGCGCAACCCCAATGGCCTGGCCTGGGAGCCGCACAGCGGCGCGCTCTGGACCGTGGTCAACGAGCGCGACGAGCTTGGCAGCGACCTGGTGCCTGACTACCTGACCTCGGTGCGCGACGGGGCTTTTTACGGCTGGCCCTACAGCTATTTCGGCCAGCATGTCGACCCACGCGTTAGCCCGCCACAACCGGCGCTGGTTGCCCGTGCCATTGCGCCCGACTACGCGCTTGGGGCACACACAGCGCCGCTCGGCCTGGTGTCTTCTGCCGGCACCACCCTGCCCTTGGCATTTGCCAACGGCATGTTCATTGGCCAGCATGGCTCCTGGAACCGGCGTCCGCGCAGCGGCTACAAGGTAATTTTTGTCCCCTTCAAAGACGGCCAGCCCAATGGCTTGCCTGTCGATGTGCTGACCGGTTTCCTCAGCGACAAAGGCGACGCTTTTGGCCGGCCTGTGGGCGTAGCGCTTGACCGCCAGGGTGCTTTGCTGGTGGCTGATGATGTAGGTAACGTGATCTGGCGCGTGGCCGCGCAGGCCCTCAAAAAATAACAAAACCATGGCAAGAAGAATCAGAAGCACCATTTTCAGCCGCGCCATTCAGCGCTCGCTCAAAGCGCTGACACGCAGCACCGTGCGCGCTGGCACCAAAGCGATGACGCAAGCCTTGCTGCCCAGCAAACCTGTAATACGCAAACCTGCGGTGCGCAAACCTGTAGCACGCAAACGCGTACCCGCCAAAACTACTGCGGTCCGGCCCAAGGTCGCCGCGACCCTCAAACTGCCCAACAGCTTCACGGCCGGTATTGCCGGGGCGCAGCGCTACTGGCTGTTTGTGCCGCCCGGCAGGCCGCGCAATGAGCGCATGCCGCTGATGGTGATGCTGCATGGCTGCAGCCAAACGGCCGAAGGCTTTGCTGCCAGCACCCGCATGAACCAGATCGCCGCAAAAGAGGGTTTTGCGGTGCTTTACCCTGAACAAAACAAACTGGCCAACCTGCAAGGCTGCTGGAACTGGCACCGGACGAATTCGGGCAAAGCCCAGTCTGAGGCCGATGCCATCGTTGCCACCATGCTTCAGGTGTGCCAGCGCCATGCCATTGAGCCGGCGCGCATGGCGCTGGCAGGTTTGTCGGCGGGGGCCAGCATGGCCGCCCTGCTGGCGGTTCGCCACCCGGCGCTGTTTCGGGCTGTGGCGATGCATTCGGGCGTTGCACCGGGCATTGCCCATTCTCTGGTGGGCGCGCTCAAAGCCATGCGCGGGCACAGCGTGGCCACGCCACTGTTACCCCTGTTGCCAGGCAAGCACTTGCCGACGTTGCTGGTGATTCAGGGCAGCGCCGACCCGCTGGTGGCACCCAGCAACGGCAGCACGGTGGCACAACTGTGGGCCACGCGCGAAGCCGCCAAACCCGGCCAGCCGCGTGTGGTGCAGCGTGGCGCGCGCCACGCCGCCACCGTCACAGACTACAAGACCAAGGACCGGCTGGTGGCCAGCCTTTACGACATCAAGGGGCTGGGCCATGCCTGGAGCGGTGGCGCTGCCAGCCAGGATTACAGCGACCCCAAAGGGCCCGACGCTTCGCGCTTGATCTGGGCTTTTGCGCGCAAACAGTTCGCCAAGCTGCCAGCTTGACCGGCTTATGTGGGGCGGCGCACTGACGCCACGCGCCTGATTCTCTAGGATGGCAATGCGGGTTACACACGGCTCGCTGGCTTGACGGTTGGGTTACCGCTTGACCATGGTTTACCGCCCAACCCAGGAGAACACACATGCCCGGATTTTCATCACCCTTCTCAGTATTGGCCAACGACAGAAAACTCACCCACGAGGAACTGGTGCGCGCCATTCGTTTCATGGTCGCCTCTGAATACGAAGCCACCCAGATGTACACGCAGCTGGCCGAGTCCACCGACCATCCGCTGGCGATTCAGGTGCTGACAGAAATTGCCGACGAAGAACTCGTCCACGCCGGAGAATTTTTGCGGCTGCTGCACGAACTGGCGCCAGAAGAGGCAGCCCTGTACGCCGAAGGCGCCAAGGAAGTCGAAGAACAAATAGAAAAATCGCGAGATCAGGCTTAGCATGAACCGCCTGATCGGTAGTCTGAATAACACCTCGCCTTTTACGTTATCCCGCGACTGTCATTAACCCATCCGCCATCGCTTTCGCACCATGAAGACGCAGCGCGGCGATCATTTCCGTTAATGTGTACGGTGGTTTTTTCAGATCACTGAGCGACTTTGCGATCGCCTGACAAGTTCTGTCTGGTGCGGCGTCAAAAAGCCGATCCAAAAATGCCCCAGCCTTGATAACTTCGATACCTAGCTTGCGGGAGTCGGCAACCGCCAGATGTTTGGTGTTGTCAGAAACAATCATTACCTTGTGCTGTGCAGGTTCATCTTCTTCATCAAGGCCGTTGACGATGGCGGTCCGTCACTGCGCTTACCTACTTTTTGCAAGCGCCTTGACGCGGCTCAACACGTCTGCTTCGGTGCTTTTATAAGCCCCGGCTTTTTGGCCTTCCGCACGCAAGTCGCTGGCCTTGCCCGTTACTTGGTGCGCAGCTTTCCAGTCCAGCACGGCGGCAAGGGAAACCCGCCGATGACCGCCAGCGGAAACAGTGGCACCCTTGAGCTTGTTCTGGTCGATCAACATGGCGACATAGGGACGGCTGAAACCCAACAACTCAGCGGCCTGCGCCGTGCTGATCAACTCATTGGACGCGGCAACCGACTTCGGCATCTCGATACCTACCGATTGGCTTTCAATGTCCACCAAGTAGCGAATCAACTGCAAGCGGGCGCTTCGGCTCTGCGGTGTGGCGTCTTCAAGCACCTGGTGCAGCGCGCTGGCAACCTCACCAGACAAGGTTCCAGTGATCTCTCCGATGGAATCTGCCAGAGGCCCCAGCGGGTCGTAGCGGTGGGCCGGTGTTTTACCCAATGTGACGGCGGTAGGCATGATGCCCTCCAAGAATTGATTCAGATGTTGGTCCAGTATAAAACGAAAATAACGAAAATAACGAATAATACAAATTTTTACGCCCCAGCTTCATCGACATCATTGACAAAGAGTGTGCTGAATAAAAAGCGATAAACATCAATGCCAAAGTGCGATGACGCACAGATGGAACCGCGTCACGACCCTATTCTCGACAGTGCACATCAACCACTTGATGCTGCTTTTGCTTTGCAGCAACCCTTTAAGGAAACTCAAATGAACTACGCAACCACTACCTCCCCCATGGCACAAACAGCTGAGATTGTTAACGGCCCCGGTCCTGCTTTCATGTCGGCCAGCTCGCTGATTGGCAATGACGTTTACAACAAACAGGATGAAGATTTGGGCGATGTCAAAGAACTCATGCTTGACATGCACACCGGCAAGATCACTTATGCCGTGCTGTCTTTCGGTGGCTTTCTGGGCATGGGTGAAAAGCTCTTTGCCGTGCCATGGTCAGCGCTGACGCTCGACACCGAGAACAAGCGCTTTACCCTGGACGTGAGCAAGGACCGCCTTGAAAGCGCCCCGGGCTTTGACAGCGACAACTGGCCCGACATGGCCAACCCGGAATGGGTGGAAGGCATCCACACCTATTACGGCACCACGCCCAGCCCTTATTAATCAAGTGTCACGGCGCTGATTCAGCCCGTTTGGGGTGATCACGCTGCCAGGCAGCAGCACTCGAACGGCGCTTGTGGAAGACGTTTCCAGAGTGCCTTTTTTTATGAATTGAGGTATTTTTATGTTTCACATTGTTACCACCCGAAAGCCCTTTGACCAGGCCAGCACCGACCTGCAGGCCGCCGTGCAACGCCATGGTTTTGGCGTGCTGCATGTGCATGACCTGGGCGCCACGCTGCGCAGCAAAGGCATCGATTTTGCTGAAGAGTGCAAAGTGTTCGAGGTTTGTCAGCCAGCGCAAGCGGCCAAAGTGATGGCTGTCGATATGCGGCTGAACATGGCGTTGCCGTGTCGCATCTCGGTGTACACCGAAAAAAGCAGCACCAGCATCGGCCTGATCCGCCCCGTGCCCATGCTCGCAGCCTTGTCGCAAGATGCCACGCTGCTACAGGTGGCCGAAGAGGTTGAGAAAAAACTTCTGGAGATGGTGGAAGAGGCCAAGTAAGCCTGGCCGCCTAGGCCTCTGCGAGCTTGAGTTCAAACCAGAACTCGCTGCCCTCACCCTCGGTGCTCTGTGCGCCCATGTCACCGCCCATGGACCTGACCAGCCGCTGGCTCACTACCAGACCGATGCCCGTGCCTCCGATGATGCCGACCTCCTGACCGAGCCGGTTGAACGGCTCGAACAAGTGGGCCAGCTGCTGTTCTGACAAACCCACCCCCGAATCCCGCACGCTGATGCGCACTTTGCCGGCATCCGGGGCATCACACGACACATCCACCGAACCGCCCTCCTTGTTGTACTTGATGGCATTGGACAGCAGGTTGATGAGCACCTGCTTGAGCCGGGTCGGGTCGGCCATCACCCCGCAGGCGCAAGACGGCTCGAAAAAATTGAGGTGAACGTTTCGGGCTGCCGCCAGGGGCTCGGTCAGGGTCTGGCAGTCCTTCAGCACGGTGGCCAAGGCCACCACCTCCAGGCACAGGGCAGCATGCCCCGACTCGACCGAGGCCAGGTCAAGAATGTCATTGATCAGCACCAGCAAATACCAGCCGCCCTTGATGATCTGCGCCAGGCTGGCCTGCTGATTGGGCGTGGGCGGCGGCACACCGACCTCAAGGAGTTGGGCAAAACCCAGAATGGCATTCAGTGGCGAGCGCAGTTCGTGACTCATGCTGGAGAGGAACTCGGATTTGGCCAGATTGGCCTGGTCGGCTTGCAGCCGGGCAAGCTCCAGATTCTGGTTGGTCTCCTGCAACACCTCGACAAGGTGCTTGCGCTCCGAGATGTCGCCCAGAACCAGGCGCAAGTCTGTGTCTTTGGTGCCGGGCTGCACCGCGCTCACCACTATCTTGACCCACAACGGGACACCATCGCTTTTCAGCACCTGTAGTTCGCAGCTTTGGGCCTGCCCGGTTTCCAGCAACTGTCGGCGGCATTGGTAGTAACTGTCCTGATACGTTTTGACAATGAAACGGCTCAGCGGCCGCCTGACGAGCGCACTGCGGCCCACCTCCAGCAGCGTTGCGGCGCTCAGATTGGCCTCCTTGATCAGCCCGTTGGCCGCCACCGTGAGGTACCCCACCGGCGCCATGTCATACAAATCAAAATAGCGCGCATGCGACTCTTCCAGCGCCAATTGCGCTTGGCGCAGTTCCTCGTTCTGCTGTTGCAGCTCGATCTGATGCACCTGCAGGTCGTGCGTCAGTTGCGCAGTTTGGTCGGGCAAGTTGCTCATGACAGTCCTGTTGAAAGGTCATTGTCCATGATTGAGCGCGTGGGCCGCGCTGGCGCGCTCGGTGGTGGCAATGGCATACACCTTGCCCGACTCATCAAGCAGCGCGGTGGCGGTGAGGGCCACGTCCAGCACGCGGCCGTCCTTGTTCAGGCGCCGGGTGTCAAAGGGGGCCAGCGTTTGCGCCTGGCTGAGTTGCTGCACCTGGTCGAGTGCGATCGGTTGCAGCGCCTTGGGAATGCGATCGCGCACATTCATGCGCAGGGCTTCGGCCTCGGTCCAGCCGTACAGCTGTTCGGCGGCAGGGTTCCAGGCGATGGTGTGGCCGTCCAGCCCCTGCACCGTGATGGCATCGCTCGCATCGCGCACCACCACCGCCAGGCGCAGCAGCGCATTGGCTTTTTGCAGTGCGTCGCGGCTGCGCTTGACCTCGGTGATCTCGACAAAGGTGATCACCGCGCCCTCGATCACGTTGTCGAGCGTGCGGTAGGGCAGGATGCGCAGGGTGTAGCACTTGCCGTCGCTGGTTTGCACTTCGGCCTCTTTCGGCGCCAGCGTCCTGAGCACCTGCTGCACGTCGGCTACCAGCGTGGTGTAGCCCACCAGGTTGCTGACAATGTGCGACACCGGGCGGCCCACGTCGCTCAGGATCAGGTTGATGATGCTGCTGACCGCCGGCGTGAAGCGCATGATGCGCAGGCTGTGGTCAACAAAAATGGTGGCGATGCCGGTGCCCGCCAGCAGGTTGTTCATGTCGTTATTGGCGCGTGACAAATCGGCCACCTTGGTTTGCAGCTCGGTGTTGACGGTGCTGAGCTCCTCGTTGATCGACTGCATTTCCTCCTTGGAGGTCTCCAGCTCCTCGTTGGTGCTCTGCAGCTCCTCGTTGACCGACTGCATTTCCTCGTTGCTGGACTTGAGCTCCTCGTTGGTGGTTTCCAGCTCCTCGTTGGTGGCGCGCAGGTACTCTTCCTTGACTCTCAGCTCTTCGTTGAGCTCGGCAATCTGGGCGCTTTCGGCTTTGTGGGCGGGCGCTTTGGAGGCTGGCACCGAAACCACCGCGGCCTCGGTCGGCGGCGCCTCGGGGGCATGCTCCAGCATCACCAGAAACAGCGGCGACTCCAGCGCGCTTGACGGGCCGCCCAGCACCGGGCAAACGCTCAGGTTCACCAGCGTGAAGTGGCCGTTGGTCTTGACGCGCACACCCTGCGCCTGCGCCATGTTGCGGCTGGCCACAGCCTTGTGCAGCGTCACGCTGAGGTCGCGGCGCAAGCCTTCGCGCGCCATGTTCAGGATGTTGTAGATGCCCGCCACACCTGGCGCCGGCTCCAGGTACATGCCGGTGCGTCCGTGCAGGTAAAGAATGTCGCCGCTGCCGTTGACCAGCGCCGCCAAGGTAGCCACGTGCTGCAGCAGGGTTTGCTCGGTCAGTTCGCGCAGCGAATGCGCCGACGGCAGGGCTTGTTTGTTGTCAGAGTGCACCAGTTCCTGCTCAACCAGCGGCGGCAAAAAGCGGCCCAACGCAGCGCGTTGCGCGCCCTGAAAATCTTCCTTGCGCTGGTAGAGCTTGGCCTTGCGGTCGAGCACGGCAAATAGCTCACCGTGTTCTCCGGCGGTCTCCGAGGTGCCCAAAAACAAATAACCATCCGGGTGCAGCGCGTAGTGAAACAGCGAGATCAGTTTCTTTTGCAGCTCGGCACCCAGATAGATCATGAGGTTGCGACAACTGATGAGGTCGAGCCTGGAAAACGGCGGGTCCTTGATGATGTCATGCTCGGAAAACACCAGCAGGTCGCGAATGCTCTTGTGCACCCGGTAGGTGCTGCCGTCGGACGTTGGCGTGAAAAACCGCGCCAGCCGCTCCGGCGTGATGTCGTCGGCAATGCTGGCCGGGTAAACACCGGCGCGGGCCACGGCAATGGCGCGGCTGTCGATGTCGGTGGCAAACACCTGTAGCTTGTAGCCCGCCCGCAGCAGTTCGAGCCGCTCCTGCAGCAGGATGGCCAACGAATAGGCCTCCTCGCCGGTTGAGCAGCCGGTGCACCAGACCCGAATGGCAACGCCCACCGGTTTGCCCTCGAACAGCTTGGGAATGACGTGCGCCTCGAGTGCGGCAAAGGCCTCGGGGTCGCGGAAAAAATTGGTCACACCGATCAGCAAGTCGTTGAACAATGCCTGCACCTCAAGCGGAGTTTGCTGCAGGTATTTGACGTAATCGTCAATGCCCTCGATCTGGTGCACCGCCATGCGCCGCTCGATGCGGCGGTGAATGGTGTTGGGCTTGTACTGGGAAAAGTCGTGCCCGGTGTGGGTGCGCAGCAGCACGAATATTTTCTTCAGCGCGTTTTCGCTGAGCAGCTCGGTCACCCCGATGCGATGCGTCGGCCGGGAAAAGGCATGCGCCGTGTAGGCGATGAGCTGCGCCGCCATTTCGGCCGGCGGCAGCTCGTAGTCCACCAGGCCGGTGGCCAGCGCGCTTTGCGGCATGCCGTCGAACTCGCACGAGGCCGGGGTTTGCACCATCACCATGCCGCCCTCGGCCTTGATGGCGCGCACGCCCAGCGTGCCGTCGCTGCCGGTGCCCGAGAGCACGATCCCGATGGCGCGCTCATGCTGGTCCAGGGCCAGCGAGCGGAACAGGAAATCGATCGGCAGGCGGTGGCCGCGCGGCGCGGCGGGCTCGAGTAATTGCAGCGTGCCATTGAGGAAAGCCATGTCGCGGTTGGGCGGGATGATGTAGGCGTGGTTGGCCTGCACCACCATGCCGTCCACCACCTCGGACACCTTCATGCGGGTGCGCCGCTGGATGAGTTCGGTCAGCAGGCTTTTGTGGTCGGGGTCAAGGTGTTGCACCAGCACAAAGGCCATGCCGGGATCGACATCGGGCGGCATGCCCGAAAAAAACGCCTCGATCGCCGCCAGGCCGCCGGCCGATGCGCCAATGCCGACGATGGGAAAGGACGGCGACAGGGCCGACGACGGGGTCTTGTCAGCGTCTGACTTCTTGGCTTTGACTTTTGGGCGCGTGGCCATGGAATGCTCCAGTGTCAGGCGCGGCGGCCTGGTAAATCAATAGCGGCCAGTGTAGTGCCAGCTTCTCCCCTGGTCTTGCGTTCATGACCCATGGGTGTCGGCGCGCGCCAGCCCTTCGTCGAGCGCCGCCATGAACTCCTGCACCCGGATGGGCTTGGTGAGGTAGCGGAAAAATCCGGCCGCCAGGCCTTTGTCTATGTCGCGCGGCATGGCGTTGGCGCTCAGCGCCAGCACCGGAATATGCCGGGTGGCGGCGTCCTGCTGCAAAATCGCCAGCGCCTGCGTGCCGCTGATGCCGGGCAGGTTGATGTCCATCAGAATCAGGTCGGGCTGGTGCGCCCGCGCAAGGGCAATGCCGCGCGTGGCATCCGGGGCGCCCAGCAGGCGCATATCCGGGCGGCGCGCAATCAGCTGTGCCACCAGCGCCATGTTGGCCTTGCTGTCTTCCACATACAGCAGGGTGCGCACCGAGGCATCGGTCGGCTGGGCGATTTGCGGCACAGTAAGCGGCATAAAGTCAGCGCATGACAACTCGGGGGCGTGCGCGGCGCTGAGTTCAAACCAGAACACACTGCCCACGCCCACAGTGCTCGTCACGCCAATTTCGCCATCCATCAGTTCCACCAACTGGCGGCTCACCACCAGGCCAATGCCGGTGCCCTCCTCGGCGCCCGCCTCTTGCCCGAGGCGGTTGAACGGCTGGAACAATTGCGAAATTTTGCTCGGCGACAGGCCTTCGCCACTGTCGCGCACGCTGATGCGCAGGCGCCCGGCAGAATGCAGCCGGTAGCTCACATCAACAGTGCCGTCGGGACGGTTGTATTTGATGGCGTTGGAAAGAAAATTGACCAGCACCTGCTTGAGCCGGGTACGGTCGGCAATGACAAAGCAGTCTTCGGCATCGGCCGGCGGGAACTTGATGAGAATGCCCCTTTGCTGGGCCTGCGGCTCGATCATGGCCTGGCAATCGCGCAACACCTCGTGCAAAGAGGTGGGCTCCAGCGAAAGCGACAAGCGACCAGATTCGATCAGCGTCAGGTCCAGAATTTCGTTGATGAGCTTGAGCAGGTACCAACCGGCTTTGAGAATTTGCCCAATGCTGGCGGCTTGTCCCGGCGACGGCGGCGGTGTGCTCGACTCCAGCAACTGGGCAAACCCCAGGATGGCGTTGAGCGGCGAGCGCAGCTCGTGGCTCATGCTCGACAGAAAGTCTGACTTGGCCTGGTTGGCGTGGTCGGCCACGCGGCGCGCCCGCTCGAGTTCGGCGTTTTTGGCTTGCAGCACCTCGTCGAGCCGCGCACGCTCGGTCTCGACCTGCTGGCGCGCGGTGTTGTCGGTGCCGATCAGCAGGTAGCCGATGATGCCGCCCTGCGCGTCGCGCAGCGCGGTGACCGACACCAGGGCGGGGAAACGGCTGCCGTCTTTGCGGATGTAGGTGAGTTCATAAATGTCTTCAATGCCGCGCGAGGCCTTGAACACCAGCGCCTCGAAACCGGGGCTGATCTCGGTCTCAAGCTCCTGGCTCAGGGACTTGGCCCGGGCAATCAGCTCCTGTGGGTCGGAAATGTCGGCCGGCGTGACCTTGTTCATCATTTCGGCGGCGGTGTAGCCCAGCATGCGCTCGGCACCCACGTTGAAAATCTGGATCACACCCTTGGCATCGGTGGCAATGCTGGAGAAGTTGGCGCTGTCAAAAATGGCTTTTTGCAGGGCGCCCGCTTCGCGCAGCGCCTCTTCAGCCTGTTTGCGCGCTGAGATGTCGCGCAAGATGCCGGTGAAGTAGCGCTTGCCGCGCAGCGTCATTTCGCTCACGGCAATCTCCAGTGGGAAGGTGCTGCCGTCCTTGCGTTTGCCCACCACCTCACGGCCCACGCCCATGGCGCGCGCTTCGTCGCTGGCCTCGTAGTACTCAAGCGACATATTGGGCTGGTTTTGGTCAAGCTCGGGAATCAGCAGGCTCAAGGGCTTGCCAAGAAGCTCTGCGCCAGTGAAACCAAACATCAACTCAATGGCCGGGTTGTTGGTTTCGACGATGCCGCCATCAGCGTTCACTGTCACCAGACCATCCACCACCGTGTTGAGAATGGTCAGCACCAGCGCCGCGCTGTCGCGCAGTGACTGTTGCGCCGCGTATTCATCGGAAATATTGCGAAACACCAGCACCGAGCCCACCACCCGAGCGTCGGCATCACGAATCGGGGCACAGCTGTCGGCAATGTCGAATTCGCGCGCGTCATGGGCAATCAGCACCACGTGGTTAGCCATGTTTTGTACTGTGCCTTGGGCCAAGACCTCTGTCACCGGATTCATGGCCGGGGTGCGGCTGTCCTTGTGGATGATGTGAAAGACCTCATCGACCGGCTTGCCCTGCGCTTGCGCCTGCGTCCAGCCGGTCAGCGCTTCGGCCACCGGGTTGAGCAAGGTGATACGCGCGCCAGCGTCGGTGGTGATCACGCCATCGCCAATCGAATTGAGTGTGACCCAGAGCCTTTGCTCTTGCTCGTGCAGGCGTTGGTTGGCCTGCGCCAGCAGCGCGTTGCTGGCTTCCTGAGCTTGCAGCAAGTGCAGGGTTTCAAGATGCACCAGTTGTTTGATGTCATGCTGGGATTTTTGATAAATCAAATAGACAAAGGTCAAGGCAAACAGCAGCGCCAGCGCCGCAACCACAAACAAAATGAGCAGCAAACGACCCATGCCGGCATCAAACTTCGCCTCGTTGCGCAGGCCCTTTTGGGTCTGCGCATCGATCAAGCCCTCGAGCCCGCTGCGAATCTGGCCCATCAGTTGCTCGCCCGTGCCGCCCTCCATCAGCAGTCGCATGGCGTTTTGGTTGTCTGCACGGCGCATGGCGATGCCACTGGCAAGGTCGACCATTTTGGCTTCGATCAAGGGCGCCAAAATGTCCAGATTGCCCGTGGCATCGGCAGTGCCAATTTCGACACGCAGTGCCTTCAGGTCGGGAATGACCTGGTCGCGCACCACCAGGTAGGGTTGCAGGTAGGCTTCATTACCCGTCAAGGCGTAGCCGCGCTGGCCGGTTTCGGCGTCTTTCAAGTCCGACAGAAGGTTGTTGGCCATGCTCATCACGTTGCGGGTGTGCTGGCGATCAACGGCCGCAGCCGAGATCTGCTGGTACGACCAGAACATGAACGCGATGCCGGCAGTTGTCAGCAGCAGCGCAACGACCAACCAGGTCAGGGTTTTGGGAAATATTTTCAAAGTGCGGTGCTCGGTGATGCAGGCCAGAGCCTAAAGATGTGGCATGGCACCGTCTGTGTGATGACGCACAGAACTATTGCCAAGTAATGCCCATAATAAGCGTTCTCTCCGTGCCTACACGCGCCGCGTGACACGATTTGACTTTTAATCCACCTGGAGAATTTTCATGAACTTTGACAAACGTATTTCTGCTGCTGTGCTGGTGTTGGCCGCCTTGGGCCTGGGTGGCTGTGCTGGCATGACCCATCAAGAAAAAGGCACCGCAACCGGTGCCGTGATTGGCGGCGTGGCCGGCAATGTGGCGGGCGGCGGTTTGCTCGGCACCGCGGCCGGTGCAGCTGTCGGTGGCGTTATCGGCCACGAAGTGACCAAGTAAATCGCACCCAGCAACCCTGGCAATTTTGGGGTTGACCGTGATCACCGAAAGGTACGGGCGCTGGCCAGGCATTTTGCGATGCCTGGCCGGTTTTGTTTTGGCCTGCAGCTTTTCCGGCGCCTGGGCCAAAACAGAGGCCGCCTTGGCGCCGGCGCTGCTGGCGCAGTACACGCGCCTGCAACCACAGCTGCAGCACAACGCGTTTGAGCGGCCCCTCGTGCTCCAGTCTGCCGAGAGCGCCGATGGCTTGTCGGGCGACATTTACGCCGTGGTGGCCTACCCTTTTGCCACGGTCAGCACGGCCATGCGGTCACCCGTGCATTGGTGCGAGGTGTTAATGTTGCACCTCAACACCAAATACTGTCGCGCCGTGACGGGGCCCAATGGCAGCGCCGTGCGCGTCAACATCGGCAAGAAAACACCCCAGCCAATTTCTGCCGCGCCACGGGTTGAGTTGCACTACATCGAAACCACCGTCAGCCCGACGTATTTCGCCATCACACTCAGCGCCAAAGACGGGCCCTTGGGCACCAGCAACTATCGCATTCATCTGGAAGCGGTTGAACTGCCGGGCAACGAATCGTTCTTGCATTTCACCTATGCCTATGACGTGGGCGTGGTGGGCCGCGTGGCCATGCAGACCTATCTGGCCACGCTGGGTGCTGGCAAAGTGGGCTTTTCCCAAGTGGGTAAAGGTGCCGACAGCCAACCCGTTTACGTGGCCGGAATGCGCGGCGTGGTGGAGCGCAACACCATGCGCTATTACCTGGCAATCGACAGCTTTTTGGCGTCGCTGAGCAAGCCGCCGGCGGCACAGACCGAGTATCGTTTGAACGCCTGGTTTGACGCGGTGGAGCGCTACCCGCGCCAGTTGCACGAAATTGAACGTGCTGACTACCTTGCGATGAAGCGCACCGAAATTGCGCGCCTGCAGTCGCCAAACTGAACGCCACGTTTTTCAAAATGATATTTGACCTGCGCGTGTACTGGACCTTGCTGAAAAAGGTGGTCGACTCGTGGCTGGCCGACGATGTGCCGAGCATGGGCGCGGCGCTGGCCTACTACACGCTGTTTTCGCTGGCGCCGCTGCTGCTCATTGTGATTTCTGTGGCTGGTTTGGTGTTTGGCCAGGAAGCGGCGCGTGGCGAGATCGAGCATCAATTGCGCGGGCTGATGGGCGAGGCCGGCGCCGGCGCGGTGCAGGCCTTGCTTGCCAGCGTTGGCAAACCCGCAGAGAGCACCTTGGCCACGCTGGTGGGCCTGGTGCTGCTGCTGATTGGCGCCACCACGGTGTTTGGTGAACTGCAAAGCGCGCTCGACCGCATCTGGCGCGTGCCGTCGGCGCCGCCGGTGCGCGGCTGGCTAAACCTGATCCGCGCCCGGCTGCTGTCTTTTGGCATGATTCTGGTGATCGGCTTTTTGCTGATGGTGTCGCTGGTGCTGAGTGCGGCGCTGGCCACCATGGAGCGCCTGTGGAGCCCGTTTTTTGGCGGCTGGCTCACCATTGCCAGCGCCAGCAACGCCGCCGTCGGGTTCGTGCTGGTCACGGCCATGTTTGCCGTGATCTACAAGGTGATGCCGCGCGCCCAGGTGCAGTGGCGCGACGTCTGGACCGGCGCGCTGTTCACCGCCCTGCTGTTCAGCCTGGGCAAAGCGCTGATTGGCATCTACATTGGCCGCAGCGGCATTGTGTCGGCCTTTGGCGCCGCCGGTTCGCTGGTGGTGGTGCTGTTGTGGGTGTACTACTCGGCCCAGATCTTTTTGATCGGCGCTGAATTTACCTGGGTGTATGCCAACATGCTGGGGTCAAGAAAAAAAGAGTCGCCGTAGCCATTTTTTCCCAGGCTTACCTGGTGTGGTGTTGCACGCTAGGCTTGGGACCGTATTATATTAAGGAAATATTTACACATTATCATTTTGAAGTGATAATAAACCAATATTACTTTAAGATGGTATTTCACTATGGACTATCTCATCTCAATCCCGGACCAGCTCGCGCCACAGCTGCGCTCCCTGCGCAAAGCGCGTGGTCTGGGCCAGGCGGACCTGGCTGTCAAACTCGGGTTGTCACAGTCTCGCATCGCGGCGATTGAGCGAAACCCTGCAGCGGTCAGTGCCGGGCAACTTCTGGAAGTTCTGAAGGTTTTGGGGGTTGATTTGGTCTTGCGGGATGCGCCTGCCGTCGCCAACGACAAATCACTGCCAGCAAACATCTCCGACACCAGCGGTCAAGGCGAGTGGTAATGGGCGCGCTTGTCGTTTGGATGAACGGTGAACTGGTAGCGACCTGGCGTGTGGGGCGCACCGGCCACCACCGGTTGGACTATGTCCCGTCCTGGCGGGCCTCTGCGCGAAGCCGTCCGCTTTCCCTGTCTCTGCCTTTTACCGCGGACAACCGGTTGGAGGGCGACGTGGTACGCAACTATTTTGACAATCTGCTGCCTGATAGCGATGGCATTCGCAAGCGCATCAGTTCCCGGTTTCATACCAAGGGCACGGATACGTTTGCGCTGTTGCAAGCGGTTGGCCGCGACTGCGTGGGTGCGGTGCAACTGCTGCCGCCCGGCGCTACCCCGGATGGCTTTGACCAGCTGCGGTACGAGGCCCTCACGCCTGAACAAATTGAGAAGCATCTGGGTGCCTTGGGCTCACAAGCCGGCGCTGGGGATCAGGATGACGATGAATCTTTTCGGCTGTCCATTGCCGGTGCACAGGAAAAAACTGCGCTCCTTCAAGTGAACGGCCAATGGTGTCGACCCCTGGGTGCCACGCCCACCACCCACATCCTCAAGCCGCCCATCGGCATCACTCCGGGGCGCAACCTGGACCTGCGGCTGTCCGTCGAGAACGAATGGCTTTGCAACCAAATCGTGCGAGAGCTTGGTTTGCCGGCAGCCGAGTGTCAGATGCAGGACTTTGGCGCACGGCGGGTGCTAGTGGTCAAACGCTTTGACCGAAGCTGGCACCCGCAAGACTGGATTGTCCGATTGCCCCAGGAGGATTTTTGCCAGGCTAAAGGTGTTTCGAGCGAGCAAAAGTACGAGCAAAAGGGAGGCCCTGGTATTGAGGCATGCCTGGCGGTGCTCAAAGGGAGCGAGGCGTTTCATGAAGACGGGCGGAATTTTTTGTGTGCCCAGTTGCTGTTTTGGTTCCTGGCCGCCATCGATGGGCATGCCAAGAACTTTTCCTTGTTCGTACTGCCCGGTGGTCGCTATCGGATGACTCCCTTGTACGATGTGCTGTCGGCATGGCCCTTGATCGGCACCGGTCCGTACGCACTTCAGTACAAAAAGACAAAGTTGGCCATGGCCGTGCGCGGCAAGACGGCACACTACAAGCTATCCGAAATCAAGGTTCGCCACTGGGAAGCGCTGGCCAAGCGCAGCGCCGTGCAAGGCGCGTGGGACGCCATGCAGGGCATGACGCACCGCCTGGAAACGGCGCTGACTGCGGTTGAACAGCGATTGCCGGCCGACTTCCCTGTGGAACTGGCTCACACGGTATTTCAGGGCGTGCGACGACACTTGGCGCAGTTCAATCGGGAGGCTGTGCTTCCAGACGAAGGCTACTGAGGCAGTGAGTTTTTCTTCAAAAAAAAACGCCCCAGTCAAAGACCGGGGCGCATTTGAATCAATTGAATCAATCGGCGCTTAGCGCGGGATCACTTTGCCGCTGTCGTCCGACAAAACGATCTCGACCCGGCGGTTGAGCTGGCGGCTGGCGACGCTGCTGTTGGCAGCTACCGGAAAGGATTCGCCGTAGCCGCGCATGTCGATGCGCTCACGGCCCACACCCATGTCCAGCAAGGCGGTACGCACCGCATTGGCGCGACGCTCTGACAGGGCCTGGTTGTAGTCAGCGGCACCGACACTGTCGGTAAAACCTTCAATCAGCACGCGGCGTTGCGGATTCTGTTGCAGCACATCGGCCAGCTTTTGGGCGCTGCGCATGCCGTCGGTGGTCAGGCGGGAAAGGTCGGTGCCAAACAACACATCACCGAGCGTGATGACGGTGCCGCGTGCGGTTTTTTTGGCGGCCAGTTCAGCCAGTTGGGCCTCGAGCTGTGCGGCGCGCGCCTGGGCATCTTGCGTCTGGCGCTGTGCATTGGCTGCGTCGAGTTGGGCTTGCTGGGCAGCCAGTTGCGACTGAGCGGCATCGCTTTGGGCCTGTTGCGCAGCCATTGCGGCTTTTTCGGCGCTCAGCTTCGCGGCGTTGGCTTCGTTGGTGCGCGCATCGAGGCGCAATTGGTCACGCTCTTTGCCGGCACTGGTAATGTCAGCTTCGGCCACCTTGCGCTTGGTGACTTCTTGCGCGAGGGCAATTTTTTGCTTGGCCAGGTAAGCCAGGTTGTCGATTTCCTTGTCGCTGCCGCGGTCATTGGCTTGCACGTTGGCTTGCGCCATGGCCTGGGTGGCCTGCTTCATTTCAAGCGGTGCGTAGGTGGCAACGTCAGGGTTGGCTTTGGCCGCCATGTAGTCGTTGCGGGTCTGGTCGAGCAGCGATGTCGTTTTGGGGGTTGAGCTACAGCCCGCCATGAGGGCGGCAATAGCCAGAACGATCGGTGCAAAGTGGATTTTTTTCATGATGTTTTCTGTCGGGATAAAAGTGTTTACAAAGGGGTTAGCGCGGGCGGTTGAGTTCTTCGCGCAACACGCGAATGTCGTCCTGTAGCACATCGGCCGCAGCCTGTGCCTTGAGGGAGCTGGCTGTGCTTTGCGCCAGCTTGGCGTCGGCTTGGGCCTGGTTGGCCAGTTCGATGGCCAGTTCGTAGTCTTTGGCCAGCATGGCTTTGTTGGCCCGCGCCAATTTGTCGCGCGCCGCGGCCATTTCAACCGGCGCATATTGGGCACCACCGGCACCCGCAGCGTTGGCTACAGCAGCCTTTGACACTGCCACATCGGCCGTTGCCGGGGTTTTCAAGCTGGTGCCGCAGCCCACGGCGAGCGTGAGGGCAACAGCGGACAAAATGGCAAGGCCGCCTCTGGTGTAAATATTCTTCATGGAAATCCTGTAACGGTTCACCCAAAGCGGAATCGCCTTGGCTAGATGAGGTTATAGGCGGTCCAGCCGGAAAAGTCTGTTCGCTGGCAGACAGAGTGCGGGTGAAGGGTGTAAGCGCTGTGAGCGCTGTGAGCGGGATCAGGCTGTCTGGGTGCTCTGATTCGTATGTCCCGGCCTGCGGCCTCCTCCTTGACCTGAGCAGAACACCCAGACAGCCTGATCGCTGGGGTGGGCTATCGTTTCAACAATGAACTGCGAGCATCGCAAAACCCTTGAAGCCCTGCTGGCTTATCCTATCAAAGGCAATCGAGTGGGCACGTATTGAAGCGTTGCTGGTCGCGCTGGGATACCGCGTCAAAGCGGCACGGCCGGCGTATTGGGGCCCGCCGATGTCGCAAAGTGAAGCGCGTCTGAGGCGGGTCAAGGCCGCATAAACAACCAGATGCATTGGCTTTATGAATCGGTGCAACTCTCAAAACTTATCTAGTAGAATGATACTTATCAAAAAACGTAATAAGTTTAGATACCATGATCAAAGCCTTAGTGTCTGCCGACCCGTGGCACTATCCCCGTCCAGAGCTGGCCAGGAAATACCTGGAGATATTCGGCATCGGCCTGACCTCAGCGCGAGGTTTGTTTGCCAAACGCCGCATGGGCAAGTCAGAGTTTCTCGAGCAGGACCTTATTCCTGCGGCTCAGGCCGAGGGTTATTTGACGGCGTATTTGAACTTGTGGGATGCGCGCACACACCCGACACCATCGCTTGTGGCCGCGCTCAGCCGAGCCATGGAACCAACGGGCCTGTTCAAATTGGTCAAGCGGCTCAACACACCCCTGAAAAAAATCAAGGCCTCGGGCAAGTTACCGGGTCTGGCTGAAGGGTCGCTTGAAGCGGAGTTGGCTGATGACGCCGCTGTGGCCGGGCCCTTGCTGAGCGAACTGCTGCGTGGTTTTGATAAGCCTGGCAAGCGCATGCTGCTGGTGCTGGACGAGGCACAGGTGTTAGCCTCACCGGCGCATAGTGAGTTGGCGCACTCCCTGCGCGCGGGTCTGGACAGCCGAAAACAAAACATCAAGGTGGTATTTGCCGGCAGTTCCGAACCCACGCTCAGGCTCATGTTTGGGCGCTCCACAGAACCGTTTTACAACTGGGCACCGCTCGAACCTTTTGAGCTGCTCGGCACTGAATTCGTCAAGGCCATGGTCAGCAAAGTGAACAAGCTATCGCGTTACCCGCTGACAGACGAAGACGCCTTGGCCGCCTTTACGGCTTTGCACAACACGCCTGAGTTTTTTCGCCGCTACCTGAATCGCTACCTGGCCTACGCTGAGCTTGGGGCGCAGGCTGCGCTGGAGGACACGCAAAAGCATGTATTCAACGGGGCCAACTTCAATGACGTTTGGCAAAAGCTATTGCCTGCGGACCAGGAGGTGCTCAAGCTGCTCGCCCAAGGGGTCACAGAACTGTATTCCGAGCCAGCGCGCATGCGTCTGGGCAGCGCGCTCGGACTGGACAAGCCTGTCAACAAGAACACGCCTCAGCACGCGCTGCGCCGCCTCCAGCAGGAAAATTTAGTGGCAAAGCTGGACTACGGCAACTATCAGTTTCAGGATGACGCCTTCGCTGAATGGCTGCGCACACTTGAACTGGACACCTGAATCGCAATTCGGCCTTTTTTAAACGATTTCTGAACGTCTAAGCAGAAGAAGCAACCGGATCCAAAGCCAGCTCTTTCTTGGCCCCCGGCACTTTTTTGCGTGCCAGCAAGGTGTACATGGTGGGCACCACGAACACCGTGAGCAGCGTGCCCAGGCTCATGCCGCCCACAATCACCCAGCCAATTTGCTGGCGACTCTCGGCACCGGCACCGGTGGCCACGGCCAGCGGCACGGCGCCCAGCACCATGGCACCGGTGGTCATCATGATGGGCCGCAGGCGCTGCGCGGCCGACTGCTGGACGGCGGCCAGCGTGTCCAGGCCCTGCTCGCGCAACTGGTTGGCAAATTCCACGATCAAAATGCCGTGCTTGGTGATCAAACCCACCAGTGTGATCAGTCCGATCTGGCTGAACACATTGAGCGTGCCACCCGACCATTTGAGCGCCAGCAGCGCCCCCGCCATCGACAAGGGCACGCTGAACAAAATCACAAACGGATCAACAAAACTTTCGAACTGCGCTGCCAGCACCAAGAAGATAAACAACAGCGCCAGCGCAAACACCAGTGAAAGCGAATCGGACGATTTTTTGAACTCACGGCTGATGCCGTTCAGGTCGGTGGCGTAACCGGGCTTGAGCACTTTTTGCGCGGTGGCATCCATGAAATTGAGCGCCTCGCCCACCGAATAATTGGCCGTCAGGTTGGCGGTGATGGTAGCAGCGCGGCGTTGGCCGAAGTGGATCAGCTCGCGCGGCACCACCACCTCGCGAATGATCACCAGGCTTGACAGCGGGATCAGCTCGGTGCCTTTGCCGCGCACAAAAATGGCCTCAATATCGTCCGGCGTGTCGCGGCCCGAGGCCGTGGTTTGCACGATCACATCGTACTGTTCGCCGCCACGCTTGTAGCGCGTGACCTTGCGCCCGCCCAGCATGGTCTCGATGGCGCGGGCGATGGCGTCGACATTGACACCCAGGTCGGCGGCACGTTCGCGGTTCACCTCCAGTTTGATCTCGGGCTTGTTCAAGCGCAAGTTGCTATCCACCTGGACAAAGCCGGGGTTTTTGGCGAGCTCGCCCATCAAGGTTTGCACCGTCGTGTTGAGTTCCTCATAGCTCTCGGAGGTGATGATGACGTATTCAAGCGGCTGGCTGCGAAAGCCCTGCCCCAGCGACGGTGGCGTGATCGGCGTGGCGTTGACGCCCGACAAACCGGCAAAGCGCGGCGACATGGTGCGCGCCATTTGCAGCGTGGTGCGCTCGCGCTCATTCCAGGGTTTGGCCCTGAAAAACACATTGGCCTGCGACACCGTGGGGTTGCCGACGGTGGCAAAGATGCGATCAAACTCAGGATAGTCTTCGGCAATTTTTTCCACACCGCGCACATAGCGGTCGGTGTAGGCCAGCGTGGCGCCGTCGGGCGCGTTGACGCGCGCCAGCACCACGCCGCGGTCTTCCAGCGGCGCCAGTTCGCGCTTGATGTCGCCCAGCACCCACCATGACACCAGGCCACTGGCTACCATCACGGCCAGCACCAGGTAGCGTCGGTGCAGTGTCCACCGCAGCAGCGTGGCATACACCTGCGTCACCCGCTGCAGCAGGTTTTCCATGTGTGAATCAAACCATGTCGGACGTGGGTTGTGCCTGAGCAGCAGCGACGACAACATGGGCGACAGCGTGAGCGCCACGATGCCGGAAATCACCACCGCGCCGGCCAGCGCAAGGGCAAATTCGGTGAACAGGCGCCCGGTGCGCCCGGGTGAAAACGCCAGCGGCGCGTACACCGCCACCAGCGTCATGGTCATGGCAACAATGGCAAAACCGACCTCACGCGCGCCCTTGATGGCGGCCTGGAATGGCGGCAGGCCCTCTTCAATATGGCGGTAAATGTTCTCCAGCATCACGATGGCATCGTCCACCACCAGGCCAATGGCCAGCACCAGCGCCAGCAGCGTGAGCGTGTTGATGCTAAAGCCCACCAGCGCCATCATGGCAAAGGTGCCGATCAGCGAAACCGGAATCGTGATGAGCGGAATCAGCGAGGCGCGCAGCGTGCGCAAAAAGACAAAAATCACCAGCGCCACCAGCACAGAGGCTTCGACGATGGTGGTGAACACCGCCTTGATGGATTGCTCAATGAACACCGAGTTGTCGTTGGCCACCTCAATCTGCACGCCCGGCGGCAGGTCACGGCGCAGCTTGTCGAGCAGGCCGCGCACGCCCCTGCTCAGGTCGAGCGGGTTGGCCGTGCTCTGGCGCACCACGCCCACGCCCACCGCGTCGCGGCCGTTGAGGCGCACAAACGAGCGCTCGTCCACCGGCGCCTCTTGCACGCGGGCCACGTCGCCGATGCGGATCGCCTGGCCATTGACCGTGCCGATCACCACCTGGGCAAATTCCTGCGGACGCGCCAGGTCGGTGGCGGCGGTGACGTTGAACTCGCGCTGCGCGCTTTCGATGCGCCCGGCGGGCACCTCCAGATTGGCGCGGCGCAAGGCGTCTTCAAGGTCTTGCACGGTGAGCTGGTAGGCCGCCAGCTTGCCCGGATCAACCCAAATGCGCATGGCAAATTTGCGCTCGCCATAAATGTTCACTTCGGCCGCGCCCGGCGCGGTTTGCAGCACCGGCTTGACCAAGGTGTTAGCCATCTCGGAGAGTTGCAAGGCGGTGTGGGTGTCGGAGCTCAGCGCCAGGAAAATCACCGGGAACGACTCGGCCTCGACCTTGGCGATGACCGGCTCGTCGATGCCTTGCGGCAGGCGCTGGCGCACGCGCGTGACCTTGTCGCGCACATCGGCGGCGGCGGCGTCAGGATCGCGACTGAGGGCAAAGCGCACGCTGATCTGGCTGCGCTCCTGGCGGCTGGCGGAGGTGATCACGTCGACACCCTCGATGCCCGAGAGCGAGTCTTCGAGCACCTTGGTGACCTGGGTTTCCATGACCTCGCTGGAAGCGCCGGCAAAGGTGGTGCTGACCGACACCACGGGCTCGTCGATCTTGGGGTACTCGCGCACCGTCAGGCTGTTGAAGGAGACCGCGCCGATGAGCACGATCAGCAGCGACAGCACAGTGGCAAATACTGGGCGGCGGATGGAGGTTTCTGCGATCTGCATGCCGAACTCCCGCGCTTAACGGCTGGCCGCTGTTGCAGCGCGCGGGGCTGCTTGCGCCGCACCGGCCCCGCGCAGTTCCACCACACGCAGCGGTGAACCGTCTGTTTGCAGCCGCTGCTGGCCGGCCACCACCACCGTGTCGCCCTCGGCCACACCCGCCACAATTTCAACCTTGCCCGTGCGGCGCACGCCGAGTTCGACTTCTTGCCGTTGCGAGACCAAGGTGACATCAGGCGGCAGCTTGGCACCGGCGGCAGGTGCCACCACCTTGATCACATATTGCTTGCCACCCTGCGGCACAAGGGCTTCTTCGGGTACCACCAGGGCGGCGTCGTTGGCCGAGAACACCGTGCTCACGCGGGCGAACATACCCGAGCGCAATGGCAAGGTTTGCCCCGTGCGCGAGACGAGCGCACGCACGCCGAACGACCGGCCAGTGGCGTCGATCAGCGGCTCGATGGCTTCGACCACCGCCGTGAGCTGGCGCCCCGGCAGCGCGTCGAGGGTCAGCTCAACGCTTTGACCCGGTTGCACCTTGGCACCGTAACGCTCGGGCAGGCGGTAGTCCACCAGCATCTGGCGCGCGTCTTCCAGGGCCACCAGATCGGCGCCGTCCTTGACGTAGTCGCCCACGTTCACCAGCCGGATGCCGGCCGTGCCGTCAAACGGCGCGCGCACCGCCATGCGGGCCAGGCGCGCCTGCGCCAAAGCCAGCTGGGCCTGCGCCACTTGCAGATTGGCCGCGCTGGTGTCGAGCGTTTGCTGGGCGACAAAATGGGCAGCGACCAGCTCCTGGGTGCGCTTGAAGCTGGCCTGGGCAATGGCCAGTTGGGCCTGCATTTGCTGCACTTCGGCACGCTGCAACTGGTCGTCGAACTGGACCAGGATTTGGCCGCGGCGCACCGGGCCGCCGTCCTTGAAATGGAGCGCGCTGATGCGGCCGACCTGCTCCGGGCGCAGCATCACGCTTTGGCGGGCGCGCAGGCTGCCCACGGCTTGGGCATCATCGCGCAGGGTTTGCGCTTGGACCCGGGCGACCTCAACGCCAGCCACTCTGGGCGCGCCCGGAGCACCGGCCTTGGCAGCGCCGCCAACGGTAGCCACGACGGGCGTTGACGCAAGCGGGCGAGATTGCAGCCACCAGGCCGCGCCGCCCGCCACTGCAATGCCCAAAACAGCGACTGCCGTGAAAGAAAATTTGGAAGCCATACAAGTGTTCCTATCCATGTCAACAGAAGTCATAGATTGCTTCACTGCGTTCGCAATGACGGGTTTATTTACGTCACTGCGAGCGTAGCGCGGCAGTCCATGCAGCGTTGGGGTCAACGCTGTGCCAAGACGACCTCGACACCCTTATTGGCCAGTTCGTCGGCGCGTTCGTTGCCGGGGTGGCCGTTGTGGCCGCGCACCCAGAACCACTCGATTTGGTGCGGGCCGCTGTTAACCACGGCATCCAGACGCTGCCACAAATCCACATTTTTCACCGGGGCTTTGCTGGCGGTTTTCCAGCCGCGCGCTTTCCAGCCCGGCAGCCATTCGGTGATGCCCTTGAGCACGTACTGGCTGTCCACATGCAGCCTGACCTTGCAGGGGCGCTTGAGAGCGCTCAGCGCTTCGATCACCGCCATCATTTCCATGCGGTTGTTGGTGGTACCGAGTTCACCGCCAAACAGCTCTTTTTTGGCGTCGGCAGATTTCAGCAGCGCACCCCAGCCGCCCGGGCCGGGGTTGCCCTTGCAGGCGCCGTCGGTGTAAATATCAATCAGATTCAAAACCTTGACCTCATCCTTCTTCATGTGAAATATTGGGCAAACCAGCGCGGTGAGAACCTGCACTGTTGGCCACGGAAACAGGCGCATTGGCCAAAATTCTGGGTGTATTCCAGGCCGGGTTGAGCAGCGTCATGCCGCGCACCCGCTTGACAGCGACCAGGCCATAGACGGCGCCAAAAAACGGCCACCAGCGCGCGCCCGCCTTGTCCATCCAGGCAAAACGCTGCAGCCAAGCCTGGCTGGCCAGGGCAGGCTTGTAGCAGCCAAACTGGCCCGATTCGATCTCAAAACTCAGCAGGCGCAACCAGTCTCGGCAACGCAGGTAGCCGATGAACTCGCCGTTTTGCGGCAAGTACAGGCGATGCACGCCCAGACGCCGGTACAGGTGCGCACGCTGCTGGCGCAAGCCCCACAAACTCATCGGGTTAAAGCCGCAAATCACCACCCGCCCCTCGGGCACCAGCACCCGGGCCACTTCGCTCAAGGCCGTGTGCGGGTCGGGGGTGAGTTCGAGCGCATGCGGCAGCACCACCAGATCAAGGCTGTTGGACGGGAAAGGCAGCGCCGCAAAGTCGGTGACAAAAGCGGCTTTTGCGTGGCGGGTTTCAGTGGCCAGCCAGCGGTGCGGCATGCGGTTGGCGGCCAGCGCATCAAGCTCAGGCAAACCCAGTTGCAAGGCATGAAAACCAAAGACATCAGCCACCGCACCGACCATGAATGCACGTTCCCAAGCCAGGAGATAAGCCCCCGGCGGTGTTGCCATCCATTGGTGCAAATCTATAATTTGTTTAGCCATGAAATTAATCCCCATACCCGCCTTTGACGATAACTACATCTGGATGCTGCACGACGGGCGCCGGGCGTTGGTGGTGGACCCTGGAGATGCCGACCCGGTACTGGCTGCATTGCAGCAAGGCGGTTTGGCGCTGGAGGCGATTCTAGTCACGCACCACCACGGCGACCACACCGGCGGCGTCGAAATCCTGCGCAAAAGTACGGGTGCGCAGGTATGTGGCCCGGCGCTTGAACGCATGCCCGGGCCCTTGCAGCGCCTGAGCGACGGCGACGTCATCGGGCCGCTGGGGCTGCGCCTTGAGGTGCTGCTGGTGCCGGGCCACACCGCCGGGCACATCGCCTATTGGGGCCAAGTGTCGGGCGCTGACCCTGTGCTGTTTTGTGGCGACACCCTGTTCAGTGCCGGTTGCGGGCGCCTGTTCGAGGGCACGCCGGCGCAAATGCTGGCGTCCCTGACGCGGCTGGCCGCGCTGCCTGACGCCACCCGCGTTTGCTGCGCCCATGAATATACTTTGAGCAGTTTGCGCTTTGCGGTGGCTGTTGAGCCTGACAATGCTGACTTGCTGGCTTACCAGGCGCAGGCCCAGGTGCTGCGCCAACAGCGCTTGCCAACGCTGCCCTCTACCATTGGCCTTGAAAAAGCCGTGAATCCTTTTTTACGCACCCATTTGCCCAAGGTGGCCCATGCAGTGCAGCAGCGCAACCCCGACGCGCGTGACCCGGTCAGCGTATTTGCCGCCCTGCGAACCTGGAAAGATCAATTTTGAAACATTTTTTATATGCCCTGGCCTTGCTGCCCAGTTTGTGGCTGGCAGGGTGCGCGACCAACATCGCGCCACCAGGCGACGCTGCCTCTGCCGCAGCGCCTTCTACTAGCGCGTCTGGCAGCACAGCGCAGGGCGCTGACAGTGCCACGTCGATCTATCCCGGCGGTGGTCTCAAACCCCTGGCCAGCGCCCCCTTGAGTTCGCGCAGCGTCCAGTCGCTGCTGCCACCGGCTGACCTGTGGGAGCGCGTGCGCAGCGGCTTTGCCATGCCCGACCTCGATACCGATCTGGTGCGCGACCGCGAGCTCTGGTACAGCAGCCGCCCCGACTACATGGCGCGCATGACCGAGCGCGGCAGCAAATACCTGTTCTACATCGTCGAAGAGCTGGAGCGCCGTGACATGCCCAGCGAGTTGGCACTGTTGCCGTTCATCGAGAGCGCCTTTAACCCGCAGGCAATTTCCAGCGCCAAGGCAGCCGGCATGTGGCAGTTCATGCCCGCCACCGGCAAGTACTTTGACCTCACGCAGAACATGTTTCGCGATGACCGCCGCGACGTGATCGAGTCGACCCGCGCCGCGCTGGACTACATGCAAAAGCTCTACGGCATGTTTGGTGACTGGCATCTGGCACTGGCCGCCTACAACTGGGGCGAGGGCAGCGTGCAGCGGGCCATCAACAAAGCCAAAAAAGCGGGGACGGGCACTGGCTACAACGACCTGGTCATGCCCGCCGAAACCCGCTTGTATGTGCCCAAGCTGCAAGCCGTCAAGAACATCGTCGCTAACCCGGAATTCTTCAGAACGGTGCTGCCGGAGATCGGCAACCACCCTTATTTTCAGAGCGTCGAGATTGAGCACGACATTGACGTCGCGCTGGCAGCCGAACTGGCCGGTGTACCGCTGGCCGACTTTCGGGCGCTGAACCCTTCAGCCAGCAAACCGGTTTTGCTGGCAGCCAGCAACTCCCAGATTTTGCTGCCGTGGGACAACGCTGAAAGCTTTCAAAGCAGGCTCACGGCCTATAACGGCGGGCGCCTGGCCAACTGGACCGCCTGGGTGGCGCCCACCACACTTAGCCCAGCCGATGCCGCCATGCGCGTGGACATGTCAGAGGCCGAGCTGCGCAGCGTCAACAACATTCCGCCACGCATGCGGGTCAAGGCCGGATCAACCTTGCTGGTGCGGCGATCGGCGAGTTTCAACAACGATGTCTCGGCGCAGGTCGCTAACAACGGCTACCTGACGCTGGCACCTGAAGTGGTTCTGCGGAGAACCGTGGTGAAAGCGGGCAAAAATGACAACGTGGCCAGCATGGCGAGGCGCTACAGCGTGAGCACCAAGGTGCTTGCAAAATGGAACAAGGTGAGCACCTCGGCTGCATTCAAACGCGGACAATCGGTGGTGCTTTACTTGCCAGCCCGCGCCAAAGCCGGGCGCAGCGCCAAAGCGCGCAGCGGCAAGACAGCGGTCGCCAAGTCGGCCAAACGCGCGCCAGTCAAGGCCGCCGCCAGCAAAAAACCGGTCCGGGTGGCACGCCAACCCTGAGTTGCTCAATAAGCTCAGCGCCGGTCTACCAGCGCGTGGGCAATGGTGCCCAGGTCAACATACTCGAGTTCGCTGCCCACCGGCACGCCGCGTGCCAGCCGGGTCAGGTGCAGGCCGCGCGCCTTGAGTCCCGTGCTGATGACGTGCGCCGTGGCTTCGCCCTCGGCGGTGAAATTGGTTGCCAGAATCACTTCCTGCACGATGCCGTCCTGGGCCCGGTCAAACAACTTTTTCAAACCGATATCGTGCGGGCCGATGCCGTCCAAGGGGCTGAGCTTGCCCATCAGCACAAAGTAGAGACCCTTGTAAGCCCCGGTGCGCTCCACCGCTGACTGATCAGCAGGGGTTTCCACCACGCATAGTTTGCTGGTATCACGGCGGGTGTCCAGGCAGGTGCTGCAAACTTGCGCCTCGGTAAAGGTGTGGCAACGCTCACAATGCTGCACCGCTTGCGCCGCATGCGCCAGTGCCGTTGATAGCGTGAGCGCCCCGGCACGGTCGTGTTGCAGCAAATGAAACGCCATGCGCTGCGCCGACTTGACGCCCACGCCCGGCAGCCGCCGCAGTGACTGGATCAGGGTTTCAAGCGCGTTGGTGTCGGCCATCAAGCAATGAGCTTAATAACTTGTTGTGGGGTCAACTTCAGTCGACCATGGCGGGTGCAAATCCGCCCCACAGGGTTCCTGGCGACCATCGGGTCAGAACGGAAACTTCATCCCGCCTGGCAGGCCAGGCATGCCGGCGGTGATCTTGCCCATTTTTTCGGTCGAGGTTTCCTCGGCCTTGCGCACCGCTGCATTAAAAGCCGCAGCCACAAGGTCTTCGAGCATGTCCTTGTCGTCGGCCAGCAGACTGGGGTCGATGGTGACGCGGCGCACGTCGTGCTTGCACGTCATGGTGACCTTGACCAAGCCTGCGCCCGACTCGCCAGTGACCTCAATGCTGCCGAGCTCGTCCTGGGCTTTTTTCATGTTGTCTTGCATGGCCTGCGCCTGCTTCATGAGGCCGGCGAGTTGTCCTTTGTTGAACATGGGAAATTTCCTTGTCTGATTTAAATCTTCAATTGAAAAAGCGCCGGATCGCACGACTTGCGCCCGGCATAAGTACATGACTTCCGGTGGAAAACATTCATGCCGGCTTGATGCTGCCAGGGACGATTTTCGCCCCAAAATCACGCATCAGCGACTGCACCAGGGGATCGTCGAAAACGATTTTTTCCGCCGCCAGTTGGGCTTGCGCCGCCGCTGCTGCGTTGCGCTTGGCGGGGCTGTCGGTAACACGCCCTACCTCCGCCATCAGCCGCACGGGGTAACCGGCAGCCGCCAGGGCAGCGGCCAGCCGCTCACGGCTGCCCGTCTGGTTGAGCGACTCGCGCTCCACACGCAGCAGCCACTGGTCTTGGTCGCGCGCCACCAGTTGCGATTGCAAGGCCAGTTCGCGCACCATGGCGGCAATCGCCTCGCTGGCAATCAGCGCCTGCACCGTGGCGTACCAGAAATCGCCCTCCGGGCTGGCAGGCACAGAACTTGCCACGCGGCCGAGCGGCTCGTTGAGGCGCGAATCTGGCTGCTCAAGCACCCTGACAGCTTCAATTTTTGCGGCTTGTGGTGGTGCACTCGCGGGGACCGGTGAAGTGGCTTGTGGCACCGCCTCGGGCGGGCTTTGTGTGTGGGCTGGCGCGCCAGGCATATCGCGCACCGCCAAGCGCTGGCCCGTAAACACAGGCGCAGGCGCAGGCGAGGTTGCCGTGACTGGTGCCTCAGCCGAGCGCTGGGGCACTATTTTCAGCGTTTTTTTTTCCTGCGTCGCAGCCGGCGCTGTGACGGGCTTGAACGCCAGCAAGCGCAACAGCACCATGGTCAATGCCGCATATTCATCAGGCGCCAAACCCAGTTCAACGCGCCCGTGCAGACAGATGCTGTAGAGCAACTGGGTTTCATCAGCGGGCATCAGCGCCGCCACTTGCGCGATCTCAACCGCCTCAATGTCGCTGTCGTCCTGGGCGCTGTCGGGTACCGCCTGGAGCACGGCCATGCGCTGCAGCACGCCGCTCATTTCTTCCAGTGTGGAGGCGGCGCTCAAGCCGTGGGTGCGCAAGGCTTCCGAGGTTTCCACCACGGTTTTGCCATCGCCCCGGGCCAGCGCCTGAAGCAGCCGGAACACGTAGGAGCGATCGACGCTGCCCAGCATTTGGCGCACCAGCGCCTCTTGCAGCTGGCCAGAACCAAAGGCAATGGCCTGGTCGGCCAGGCTGAGCGCATCGCGCATTGAGCCATGCGCTGCGCGCGCCAGCAAGCGCAGCGAAGGCGTATCGGCACTGACCTGCTCGGTCTGCAACACTTTTTGTAAATGCTCGCGAATGGTCTCGGGCGCCATGGGCCGCAAATTGAACTGCAGGCAGCGCGACAGCACAGTGACTGGTACCTTTTGCGGGTCGGTGGTGGCCAGCACAAATTTCAAATACGCGGGCGGCTCTTCCAGCGTTTTGAGCATGGCGTTGAAGGCCGTGTTGGTGAGCATGTGCACTTCGTCGATCATGAAAACCTTGAAGCGGCCCTGCACCGGCTTGTACACCGCCTGCTCCAGCAGCGCCTGCACCTCATCTACACCTCGGTTGGAGGCGGCATCGAGCTCGGTGTAGTCAACAAAACGGCCACTGTCAATGTCGGTGCAGGCCTGGCAAACCCCGCAGGGCGTGGCGGTAATGCCGCCCTGCCCGTCTGCGCCCTGGCAGTTGAGCGACTTGGCCAGAATGCGCGACACCGTGGTCTTGCCGACGCCGCGCGTGCCGGTAAAAAGATAAGCATGGTGCAAGCGCCCGGTGGTGAGCGCATTGGTGAGGGCTTGCACCACATGGTCCTGCCCCACCATTTCGGTGAAATTGCGGGGACGGTATTTTCGGGCGAGCACAAGGTATGACATTTCTTGATTCTAAGGGGGTCAAAAACCCTTAGAGTTCTTTTTCCGGGCAGCGCCGTCGAATGCCTGTCCGGTCAACCCACGCCCATTTGACAACTTTGAAGGAGAAAATCATGGTCGGCAAATTTGAATTAAGCAAGTCAAAGAACGGGAAATTCATGTTCAACCTGAAAGCGGGCAATGGCCAGATCATTTTGACCAGCCAGCTGTACGACGCCAAGAAAGATGCAAGCGACGGCATCGCGTCATGCAAAAAAAATGCAGCAGTTGACGAGCGCTTCGTGCGTGCCGTGTCCACCTCTGGCCAGCCGTATTTCAACTTGAAGGCAGGCAACGGCCAGGTCATCGGACGCAGCGAAATGTATTCCTCGGAGGCGTCACGCGCCAACGGCATCGCGTCGGTTAAAACCAATGCGCCGGGCGCGGACATCAAGGACCTGACTGAGCCGCAAGCCTGATCGCAGCCTTTACAATATGCGTTGACGGGCCTTCCCGCATGGTGAAGCGGCCAACCGGGTCAGGTGGGGAACCAAGCAGCCCTAACTGTGGAGCCAGTGCCGGGGTCAAGGCTCGTCAACCTCATTCACCCAATGGAAGATTAAATCTGTGAGATGCCTGCAGTCAGCATGCGTATGGCAAAAATCACCAACTAGGCTTCATGCAGTGTGTCAGTTGTTGAAGCAGGCTCTCGCGACGGTGCAAGCTTGAATTAAGCTCGTTTCCTAATGAAGGGATACGCCCCTCCCTCGCGATTCAGCTTTGTTTGCGTTTGCGTGAAACGGCGATTCCAATGAGTCCGAGTCCTAGAAGTGCAATGGATGCAGGCTCAGGCACACTTTTCAGGCTAAAGCCATTTAGGATGACTGCACTGCCCAACCGAATTTCGCTAGTCTCAATGAATGAAACGACATCATTGCCCAAACCGTCGCTGTGAAAATTGACCGTACCAGTTCCGATTGACGCAGGAGAATATCCATTGGTGGCAGAAAGATCTGTCAAAAGGTCAACAGAGTTAACGTTGATTTTGAGCACCGACTGAACATAAGAAGAGTCGTGGAACCAAGAGGTAAAGCTGTAATTACCCGCAGCCAAACCTGAAAAAGTCAGCTTGATCTGGCTGTTGGCGAAATAAAAATCCTCTACCAAATCGCCGAGGGCACCAGTGACATCACCCCTGTCCCGAAAGCCAAACGCATTTCCAGTCCCTTGAATTGACACCCCAATCCCTGAAAAACTGTGGCTAGCACTGGCTGCTGTGGAAGTACCTGCCAGACCAGAAAAACCTGATTGAATCTGTTGTCCGGTTAAACCGAAATCTACATTGAGCAAAGTCGCCGAGCTGATCGAAGGCAGCGCGCTCGCGGTGGCAATCAAAGCACAACCCAAGAGATGACGAATTTTTTTCATTTTGCGTTCCGTTGTTGTTTTGTTGAAAGGTGCACCTGACCAAATTCATACGTGCTCAGAACCACATGCAATATTTGGGCCGAGCGGACGACCAAGTCCAAATATCCTTACAGATCAAGAGCCTTCACATTGGCTAAATCTAACATTCCTGACACAGCCGTTGTTACTGTAAAGTTTTTCGACATAAATGGTCGGCATCTTCACCCATCAGGTTCAAGTCACTGGAGTTGCAGGATGTCGGCAAAGACGGGTAAAGCCAAGTCAGCTCGTTGCACGCGCAAGTCAAGTCTTTGACAAGCTAGACCTCAGTTAACGAAACTTTTCTGCGGCGCGAGAAGATGGCCAACGAACCAAGGCCAGACAGCAGCAGGGCCAATGTCTCGGGCTCGGGCACAAGCGTAGCAGTAACGATCAAGCCGTCGAAGAACACGGAACCCGCGAGCGTTGTGGGACCGGTGCCCGTTTGGATGAAGTCAAGGGCGAGCCTTCCGTTAAAAGTCGGCAGAGTGTCTGGCAGGGTTTCGCTGTCAAGAAAGTCGGTAATCAGTTCGGGCACAGACTGACCTTCGAGCCAAAACAATCTTACATTCATCAGCAAATAGTCCCCAATCGTGAATCCGACAAGGTTGCGTGGACTCGTGCTGGTGATCGAAGGGTCGGCAGAAAGTGCCAACGAGTCGACAAGTGCGGGCAGCCTGTCATTGCCGACGATAACAACGCCCCGTGCGTCGGAGAAAGTCATACCTGATACCACACCCGACAGGTCGCTGAAGCTGGCGAGGTTGCCAGAGTTTGGATTATGGCCGCCGTACGAGATGCCAGTGCCTACATCCCCAACGGATGGCGCTTGCGAATCGTAGTTAAAAGTACCAGACACGACCGCGTTATCGAGAAACAGGCCCGCATGGGTGAGGTACCGAATGGACTTGGGCTCGTGGAAAAACTGTACGTCATGGGAGTTGACATTGAGCTACCCCACGCACCAGAAAGCATCACGATACAAACGATCTTTGATACGAGTCGCCACATAAAAACCTCCAATGAGTTGATAAGTGGATTTTTATTCAGACAGAACTTGTGCTGCGTTGAGAATTGTCATTCGGCAAGCGCAGCGTGTCATTGCCTGTCTCTTGATTTTTATCACTATGAAACCTGTAGCATGCAGCTAAATTGCGCTATAGTTTAGGCATGAGACAACCATGCAAATGACGCATTTTCCTTCCGGAAAAACAAGACAAATCAAGGAGATAAAACACATGACGTCCAAAGACAACGTGGCCATTGGTCAATTGCTCAGCCTGCTGGAGTCGCGCTATGCCATTCGGGTGTTGTGGGCGCTGAAAGACGGCCATCCGCAAACCTTTCGTATTCTGCAAGACAGCGTCGGCCGCATCACGCCCAACACGTTGAACACCCGCCTCAAGGAATTGCGGGCAGCCGGCTTGCTGACCCACGTTAGCGACGGTTACATGGCCACGCCCATGGGCCTGGACCTGCTCAAGCGTATGGGTGATCTGGCGTCCTTTGCCAACAAATGGGTGGCCAGCCTGGCGCTAGCCACTGCCTGACTGACACCGCTGCCATTTTCTTTTCCAATTTTTATAGATTGACTTCCATGACAACAACTGCTTCTGGCCTGATTTTTGAAGACACCATTCTCGGCAGCGGCGCCACCGCCACGGCCGGCCAAAACGTTACCGTGCACTACACCGGCTGGCTCTACCAAAACGAGCAGCAAGGTGCCAAATTCGACTCCAGCAAAGACCGGCGCGACCCGTTTGTGTTTCGCCTGGGCGGCGGCATGGTGATCAAGGGCTGGGACGAGGGCGTGGCCGGCATGCAGGTGGGCGGCACGCGCACGCTCATCATCCCGCCCGAACTCGGCTATGGTGCGCGCGGTGCGGGCGGCGTGATTCCACCCAACGCCACCCTCAAGTTCGAGGTCGAACTGATCAGCCTCGGTTAAGAGCCCATCGTCTGCCAGGCAGCGGGCATCAGCCCGCTTTTTTCTGCCTGCCCCCTTGCAAACATGGCACCAAGCCCCATCTACGAGGCTTGTTGTTTCAAACCCAATAACACCCGCATGACCCACCCTAGCACCACCCCACCCATTCCTCCCAGTTCCGAGCCCGCTGCTGCCGGCGCGAGCCCCAACCCCGTCAACCCCTTGAGCCCGGCCAGCGCGTCCGCTGACCTGCCAGAACTGGAAGTGCAGACGCTGGAAAGCTGTCAAGCCGAACTGGTCGCGCTGCAAGCCAAGAACCACGATTTGGCCGACCAGTACCTGCGCGCCAAAGCCGATACCGAGAACGCGCGCCGCCGCGCCGAAGACGACGTGTCGAAGGCGCGCAAGTTTGCGTTGGAGTCGTTTGCCGACAGCTTGCTGCCGGTGATTGACAGCCTGGAAGCCGGGCTGTCCCTGTCGGAAGCCTCGCTTGAACAATTGCGCGAAGGCTCACAGGCTACGTTGCGCCAGTTGATCTCGGCGCTGGAGCGCAACAAGGTGGTGGCCATCAGCCCGGCCGCCGGTGACAAATTCGACCCGCACCAGCACCAGGCCATCAGCGTGGTCCCTTGCGAGCAGGAGGCCAACACGGTGGTCACCGTGCTGCAAAAGGGCTACCTGATTGCCGAGCGCGTGCTGCGCCCGGCGCTGGTGACCGTGGCAGCCGCAAAATAATCGAGGCTTGCGGCTTGAAAAAACAGCCGCCAGCCACACTTGACACACATCTGAATTTCAAAACCCTCCGGGCACAAGCACCAGCTGCGCAGCAGTTCGGTGTGAGTCCAAACATTTAAGGAAGCATCATGGGAAGAATCATTGGTATCGACTTGGGCACCACCAACAGCTGCGTCGCCGTCATGGAAGGCAACACCGCCAAAGTGATTGAAAACGCCGAAGGTGCCCGCACCACACCTTCCATCATTGCCTACCAGGAAGACGGTGAAGTGCTGGTGGGTGCCTCTGCCAAGCGCCAGGCGGTCACTAATCCAAAGAACACGATCTACGCTGTCAAGCGCCTGATCGGCCGCAAGTTCACCGAAAAAGAAGTGCAAAAAGACATCGACCTGATGCCCTACAAGATCGTGGCAGCCGACAACGGCGACGCCTGGGTCGATGTGCGCGGCAACAGCATGGCGCCGCAGCAAATCAGCGCCGACACGCTTCGCAAGATGAAAAAGACGGCTGAGGATTACCTGGGCGAGCCCGTGACCGAAGCCGTCATCACGGTGCCAGCCTATTTCAACGACGCCCAGCGCCAGGCCACCAAGGACGCCGGCCGCATTGCCGGCCTTGACGTCAAGCGCATCATCAACGAGCCCACCGCTGCGGCACTGGCCTTTGGCATGGACAAGAACGAAAAAGGCGACCGCAAGATTGCGGTGTATGACCTCGGTGGCGGCACCTTCGACGTGTCAATCATCGAGATCGCCGATGTCGATGGCGAAAAGCAATTCGAAGTTCTGTCCACCAACGGCGACACGTTCCTGGGCGGTGAAGACTTCGACCAGCGCATCATCGACTTCGTGATTTCCGAGTTCAAGAAAGAACAAGGCGTTGACCTGGGCAAAGACGTGCTGGCGCTGCAACGCCTCAAGGAAGCCGCTGAAAAAGCCAAGATCGAACTCTCCAGCAGCGCCCAGACAGACATCAATCTGCCCTACGTGACGGCCGATGCCTCGGGCCCGAAGCACCTCAACATCAAGCTCACCCGCGCCAAGCTCGAGAGCCTAGTCGAAGAGCTGATCGAGCGCACCATTGCGCCCTGCCGCACTGCCCTGAAGGACGCCGGCGTGAGCGCCTCCGACATCAACGACGTGATTCTGGTCGGCGGCATGACGCGCATGCCCAAGGTGCAAGAAAAGGTCAAGGAACTGTTTGGCAAAGAGCCGCGCAAAGACGTGAACCCGGACGAAGCCGTGGCCGTGGGCGCCGCCATCCAGGGCCAGGTGCTCTCGGGCGACCGCAAGGACGTGCTGCTGCTCGACGTAACGCCCTTGAGCCTGGGCATTGAAACCTTGGGCGGCGTCATGACCAAGATGATCACCAAGAACACTACCATTCCGACCAAGTTTGCGCAGACCTTCTCGACCGCCGACGACAACCAGCCGGCCGTGACCATCAAGGTGTTCCAGGGCGAACGCGAGATAGCCGCCGGCAACAAGCTGCTCGGCGAGTTCAACCTCGAGGGCATTCCGCCGGCTTCGCGCGGCACGCCGCAAATTGAAGTGTCGTTTGACATCGACGCCAACGGCATCTTGCATGTGGGCGCCAAGGACAAGGGCACCGGCAAAGAGAACAAGATCACGATCAAGGCCAACTCGGGTCTGACCGAAGCCGAAATCCAGCAAATGGTCAAGGATGCTGAACTCAACTCGGCCGATGACAAGAAAAAACTCGAACTGGTGCAATCGAAAAACACAGCTGATGCCAGCCTGCACAGCGTCAAGAAGAGCCTGACCGAGTACGGTGACAAAATTGATGCGGCCGAGAAAACCAGCATCGAAGAAGCCATCAAAGCGCTTGAGGAAGCCCTCAAGACCGACGACAAGGCAGCCATTGATGACAAGAGCGCGGCGCTGATGACGGTGAGCCAGAAGCTCGGCGAAAAAATGTATGCAGACATGCAGGCCAAGCAGGCCGCTGAAGGTGCGCCAGCCGGTGATGCCGGTCAAAGCGCGCAAGGCGGCCAAGGCGGTGGAGCCCAAGCCGACGACAATGTGGTCGATGCAGAAGTGAAAGAAGTCAAGAAGCCTTAAGCACTTGATTTAACGCTGTTTTTAAACCGTTGCGTGCGCCGCGCTGAACCCTAAAAGTTCACCGCGGCGTTTGCATTGATATCAGGCAAACTCAGACCATGTCCAAAAGAGATTACTACGAAGTGTTGGGTGTTCCCAAGAACGCCTCGGACGAAGAAATCAAGAAGGCTTATCGCAAGCATGCGATGAAGCACCACCCTGACCGCAACAGCGGCGACGGTGCCAAGGCGGCCGAGGAAAAGTTCAAGGAATCGAAAGAAGCCTACGAGATGCTGTCAGACCCGCAAAAGCGCGCGGCCTACGACCAGCACGGCTTTGCCGGCGTCGACCCCAACATGCGCGGCGGCGCCGGTGGCGAGGCCTATGGCGGTTTTGCCGAGGCTTTTGGCGATATTTTTGGCGACATGTTTGGCCAGCAGCGCGGTGGCCGTGCCGGTGGCCGGCAGGTGTACCGTGGCAGCGACCTGAGCTACGCCATGGAAATCACGCTGGATGAAGCAGCCAAGGGCAAAGATGCGCAAATCCGCATCCCCAGTTGGGACAATTGCGACACCTGCAGCGGCAGCGGCGCCAAGCCCGGTACCCAGGCCAAGACCTGCAGCACCTGTGGCGGCTCGGGCGCGGTGCAAATGCGCCAAGGTTTTTTCAGCGTGCAGCAAACCTGCCCGACCTGCCGCGGCACTGGCAAGATCATCCCCGAGCCCTGTCCCAAATGCCATGGCCAGGGCAAGGTCAAGAAGCAAAAGACGCTCGAAGTCAAGATTCCGGTCGGCATTGACAGCGGCATGCGTATCCGCAGCGCGGGCAACGGCGAGCCTGGCACCAACGGCGGTCCACCCGGGGACCTGTACATTGAAATCCGCCTCAAAAAACACGAAATTTTCGAGCGCGATGGCGATGACCTGCATTGCTCGGTGCCCATCAGCATCATCACTGCCACGCTGGGCGGTGAAATCGACGTGCCCACACTCGACGGTAAGGCTGCTATCGACATCCCGGAGGGTACGCAATCGAGCAAGCAGTTCCGCTTGCGCGGCAAGGGCATCAAGGGCGTGCGCTCCAATTACCCCGGCGACCTGTACTGCCACATTTTGGTTGAAACGCCTGTCAAACTCACCGAACACCAGCGCAAGCTATTGCACGAGCTCGACGAGTCGTTTAAAAAAGATGGCAGCAAACACTCACCGACTGGCGACAGCTGGACCGATCGACTGAAAAGTTTTTTCAGCTGAAATTTATCGCCTGACAAGCCGGTAAAAAGTCCAGAATCAAGCCATGCTGTTGCGCCGCAACGGCATGGCTTTTTTCTCGGGGCAGCACAAGGAGACTCGACATGAGCGTAACCATCACCTTTCTGGGTGGCGCCAGCACCGTCACCGGCTCCAAGTATCTCGTGCAGCACGACGGCAAACGCTTGCTGGTGGACTGTGGTTTGTTCCAGGGCTACAAGCAACTGCGCCTGCGCAATTGGAACCCGCTGCCCCTGCCGCCAGACCAGATTCATGCCGTTTTGCTGACCCACGCCCACCTCGACCACAGCGGCTACGTTCCGCTACTGGCCAAGGAAGGCTTTGTCGGCCACGTCTACGCCAGCCGGGGCACGCGCGACCTGTGCCGCATTTTGTGGCCCGACAGCGGCCATATCCAGGAAGAAGACGCCGCCTTTGCCAACCGCCACGGTTTTTCAAAGCACGCTCCGGCCCTGCCCTTGTACACCCGGCAGGACGCGCTCGGCGCGCTACCCTTGATCAAGGCGGTGGAATTCGACAAAGTCATCACGCCCATTCCTGGCTGGAAAGCAACCTTCAGTTCGGCCGGGCACATTCTGGGCGCGTCGAGCATCCTGCTGGAAGTGGCGGGCCGGCGCATTTTGTTCTCGGGCGATCTGGGTCGCCCTGACGACCTCATCATGAGTCCCCCCGATGACGCACCGCAAGCCGACACGGTGCTGATCGAATCCACTTATGGCGACCGCATTCACCCCAAGGAAGATGTGCTGGCTGAACTGGCGCCTGCCTTGCAACGCGTGGCCAAGCGCGGCGGCGTGGCCGTGGTGCCGGTCTTTGCCGTGGGCCGTGCCCAGGCCTTGTTGCATGCCATTCACTTACTCAAGATCAAGGGCGAACTGCCGACCTCGTTGCCGGTTTTTCTGGACAGCCCGATGGCGGTGCACACCACCCATTTGTTTGAAGACCACCCCGGTGAACACCGCCTGAGCCACCAGGACACGCGCGCCCTGACGCGCAATGCCACCATGGTCAACAGCACCGACGAATCCAAGGCGCTGGCCAGCCGCCACGGCCCCATGGTGATCTTGTCGGCCAGCGGCATGGCCACGGGTGGCCGCGTGCTGCACCATCTGGAACACTACGCGGGCGACCACCGCAACATGATCATCCTGACCGGCTACCAGGCGCCCGGTACGCGCGGCGCCACATTCGCCAGTGGCGCCAAGTCGGTGCGCATCCACGGCCGCGATGTCGACATCAACGCCGAAATCGTGCAGCTCGAATCGGCCTCGGCCCACGCCGACGGCAACCAGTTGATAGCCTGGCTGCGCACCATGCCGCAGTCGCCGGACCAGGTCTATGTGGTGCATGGCGAGGCGGGCCCCGCCGACATGCTGCGCGCGCGCATCAAGCACGAACTTGGCTGGCGCGCCGTGGTGCCCGAACAGGGCTCGACCTGGCCGACCTGAAAATGGCTGGGGCGAGGCATGCGGTGCGATGATGCCAATGCGGCGACACACTGGGTGAATGTTGACGACGAATTAGCACAACAAACCTACAGCCGCGACGCTGACGACGACAAGTTCATTCATGCCGCCCTGGCTGCCGGCGCCCCCTGGCTGATCAGCGGCGTTCAGGACCTGTTGACCGTGCGCGCCGTACTCGGCATCAGCATCGTGACACCCGCACAAGCCCTGGGCATGGCAAATTTCTGTCCGTCGGGTACGACGAGCCGTAGCGCTTGAGGTCAAAGTCTGAAAGCCACCTGGATTGCGTTTCGCTACATCCGGACTACATTGACAACCTCAAAACGCGTCCAGCGCCAACTCTGTCACGCAGGCTGCCCCTTCCACAATGCTGTCACGCAGGCCCGGCGCCTTGGTCAGCAGGTGGTCGGCATAAAAGCGGGTGGTGATGATCTTGGCCTGCATGAAGGCCACATCCTGGCCTTTGGCCAATTGCGCTTGGGCCACCAGCAGGGCACGCGCCAGTTGCCAGCCCGCCATCAGGTTGCCCGCCAGCATCAGGTAGGGCACGCTGCCGGCAAAGACGTCGTTGGGCAGCGTCTTGGTGTTGTCCGCCACAAAGGTCACCACGTCGAGGAAAGCCAGACGCGCCGCTTTCAGGCGTTTGGCCACAGCGTGGGCATCGTCGCTGACGGTTTGCAGCAGCTCGAATTCGGTGGCTTCGATCTGGGCGGCAATGTCTTTGGCAGTCTGGCCGCCATCACGCGCGGTCTTGCGACCCACCAGGTCATTGGCCTGGATGGCGGTGGTGCCTTCGTAAATGGTCAGGATTTTGGCGTCGCGGTAGTACTGGGCGCAACCGGTTTCCTCGATGAAACCCATGCCACCGTGCACCTGAACGCCAAGAGAAGTCACTTCCAGGCTCATCTCGGTGCTAAAGCCCTTGATCAGCGGCACCATAAATTCATAAAACGCCTCGTTTTGCTTGCGCGTGTCGGCGTCTTGGTGGTGGTGTGCGGTGTCATAGGCGGCAGCGGCCACGCTAGACAAGGCACGGCAACCTTCGGTGTAGGCGCGCATGGTCATGAGCATGCGTTTGACGTCCGGGTGGTGGATGATGGGGCCGGCCGCTGGTAGCGAACCGTCAACCGGGCGGCTTTGGATGCGCTCCTTGGCAAAGCTCACCGCTTTTTGGTAGGCGGTCTCGGCAATGGCGATGCCCTGCACGCCAACGCCGAAGCGCGCAGCATTCATCATGATGAACATGTACTCCAGGCCGCGGTTTTCCTGACCCACCAAATAACCGACTGCACCACCGTGGTCACCAAACTGCAGTACCGCCGTGGGGCTGGCCTTGATGCCCATCTTGTGCTCGATGGAGACACATTGGACGTCGTTGCGCGCACCCAGTGAGCCATCGGCGTTGACCATGAACTTGGGCACCACAAAGAGGCTGATGCCTTTCACGCCTTCAGGTGCGCCGCTCACACGGGCCAGTACCAGATGGACGATGTTGTTGGCCATGTCGTGCTCACCCCAGGTGATGTAAATCTTGGTGCCGGCAACCTTGTAGCTGCCGTCTGGTTGGGGCTCGGCCCGGGTGCGCACGGCGGCCAGGTCAGAGCCGGCTTGCGGCTCGGTCAGGTTCATGGTGCCGGTCCACTCGCCGCTGACGAGTTTTTCGAGGTAGATGGCGTTGAGCTCGGGGCTGCCTGCGGTGAGCAACGCCTCGATGGCGCCGTCGGTGAGCAGCGGGCACAGGGCAAAGCTCATGTTGGCCGAGTTCTGCATTTCACCCACGGCCGAGCCGATGGTCTTGGGCAGGCCCTGGCCGCCGAAGTCGGTGGGGTGCTGTAGGCCTTGCCAGCCGGCCTCGGTGTATTGCTTGAAGGCGTCCTTGAAACCCGGGCTGGCGGTGACCACGCCGTCTTTCCAGGTGGACGGGTTCTTGTCGCCCTCCCAGTTCAGAGGTGCGAGCACGCCTTCGCAGAACTTGGCGGCCTCTTCGAGCACGGCTTGCGCGGTCTCCAGACCCGCGTCCTCCATGCCGGGGAGTTGGGCGATCTGGTCAATGCCGGCCAGATACTCGATGTTAAAAAGCATGTCTTTGAGAGGGGCGGTGTAGCTCATGGAAATATCTCCTTGAAATCAAATAAGAAAGGGCATCGCGCCGGATGCCCTGAATGGCTGGAGACGCAGTGTCAGCCTTAAAGCGCGGCCGTCAGTTCCGGCACAGCGACAAACAAATCGGCTTCGAGCCCGTAGTCGGCCACACTGAAGATCGGCGCCTCGGGGTCTTTGTTGATGGCCACGATGACCTTGCTGTCTTTCATGCCGGCAAGATGCTGGATGGCACCGCTGATGCCCACGGCAATGTAGAGCTGGGGGGCCACGATCTTGCCGGTCTGGCCGACTTGCCAGTCGTTGGGGGCGTAGCCTGCATCAACAGCAGCGCGGCTGGCGCCCAGAGCGGCGCCGAGCTTGTCGGCCAGCGGGGTCATCAGGGCCGTGAACTGTTCACTTGAGGCCAGCGCGCGGCCACCGCTGACGATCACCTTGGCGGCAGTCAACTCAGGCCGGTCGTTTTTGGCGATCTCGCTGCCCTGGTACGTGGTTTTGCCGGGGGTTGCCACCGCAGCGATGGCGTCAACAGTGGCACTGCCGCCTTGAGCTGCCGCATCGAAGCCCGTGGTGCGCACGGTCAGCACCTTGATGGCGTCCAGACTTTGCACGGTGGCGATGGCGTTGCCGGCGTAGATGGGGCGCTCAAAGGTGTCAGGGCTGATCACCTTGGTGACATCCGAGAGTTGGCCCACATCAAGCTTGGCAGCCACGCGCGGCGCCACGTTTTTGCCAGCGGCGGTGGCCGAGAACAGCAGGTGGCTATAGTTGGCGGCCACAGCCACAACTTGCGCCGTGACGTTCTCTGCGATGCCATGCGCGAGCGATTCGGCATCGCAATGCAGTACCTTGGTGACGCCAGCAATTTGTGCAGCAGCAGCGGCCGCCGGGCCAGCGTTGTGACCGGCAACCAGCACATGCACGTCGCCACCGCACGCAAGCGCGGCGGTGACGGTGTTGAGGGTCGATGGCTTGAGGGAGGCGTTGTCGTGTTCAGCAATGACGAGGGTGGTCATGAGGATTCCTTTAATGGGTTAACGGAGACTTCGTCATTGCGGGGAGCGAAGCAACGTGGCAATCCAGAACTTCCGACTGCATGGATTGCCACGCTGCGCTCGCAATGACGGTGCTTGGTCAGATGACTTTGGCTTCTGTCTTGAGTTTGGCCACCAGTGTGGCCACATCGGGCACCTTGACGCCGGCGCTGCGCTTGGGCGGTTCGTTGACCTTGAGGGTTTTGATGCGCGGAGTCACATCAACACCGAGGTCCTCGGGTTTGAGCACTTCCATCGGCTTTTTCTTGGCCTTCATGATGTTGGGCAGGGTGACGTAGCGCGGCTCGTTGAGGCGCAAATCGGCAGTGACCACGGCCGGCAGGGTGACAGACAGGGTTTCGCTGCCGCCATCGATTTCACGCGACACGGTGGCTTTGCCGTCCGCAATGTCAACCTTGCTGGCAAAGGCGACCTGCGGCAGGTCAGCGAGGGCTGCGAGCATCTGGCCGGTCTGGTTGCAGTCGTCATCAATCGCCTGTTTGCCCAAAATGATCAGGCCGGGTTGTTCCTTGTCGACCAGCGCTTTGAGCAGCTTGGCCACCGCCAGCGGCTGTAGTTCTTCAGACGTTTCGACCAGGATCGCGCGGTCGGCGCCAATGGCCATGGCAGTGCGCAGGGTTTCCGTGCACTGGGTCACGCCGCAGGACACTGCGATGATCTCGGTGGCCACGCCTTTTTCTTTCAGGCGCACGGCTTCTTCGATGGCGATTTCGTCAAAGGGGTTCATGCTCATTTTGACGTTGGCGGTGTCCACTGCCGTGTTGTCCGACTTGACGCGGACCTTCACGTTGTAGTCCACCACACGCTTGACTGCAACCAGGATTTTCATGACTATCTCACTCCAGAAGGTTAAAAAATAGGCGGATACGCACTACGCCGACGTCAATCTGATTGACGTGCACGTCAACGCAAACATTCTATGCGGCCACCGCGCCCGGCAGGGTCGCTGCAACGACATTCTTCACAAATTACGAAAAAAGAACGACCGTGCTTTTTATTATACGCACGACGCCATCACGCGCCTGAAACGGTGCGCTGGTGAATGACGCGCTGCGGGAACGGGATCTCAATCTGGTGTTCGCGCAACAGGCGCAAGATGTCAAAGTTGATCAGGGAACGCAGGTTGTCACTGCCTTTTTCGGGGTCGCTGATCCAGTAACCCAAGCGGAACTCAAGGCCGTCGGCACCAAAGGCCAGCAACGCCACTGAAGGCGCGGGCGCTGTCAGCACCCGCTGCTGCGCGGCAGCGGCCTGTAGCAGCAAACGCGACACAAGTTCAACGTCGCTGTCATAAGCGACCGACACATTGGTGAACTGCCACACTTCGGGATCGGCCAGCGACAGGTTTTCGACCCGGTTGATGATCAGCATCTCGTTGGGAACGATGGATTCGCGCCCGTTGAGCGAGCGGATCACGGTGTAGCGCGCATTGATTTCGGTGATGACGCCGCTGAAGTTGTCGACTTGCACACTGTCGCCAATGCGCATGCTGCGTTCGGCCAAGATGACAAAACCCGACACGTAATTGGCCGCCAGTTTTTGCAGGCCAAAGCCAATGCCCACACCAATGGCGCCGCCCAGCACCGACAAGGCGGTCAGGTCAATGCCCACCGTCGACAAAGCCAGCAACAGGCCAACAAACATCAACAGCGCCCGGGCAGCATTGCTGAACGCCTTGCGCAGGCTTAACTCGCCACCCTTCGCACTGCGCAGCAACCGGGACTCGATGGCCGATGAAATCCACAGCGAGATGATCAGCACCAGGCCCGCGGTGAGCGTGCCCTCAATGATTTTGCGCACCGACAAAGTGGCGCCGCCAACACGCCAGCTGATCTGGTCAAGCTCATCCATCACCAGCGGCAGAAAACCGCTGACCCACAGCACCATGGCAACCCAGGCAACCCAGGAAATACTGCGTTCGAGCATCCGGATCGCCGGGGTGTCGTTGAACGCGGCCTGCAGCACCTTGACGCCAAGCCGGATCACCAGCAGGGAAATCAGCACCGGAATGGCCAACTTGAACAGCGCCATCGCAATGCTTTGCGCCAGCAGCGTGCGTGCCGCATAGGCCAGGCACAACAGCAGCGCCGGGAACAACACGCCGTCGACAATGCGGCGCCCGAACATGATGGAGTTTTGCTCACGCTCGGCAAAGGGTTTTGACACCAGCCGGGCCAGTTGCCAGGCCAGCAGGCCGCACGCCAGGAGGGCGCCCAACTCGATCAGCACGCTGGTCTGCGTCAACGCAGCCAGCCAGTCCTCAAGGTCGGCAATCGCCGGTTCAGACATCCGCCAATGCCCGGATGTGCGCCTCCACGCTGCGCGACAGCGCGCTCATCACGTAGCCGCCTTCCAGGCAACTCACAATGCGACCCTTGGCATGGCGCCGCGCCACGTCGACGATTCGGCTGGTGATCCAGGCGTAATCCTGCTCGACCAGGCCGAGCTGACCCATGTCGTCTTCGCGATGGGCGTCAAAGCCGGCGCTGATGAAAATCATCTCGGGCTTAAACGCCTCCAGGCGCGGTATCCAGGCGGCCTCGATCATCTCGCGAATTTCCATGCCTTTGGTGTAAGCCGGCACCGGCAGATTCACCAGATTTTTGGCGCTTGAATGCACCCAGTCCATCGGGTAAAACGGGTGTTGGTAAAAGCTCACCATCAGGATGCGATCGTCGCCGGCCACGATGTCTTCGGTGCCGTTGCCATGGTGCACATCAAAATCAACAATCGCCACGCGCTCCAGGTTGTGCCGCTCCAGCGCGTACTTGGCAGCGATGGCCACGTTGTTGAAAAAGCAAAAACCGCCTGCCTTGCTGCGACACGCATGGTGACCCGGCGGGCGCACCGCACAAAAAGCGGTCTTCATTTCGCCCGCCATCACTGCGTCGGTGGCGTCAATGGCGGCGCCTGCGGCATTGAGCGCGGCATCCCAGGTGTACATATTGATGCTGGTGTCGGGGTCGATCTGCAGTTGGTCATGGCCACCTGCGGCGATTTGCTCCTGCAGTTCGGCGTTCAGGCCGCGAATCGCCGCCACATACATTCGGTCGTGCGCCAACTCGATGTCAGACACTGCTGCGGCAGTGGCTTCGCGCCGGTCCAGCGCCACATCGAGGCCTGAAATAAGCAAGCGGTCGTCAATGGCATCGAGGCGCTCCGGGCACTCGGGGTGGCCCGGCATCATTTCGTGCTTGCGGCAGCTTGGGTGAGTAAAGTAACCAGTCATCGTCATATAAAACAGTCCCCTCTTGAATTTTTTGCTATGGTGCAGCCTA
>Ga0210030_1000132_pt1 | contig 55478 bp, 45 predicted proteins | sample CryGeymeta201523_FD_183986 | JGI IMG/M metagenome (GOLD analysis project Ga0210030, IMG submission 183986) | Groundwater microbial communities from Crystal Geyser aquifers in Utah, USA - Crystal Geyser metaG 2015-23 (SPAdes) (version 2) | ecosystem: Environmental > Aquatic > Deep subsurface >...
AAGCCCGGCGATCTTGCCCCGATAAATGGCGATCAAGCCGGATGACGGTATCAAGATCAGTTTGACGCAAAGAACGGGTTTGCACCCGATCACGTGCCAAACGGTCATAATCGTTGCCGCCGGGGCCGTGAACCTGCCACCGGCTGTCCATTGCGGGGGTGACCATTTCTGCAACATCTTCTTTGAGTTCCGTGGTGTCGCGTGCAATGATCTGAATGGGGGCCAGAAAAAATCCCGCCGCTGCAAAAAAACGCTGCATGGCATGGTTGGTCCAATCAATTTCCGTGCGCAGGCGCAGGATATTTTTTTTGACCATGCGTTCTTCAATCCCGGCGAGCAGACCGCGGCCGATACCTTGCCCCTGGCTGGCAGGCGCAACCCCAAAAACATCCAGAGCCGCAACGGTCGCGGACGAACCGAAATCGCCATTTTGCACCCGCCCGAAGGCGTAGCCTTTCAGCTCTTCCCCCGCCCTGGCTGCGCAGGTCACAAAGGCCTCGGGCGTTGCCGTGGCAATTTGCAGCCTCTTTTCGAAAAAACTGCGTCGCGGCTGGCCGATAATTTGGCTATCCAGCAGGGAGACCTGCTCAAGGTCATTGGCACTCAGGGATTGATAGCGTAATTTCATAGTAGACTCCATGGCTTGGTTGTGCGGAATCAAGAAGCTAAGGGTAAGTGGCCGCGTTCCTTAAGTTTTTCATAGCGAAAGGCCCCCCAGAGGGCGGCACCAATGGCACCGGCGTAAAGGGAATCGGCATGGGCGGTGACCTGAGTGTTCATCTGCTGCTTGTCCATGCCGTCCTGAATGGCCTGAACCAGCCCGACATCCAGAGCTAGACCACCGGTCATCATCACCGTTCCCTGTTGCACCCCGATGGATTTCAGCAGCTTGTTCAGACGATCGGCCATGGATTCGTGAATGCCACGCAAAATGTCGCAGGGTGCAATGGAGCGCGAGACCATGTTGATGACATCGGTTTCGGCGAGCACCGCACAGATACCGCTGACTTTTTCCGGTTGTGTCGATTGCAGGGACAGGCTACCGATTTCATCCTGGCCAATCCCCAGATAACGCGCGATATTTTCAAGAAACTGTCCCGAACCTGAAGCGCACTGGCTGGTCATGCGATACGTCAGCACTTTGCTCTTTGCGTCGATGCGGATGGCACGTCCGTGAAGAGCCCCGATATCAAGCACCGCCCGCGTTTCAGGGTTCAGGTAAATAGCGCCGCGTGCATGGGTGGTCATGGAATAGAAATGCCCGGTGGTGCCTTTGAGGCTTTCGCCCTCGCCGGTACTGGCGATGTAATTGATCTGTTCGCGTTTTACCCCTGCCTGGGTCAAAACGGATGTGATGGATTCTTTGACCAGGGTATGAGCGTCGCGCTGGCGGATACGTGCATCCCAGCGGCCCAACCATTCGCTCTTCTGCCCATCTACCCGGAACAGGGCGGTCTTGATGACGCCGGAGCCGACGTCGATGCCGATTGATGTGGTCATGATTTTCTCCTTATTTGACTGCGCTGTGGGCAAAGCTGGCCCCACCCAGGGCGCCGGTGTAGATCGAATCGGCGCTGATATTGATGCTGCGCTCGCCATAGTTTTCAAAGATCAACTGGCGTAATTCTTTGACCGCCGCCTGGTTTTTAGCGACCCCCCCGGTAAAGGTAAATTCTTCATCGACCCCGCCCGAGCGCGATAGCAGTGACATAGCACGGAGCATGATGGCCCGGTGCAGCCCGGCGAGGATATCGGCGCGGTTTTCGCCCAAGGCCATGCGATCGCGCAGCTCGGCCCCGGCAAAAACCGTGCAGGTGGAATTGATGCGCGTGGTCTTGGTGGCTTTCATGGCGATGGGGCCAAGCTCGTGCAGACCGATATTCATTTCATCGGCGATGTAACCCAGATAGCGCCCGCAACCGGCGGCGCAACGATCATTCATCTGAAAATTAACCACAATGCCGTTTTCGTCGACCTGAATCCCCTTGGTATCCTGACCGCCGATATCCAGCACGGTGCGGGTGCCGGGGAACATCATGTGGGCGCCCAAACCGTGACACAAGATTTCCGAGCGGATATGTTCTTTGGGGAAAGGCAGTCGCACCCGACCGTAGCCAGTGCCGACCACGTAGGTTTCTTCCAACTCCAGCGCCAGCACTTCGGCGAGGGCTTTGCGCGCGGCCTCCGCGCTGATCTTGACGCCTGCCACTTCACGCATGGCCCGCGTCAAACCATTGAGCAGCTGCTTGGAAACTGTGGCGTCGCCGGCAACCTGACTTTCTATATCAATTATTGATTTATCATAAACATTCAGGAGTACATCAAAGCTTAAATCTGACTCTTTACTTATGGACTCTGCCAGGTTCATAAAACGTGAGCCGGCAATGTCGCGAAAGAAATCCGATTTACGTTCGGCGCCGGGAGCATAAATGTCCGCAGCTTCGCTGGAAATGGTTTTGAAAACCCTGTCTAGCGCCTCGCGCAGGGGCGCTTTGAAGTTTTTGAAGCGTTCGTGGTCGAGATAGCTGTTGCAGGTCTGTTCCAGCTGCCCCAGTTCTGACAAAAACTGCTCCAGACGGAAATTGCGCTCCAGGTTGGCGAGGAGCAGTTCAACCCCTTCCCCGCTGCCGAGGGCGTTTTTGAACAGGGTGAAACGGGCGGCAATTTTCGCTTCCTGTTTGGAAACCCGTGCTGCAACATCGTAGTTTGACCGGGAATTGGTGATGCCGCGTCCCAGCACCTGACAGTTTTCATCCATCAAAACCGCCTTAGTGGTGGTCGAACCTAGATCAATGCCGATAAATGTTCGCATGAGATTGCTCCCTTAGGCCGCAGAGACAGAACCGCCGGCGCGGCGTTTCTGATCGATCATTTGGAAATAACTTTCGAGTCGGTTCTTGACATTGGCCGCCGAAAAATAGCGCGGATCGACCAGGTCGGTCTCGATGAAGGCGCCGGGCTTGCCGGTGAGTTTTTCGACCTCACGCATCATCACTAGCTGACCGGCCGAGAAGCTGTTGCAACTTTTGATCGAATTGATCAACAGACCGTCGGCTTCATATTCCTTAACGTTGCGCGCCAGCATGCCGACGCGGGTCGGCAGGTTGCGATTGGTGTAAACCCCCAGGCAGTAATCCGCCAGGGATTCGAGGGGATGTGCAGGGTCGTGGCGGAAATTATCGTAATCATAAACCCCGCCGACCTTGGTATAGCTACTGGCAACCACCACTGCGCCCATTTCGTAAAACATTTGCCAGAAATCGCGGAAGGATGTCCAGTTGGGCGGCCCTTCGACCACCAGACGGTATTTCTCTTCGGGCATATCGCCTTCGGGGGTCTGGGTGCAGAGGCCAAGGGCAATACGCTGCTCAATTTCGGTGCGCAGCATCTTGTAATAGTCAATCGCCTCATCGGTACCGCGAAAAGCGGTGAAGATCGGCCCCATGTAATAGACCCCGCCAAAGTAACAGTCGATGGGCGAGGGCTTGTGTTTGGACTGCTCCAGCATCCAGACCAGATCGTTTTCGGCCTGGGCTGATTTGCGCAGATATTCGCGCAAGCGGTCGATGTCGAATTTGATGCCGGAGACCTTCTCCATTACGGGAATGACTTCTTCCTTCAGCTGTTTAACGATGTAATCGCGCATATTTTGCGTCGGTTTGCCGTCGGCGGCGTAGGGCACGTGGAGCATCACCGTTGGGCATTGGTACTGCTCGCGCAGCAGCTCGAACCATTTGAGAAAGGTAAAGCAGCCGGTATAGGAAAGCAGCAGCATATCGGGGTTGGGAAAGGGTTTGCCATTGGGTGCAATGTTGCCCTTGGCCATCATGCCGATGTCGGCCTTAACGTAGGTGCAGACATCTTCTGAATGGCCGGCGCGTTCGGCATTGGTAATCATCTCGCCCGATTTTTTGCGCATCGCATTCTGAATCGCGTTGATTTCGGGCAGATTGTTGGCAATATCGAAGCACATGAGCAATTCATTCAAATTGCCCGGCACAAAGGTTGACGAAACCTTGCTCTGGCCGCTGGTGATACGATCGTAATTACGGCCGATCATTTCTTTTTGCAGCAGCTGCGAAGGAGATTTAACCACGGTTGTTGAACTCATGAGGCGCTCCATAATTTAATTGAGTCGGCAAAGGTTCCGGCCTGCTCGCGGATCGGCTGCATCTGGCCGGAATTCTCGGCGTACTGCATGGTGATATAGGGGATACCGCGTTCCTTGAGGCGATCGACCATCATGGGCTGATCAAGCAGCGCCGGGTCGCAGAAACTGGGCGCGGCAAAAATCACCCCGTCGGCCTGGCGCTTTTGGATGGATTCGAGCATGTATTTGCCCTTGACCGCCAGATCGACCTCGTACTTGGCGGCGGTTTCGGCGCTGTGATGCAGAAAGGCTTTGGTCAGGTTGTCGAGGGGGTCGCCGTTGGTGGGAACCGCTTGCTGCAGCCAGCGCGTGACCAGCATGCAGTCATCATCGACAATGTAACAGCCCGCCATTTCCAGGGATTTCAGCAGATTCAAGGGTGGCTGCTCGCAAAAGGTGCCGATCAGCACAATGCGACAATTGTCACGCAGCGGTCGATTTTCGGCTTCGGCCGCCGCCAGGTAGCTTTTCAGCAGGTCGGTATGCTCTTCCACCGGCAGCACCATGCCGGCACGCATCAGTAGATAAACTTCGGCGGCGGGTGCTTTCCAGGGCGTGGCCGCGCGATAGTCGTAAACCTTGTTGACCCAGGCGCGGTTTTCATTGTACAGGGCGATAGACTGGTGCAAGTGTTCGTCGCTGATTTCGCGTCCGGCGAGTTTTTCGAGCCCTTGCTTAAATTCGCGCAGTTCGTTGACGTAAAAAACCCCGCCAATCTGATCATCAAAATTCTGCGGCAGATCGAAATAGCGCACATATTTGTCTTTGAACAGCAACTGCCAGATTCCCGACAGATTACGAATAACATCACAGATAGACGGGAAGACCATGCCATCGACAAAGTCGAGCTTGCCGGTTATGGCCAGTTCGATGGTCGAGCGCGGAATGCGGCAGAGGTAGCTCTGATAATAGGCATCGCCATGAATGACTTCCATGTCGGCACCACCGCCCAGAATGCCCAGGGGCAGCATGCCCGCCGCGTGAATCAGTTCGCGGGGCATATAGACCGGCATATAGCCGATAACCTTGCGCCCCGGCACGGCATCTTTCCACTGGCGGGCTTTACTGAAGCTGTTGTCGTTGAAAATTGCCTGACAGTCGTCAATAATCTGGTGTACGGACTTTAAACTCATAAGGCGCTCCACGCAGGGAAAACAGTTTAAGCTCTGGCTGGAATCATTATGTCGCTAAGGGCTATGTGGTAAAAAAGTACTTCAATACCGAAATGATGTCAAGCATAAAAAAACCTGATGAGCATCAATCTTCCGCTGGCGCCCACTTGAATTCAGGCCTCCCGGCTTCCTATTCATCTCAGCGGGGGTGAAAAGCCTCGCTTTTACTCAACTTTCAGGCTGCCGCGTGAGGGGAGACCAGCAGTGGAAGATACGTGCTCATCAGGTCAAAAAATGAAAATATTTGAACGAGGTTTTTCCCAGCAGAAAACTGGTGCTAATCAAGGGGCGGCATAACAGGACAGGAATATTTCCACGCAGAAACCCGGAGAGGCAAGGACACAGCTCGATGTGCCCTATCGCTCAACGCGAAAGTCCTCGGTTCTATGCTCTCCCACGCGGGCGCCTGGGAAGGAGTGCAACTCCGATGGCATCCCTGTTCCCCGCCACCCTCAGCCCCCGGCCATAATGGGTAGCAGCTTGACCTGGCTACCGTTGGGGACTTGGGTTTGGTTTTCGTCGGCAAGAACCATGTTGCCGTTGATGGCGATATTCCAGGAAGAATCTTGGAGCTGCTCGGCTGCTTCCGGCAGTTTTCTCAGGAGTTGGGCGCGCAATTGGCCGAGATTCTCAAGCGGCTGGTCAATGATGACCACGCCGTCTGGTGCTCCCGGTAGAGGCCAGGGCAGTTTGACCTGAACGCAGAAGCCAGTCGTCACCTTCGAGAGCGCCGCGTGCCAATCGGGTGACGGCAGGCCTTCGGCGTTGAGCCCGGTGAGCGTGTAGAAGCGTTGTTTTAACTGCGCAAATTGCTTCCGGTCGATCTTCTCGCCCTTGAAAGGTCCAACCTGAATCGGCTCATTGAACCAGCGTGGCGGCAGGCTATCATCCTGGGCCCGCAGGCCGAAATTGAAGTTAAGCATCCGTTCCAAACCGGTAATGTTGCGCCCAACTTCATCCAGATCGCTACCGCTCAGAGGAATGCCGGTCAGGCTGGTGATCTGTTCAGCGAACAGTGCCAGATCCGGGGTCGAGGGCGAGTTGAAGAGTTTGGTATTGAAACGACACATGCCAACGGCATCACCGGCGGCGAAGGTGTTTTCACAGCGGCGCACCGCGTACTCCTTGCCCGCATAAGAGGTCGGTTGCGCTGCCACAACTCCACCGTAGAGGGCGGTTTTGAACTCAGGGTCGTCGTTAATGCGGGCGTTAATCTCCAAGGTGGCCCGGTTGCGCAGGTGATCCATTCCCCGGGTCGCCACAGCCAAACCGAGGGCAAAAGCCTTGAGGATCCGCGCGTCGTGGGGGTCGGACTGGAAGAGCCCCTTGGAGGCCATGCAGTACTCAAGAGCCTCGGGGGGATATTTACCCAACTCAACGGCCCGGCTGGAGCAGGCGATGGTATCGCCAAAACCTTGGCGGCCAGCGGTCATAAACAGCAGCTGTTCAATCACCGGGTAGTTACCCCAGGTCAGCTCCAGACCACCGGTATCCTTTTCATCAATAATGCCGCGCTGGTAGAGTTCCATGGCCCAGGCGATGGCACTCCCGGTGCTGGAGGCATCGAGAGCCAGGTCGTTGATAATGTTGTTGAGGCGCAAAACCTGCTCCGGCTCTTTAATGCCGATGTTGGGGCCGAACTTGCCGACGATGATATATTCCGGGCCTTCGCCCTTGTCGTACTCATCGAAAACACCATCGTTGTTGATGCCGTTATAGGTGCGTTTTTTGTCATGTTCCAGCTGGATCTGGTTCTTGTCGTAGCCGGCATTACCGGCAATGCCTTGTAACGCTTTCGCTCCCCAGCCACCCTTGCCGCCCGGCAGCATGTCATTATTGGCCCGACAGCAGACTGGACACTTGTAGCACCCACTCATATTCGGGCGATAGGGATCGAAATTGTCGGCGTCGAGACTGTCGTGCCAGGTGGTCTCCTGGTTGTTTTTGGTGCCCATGGCACCCAGCACCCGGCTTGGTTTGTAGAGGAAGGGCGTACCAACCTTCTTGAGGGCGTGCTGAACCACGCTGACCGAAAGGATCTGGCGACCAATAGCGGCATTCTTTTTTTTGTATTCCGGGGTCAGCTCAGTTCGTGGCGGGGTTCCCCGCAACAGGATCGCCTTGAGATTGAGCGCCCCCATCTTGGCCCCGCCGCCGCCACGGCCCCAGATGGATTTGATCCCCGCCATAATGCCGCTACACAGTACCTGATTTTCCCCCGCGCTGCTGATGCGCGCCATGGCCAGATCCTGCTGCTCGGTCAGGGCAAAATCGCGCTCGATTGCCGCAGTAAACACGAGATTATTCATGCCGAGGTAGGCGGTGGCCGGGTAAAAATCGACCTTTTCGCCGCTGATCTGCAACAGAGTCCATTCCGGATTGCACCCATAGAGTACCAGATGGTCGTAACCGTGGCGTTTGAGAAAAGAAGGGAAATAGTCGCCGGCATTGCTGTCGAGAATCGCGCGACTTTCCGGCGAGCGACTGGTGACATTGCCACGGGTGGCACTGGGCATGTTGCTGGTTAAAATTCCGGCCCCGAAAATCAGGGGCACCTGCGGATCGAGGGGCGCACGTTGCACATCGAGCAGGTTGTAGAGCAGAAACATATTACTGCCGCGACCGCCGAGAAAAGTCTTGACGACTTCAAGCGGCAGGTAGCCCCGGCGGCACTGGCGCGCTTCAAGGTCGACGAAGAGCACTGCCCCCTGAGTCGGATACTGGGGCCGATCATGCAGCCGTTTGAACAGCTGGTCGATCTTTGCTGTGATCGTCATAACATCCTCGCTGAGGGTCTGGGGCTAAAAGAGCAACATGGGGCATTTTACCTTGTGCATGGCCGCATTGGTGACAGAATCGAAGAGAATATCCGTCATTTCTCCGCCACTTTTATGCCGGGCCATGATCAGCAGAAAAATTTTTTCTTCGGCATCAATCTTCTTCAAAATTCGAACCGGATCACCCTGCTCAAGTCGCAATTCAGGGTGAAGATCCGCGGCCCTGAAACGTTCGGCGAAGCGCTCCAGCAATTTATAGCCGGCCTCGCGCGCCCGTTCGCGGATGCTTTCGAGCTGTGGTGCGGGGATTGCACGATAGGAGAGCTTGTCTTCCAGCACATGCAGCAGGGTGACCCGATCCGGAAAACGCGTGCGATTTCCAAGAAAAGCGCTGATCGCCTTTTCTGTTGTTGGGGAATCATCCACCGGAATCAGAATTCGAGCATCCATAGTCATCTCCTCACTTTGGAAAACTATCCGCCTTGATCGCCCAGCAAAAAGTGTGACCAAGGCTCTTTGTCTCAACCGTAAACCAAACGCGGCAGCAGCAGCACCAAATCCGGCCAGAAGGTCAGAACCAGGAGAATGGCGATCTGAATCAGCAGAAAAGGAACCACGGCTCTGGAAACGAAAACCAGGTTACGATTGACCGCAGCCCCGGAGATATAAAGGCTGACCCCCAGAGGCGGCGTACAATAGCCGATGCCCAGGTTAATGGTCATCAATAACCCGAAATGCATGGTATCAATGCCGAATTTAGACAGCAGGGGTAAAAAAATCGGCGTCAGTATGAGGGTTGCGGAAATGATATCCATGAACATGCCAATGATCAGGAGCATGATATTGACGGCTAACAGAAAGACCCAGGGCGAAGAGATATGACCAGTCACCGCTTCGGCGATCTGGTTGGGAATCTGCTCAAAGGTCAGATACTCGCCGAACACCGAAGCTCCGGCAACGATAACCAGCAAGGTTGCCGAGGTGGCGGAGGAGGAGATGATGACTTTTTTGATATCTTTAAGTTTCATATCCTTATGGATGAAAACTTCAACAAAAAATGCATAAAAACAAGCGACGACGGCAGCTTCATTGGCGGTAAAAAGTCCGGAATAGATGCCGCCGAAAATGAGCAGCGGCAGACACAGAGCCCAGACACTTTCCTTCAAAACTGCGATTATTTCCTTGAGCGTCGGTCGATCAAGGGTCTTGTAGTTCCTTCTTTTGCAATAAACATAAGAATAAAAGCTCATGGCGATCATGATCAGAACCCCGGGAACAAAACCGGTGAGGAACAGGGCTTCGATCGGGTCGTTACTGACCATGGCGTAGAGGATCATGGAGATCGACGGTGGAATAATAATCCCCAGGTTGGGCGCGGTGGTCATGATGCCGACGGAAAAGCTTTCGTCGTAGCCATTTTCAATCAAAGCTGGGATCATGAAGCCACCAATGGCGACCACCGTGGCGACCGTCGAGCCGGAGATGGCCCCGAAAAAGCCACAGGCCAGAACCCCGGCCATCGCCAATCCGCCAGGCAAAAATCCAACCAAAACGTTGGCGGTTTTAATCAACTTGTGCACAATGCTGCCGGTCGTCATGATGTTGCCGCACAGAATGAAAAATAGCACCACTACCAAGGCAAATTTATCCATGCTGCGGTAGAGAACTTCGATGACAATTTGCGCGTCAATACCGATCATGAAGACCAGACCGACGGTGCCGGTAAAGAATAACGCCATAAAGACCGGCACGGTGGTTCCGAGCAGGCCAAGCAGCAAAAATAAAATAATCAGGTAACTGGAATCCATAAGCTTAGCTGGCAGCCCCCTCTTTCCAATCTTCGACCATTACCAGCAGGGTGCGGAAAAACATCATCGCCCCCATGGTTGGCAAGACCGCATAAAATATCCATTCAGGCAGTTGCAGGCTGCTGGTCTTGGCGTATTCATCCTGATACATCAAACTTGTCATAGACCCACCCCAATAAACCAGACACCCGGCAAAGACCAGGGTCGCTGCGTGGGAAAAGAGGTTGAGGCATTTTTTCAACCCGGGAACCAATTGCGGCAAGGCATCAATCCGAATCAATGAGCGACCGCGAACTGCAACCAGGCAACCGATATAGGTCGAGAAATAGATGGTTTTGCGCACCACCTCGTCTGACCAGTAAAGATTAACGTCGTTGGTCAGTTTGCGCAGCAGTACGTTGGCCATGGCAACAAGCAGGGCGATACACACCGAAAGCAAGAGCGACCAATCCTCAAGGACGATGAAGATACGATCAACTTTTTGAATTATTTTTTTTAGCATAATCCTGCCCCGAAAGATGAAAACCGGGGAGCAGACCTCCCCGGTTTTCATCAAAGTCCAAACTCTTCAGTGGTTAATTGCTGCCGAGTTTACTGCGAACCTTTGCCAGGTAGTCTGCACCGATTTTTTTGCCCCAGTCAGCGTAAACCGGTGCGGCTTGCTGTATCAGGCTGGCCTTGTCAGCGGCGGAAAGCTGAAAAAATTCTACCCCGGATTCTTTGGCTTTTGCAATTTGCGCATCGTGCTGGGCGCGCGTCATCCCACGGGTTTTGGCGCTTTCTTCTGCAACAACTTCAAGGAAAATAGCTTGCAGATCTTTCGGCAACTTATTGAACCAGCGCTTGTTTACCAGGTGAACGAACAATCCCTGAGCATAATTCAACTCGGTAAAGTATTTGGCAATGGTGAATTTTTTGGTGATATTACAGACAATGGCGGTATGGTCAAGACCGTTAATGACGCCGGTCTGCAAGGCTTGGGGCACATCCGGCCAAGGCATAACGGTAAACTTGGTGTTCCAGGCCTTGTAGACATCGATATTCACCGGAGCTTCGGCAATGCGGAAATTAACTGATTTCGCATCTTCCAGGGTGCGCACCGGCGTGGTGGTTGCCCAGCCGTACTGGCCGTAGTTGACAATGTCGACAACCATCAGACCTGACGACAGTGCGCTCTCGCTGTAGGGGCCCCAGATTTCGGGATCGCTACGGAACTGATCAAGTTTGTCGTAGGTGTCAACAACATAGGGCAGATTAACGATACCGAGTCTTTCAGCGATGTTGGCCGAAGCGACCGAAGATGACAGCATTCCCTGCACTGCGCCGATTTTTAGTTTGGAGATGACATCCTTTTCGCCACCAAGCTGTGCCAGTGGCCGGTAGTCGACGTAGATGCGCCCGTTGGATTTTTCCCAGAGAGCGTCGCGAAAGTTGTAGCCATTGGCAACACCTGCAATCACCGGGTGGGAAATGTTCGACAAAATATAGATATATTCCGCTTTCGAATAATCAAATTTTGTCGCCCAGTTAGCCAGCGGATCTTTCCTCTCCTCGGCTGCCAGCAGCGGGCTTACCAGTAAACCGAAAAACACCAGGAACAGCAGCGAAAACAGGACAAATGTTCTTTTCATCGGAGACCTCCTACAGGGGATGGGCCCAGGCCAACGGGGTTGGCCAAAGACCGCGTTTGTACTTCTGTTTACTTGGGCTCAAGGGCCTTGACCAGCCCACGTATCATCGTGTTGTAGGGGGTCGGGATGCCGGCCTGAACCCCATATTCGACAATTTTGCCGTTAATGTAGTCAATTTCAGTGCGGCGATTGGCTTCAATATCCTGCAACATGGACGGCTTGTGATTACCGGCATTTTTGATATAGCTGATAGCGTAGGGGTAAAAGTCGGAACCGAGGGAGAATTCATTGGCGCGGGCCACGGCGATGGCTTCCTTGAGCAGGGCGTCAACCAGACTGAAGGTGATGGGGTCTTCAATAATTTCAACCATGGTCATGCCGGTGACCGCACACAGGGGGTTCATGCAGGCGTTGAGCACCGCTTTGCGCCAGACGCGGTCGGCAATATTGGTGCTGTGTTGGGTTTCCAGCCCACAGGCGCTGAGAACCTGGCAGATTCCGTCAGCGGCCACGCAACTGCGCGGATCAAGTTCCTGTAGAAAGTGGGGTCGGTGGTGAAAGGCCAAACGAATATGTCCCGGCGCCAAGGGCACACAGCCAAAATTAACCACGCCGCGCATGACGGCTTCGGCCCCCAGATGCTGGGCCAGAACCTGGGCGGTGTCGATGCCGTTCTGCCAGCTGATGACATAGCGTCCCGGTGCAACGAAACCTTCGAGGGCAGAAGCAATCAGGGGCAGGGCGGTGGCCTTGACGGTGACGAAGATGACATCGGGAGGATTATTGACGATCTCGTCGATGTGGGTCGTGACCCGCGTCACCCGCGCTTGCAGGCAGTCGGCGCCCTCGATTCTAATGCCGGGGTTCAAGGCCGGTTCGAGCAATTCGGGAATCACATCGCAAAGAGTGACATCATATCCGCTCTGGGCCAAAAAAGCGGCGACCACGCCACCCACTGGACCGGCACCAATAACGGCGAAACGTTGCGGGTGGTAAGTGTTTTGGTTTGTCATAATCTTGCGCTCCCTTGAAAAGTCAAATCATTTACACGGAGATCATGTAGATCAGAGGACACAGGGAAAATCTCACAACTTAAACCTGAAAACAGTTTTTGGAACCACGAAAAGACACGGAAAATTAAATCATTACAGCAAATCAGTCATTCTCCAAACAGAGCTACAGAATGAAGTTATACATTTGCCTGATTTCGTTAGTTTTTTCCGTGGATAACTGCTTTTCCCAGGTTTAATTGTTTGCCTCTGTGCTCTGGTTAAGTTTGAGTCTTTGCAATTTGATCATGTTTGTTGGTTTTCCAGCATTCCCAGGCTGGCGGCATCCAGGAGGCGAATTCCGGCGTGCTGCAGAATTTCCAAGGCCCGGTCATTATCGTTAAAGTGGAAAATCATCACCGCCTTACCGTTGCCGCCGCCCGCCAGAGCATACATATAGTCGACGTTAATTTTGGCCTCCATCAACAATTTCAGCACCTGCGCCAAGCTGCCGGGAATATCGTCCAGCTCAATTGCCAGCACCTCTTCAACTCGCGCCGGAAGGTGTTTTTCCATCACAATGTGCCGGGCCAGATTGACATCTGAAATCAAAATTCGCAGCACACCGAAGGCCGAAGTGTCGGCGATGCATAACGAGCGCAAATTCAAACCGGCCGTGGCCAGCGCGTTGGTGGTGTCGTAGAGACGTCCGGGAGAATTTTCAAGAAAGATCGAAATTTGTTTCAGCTTCATAAAAGAGCTCCTGTGGTGGGTGGCTCAGGCCGCTGCGCCGCCGGCCAAAGCCTTGAGGTTGACCTCGACCCCCTTGCCTTGGGTCAATTTTTTCACAACCGCGGTGATAAGCGTCTCGTTGAAGGGCAGGTGTTTCATCACCGTGCCGACCATCACCATATTGACCGCCTTGCCGTTGCCCGCCTGTCGGGCCAGCGCCAGGGCATCAATCCCCAAGGCCTGGGGGAAACGGGCCAGGATCTGCGCTTCGACCTCGTCGGGATATTTTGCCAGACCCGCGGCAACGGTACTGGGATTGATGGGAATCGTGTTGTAGACCAGCCGCCCGCCGGGTTTGAGATAATGGAGGTAGCGTAGGGCTTCCAGGGGTTCGAAAGAGATCAGCAGATCGGCGCTGCCCGGCATCACCACCGGTGAATGAACCTGGTCGCCCATGCGCACGAAGCTGATAACGCTGCCGCCGCGCTGGGCCATGCCGTGAACTTCGTTCTGTTTGACATCCAGGCCACAAGCCAGAGCCGATTCCGACAACACTTTCGAGGCCAGCAGCACTCCCTGACCGCCAACTCCGGCGATGACAATATTAAAGATTTGCATGGTTCTCTCCCTCAAGGGTGTGCATTGCGTCGAATTTACACATTTGCATGCAGACACCGCAGCCATTACACACATTCGGATCAACGCGGACTTTCTGCTTTTCGTTTTCACCGGCAGCGTTGAGCCCCAGGGCCATGCAAGCGACTTTCAGGCAGGCGCGGCAGCCGGTGCACTTATCTTGAGCGACATTCATGGCGGGTTTACGAATTTTGTAACGCAGAATACAGGGGTTGCGGTCGATCAAGACGTAGGGACCGGGGGTTGCCAGACCTTTTTTGATCGCGGCCTCGGTTGCCGCCAGATCGTAGGTATTCAGCTCGTAAACCTGGTCAATCCCCAGGGCCTTGATTAAGGGCACCATTTCGACCTGGTGGGTTGCTGTGCCTTGCAGGGTGCTGCCGCTGCCGGGATTTTCCTGCCCCCCGGTCATGCCGGTGGTACGGTTATCCATAATAATCACCAGCGCCCCGCCCCCGTTAAAGGCCATACTCAACAGGCCGGTCATGCCTGAATGGAAAAAGGTCGAATCGCCGATGACCGCCACCGGTTTTTCGCTGCGCCCGGCAAGAGCGTTGACCTTGGCCATGCCGTGGGCGGCGCTGATGCTCGCCCCCATGTCGATCACCGAATGCATGGCGCCCATGGGCGGCAGGGCGCCCAGGGTGTAGCAGCCAATATCCCCGGAAACGAAGGTTTTTAGTTTGCTCAAAATGGTGAACAACCCCCGATGAGCGCAGCTGGGGCAGAAGACCGGCGGGCGCTGGGGCAGGTCTTCCACCGGGGGAGTGCTCCGCGCTCGGCTGCCATCAAGGGCGGCGCGCAGAATGTCGGCATTGATCTCACCACAGCGCGGGAGCTTGTCTTTGCCGGTGTCAACGACCAGGCCCAGGGCGCGAATCTGTTCTTCAAAAATGCCATCCATTTCTTCGACGATCACCAGTTTTTTAACTTTGGCGGCGAAGTCACGTATTTTCTCAACCGGTAACGGATGCACCAGCCCCAGTTTCAGAATTGACGCATCGGGCCAGGCTTCGCGCACATGCTGGTAGGCCACGCCCGACGTAATAATTCCGATTGCGGGGTCGCGCATCTCCAGCCGATTGAGGGGGCTGGTTTCGGCGTAGGCCTGCAACTTAAGCAGTCGGGCTTCCACTTCAACGTGCTTGAGTTTGGCGAAGTTGGGCAGCATGACATACTTGGGAACATTCTTTTCCCAGGTGCGAATCTCGGGCGCGATCTTTGTTGCCGGCACGACCACCCCTTTGGCATGGGAAATCCGCGTCGTGGTGCGCAGCATCACCGGGGTGTCGAACTCTTCCGACAGCTCCAGACCGACGCGGGTCATGGCATAGGCTTCCTGGGAGTCGGAGGGATCCAGCATCGGCACCTTGGCAAATTTGGCGTAGTTGCGACTGTCCTGCTCATTCTGTGACGAATGCATGCCCGGATCATCGGCCACCATCAGCACTAACCCGGCGTTAACCCCGGTGTAGCTGAGGGTCAGCAGAGGATCGGCAGCGACATTGACGCCGACATGCTTCATGGTCGCCAAGGCACGACCGCCGGCAATCGAGGCGCCAATGGCCGCTTCCAGGGCCACCTTTTCATTGGCGGCCCATTCGCAATAGACCTCGCCCAGGCGCGCCACTTCTTCCAGTACTTCGGTGCTGGGCGTGCCGGGGTAACCCGAGGCGAAAACCCCGCCCGCATCACCAAAGCCCAGGGCAATGGCTTCGTTCCCAGAAATTATTTTTTTCATCGCGTTTCCATTTCTTGTGGTGAGGGCTCCCCTGGGGGAGCCAGTCCAGATGTCTTTTTGCGATCGGGCTTGCATCAAGCCTCTGCCACGGGCTATCTCATTTGGGGCGGCGATCCTCCACCCGTTTGGCTTTGCCTTCGCTGCGCGCGATGCTGCCGGGCGGCACCAGGTCGATATCGACCGAGATACCGATGATATCTTTGATATCCTGTTGCAGGTTTTTTTTCTTGCGTCGCACGGCGGTAACATCTTCGAGAATATCGAATTCGTCACCTTTGAGAATATCGGCAGCGGCCTTAATCATGAATTCTTCGGTGACTTCAACCTTGACGCGCAGGGAGTCCAGGGTGCCTTTGCGTTCGACGATTACCATATAGTGAGGTGAAACGCCTTCGCGCTTTAAAATAACCGCTTCGATCTGCGACGGGAAGACATTAACACCGCGGATAATCAGCATATCGTCGCTGCGCCCGGTGACGCGCGCCATTCGCACTAATGTGCGCCCGCAGGAACAGGGGGCGTAGTTCAGGCGGGACAGGTCGCGGGTACGGTAGCGCAGCAGGGGCTGACCGAATTTAAGAATAGTGGTAAACACCAGCTCGCCTTCTTCGCCTTCGGGTAGGATTTCGCCGCTCTGGGGATCAATAATTTCCGGGTAGAAAAAATCTTCATTGATGTGCAGACCATTGCGCTCCTCATGGCATTCGAAGGCAACGCCTGGCCCGGTAATTTCTGAAAGACCATAAATGTCACACACGCTTATGCCGTATTTTTCCTGAATCGACTCGCGCATGGATTCGCTCCAAGGCTCGGCACCGCAGAGGGCGCGCTTAAGTTTAAGCTGTTTAAAGTTGATGCCCATCTCTTCGCCCACTTCGTGGAGATGCATGAGAAAGGAGGGGGTCGAGGTCAGGGCGGTGGTGCCGAAATCTTCCATCAGCATAATTTGTTTGTTGCTGTTGCCACCGGAAATCGGCACAACGCCGGCCCCGACCCGAATTGCACCGTAGTGAGCCCCCAGCCCGCCGGTAAAAAGTCCGTAACCAAAAATATTCTGCACCACATCACCCTTCCCAATGCCGCCACCGGTAAAAGTGCGGCCCATGGCCTCGGACCAGACATCCAGATCTTTGCGGGTATAACCCACGGCAATGGGTTTGCCGGTGGTTCCGGAAGTGGCATGGTATTCGACAATTTCGTCCCGTGGCGCACTGAAAAGATCGAAGGGGTAGTGATCGCGCAGATCCTGTTTCGTGGTAAAGGGCAGAAGTTTAAGATCGGCTAGACTGCGGATATCCTCTGGTTTGAGGCCCAGTTTTTCGAACTGTCTGTGATAGTGGGAATTGTGTGTGTAAACATAAGCGACCGTGTCTTGCAGACGGGCAAGTTGAAGCGCCTGCATTTCGCTGCGGTGGAGGGTTTCTTCCTTATTCCAGGCCATGTTTTTTCTCCCTTTCAATGCGGTTCCGGCGTCACCCGAAGATTACAGATAATTTAATTCCTTGGCTTTTTCGGTGATTTCGACACGAAAATCAGGGTGTGCAATGCCGATCAGGGCCTGGGTGCGCTGGCGCACGGTCTTGCCGTAAAGGGATGCCACACCGAATTCGGTGACAACGTAATGCACATGGTTGCGACTGGTGACCACGCCGGCTCCGGGTTTAAGCATGGGCACAATTTTACTCACCAGGCTGCCGTCCCGCAGGCGCGAAGTGCTGGGCAGGGCAATAATCGGAACCCCGCCGTGGGAGCGCGAGGCGCCATAAATGAAATCCAGCTGTCCGCCGACCGCCGAGTGCATGCGCGTGCCGATACTGTCGGCACAGACCTGGCCGGTAAAATCGACCTCAATCGCCGAGTTAATGGCCACCATCTGCTCATTACGAGCGACGACAAAGGGGTCATTGACATATTCAGTGCGGTGCAGTTCAACTAGGGGGTTGTTGTTGACCCAGTCATACAGGCGTTTGGTTCCCAGTAGAAAACCGCAGATAATTTTGCCCGGATGCAGGGTTTTGCGCGAACCGTTGACGACCCCGGCTTCAACCAGATCGATGACCCCGTCGGAAATCAGTTCGGAATGAATGCCCAGATCTTTTTTTTCGCGTAGAAATTTGAGCACGGCATTGGGTAGCGCGCCGATGCCCAGTTGCATGGTGGCGCCATTGGGAATCAGGGTTGCGATATGTGACGCGATCTGTTGAACAATGTCCTGATCGCTCTCTTCACCCATGGGCATTTCAAACAGGGGCATGTCGCCGGCGATCAGATGATGCATTTGATTGATATGCAGGGCGGTATCGCCCAGGGTGCGCGGCATCTGATCGTTGATCAGGGCGATAACACAGGTTGCAACCTCGGTTGCCGAGAGGGTCAGACCCGATTCGGCCCCCATGGAACAGAAGCCTTCACTGTCGGGGGGCGAGACATGAATCAGAGCGACATCCAGGGGTAGGTGGCCATTTTTGAACAGCAGGGGAAATTCTGACAGCATGACCGGGGTAAAATCGGCGCGCCCCTGATTGACCGCCTTGCGCACGTTGGCGCTGATAAACATGGAATTGACGCGCAGATGCCCTTCCATCTCGGCGGAGACGTAATCCTCGGGGCAGATGGTCAAGGGATGGCAAATTTCGACATCCTGCAACTGAGGGGCGCGTTTGACCAGGGCGTCGAGAAGGGGCAAGGGAACCGAGGCGTTGCCGGTCAAGAAAATCCGATCGCCCGATTTGACCACCTTCATGGCTTCTTCTGCCGTGGTCAGGCGCGGCTGATAGGTTTTGCGCCAGTTCTTTTGCAAGGGCAGGCCGGGATTCAACATGGTTTTTGTTCCTCCAGACGAATCCGGCCATCAACGGCAAAGGCGCCGTCGGCAAAGGCCATAATCGGATTCAGATCCATCTCGGCGATCATGGGCAAGTCACCCAGCAGTTGCGAAACCCGCTGAATCACCGCAATCACCGCTTCCTTGTCGATGCCGGTTTCGCCGCGCACGCCGTCGAGCAGGCGGGCGGTTTTAATCCCGGCCAGCATCTCGTCGGCTTCGACTTCTGTCACCGGGGCGATTTTGAAGACCACATCTTTGAGAACTTCGACATAAATTCCCCCCAGGCCGAACATGACCAGATGTCCCAGTCCGCGTTCAGCGCTGGCGCCGATGATCAGTTCGCGCCCGCCGGGCAGAAACTTTTGCACCAGGAAGCTGAGCTCGCCCTGCGATCCCAGACGCTGCTGCATTTCCTCCACTGCGCTTTGGACTGCGGCTTTGCTCTGCAGGTTAATCGCTACGCCTCCCATGTCGCTCTTGTGGTCGATGGCGGCACAATCCACCTTTACCACCACCGGGAAGCCAATTTCCGCTGCGGCCTTCTGGGCCTGGTCGGCATTTTTCACCACCTGCCAGGGGGCCACCGCAATGCCGTAGGCTGCAAAAATCTCATAGACCTCAGTCGCCGACAGGACTGTGCGGCCAGCCTGGCGAACCTGAGCAATAATCTTCTCGGCGCCTTGACGGTCAACCCCGGCGAAAATTTGGGCTCTACCAATTTCGCGTTGCTGAATCTGCCCGTAACGCACCAGAGCACCAAGGGCGCGGGCGGCATCGCCGGGATTGGCGTAAAAGGGCACCTCGCCAGTCTTGAGAATAGCCATGGTTTTCTGAAAGCGCTCCAGTTTCAGATTGGTCATGAAATTACACACCAGGGGTTTGCGGCGCTGTCGGCTGACCGCGACAATCTCATGGGCCACGGCGTCGGTATCGGTGAAAGGCGCGGTGACAAAGTTGATGTAGATGCAATCAATCTGCTCTGAATCGAGCATCACATCCAGGGCGGCACGAAACTGCGGGCCACCGGCGGTGGCGACAACATCAACGGGATTTTCCAGGGCGGCCTCGGGGAACTGGGTTGCGCGCAGTCGGGCAATCTCGGCATCAGAGAGTTTTGGTACCTCAATACCAAAATCGACCAAAACATCGGTGGCGATAACCGCCGGGCCGCCGGTATTGGTAATGATGCCAACCCGGTTGCCCTTGGGGATGGGCTGGCTGGAAAAAGCCATGGCCGCGCGCACCATTTCCCCTTCATCGTGGAAAGGTAACACACCGACCTTTTCGAAAATCAGTTCTGTCGCAATATCGACTCCGGCCAAAGAACCCGTGTGGGATGAGGCCGCCTTGGCGCCCTGTGCGGTGCGCCCGGCCTTCATGGCCAGAATGGGTTTGGTGGCGCTGACCTTGCGCGCCACTTCCAGAAATTCACGTGGTTTGTCAAAGCCTTCGGTGTAGAGAATAATCGCCTTGGTTCCCGCATCTTCGCCGTAATAGGCGATGATTTCCGCAATTGAGACATCGCAGGCGTTACCGTTGCTCGCATAGAGGCGCTGGCCGATGTCGAGATCGTCGAGGGCCTGCATGATCAGCGCCCCTACGCCGCCGCTGAGGGCGACTACGGAAATGCTACCCGGCTTGGGAAAGGTGAAGGTGAAATTACAGTAGGCCTTGAGTGCGGGATCGGAATTGATAATACCCTGACAGTTGGGGCCGAAGACGCGAATACCATATTTGTGTGCGTTGGCGAGAAATTCACGTTGCAGGCGGGCACCTTCTTCGCCCATTTCACTGAACCCGGCCGAATTGATAATCACCGCCTTGACCCCTTTTTGGCCACATTCTTCAATTGCCTGGGGCACGAAGGCGCTGGGGATAATGATATGCGCCAAATCGACCTCGCCAGGAATTTCGGCCAGGCTGGCATAGGCTTTGAGCCCGCAAACCTCAGGGGCTTTGGCATTGACTGGATAGATGGGGCCAGTGTAGCCGTAGTGTTGCAGATTGCGGATGATAACGTTGCCAATGGACAGCTCTTTGGTCGAGGCACCGACCAGGGCCACCGCTCTGGGTTTGAACAGGGGATCTAGCATCTTTTCTCCTCCAGTTGCTCAATAAAAGCCTCAACATTGGTGCGGGTCTGTTCGTCGGAGACACAGCGCAGATCGTTGAGGTCACCCGAAATCACCAGGCTGGGAATGCCGGTTTGCTGTTCCAGGCGCTGGGGCAGGCCATAGCGACTGTTGGAATTGCATGGGCAGGTCTTGGCGTCGTGGTAAATGATGCCGTCAATCTTGAACTTTTTCAGCATCTGCGTGATGTAGGCTTCCTTGTAAGCATCGGAGCGCACAATAAACAGGGACAGATAGGCTTTGGCCATGCTGCGGATGGGATCGGCAGCATCAAAGTCGGGGAAGATCCAGCTGCTGCAATAGGTCGAAACCAGCACGCTGGCCTGCAAGCCGGCAAACAATTCCGAATGCTGACGCAGCCGCCCCCACACGGGCATGCCTTCCCAGTAGATGCGGTGCTGCTCGCCTTCAATCGCGCCTTCGCCCGCTGCGATGCGCTGCTGAAGTTCAGCTAAAAGTTGTTGGTAATAGTCAACCGCCTGTTGGGTGCCACGCAGCACCACCGCCGGGCCCATGTGGATGGTGCCATCGAAGAAGGTCAACGGGGCAGGGGTGTTGGCGGCGGTTTCCAGAACCTGACGCCACAATTCGGTGCACTCACGCGACCGGGCGACTGTCTCCTGCAATTTCGCCATATCGAGCTTTGTGCCGCTAATTTCTTCCAGGGTTGGAATCAGTGCCTCCATCTGCTGGCAGACATCGTCGATCAAAATATCCGTGAGTTCGGTGAAGTTTTTCGGTGAGCTGATGCCGATACAGGGAACCTTCAGCTCGCGGGCATACCAGGAAAACCAGTCTTGCACGTCGCGGCACTGGTTGGTGTTGTAGACCAGCACATCAGGTTGGGGGGGGGCGTCGATGCCGGGGTAGGCCTTGGCCAAGGGCGAAACGCCCTTGAGATAGGCACCGATGTCGGCGGTGAGATAAGAACAGATCTCGGGAGAATAGCCCATGGTGTTGGCTTCGGGGATCAGCTCGGTTGCCATACGGGTTGCGCCAAGCATGGCGGCATGATTTTCGGGAAAATGCACGGCAAAGCCCATGGCGCGCAGCAGTTCCGCCGGGCCGACGCTGGTACACCAGGCAACCTTGCGGGTCGGCGAGGCTGCGGCTTCATTCAGATCATAGAAGTAATCAGCCATGATCTGCATCATCTGCCCGGTGGCCTCGATCTTCTTGCGTTGTGGTTGTTTCTCTGGTGCCATGATCTCTCCCTAAACGTCTTTGTTCAGTCGATCTCAGGTTGGATAGCGAGTTATACCTCGCAGCTGGTAGCTTCCCGCGCATAGAGGGCTGCCCCCAGGGCGCCCGTCAGTTGCGGGAATTCGGGTAGCAGCACTTGTCGGCCAATCAACTCTTCGGCCATTTCCACCAGATAGGGGTTATGGGCCACGACTCCACCACTCAGAACGACTTTTTCGGTCAAGGCATCCATCTCCAAAACCCTTTGAATCATGGAATAGAAGATGCCCTTGATGATGGCGGCCACCGGCTTGCCGTGCCGAATATTTTCCAGCACCTCGGTGGCCGAAAAGACCGTGCAGTAACTGCCGAGCTTGATCATTTCGGTGGCCTGGCGCGCCAGGTCGTTCATTTCGGTCAGGGGGATGTCGAGGCGGGCCGACATTTCTTCGAGAAAAGCCCCGGTACCCGCGGCGCACTTACGGTTCATCTTGAAACTGTCGCGCTTGCCCTGGGCATCGAGCTTGATGATTTTGTTGTCCTGGCCGCCAATGTCGATGATAGTCAGAGCGGTTGGAAAGCAGTGGAAGCAACCCCGGGCATGACAGCCGATTTCAGTTTTGCTCTGCTCGGTAATGAAGACAACATTGTTGCGCCCATAACCTGTTGCAACCGCAGCGGCGATTTCCTCGCGCTTGACCCCAGCCTGGCTGAGAGAAGCCTCCAGGCAGATGGCAGCAGTGGCAGCAAAATTGATCCCCGATTTTTTGACGGCATGGCCAAGCAAGCGCCCCTGGTCATCAATCACGACCACTTTGGTTCGGGATGCGCCTAAATCAAGACCGACAAAAAAACCTTGGGTCATAGCTTATCTCCAGAAAAGTTTTCCCCCTTTTCCCCACTAATAATCGTTTAAGTGAATGACTGAGCAACAAGGCCGCAGTTGGTGAGTTTTTGCGACGCCATTCATTTAAAGGCCTGAATGCCGGTAATGGTCTGGCCGATAATCAAGGTGTGCATATCGTGAGTGCCCTCGTAGGTGTAAACCGATTCGAGGTTGGCCATGTGCCGCATGATGGGGTATTCGCCCATAATGCCGTTGGCGCCGAGAATAGTACGGGCGGTGCCGGCGATCTGACGGGCAATATTCGCGTTGTTCATCTTGGCCATGGAAACCTGGGCCGGGGTGTAGGTGCCAGCATCCTTGAGTTTGCCGAGCTGGAAGGCGAGTAGCTGGCCCTTGGTCAATTCGGTGACCATCTCGGCCAACTTTTTCTGCTGCAACTGGGTTGCGGCAATGGGCTTGTCGAACTGGATGCGGGTCAGGGCATAGTCGAGGGCGGTCTGGTAACAGGCTTCAGCCGCGCCCAGGGTTCCCCAGGCAATGCCATAGCGCGCCTGCGTGAGGCAGCCCAGAGGGCCCTTGATCCCGATCACGCCGGGCAGCAGGCTTTCTTCCTCATCCACAATGACATCTTCAAGCACCAGCTCCGCCGTGACCGAGGCCCGCAGGCTCCATTTGCCCTTCATCTGCGGCGCGGAAAAACCGGGAGTATCCGTTTTGACCAGAAAGCCGCGGATACCCTCTTCGGTTCTGGCCCAAACCACCGCCACATCGGCGACGCTGCCATTGGTGATCCACATTTTGGTGCCGTTAATGCGCCATTTGCCACCCGGCTCACGCACTGCGCGAGTGCGCATGCCCGCCGGGTTGGAACCGAAATCGGGTTCCGTCAGGCCGAAGCAGCCGACGACATCACCGGTAGCCATTTTGGGGAGCCAGTAATTTTTTTGCGCCGCGCTTCCATAGGCGTAGACCGGGTACATCACGAGAGAACCCTGCACCGAAACAAAACTGCGCAACCCCGAGTCACCGCGCTCCAATTCATAATTGAGCAGGCCGTAGGCAATATTGGAGAGCCCGGCACAGCCATATTCTTCGGGCAGATTTGGGCCAAAAAAACCCAGCTCACCCATGGGCTTAATCAACTGCTTGGGAAAAGTTTCCGTTTGGGCACAGTCTTCGATAATTGGCAGCACACTTTCATTGACAAAGCGACGGGCGGTTTCCCGCACCAGTCTTTCTTCATCGGTCAGCAGCGCCTGCAGGCCCATGTAGTCGGTCATCTCGGTGGTTAGCTTCATGGCAATTTCGATCCTTTATCGGTGTAATTGTTGTATTTTCAGATACCTATTCAGCCTATTTTCTGGTTGGGACTTTTTTACAGTCAAAAGATTTGCTCGCGCAGAGCCGCAAAAACGCAGAGGAAAGCGATTTTTTCTTACAAAAGAGTCACAAAGAGTGACTGAAGCTGAAGAGAAAAGTCTGAATTTAAGGTCTGAATTTTGCCATAGCCCCTTAGGGTTTTTCTGCGGTTATCTTCGCTCTTGTTTTTCTTTGCGTCTTTTGCGGCTCTGCGCGAGGTACTTTTACGCCGCGACCAGTTCAGTAACGCGCCACCTCAGATTCGATGGTTCGCACCAGGTTCACAAGCCGTGGGCCAATATCATCTTCAAGCATGTGCTGACGTAAGACAAACGAGGGCGCAGCACAATTAAAGGTCAGCAATCGCGACCCGGCAATAGGTAGCATCGGCACGCCAACGGCGTTGACATCTCCGCGCCAGTCGCCGATAGACAGGCAGAAACCGCGTGCCTGGTAATCACGCATGGCCTGCTGAATTCCGGTCTCGTGTGTCGACCAGTTGTTCGGATCGCGCTTGCGGATGTGGTTCATCAGCACCTCGCGTTGATCCGGCGGCAGGCCACACAGCAAGGCCCGACCCATGGCAGTGGTCGCAATCGGCACCCGAGTACCCGGTTCACGCCGCAGAGATACGGTTGCTTCCGAACTGTGGCGACCGTCGAGGTAGATCATGCCCAGGCGATCACGCGTGCCGACCGAAACCACGGTGTGGGAGTAGTTCGCCAGCTCCTGCATCAGTGGACGGGCAATTTTAAGGACATCCATATTGGTCAGCAGGGAAAAACCCAAAGACAGAACACCGGTTCCCAGTTGGTATTTCCCCAATTTTTCATCGTGATAGAGATAACCCATGCGCGTCAGAGTGTAGGTTAAGCGAAACACCGTCGGCTTGGGCAACCCGGTGCGTGCGGCTATATCCTGGTTGCCCAGGTGACGATCCTGCGGGCGAAAACAGCGTAACACCTCTAAACCACGAGCCAGAGCCGTAACAAATTGCCGGTCTTTGGCGCTCTCTTCGGCCAGAACATCTTCAAGGGGATAGTCCCGCTCAAGCATAGCTGCCTTGTTGTTATTTTTTTTGTTTTCTGTGATTTCGCTCATGCTGCCGTTCACGCTGTGGTTTAGGGGATTTTCAACTTCGTGGTGATTTCAGCTTGATCAATGTCTAACGAAAAGACGCACGCATGTCAAGACAATAAAACATAGTTTTTTAAAATTATATTCCGCAATGCAAAATTTTAATAATCGGACAATATTTTTTAAACCTGTGTGAGCCGTATCAGAACCCGCCAAAAGAGCAAGGCTTCAGTCGTAAAATTCCCATTTTATGGAACTTGATCGGGACTTTTGCCAACTGAAATCTTGCTGAAATTTTTTTATTTACAAACAGGGTCGGGTCGGATAAGATTCATAAAATCAAAATTTAGTTTTGCACTGCAAAACACAAAAACAGGTTTTAGCTGTATCGCAGGGTCTGGAGAGAAAAAACAGGCCACCCACTTTAACTGCTCTTTTCAAGAGGAATTCTATGAAACAGATTGCAACTGTTGGTGTCGTCGGTGCCGGAACTATGGGTTCAGCGATTGCGCAACACTTTCTTATGAAAGGCTTGCCAGTCACCCTGGTTGACCAGAAGCAGGAATTTCTTGATCGAGGCCGCGCCACTATCAGGGAATCTCTCGGTGAGGCCTTGGGCCGCGGGCTGATTGATCAAAACGGCATGGATCAGATTCTCGGGCGTTTGCGCTGCAGCAGCAATCAGTCCGTCCTCGCCGATGTTGATCTGGTGGTGGAAGCCGTCTTTGAAAATTTGGCCGTGAAAAAGAGCCTTTTCGCAGAGCTGGAAAGAATCGTTAAAGCCGATTGTCTTCTCGCCAGCAACACCTCCTCCTTCCTTATCAGTGAAATTGCCGCCGATCTTAAAACGCCTGAGCGCGTGCTGGGGGTGCATTATTTCTATCATGCCGCCAAGAACAAATTGGTCGAGATCATCCCAGGACCAAAAACCTCCGCGGCCAGGGTCACGGATCTGGAAAACTTTTACGCTTTCTATGACAAGACGCCGATTCTGGTTAATGATGCACCGGGTTTTGCGGTCAATCGTTTCTTTGTCCCCTGGCTGAACGAAGGGGCACGTCTTTACGAAGAAGGTTGTGGCAGCATTGCCTTTATTGATCAGGTCGCGCGCGAGGTTTTTGGCGTAGGCATGGGGCCTTTCGCCCTGATGAATGCCACCGGGGTGCCCATTGCGCTCCATGCCGCCGATGGCCTGGCGACGGTGCTGGGGCCATTTTACGCCCCGGCCCAAATTTTGCGGCGGCAAGTTGAGATGGGACAGCCCTGGGAGGAGGCGTCAACTCTGGTGCTTAATCAGGGTTCAGACCAGGCTGAGGTGATCAAACGTCGCTTGCTGGGGGCGAGTTTGGGCGTGGCGGCACAGATGGTTGCCGAGGGGGTGGTGAGTGCGACCGATGCCGATCTGGGAGCGCGCGCTGGCCTGCGCTGGCCGATTGGCCCCTTCGAGCTCCTCGCTAAAACCGGCCCGGCGCAGGTTGCTGCCATGGTCGAAGAGGTTTTTACGACCTGGAAACTGCCTCTGCCCGCGTGTCTGATTAAGCCGGAGAATTCAACGCAACTGCAATTGAACTGGGTGAAGACCGCCGTTATCGGCAAGAGCGGCTTTATTATTTTTGACCTGCCCGACCGCATGAACCCCCTCGGTGAGCGGGTGATGGAACAGCTCAATACCTGCGTTGATGAGCTGAACCAGCGTACCGACATTGAGCAGATTATTTTTCACGGTAAGGGTAAAGCCTTCATCGCCGGAGCCGACATCAAATTTTTTCTCGATGCCATGGCCGCAGGCGATTTAGCGCGCATTCAAACCTTCACCGAATTCGGCCAACAGATTCTCACCAAAATCAGCCAGTCACCCAAAACGACCATCGCCTACCTCGATGGTCTGACGCTGGGCGGCGGGCTCGAATTGGCCCTGGCCTGTGATTATCGCATTGGCACGCGTAAATCGCTGCTCGCCTTTCCCGAAACGGGTATCGGTATCTATCCCGGTTTAGGGGGCACGCAGCGAACTCCGCGCCTCATCGGGATAGCGCGGGCCAAGCAACTGATTGCCAGTGGCCAGTTTATTAACGCCAAGGTCGCCCTGGCTTTCGGGCTGATCGATCGCGTGATTGATCCATTGCTCGACTGGCGCGAACTTGCCGAAATCACGATTGAAAAAGCGCAGAGTGGCAGAACGGAAGAAACCCCTGAAGAAGCGGCTTTCGCTGCCTTTGACGGCAGCTTAAATCATCCATTACTGGCGCAACCGGGCTTTGAAAAACAGGCCAAGGCGTTGCAACGCAAGGCCGCTGTGGCCTTAACCACCGCCATGGCGCTCATCGACCGCGGTCTGCCTCTGGAGCTTGCGGCGGGCCTGCAACTCGAACTTGATGGGCTGAAAACTATTTTTGCCAGCAAAGATGCCCTGGCAGGGCTTTCGAGCATTATCAGTGGTCAGAAACCGAACTTTAGCGGTCAATAGGAGCTCAATTATGCAAGCAAGTGTCAAAGGATTCATGGATCAGCAGGCCGGCAGCGGTGCCCTGTTCGAAGATATCTACCTGATCGACGGCAAGCGCACCCCTTTTGGTAAATACACTGGCAGCCTGTCAACGGTTTCACCGACCGATCTGGGGATTCTCGCCAGTCGTGCCGCGATTGAAGCTGCCGGAGTAGCGGCGGAGGATATTGACCAGACGATTGTTGCCAATATCGGCCAGGCCAGCGCCGACTGCTTCTTTTTGCCGCGTCACATTGGTCTTTACAGTGGTACCCGCCTGGAAAGCACGGCTCTGCTGACCCAGCGCATCTGTGGTTCGGGCATGGAACTCCTCGGCCAGGCGGCAGAGCAAATTGCCCTGAGCAAGGCCCGGTTGGTGCTCGGTTGCGGCACCGATGTCATGAGCCGCTTCCCCCTGGCCTCCTATTCAGCGCGGCAGGGTTTTCCCCTCGGTCGACCGGAATTTGTCGATCTCTTGTGGGAGGCCCTCAACGACACCGCCGCCGTGCCCATGGGTTGCACCTCGGATAATCTCGCCCGTCACTACAACTTAAGTCGTGCTGCGGTGGATGCCTATGCCATGCGCAGCCAGGAACGTTACGCCAGTGCCCTTGCGGCGGGCTTTTTTAACGGCGAAATTGTTCCCGTGGCCGCCCAGGGTGTGCTGGAAATGGGCGAGTACAATCCGCGTAAATACCGCTTGAACAGCCGGGAAGACTGTGGTGCCGATGAGCATCCGCGGCAGACGTCTTTGGAAAAATTGGCCAATCTTCCGTGTGTTTTCAGCACGGAGGGCCCGACCACCGCCGGTAACGCCTCGGGCATTGTCGATGGCGCGGCGGCACTTTTAGTTGCTTCGGGCGATTATGTGCGCACCCATGGGCTGAAACCTTTGGGAAAGATTCGTGGTTTTGCCGCAACCGGTGTGCGTCCCGATATCATGGGCATTGGCCCGGCACCGGCGATTCGGCTGCTGCTCAAACAGGCCCAGCTGAAGGTTGCCGATATCGATCGTTTCGAAATCAATGAAGCTTTTTCCGCCCAGTGTCTCGCGGTTGCCCAGGAACTGAAGCTCGATGAAGACAAACTTAACGTCAACGGTGGCGCGATCGCTATTGGCCATCCTTTAGGAGCTACCGGGGTGCGCCTGACGCTGACTTGCCTGAAAACTCTGCACCGTGACCGCAAACAGCTGGGGATTGCCTCCGCCTGCATCGGTGGCGGTCAGGGCATCGCCCTGTTGATGGAGGCCTGCGCGTGAAGACGCCAACGGGGGATAAAAGCGCACGGGTGGTTTTGATCACCGGTGCCGGTCAGGGGATTGGTGCCGCCATCAGCAGGCGTTTCGCCGATCAGGGGGCAAGGCTGGCGCTTGTGGATATCAATCTCGAGTATCTTGCGCCGCTGAGCGCGAGTCTGGCCGCCCGGAACGGCGAAATTTTGACCCTTGGCGCCGATGTTTCCAGCAAACAGGATGTTCAGCAACTGGTGGCCGAGGTGCTCGAAAAATTTGGCCGGATTGATGTGTTGGTGAATAACGCCGGTATCATCCGCGACAACCTGATCAGCAATATTTCCGAGCAGGATTGGGACCAGGTGCTGGATGTCAATCTGAAGGGCGCTTTTCTTTGCTGTCAGGCGGTTTTCCCGACCCTGAAAAACCAGCGTTCCGGCAAGATTGTCAATATCGTCTCACGCGCCTGGCTCGGCAGTATTGGTCAGGCCAACTACACCGCCAGCAAGGGTGGATTGGTCAGTCTGACCCGTTCCCTGGCTTTGGAATTTGCGCGCTTTCAGATCAACGTCAACGCCGTGGCCCCAGGTGCCATAGATTCCCCCATGACCCAGAAGCTGCCCACCGAAGCCCGCGAGCGCTTAATTCGCATGCAACCAACCGGCAAAATGGGTCGGGTTGAGGATATCGCCGCCGCGGTCAGTTTTCTGGCCTCAGACGACGCCGAATTTATCACCGGCCAGGTGCTGCACGTCGATGGCGGCAAAAGCTGCGGCTTGCTGTCTTTGTAAAGGATGAAAATGAACGTTTATGTGGTTGAAGCCAAACGCACGGCCATTGGTCGGGCCCACCCCGACAAGGGGCAATTTCGCGGGATACGTGCCGATGCCCTGCTGGCGGAAGTGATGCGTGGGCTGCTGGGTGGTTTGTCGGCGGGCGCAGCGCTTCTCCCCGCCATCGACGATATCTACATCGGTTGTGTTGGACAGCATCTGGAGCAGGGGAAAAATATCGCCCGGCTTGCGGCGCTGCTTGCCGGGCTGCCCGACAGCATTCCTGGAACCACCATTAACCGTCTTTGCGCCTCCAGCTTGCAGGCCTTTAATTTTGCCGCTTCGACCATTGCCAACGGCAATGCCGAGCTGCTGCTGGCGGGTGGAGTCGAGCACATGACCCATGTGCCCATGCAGGCGGCGATTGACTACAATCAACACCTCATGAGCCGCTATGACTTCCCCTTCAATAACATGGGATTGACCGCCGAAAAGGTCGCTCAGACCTACGGCATCAGTCGTAGTGAACAGGATGAGTTTGCGGTGGAAAGCCACCTTAAAGCCCTGGCGGCCCAGCAGGCCGGACATTTTGGTCGTGAAATTCTGCCAATTGCGACGCCCGAAGGGGTTATCGACCAGGATCAGTCGCCGCGTCCCGGCACCAATGTCAGGGATCTTGGCGCGCTGAAAACTCTTTTCATGGAAAATGGCACAGTCACGGCGGGCAACAGTTCACCGCTCAACGATGGGGCCAGCCTCACTTTGCTCGCTTCCGAAGCGGCCTGTCAAAAATACGCCTTAACGCGTCGGGCGCGAGTAATCGATTTTGCCGTGGTTGGCCTTGACCCCTGTCAAATGGGTATGGGGCCGGTACCGGCGATCCGCAAACTGCTGCAAAAAAACCATCTCTCGGTAGCCGATATTGACCTGTTCGAACTCAACGAAGCCTTCGCCAGCCAGGCCCTGGCCTGTATGCGTGAACTCCAATTGCCGGGGCAAAAGGTCAACCCCTGGGGTGGTGCAATCTCTCTCGGCCACCCCTTGGGTTGCACTGGCACCCGTTTGATGACCACCTTGCTCAACGGTCTGGAAACCAGTGGCGGACGCCACGGCATCGCCACTTTGTGTATTGGCCACGGCCAGGGAATGGCGACTTTAATCGAACGGCTGTGAAAATTGTGTCTCAGCACCCCTGAAAACTTAACTGGAGAAAATAATGTCGATCAATGCCTATGGCTGGATGATGAATGCGGTTAGTGAGCCCCTGGAAAAAGTTGCTTTTGTTGCTAATGCCAAAGAGGGCGAAGTCGTCGTCGAGGTGGCAGGTTGTGGCGTTTGTCACACCGATCTGGGTTTCTTTTACGATGGCGTGCGCACCAATTCGGCCCTGCCCTTGACCCTGGGGCACGAAATCAGCGGTCGGGTAGTGGCTACCGGCAGCGGTGCTGAGCACTGGCAGGGCAAAGCGGTGATTATTCCGGCAGTGATGCCCTGTGGCGAGTGCGACCTGTGCCAGCGCGGCAAGGGCACCATCTGTCGCAGCCAGAAGATGCCGGGCAACGACATTCAGGGTGGCTTCGCCAGTCACATCGTCGTTCCGGCGCGCGACCTCTGTCCGGTTGACGAAACCCGCCTCAAGGCGGCCGGGCTAGAGCTGGCCGATGTCTCGGTGGTCGCCGACGCGGTCACCACCCCCTATCAGGCGGTTCATCAAGCCGACGTCACCCCCGGCAGCTTGGCAATCGTCGTCGGCGTCGGCGGGGTCGGCGGCTACTGCGTGCAGATGGCCAAAGCCTTTGGTGCAACGGTGGTCGCCATTGATATCGATCAAGACAAGTTGGACATCATTGCCGAATATGGCGCGGCAAAAACCTTCAATTCCCGTGAGATCAGCGGGCGCGACCTGAAAAAAGCCATCGGTGCTTTCGCTAAAGAACAGGGTCTGCCCGCCACCGAGTGGTTCATTTTCGAATGCTCGGGGAGCAAGCCGGGGCAGGAAACCGCCTACGGTCTGCTGGTGCACGGCGCCACCTTAAGCGTGGTCGGTTTCACCATGGACACGGTTGAAATTCGTCTCTCCAACCTGATGGCCTTCCACGCCTGCGCCCTGGGAAACTGGGGCTGCCTGCCGCAGCATTATCCGGCGGCCCTCGACCTGGTGCTGGCCGGCAAAATTGAACTCAAGGCCTTTACCGAGCAACGGCGACTCGCTGAAATCAATAAGGTCTTTGCCGCCGTCCATGACAAAAAAATGCAACGGCGGGCGATTCTGATCCCGTAGCCACTATCAATCGATTTTGCATAAAGGAGATCTGCAACTATGGCCAACACCGACCAAATCATCGCCGCCACCGCCCCCGCCCACCTGATCGACCACAATCTGATCGACCAGGAAGTCGAAAGCCTCTGCGACGGCATGGTGAAATACGAAAAACGCACGGCCAAACGGCGTGATGGCACAGTTGCCGAGGGGCTTTACAACGCCTGGATCATTTTTAACAATCCGAAACAGTTCAACAGCTACACCACCGACATGGTTAAGGCAACAATACTGGCCTTCCGGCGTGCCTCCTGCGACCGCGCAGTCAATGCGGTGGTTTTCACTGCGATCGGTGACAAAGCCTTCTGTACCGGCGGCAATGTGAAGGAATACGCCGAATATTACGCGGGCAATCCGCAGGAATATCGCCAGTATATGCGTTTATTTAACGACATGGTTTCGGCGATTCTCGGCTGTGACAAACCGGTGATCTGCCGCGTCAACGGCATGCGCATTGGCGGTGGCCAGGAAATCGGCATGGCCTGCGACTTCACCATCGCCCAGGATCTCGCCAATTTCGGCCAGGCTGGCCCCAAGCACGGCTCAGCGGCCATCGGCGGTGCGACGGATTTTCTGCCGATAATGATTGGCTGCGAGCAGGCGATGATCTCCGGCACCCTCTGTGAACCCTTTTCGGCCCACAAGGCGGCGCGCCTGGGAATTATCGCCGAGGTGGTGCCGGCGCTCAAGATTGGCGGGCAATTTATTGCCAATCCGACCGTAGTGACCGATCGCTATCTCGATGAATTTGGCCGGGTTATCCACGGCGACTTTCTGACCGGCAACGACTTTAAAGTCGGGCGGGAGCGGCTCAAAAATGGTGAGATCGACCTGAGTCTGCTCGATGAAAAGGTTGAGGAACTCTGCGCCAAACTGCTCGAAACCTTTCCCGAATGTATGACCAAAAGTCTTGAAGAATTGCGTAAGCCCAAGGTGCAAGCCTGGAACGCCAATAAAGAAAATTCGCGTGCCTGGCTGGCGCTGAACATGATGAACGAAGCTCGCACCGGTTTTCGCGCCTTCAACGAGGGCAGCAAAGAGAGCGGGCGTGAAATCGATTTCGTCAAATTGCGGCAGGGTCTGGCCAAAGGGGTTCCCTGGACGCTGGAACTGATCGATAGTCTGATGCCGGGACAGGAGGGCTGACCATGAGTGAAAGTCCCCTGAAGGTATGGCTCGACCGCGACGGCAGCCTGCTGCGCTTACGCCTGGCGCGGCCCAAGGCCAACATCGTCGACGCCGCCATGATCGCCGCGCTCGATCGCGCCCTGGCTGAGCATCGCGATGTCAAGGAGTTGCGGGCGGTTTTGCTCGACCATGAAGGCTCCCACTTCAGCTTTGGTGCCAGCGTTGCGGAACATCTGCCCGAAAGCTGTGCGATGATGTTGAAAGGGCTGCACGCGCTGGTGCGCAACATGATTAATTTTCCCCTGCCGCTACTGGTTTCGATCAAAGGCCAGTGTTTGGGTGGCGGGCTGGAAGTCGCTGCCGCCGGCAATCTGCTGTTTGCCGCCCCCGATACCAAGCTTGGCCAGCCGGAAATCAAACTGGCGGTCTTTGCCCCGGCGGCCAGTTGTCTGCTGCCGGAGCGGATTGGTCAGGCCAAAGCCGAAGATCTGTTGTTCTCCGGTCGCAGCATGGACGCCGAAGAAGCCTTGGCCACTAACCTGATCGATTGTCTCGCCGATGATCCCGAACGGGCCGCGTTGGAATATTTCGACAGCCAGCTGGCTGGCAGCAGCGCCTCCAGTCTGCGCTTTGCGGTATTGGCGGCGCGGGCCGAGTACCGCCAGCGGGTAATGGCCAAACTTGAGCGGGTGGAAAAACTTTATCTGGACGAATTGATGGCAACTCACGACGCCGTCGAAGGCTTGACGGCCTTTCTGGAAAAACGTCCGGCCCGTTGGACACATAACTGAATCCTTAACCCCCGCGAGGATGCATGGAAAAAGGCCCCGGCCTGGAAATTATCGATGTCCACTGTCACTGCTTCGCCGGGGTCGCTCAGGCTGAACAGATTGTGTCGGGTTTCGTCAGCCTGCGCCAGGCCGGAGTGCGACAGCTGGCGGTGATGGGGCTGGCCAACAGCCGTTTGCCGCGGAATGACATCATCCGCCTGGTACCGGAAGGGTTTGAAAATCGGGGTGATCCGCTCTTTTATGAAGTCGACACCCTGTTGCAGTTTGCCGCCGTCAGTGACGGGCTGCTCTTCCCGTTGATTGATACCCGCTGCCTGGCCGGTGAGGTCGCGGATCAACTCACGGAGTATGTCGCCCGCGGCTTCCGTGGCATCAAGGGGCTTTATCTGGCCGATGAGCACAATGATCTGCACATTGCCAGTGTGCCCGAGGTTTTCGGCATCAGCCTCAAGCAGTACCAGCAACGCGAGTGGGAAATTTTCGCCTTCGCCGAGGCCCATAGCCTGCCGGTGGTCTATCACATGGATGCCCGTCAGTACGGCGATGTGATGAGCGCAATTCTCGAAGATTTCCCGCGGCTGCGTATCAACTTTCCTCACTTCGGCATTGGCCGTAAAGCCTTCGGTAAAATTCTCGAACGCCACCCCAACGCTTTTACCGACATCGCCTACATGCACCCGCATATTCAGCAGAATCCCGCTAGCTATCGCGATTTTATCGCCCATTATTCCGACCGGGTCTGTTTCGGTTCCGATGCCCTGCTCTACCAGCCCGAAATTGTGCTTGAGTACAGCGCCCTGGTCAAAGGGCTGCACCTGTCTGCCAGGATCGAGAGCAAAGTTTTCTCAGAGAATCCCCGCAAGTTTTTGGGATTAGGCTGCTGACCGGGAAGTGCGGCTTTGCATGTATTATATTTATCCGCGACTCTAACCAAAAGTCATACTGAAATTGCCCCATTTATCCATCTGGATCAAGAACTGGTAAACGCCGTCTTTTCACCCACCCCGCGCCGCTTCCTGATCTTGGCGTCTGACAAGGAGTAGCTCATGGCATTGAAAGTTATTCTGGTTCATCTCGATCCCGGTCCGCGGTGGGAAACGCGCCTGGAGCTGGCTATTACCCTGGCCCAGACTCATAAGGCGCACCTCAGCGGGTTTTATGCCAGTGGGAGCCCAGGCTATGGACTTGTTGAACCCGAAGCAGCCGAAATTCGGAAGATTTTTGAGCAGAAAGTTAGTAACGCAGGTATTTCAGCCGATTGGATTGATGGCTACAGCATCGATCCTCCTCTGGTTCCGCTGATGGATAAATTCCTGCTGCGCATTTGCTATGCCGATTTGGTCATTGTCGGCCAGCAGAGCACCAGATATGGCAATCGCAGTTTGCCCCCCGACTTTACCGAACGGGTGATTATTTCCGCCGGTCGCCCGGTGTTGGTCATTCCGAAACATGGTAATTTTGCGCAGATTGGTGAGCGCGTCATGGTCGCCTGGCGCGGCGGACGTATCTCGTCGCGTGCTCTGCACGACGCCATCCCCCTGCTGGCAAAGGCTCGTCAAGTTGCCCTGACGATGGTCAACCCCGGCAGCTTTTACCAGAGCGAAGTCGAAACACTTACGACCTATCTGGCGCACAACCAGATCAATGCCAGCTGTCATCGTGTTTTAGCGAAAGATCCGGGAACCGGGGATATTCTGCTGAATCAAGTCAGCGAGCTTGGTGCCGACCTGTTGGTCGTCGGCCTTTTTTACCAATTCCGGCGCGGAAAAATTGATCTGGGCCCGGTCGGGCGCCACATCCTCAATTTCATGACCATTCCCACCCTGTTTTCAGGCTGAGGGAGTGACGGAAATTTGCCCGCGTAAGTCGTTTTGATAATTTGAATCCCTCATGTTGCGCTCGCGGCGAGTCGGGCACGCAGGCTCGCACTTTTAAGCGCTGTATCGAGGGTTACAGTATCCAGCACCGCACGGGTGAGATCGTCAATTTCGCGGGTGATGCTTTGCAATTCTTCAACCACAGCTTCTCCGTCCCTGCCTTTAAGCTGCGGGGTATCAAGCTCTGATTCCAGGGATTCGAAGAGTTCAATAACATCGAGAAGGGTGGTTCGGTTAACGACCCCGGCGAAGCGATAACCGCCACCGGCGCCACGCACCGCCTGAATCAGCTTGGAACGCACCAGAGTACAAAGAACTTTGGCCAAGTGGTGGATGGAAATACCGTACTTGTCGGCGATGTCAGTGGCTGAAAGCTGGCGCTCGGGGTCACTGGCAAGCTCAAGCACGGCATATAAAGCAAAAAGACTGGCTTTTTGTAATTTCATAACGGAATTCCTGTTAAATGACGTCGATCGGTTTTTCGAGTTCAATATAGCGACCGGTGCGTAACCCCTGACTGCGAAAAAATGAGAGTGTCAGTTTATCTTCGCGGTCGACCATGGTACGTAAGGTGGTCACGCCGGCCTGTTTCAGCCGCAGACTTATCTCTTTTAACATCCTTTGGCCGATACCCAGTTCCCGAAAATTGGGGGACACGCCCAAGGCAAACACCCAACCGCAGGGTGGCGAGCCAAATTCCCAGGCGCGCACTTCACCAATAATAAAACCGATGACTTCGGCCCCTGTTTCAGCGACGAGAAAAAATCCACCCGTTCTGCCCGTGCTAACGAAACGGTCAAAAATTCCACGCCAATAGGCAGGTCTGTCTGTCGTTGCCCCGGCAAAATCCAGATTAAGTATGGTATCAAAGTCGCTCATCAGGGCATTGCGGATGGTGACCTCAGGTGTCATGTCGTGCTCCAAACGTTGTGTTTTTTTTGGTAAAACTACCGCAAACTCTAATTCTGGTATTGTGGTACCATAAAAATTGTCAAGAAGACAAGATCTTTCCCCAGAGCCGTCGGTTGATCAGGAATGGCCAATCTTGGGGTTGATTGCTGGCAGGGGAAACGCAATCTTCTGGAGTGCTTGACGGTATAAATGCATTAAATTACCATTATGCAATAAATTTGGGTGCGCGGCCATTTTTTTCAATGCCACCTTCCCCCCTTCGCCGGGTGGCTGGCAGCAAGCTTAACATTTCGGCTTAACTGACGCCATCTCACACCAACGGATAGGCTTTACCTTGGACGCAGAATTATGGTCATAAAATCCTGGCGAAAAAAGCGCCTGCTTTCTAAACTTTTTATTTGCACTATGGTGCTTTTTCTTGTGCCAATCGGGGTTATCGCCAACCTGACCTTTCGCCATCTTTACACGATCAACGAAGTTTCCCTGCGCGAGGTTCGCAGCGCGCTGGTGACCTCTCGCGTTGATTTTTTGAAAAACCATCTGGCCCAGAAAGCGCAAAAAATATCCGCACAATTTACCTATCTTCAGGATCAGGTGCATCTGCTCGGGGCTTTGTCGCGTTCGGTGCTGGAAAATCCCGAGGCATTTCACTATCGCAATGGCAGCCGTTATCACCTGGACAAGGAAGGCGATTACGTGAATGCCACCGATGATGGTAATTCGAGCCTCTATGTGCCAAGGCGGCTGCCCTCGCTGGATGCGCTGATTCCCGCCATGGAGAACTTTGCTTTCAGCGACCCCACCCCCAATGTCCCCACCTATCGCGCTTCCCTTGACCGGGTTATTGCTGCAACCGAGAGCCTCGACATTATCCTCAAGCCGCTGGTTGAACAGGAACCATTGGTGGTGCTGGGCTGGTTTATCCATAAGGATCTTATTAGTCGCACTTATCCCTGGCGCGACTTCAAGCGTCTGCCCCGGTATCCTGAAGTAACGGCCTGGCCTTTCTATTATCTCTCTGATCCTGAACATAATCCGTCGGGAGATGAAATTTTTACCCCCATCTACAATGATCCTCTCACCCAGCACAGTATGATTTCCTGTCTGTCGCCGATTCTGATCAACGGGGAACATCAGGCCACCGTCGGCGTGGATATTACTGTTGAGGCGTTGCTCCGGGAAATCAGCCAGGTGCGCTTAACGGAAAGTTCCAGTTCTCTGCTGCTGTCACGTGACGAAATCATTGCGGCCTCGCCAAATTTGCCGCTGGCGGCATTGGGGTTGAATTCTGCAATTCCGGCTTATGGCCAGGCCCTGGTGCTTGAGGCACTTTCCGCCACAGGTCGGGCGGTGGTCGGGCCGAGACCGGGGGAAATCGGGGTAAACTTCATTGAGACGAAAGATTTCAGGGCATTTGTCGGCTACGCCGAAGTCGAGCCCCTGGGGTGGCGGCTGTTTCTGCTGGTGCCGGAAAATGATTTGTTGGGCCCGGTTAACGATGAGGTGCAGTCCATTTTCGCCGAAACTGAGCGCATTCGGGGCAATTTTCTGCATGTCCTGATTTTTGCCATAGTTGCCATGGCCGGTCTCGGCTATGTGGTTATGGCACACCAGTCGCGCGGGTTACGGTCACTGCTGGGGGGGATTCGCGAATTCGGCAGCGGCAAGCTTACCCACCGGATGCGTGAAGACCTGACCGAGTTCGGCGACCTTGCCCGGGCGCTTAATTCCATGGCCGAAAATATTCTGACCCAGAATCAGGAACTGGGGAAAGCCTATATTCTGGTGGAGCAGGGGCGCAAAATGACCGCAGTGGGCCGACTGGCTGCCGGGGTGGCTCATGAAGTGAATAATCCTCTGGCTACCATCTCCACCTACACGCAGATGTTGTTGAGGCGTTCGGATTTACCTGAAGATGTCTTGCGCAATCTGCGCAATGTGATGACCGAAATTGAGCGCGTGCAGGACAAGGTGCGCAATTTTCTCGATCTTTCTCGTTTACAGAGTTTAGTCAAAACCCGCGTCAACCCGAATCTGCTGGTGCAGGACGTGGTGGAAATGGCCCGGCACGAAGCCAGCGCGCAGGGGGTGGAGCTGGATTTGTCGTTGGACGAAAATCCGCAACTTTGTTATCTCGACCAGTCCGGCTTCAAGCAGGTGCTGTGGAATCTCATTGGTAATGCCATTGCCTCACAGGAACAGGGCGGAAAGGTGCGGGTGCAGACCAGCTTTGTATTTAACCCAGGCGTTGCGACGACCTTAATGCTGGTGGTGGAAGATGAAGGTTCGGGGATTCCGGTCGATGTGCTGCCACATATTTTTGATCCGTTTTTTACCACCAAGGAAGTTGGCAAAGGAACCGGTTTGGGTCTGGCCGTTGTCAGCAGTATTGTAGAGGGGCATTGTGGTACGATCGACGTTGAGAATCTGACCCAGGGTGGGTGTCGGTTCCTGATCCAATTTCCGGTGGGAGAAGAACCATGACCAGCACCTTGCAGCCACGTATTCTGGTGGTCGATGATGACCAGGCGCTGCTGACCGCCTTGATCCAGGCTTTGCAGCAGATGGGTTATGAAGCCATGGGCGAGACGAACCCCTTGCCGGGGCTATCCCGTGTTGAGACCTGGAACCCGGACGCAGCAATTTTTGATCTTCGGATGCCCGGCATGGACGGGGTTGAATTGTTGCGGCGGGCCCTGCAGGTGCAACCCGAGCTGCCGGTTTTGTTACTGACGGCCCATGGCACCATCGAAACCGCCGTGCGCGCCGTGCGCGAAGGAGCCTATGATTTTATCGAGAAACCCTTTGATCTGACCAAAATTGACTTGATTCTGCGCAAGGCAGTCAATCATCGCGGACAGTTGCGCCGATACCGTTCGCTGGTCGAGACCACGGTTCGCAAAGGGGAATTTGTCGGCATTGTTGGTCAGAGCGCCAGCATTCGCAAGGTTCTCGACGCGGTTGCGGCGGTTGCGGCCACGGATTCTACGGTGCTGATCAGCGGTGAAAGCGGTACCGGCAAGGAACTGGTGGCCCGGGCCATCCACAGCTCGGGGACGCGACAGGAAAAACCCTTCGTCACGGTGGATTGCGCTGCCATCCCCGATTCTTTGCTCGAAAGTGAACTTTTCGGCCACGTCAGAGGGGCGTTTACCGGTGCGCATCGTGAGCGGGCCGGGTTCTTTGAGGCCGCCGCCGATGGGACTGTGTTTCTCGATGAAATCGGCGAAATTCCTCATGTGCTGCAGAAGAAACTCTTGCGCATTCTGCAGGAAAAAACATATACTCGCGTCGGCGAAACCCGTCAGCATACCACCGAGGCACGCATAGTTGCGGCAACCAATCGCACCCTTGAAAATGAAGTCAGTCAGGGCAACTTTCGCGAAGATCTCTTCTATCGACTCAAGGTGATCGAGATCAGGGTGCCCGCCCTGCGGGAGCGGGCTGAGGATGTTCCTCTGCTGGTGGAGCATTATCTCGGGCGGCTGAATCGCAGGTTACACCGTGACGTCAAAGAGGTCACCAGCGATGCCATGGCGCTGCTGCAAGGGTATTCCTGGCCGGGCAACATCCGTGAGTTGATCCACCTGCTGGAACAGGTCATGACCTTTCACCAGCAGGAAACCATTGCCGTTGCCCAGCTGCAGCCCTACTTGCAGCGGGCGGCGCTGCCCGCCTTGCCCCCTGAAACCTATGCTGATCTCAAGGAAAAATTGCTCGCTGAAGAAGGGCTTGACTACTTTCAGAAATTGCTGCGGCATTATCACGGGAACGCCACGCGAGTGGCGGCTCACGCCGGGCTGAATCGGCGCCATCTGACCCGCCTGTTGCAAAAATTACATCTCGATCCGGCACTCTTTCGTCACGACTGAGACATTTATGTCGGTGTTTGTCGCGCTCTTTTGGCGATGGAGACATAAATGTCCTAATCTAAGGGTCAAGGCCGGGCCATGAATGTCCCATTAGACCTGTTTTACCCCCCCTTATCTACGCTTAATACAACGTCGTTATTTAAATAATCGTAGAGCAATACCAATAATTCAGGTTAGTTACTTAATAAACTTTTTTTGCGCTTCGATTTTGTAAATTTATGGAACGTTGTTTGAATACAGCTCAAGAGTTGCTTCATCAACTTTCATGCTTAGCAAAGGAGGAACCACGTCATGCAAAAAAATGTCATTTCTCTCTGTCTGGGGCTCACCCTCTTATGGGCCGGGGTGGCCAACGCCGTTCTGATTGATCCCTATGATAACTTCCATGCCCCCGATGGCTATTATGGGCTGCTTTACGGCAACTATTATACAGCTGACAAGCTGGATACCTCGGACGGCGATCTTGATATCGATCTGACGGCCAAAGTCAGTGTGTTTCGCGGCCTGAAATATTTCCACCTTGCCGGTATTCCGTTAGCTTTTCAAGTGATTCTGCCCTTCGGCGAAGTTGAGGAAAGCAAACTGCTCAACGAAAAATCCTCGGGGCTTGGGGATGCGATCTTTGGTCCGGCCGTTTTTCTGCATTCCGACACCGAAACCAACACTTACCTTTCCTACTGGTTCTACATCTTTGCGCCGACCGGCGAGTGGAACCGGGATCAGACCATCAATCTGGGGCGTAACACCTGGTATTTCGAGCATCAACTGGCCTTTGCTAAGATGTTCGGCAATTTCGTTTACGACATGAACCTCAATTACTATCACTTCCTTGAAGAACCGGATAATGACTACACGGCTCCGCAGCGTTTTGAAGTTGAAGCCAGCCTCGCTTATCAGCTCAACGAGAAGCTGATTTTAGGTGTTAACGGCGGTGGTTACTGGGATCTTGATGAAGGGGAAGCCAATGGCGACAGTGTACCGGGAAGCAAAACCAACCGGGTTCAGTTTGGCCCGTCCATCGGCTATCAGGCAACGGAACAGTTGGGTCTGACCCTGCGTTGGACACATGACCTCAGTGCGAAAAACGATACCCAGGGAGACGACTTCTGGCTGCGACTAGCCTATGCCTTCTGAGTTCGACGAAATTTTTCATTCAGCAGATCACTTCTAAGAAAGGACGATGTACATGCGCAAGACTCTGTTTACGCTGCTTGGCCTGTTGCTGCTGCTGGGAGCGGCAGCCCCCGCAGTTATGGCCTTTACCCAGACATCATTAACCTATCAGAAATGCACCAGCTGTCATGCCGTTGTAAAGGGCAAGATTTCGCGGGTCGAAGAGATTCGCACAACTCCCGATGAGTGGGGCGTGATTATCGATCGCATGGCGCGACTGCACGGCATGGATCTTAATCCCCAGGAAAGAGACCTTCTGCTCAAGGAAATATGTGCCACACAAATTTTGAGTCCCGAGGAACTGGCCAAGGTTTGGTACATGGATCTGTACAATAACCCCCAGGTCGTCGAGCGTCCCCAGGGCGAAGTGGAAGAAAAACGTTTCGCCACCTGTGTGCGCTGCCACAGCGCGGGGAAAATCAATTCTTACCGCATGACGGAATCTTCCTGGGCGAAGGTTCGCGATTTTCACTACTACGTCGATCCGGCGATCGATGGCCAGATGCGTGAGATGAAATGGGAGCAGGAAGCCACGACAGTTTTGGCGCAGCTGGCGAAAAGTCATCCCTACGGCAAGGCGTGGCAAACCCCCAATGTAACTCCGGCCGGTTCCTGGCTGATTTTTGGCAATGAGCCGGGCAAGGGAAACTATCGCGGCAGCGCCACCCTCAAGGCTGATTTTAGCGGCAACTTCAGCGTCAAGGGGTCTCTGAATTTTGACGATGGCACCAGCGAGCAGTTCCAGGGCGAGGCCCTGCTGTTCGGCGGACACGCCCTGCGCACCCGCACCGCCCACAACAATTTCAAAACCCTGGGGTCCTTTGCTTTTAGCAACGGCACGATTCAGGGTCAGCATCACTATCCGGCCCCCGCGTTCCGCACCTCGACCAGCACCTGGTACCCGGCCGTTGGATCCGCCCGTCTGCTGCGGGTGACGCCCGCCTATCTGCTGGCCAATGAAACGACCAGCTTGACTCTGGAAGGGGTAAACCTGCCTGCGGTGCAGGCCAGTGACCTGGTGTTTAAAGGCGCGAAGGTCAAGGTTCTTAAGGCCGAACGGGTCGGCGAGGCCATTGTTGCCGAGGTCGTTTATCAGGGAAGCGGCAAGGCTCAGGCGGATCTGCAAGTCAACAAACTCAATTCTGTGCCCATCACACTGGCCGACCGGATTGACCACATAAAAATCACTCCGGAACTGGGTCGGGCCAGGGTTCACGGCGGGGTCCATTTCCCGGCTGAAGGAGTGCAGTTTGAAGCTATTGCCTATGCTGCCGGTGATGTGGCGCTGGGGGCTGTTGCCGCAGGTTTCACCCTGAGTGAAGAAGTGACCCGGGAGAATGACGATGACCTCGCCTGGACTGGCGCTATTGGTGCCAATGGTTTCTATTACCCCATGGGCGATTACGGACAGATCCTCACCCGCGAAAGTAAACTGGAAGCGACTGGACTGGTCAAGGTTCACGCGGCTTATCAGCGCGGTGGCTACGATTATGCGGCCGAAGCCATGCTGGCGGTGGTTCCCCCCGATTACGTGCAGAGGATCAAATAACCATGGTGCATGAATGGGCCGACCATCAGGTTTTCAACCTGGACGATGGGGCAATTCTGTACGACGTTGATCTGGCCAGCCTGTTTCGGATTGATGCATCGATCCAGGCGGTTCTTCAGCGTTGGAGTTGTCAGCCCAGGGTCGATCTAAACGAGGTCGCGCCCCCCGACCGCGCCGTGTTGGAAGATCTGCGCGACCTTCGCCTGCTGGTGCCAGCCGGTTCCGCCAAGGTCTGGCCGCCGTTGCGGTGCGACCCGACGGAAATTCCCCTGAGCACCATGGTGCTGGAAGTGGCCCAGGATTGTAATTTGCGCTGCACCTACTGTTACGCCGCAGGCGGAGCTTACGGCGGTCCGGCGCGTTTACTCGATGTTGAAACCGCCCGCCGAGCCGCCCGTTATCTGGTTGAAAAATCGGGCGACAACCAGGCCTTGACCCTGGTTTTGTTTGGCGGTGAGCCCTTGCTGAATATGCCTGCGGTGAAAGCTGCCGTCGAAGAAGCAGAAGAAAAAGCGGCGGCGCTGGGCAAAAAACTGCTGGTCTCCCTGACCACCAACGGTACGCTGCTTGACGCGGAGATTTTAGGCTTTTTGCGTCAACATCGGGTAGTGGTTTCGGTCAGCCTTGACGGCCCGGCCGAGCTGCACGATGCCAACCGGCCCGACGCCGCCGGTCGGGGCAGTTACAGCAGAATTCTCGCCCGCTTGGGTGGCCTGCTGGAAAATTCTAATGCCGCCGTCGCGGCCCGCGTCACCCTGACGCCCGCGCAGTGGTCAAGGTGCGAAGAGGTTTTTGATCATCTTATAGGGCTGGGTTTTCACGAGGTTGGCATTGCCCCGGCCAGCCCTATCAGTAAAAATCTGCTTCCGGATATACAGCAGGAGCAGGTGCTATTGGAAAGCCTGGCCAGCATGGCCCGGCGTTTTTCCCGTCTGGCCAAAGAAGGGCGGATACTGCCCTTCAGTAATCTGGTTGAACTGCTCAGCCGTCTGCACATGGGCCAAACCAAGGCCATCGCTTGCGGCGCTGGCTATGGTTATCTCGCTGTCGATGCGGGGGGAGAATTCTATCCCTGCCACCGGCTGGCGGGTGAAAAAGGCTTCGCTGTCGGCACTCTTGCAACGGGTGTCGATGCCGACAGGGTTCGGTCTTCATTGGCTCAGCTGACAACCGGCAAGGATAAAATGTGCCAGAGCTGCTGGGCCAGAAGCCTGTGTGCCGGAGGTTGTCATTATGAAAACCATTTGCGGGAAAATACCTTGGGTATCCCCCCTGGCAGCAGTTGTGATTTTATCCGGCGCTGGCTGCAAATTGGCATAGAACTCTATGCCGAGCTGCGCCATGCAGGTGCCGACGGGCTGCTGGCAAAGTTGGAAAAAAGAAACACCTGCTGACACTTAAACGCACATTTGGCTCATCTACTTAATATTTAACGAAAGGGACGCTCATGGACGCGAAACAAAAAATCCAGGCTTTGAACAAGAAAGCCGAGGCCGTTGAAGCTTTGACCAAAGGGGAAGACCAAGCGGTCAAGGCGCTGCTGGAAAGCGGCACTGAACTGCAAATGCCCGTCGGCTGCACGACAATTTTTGACACCGGTTGGGAAACCAACCCCCGTGCCACTCATCCGGTGGGCAACTGCCAGGCCTCGGTGCGCGATTTTATGGGCTGCGCCGGCGACTGTTGGTGGCCGGCGCAAACCCCTGACGGGCTGACCAACAATCCCGATTATCATCAGGTCTGCTCCAACATGGCCCGTGACTGGCGCACTATTAAATACGATTGAATCGGAGCAGCAGACGGCCCCAATTCCCGTTTCCATATTGAGTCAATAGGAGTAATTCATGAAAAACGCGAAATACATTTTCCTGTCAGTTTTGCTGTGCTGTTTGTTGGTTCCCGCCGGGACGGTACTGGCGCGGGATGTGATTTTTACCCTGGGATATGATGTTCTGGAAGTGATTGATGGCGACACCGATAGCATTACCGACCGGATCCCGCTGAAGGGGTGGACCCGCGCCTACACGGTTCTGCCAGATAAAAAGCAGATGATTGTCTCGGCCAGTCGCCATTACCTGCATCTTGTCGATACGCAGAAGCTTGCGCTGGTCAAAACCCTGGATCTCAACACTAATCCGGAAGGTTGGCAACGCTTCGAGTTTGGCATCACTGCCGGTGCCGACGGTAAAACCGTTTATGCCAATGTGCTGGGGCGTCGCACCGAGGCGGGCGAGGTGGTGCTTGCCAAGCCGATGCTCGCTGAAATTGATCTTGACAGCGGTAAAATTTTGCGCAGCGTCGAGGTTCCCAGGGGTATTTTCCAGTTACTGTTGGTCAATGGCGGCAAAGAGGTCTACGCCATTGGTCAGGATCTGTACAAGATTGATGTCGCCAGCAGCCAGATGCGTATCACCGAAACCTACGCCATGTTTGACAAGGGGATGAACATCTTCCCCCTCTGGCATTACACCTTTGAAAACAACGGATATTTCATCTCGCCCTACTACAATGCGCAGGGTTGCGGCATGCTGGAAATCAACACCCATACCGGTGAAATTACCGAAAACATGCTCAATTCCGATCCGCCTTTTGTCTACAGTTTCATGTACTCACCCGATCGCTCCACCATTTATGGCGGCATGGACGAGCTGTACAAGATTGATGTGCAAAGCAGAACCATAACCGCATCCACACCGATTAAAGAAGGTACCAACTTTGCCCTGATGGTCAGCGGCGATGGCAAGAAGGTCTACACCGGTGGCGGCGGCTCAACCATCTCGGTTTTTGACGCCGAGACACTCAAGCTGCTGAAAGTTTTGCAAATGCAAACCGATGGCATGACCATGGCCAGATTTACCCTCTGACATACCCGCGGGGCTCGCGCCTTTTTTAAGAGGCGAGCCCCGCAGCTTTGCTGAGCCTTAGAAGGTGCCGTGACGATGGAATATGGTTTACGCCTTGCTCGTCCCGAAAAACTGCCTGCCGACCCCCGTGAGATCTGCCAGGCACCCTGGCGTGATGCGCTGCCGCAGGGGGTTTTGCGGGCCTTGTATTTTGGCACCGAATTCTGTGAAGACCTGTTGCCCTCCGCCGGGGAAGCGGCCGCTTTTTGCGCACTGGCTGATGCTGCCGGGCTGGAGGCGGTGCTGCTGACCCCGATTGTTACCCCAAGGGGACTGCAACGCCTCGATCGTCTGCTGGCTGCCCTTGATGGCCGCGGCTGCAGCTTCTCGGTGAGTTTCAATGACTGGGGCGTTCTCCGTTTGCTGCGCAGCGCTTATGGCGACATCCCGTGCCGGGCCGGGCGATTGATCAACCGTGGCCTCCGCGATCCCCGGCTGGCCGCAAAGGCCACCTATCCAAGTTCTGCCTTACCTGACCGGGGAGAAAAGCTGCGAACGCTGTTGCGCTCCTATGGGGTTCGTGGGGTCGAAACTGACCCCGATCTCGACGGCACCTATCTGAGCAGTCAGGCCTCGGTGTTGCAACGGGTGCTCCATCTGCCCTACGCTTTTGCAACCAGCGGGCGCAACTGCTTAATCAAGGCGGAAAGCGCCACGGAAAACGACAGTTTCACCAAGGGGCTGGGCAAGCTTTGTCCGGCCTTGTGCCGCGATCGTTGTTTGCAGGTGCAGCGCCAGGACACCAGCATCCCCTTGTGGCGGGCAGGCAACACCCTTTTTTACCAGGTCTCGGCTGCGGCGGTCGCTACCCATCTGCGCCGTTGTGACCGGGTTGTCCTCCACGAAAGGCCCATGCCGTGAAGATACTGGCACCGCTGAAAAATTCTGCCGAAGTCATGCCCCTGCTCCAGGCCGGTGCCGATGAATTTTACTGCGGACTGACGCCGCCTGATTGGCAGCAACACTGCGGCCAGAGCTGGGCCAATCGGCGCGGCGCGGTCTCGGCAGGCATACGTGATCTGGCCGACTTTCAGCTGGCGGTGGCCGCCGCCGCCGAGCACCCGGTTTATGTTGCCCTTAACGCGCCCTGGTATCCGCCCGGCGGAGTTGAGTTGCTGGCCGAATTTGGCGCGCAATTACTCGCAACAGGCGCCGCGGCCCTGATTGTCGCCGATATGGACCTGCTGCTGACTCTGACCGCCGCCGGTTATGCCGAAAAATTGCACGTTTCCAGCCTAGCGACCTGCACCAATCCCGCTGCTGCCGCCTTTTTTCGCGACCTGGGAGTTGCCAGGGTCATCCTGCCCCGGCACCTGACTCTGGAAGAAATTGCGGCTGTAGGAGTTGACAAGCTGGAGCTGGAAGCTTTTTTGCTCAACGACGGGTGCGTTTTTGAAGAGGGCCTGTGCGCCACAACCCACGCCGCCGGGACTTTTTGTCTGGAAGATGGTGCCGACACCACCGATCTCGCCACCGAAACAACTGAGCGTTACGCCTTCTGGAAATGGACCTTGAATCATTGCGGTTGCCAAACCAGTCAGGGTTATCCCCTTGGCCCTTGTGGGCTCTGTGCCTTGCCGCGCTTGCTGGCCAGTGGTATTCACAGTTTCAAGGTGGTAGGGCGCGAGGCGTCTTTGCCGCGTAAAGAGAAAGCCGTCGAGATAGCAGCGCGGGCTTTGCGTATCGCCCGAAGTGGCGGCGGCCCTCGTGAAATCCGCCAAGCGGTCATGAATCTGCGCGGCGCGGACTCTCTGTGCGAAGGGTCGCATCTCTGTTATTACCCCGATGTCTGGCGGCAGAAATGTCCGGAGGAACCCCGATGTTGACCTCGGTTGGTTTGTTTGTCCGCCATCTCAAGGGAAAAGGTCGGCTGATTGTTGCCATGTTTCTGCTTGGCCTGGCCGGTGGTGCGGTGTCGCTGGCTCCACCGCTGATTGGCAAAGCCTTTATTGATGCTGTCGCTGAGCGAAGCGACTATGGGATTGTACCGAAGATTGCCGCCGCCCTGGTCGCTTTGGCCCTGCTCGATCTGGGATTGGGAGCGGTAACGCGCCTGGTGCATGCCCGCCTGTCGGCTGACGTGCTGGTTGCCATCCGCGAGCGGTTATTCGCCCACTGCCTGCAGGCTTCGCTTGAGTCCCTGGAAAAGTTTCGTCACGGCGACCTGCTGCATCGTTTCGGTGCCGATGTCCCGAAAATTCAGGCCTTGCTCGTTGACGGGGTGCTGGGGTTTTTTCAGAATGTCCTGTTTTTGCTCGTTGCCGCCGTGATTCTGCTGAATCTCTCAACGCCGCTGGCCTTGTGGTCTTTTGCCGGACTGGCCCTGGCCTTGCTGATTACAATCGCCTTTCGGCAACCCATCGAAACCGGCACCCGTGGACTGCGTGAAGTCATGGCAGACCTTTCGCACTTTCTTTCGGAACGCTTGAGCGCCTTGCGCGCCGTGCGCCTGCATGCCGCGCAACAGGAAGAGCAACAGCGTTTTGCCCAGCTGAATGCCGGTATGATCCGTAAAATGCTGCGCTTCCAGGTGCTTGATGCGGTCGCTTCGGGAACCCCCGGTCTGGCCCTGACTGCCAGCCTCGCCTGGATTTATCTTCTCGGCGGGCGTTTGCTGGAATCGGGCACCATCGGCCTTGGAACTTTTGTCGCCTTCATTCTTTATCAGGGACGGCTGTACGGCCCGGCCCGCGGCCTGTTGGGCATGGTGCGCGGCTTCCAGGAAGCCCAGGTGAGTTTGAGCAGAATTGCTGAACTCCTGGAGGGTGAAAACAGCCTTCCGGATGCCAGTGTTGCCACCCTTGGCGTTAGCGAGAAGGTCGGATTGGTCGTCGACGGCGTCAGCTTTGCCTACCTCGATAATCCCCCGGTCTTGCGGCAGTTAAATCTGCAGCTGGCGCCAGGGGCGAAGGTCGGCCTGTTTGGAACCTCGGGCGCGGGGAAATCGACCCTGGTGCAAATTCTTTTTGGTTTGCGGCGGCCGCAGCAGGGGCGGGTGCTGATTACCGGTCTTGACTCTGACAGCAAGGCAACCCCATTCGCCCGTCACCTGGGGTATGCCGGAGCTGAACCCTTTCTGCTCCATGCGACGGTCGAAGAAAACCTGCGTTATGGCAACCCTGCGGCCACACAGGAGCAGCTGATTGAAGCCGCCCGCCTGGCCGAAGCCGAAGATTTTATTCTCGGTTTGCCTGATGGGTATGCCACTGCTATCGGCGGGCGCGGGCTGGCCCTGTCCGATGGTCAGCGACAGCGTATCGGTCTGGCCCGCTTGGCCTTGCGGTCGCCGAATATCCTGGTATTGGACGAAGCCTTTTCGGCGCTGGATCCCGAAACCGAAATGCGGGTACGGCATAACTTCTGGCGGGCTTTTCACGATCGTATCATCCTGTCAATCACTCATCGCCTGAGTGGTCTTGAGGATTACGAACGCTTGTATCTGCTGCGTGATGGCCAGGTGCGCCATGTTGGCAGCAAAGAGTTGCGGATTGCCCTGGGTACGCTAACTGCTGCCGACGATAGTCCTATGGTAGGGCCCGCAATCTCAGCGAATTCGGCGGCGGTGCCAACACCAAGGCGTTCGGCATGACCACAAGATCCCAGCCCTTACGCATCGGCGTTATCGACACCGGGGTTAATCCCTGGCATCCCCACGTCAGGGGCGAAGTTCGCGGTCGGCGGGTTTTTCTCGCTCCCGACGGCAGGGTTTGCGAGGATGACGATTTCCGCGATCTTGTCGGCCATGGCACGGCGGTCGCGGGGATTTTGCGCCAAGGGCTGCCTGCGGCGGAACTTTATGTCGTGCGGGTTTTTGCAGAAAACCTGGTCTGCTATCCGTCTCTGGTTGCTCGCGGTCTGTTACGGGCCGCCGCCGAAGGGTGCCGGGTTATCAATCTCAGCCTGGGGATGGCCCCGGGCCCGGGAGCCGAGGTGCTACAGGCGGCTTGCGAGGCGGTCATTGAGGCCGGAATCCTGCTGGTTGCCGCCGGACACCCGCAGCAGCCAGGGTTATTGCCGGCCAGTCTGCCGGAGGTTATTGGCGTGCTTGCCGACGAACAGCTTGAGCCCGGCACCATCAAGGTCAATCGCGATCAACCCTGTTCCCATAGTGCCTGTGGCTGGCCGCGCGAGCTCAGGGGCCTGCCGTCGGGGGCGAACCTGTGGGGAAATTCCTTTGCCTGCGCCCGGGTTACTCTCGATTTTGCGCTGAAAATGGGTGCAGTTTAGCAACCAGCTTTTCGTCAAGCATGACGGTCTTTTCCAGGAGTCAAGCCTACTCCTTCACCCTATGGGAGAAACACGATGAAAAACTTTGGACTGATCATCGACGGCAAGAAGATTTTTACCGACAAAACCTTTGACGTGCGCAACCCGGCAACCGGTGAGATCTTCGCCCAGTGCCCGTCTGCTGAGCTTGCGCATCTTGACCAGGCGGTAGCGGCAGCGCAGCAGGCTTTTGTTTCCTGGAGCCAGGTTGCCGACGCCGAACGCAAGGCCAAGATCCATGCCCTGGCCGATCTCCTCGAACAACATACGCCGGAGTTGATGGAACTGCTGACAAGGGAAAGCGGCAAGCCTCTGGGCGGCTATCAGGGCATAGGCTCGGGGATGGAGCTGGGTGGTTCCGTGGCCTGGACGCGGGTCACCGCTGAGCTAAGCCTGGCCTGCGAGCTTATTCAGGATGACGCTGATGCTCGTATTGAGGTGCATCGCAAGCCCCTGGGAGTGGTCGGTTCCATTCCCCCCTGGAACTGGCCGTTGATGATCGCCATCTGGCACATTATACCGGCGCTGCGCACCGGCAACACCGTGGTGGTCAAACCTTCCTCTCTGACGCCGCTGGCGACTCTGCGTTTTGTCGAACTGGCCAACCAAATCCTTCCTGCGGGGGTGTTGAATATCGTCACCGCCCCAAGTGGCATCGGCAGCGCCATGGCCAAGCATCCGGGTATTGCCAAGATGGTCTTTACCGGTTCGACCCCGACCGGCAAAAGTATCATGCAGAACGGTGCCTTCAACCTCAAACGCTGCACCTTGGAATTAGGGGGGAACGACGCCGGTATCGTGCTGCCCGATGTTGATCCCAAGGCCATCGCGCCCAAGCTCTTTGCCGTTGGTTTCCATAATAGCGGTCAAACGTGTGCCTGCCTGAAGCGCCTCTACGTCCATACCGACATTTACGAAGAGATCTGTAACGAGCTGACCACCCTTGCCCAACAGGCAAAACAGGGGAATGGCCTGGAAGAGGGGGTGGAATTCGGACCGGTACAAAATGCCGACCAGCTTGCTCTGGTTGCCGAACTGGTGGATGACGCCAGAAAAGGGGGCGGGAGCATCCTCTGCGGCGGGGAACGTCCTGCTGGCCCGGGCTATTTCTATCCCTTGACGCTGGTGGCCGATATCAGCGACGGCGTGCGTCTGGTCGACGAGGAACAATTTGGGCCGGTACTGCCGATTATCCGCTACACCGATGTGGACGACGCGATCCGCCGGGCTAACGCCAGTCCCTTTGGCCTGGGCGGTTCGATCTGGTCGCAAGACGTGGCCAAAGCCACCGCCCTGGCGTCCCGCCTGGAGTGTGGCACGGCCTGGGTGAATGACCATGCCTCGGTTCAGCCCAATGCCCCCTTCGGCGGAGTGAAAGAATCGGGTTACGGGGTTGAGTTCGGCCATTACGGGCTGGAAGAGTACACCTCGATCCAGACGGTCAAGATCGTCAAGGGCTAAGTTCCCCCGCGGCAATCAAGGGCCGCCAGAAAAATTGCAGCAGCACATCTGCGCGCCCTCGCTGTTTGTTGAAAACAATGTTTTAATTTGCTTGACGCTAAAAACGTATTGAAGTACCATTATGCAACAAAACGGCTACAGGGATAATCGTGCGTATGAGAATGGCAGCGCCGCCGCAGTTGGCGTGTGCTTGCAAGGCTATCTGCCGGTTGTCGCGGCCACTGCAAAAAGGGTAGGAAAATGAGATACGCAGAGACCGGCTTTAATTTAGAGATTGATCTCACCCGCGGCAATATCGAGAAGGTTGCGACTGATCCGCAAGACACCGCCCTCTATCTCGGCGGTTTGGGGACCAACACCAAACTCATCTGGGATAGGGTTGCACCCGAGGTTGAAGCCTTTTCTCCCGATAACCTGCTGATCTTCGGTACCGGGCTCTTGTGCGGCACCCCTGCCACCGGCTGCAACCGAACGATCGTCTCCACCATTTCCCCCCAGACGAAATTGATGGCCTTTTCAATGATGGGCGGCTTCTGGGCGCCGGAATTGAAATATGCCGGTTACGATAAAGTCATCCTGCGGGGGAAATCCCCCGAGCTGGTTTATCTGTGGATCAAGGACGACAAGGTCGAAATTCGCGATGCCTCCCACCTGCGCGGCAAGGGTGCGGTCGAAACCGCGGAATTGATCAAGGCCGAACTGAAAGAGCCTAAAGCTCAGGTGGCAGCCATCGGTATGGCCGGGGAGAATCGGGTGTTTTTCGCCTCCATCGAGCAGGGTCGTTCGAGCGCCAGCCGTGGCGGTATTGGTGCGGTGATGGGCGATAAGGGGGTCAAGGCGATTGTGGTGCGCGGCAGCAAGGATCTTAACGTCGCTGAACCGGCAAAATATATGGAACTGTGCCACGAGGTGCTGGCCTACATCAAACACCGTGAAAGCAACCCTATCCCTGGCGTCATGCCGATTCTGGCCGGGTTGGGTTCACCACAGGAGATGAAAGTCCATGATGAAAAGTGGCATACCGAAAATTTCATGTGGGGCAATTCCCGCGAACGGCGCAAAGACTTCTGGAACGAAGAGATCGAAAAAGAGTGGACCGAAACTCTCGAAAAAGCGCGCACCCGGCTGGTGAGCTGCTTCAACTGCCCGATGGAATGCGGCGCAACCATTTCGCTGCCGGGCCTGCCGACTTACATGATGAAATGCTTCACCAAACTTACCTACACCATGGGCGCTTTTTCGAACCTCGACTTTGGGCTGCGCATCGCGCAGAAGGCCACCGAGTACGGCGTGGATGGCTTTTCCACCCCGCAGGTGATGGCTTTCGCCCTGGAACTGCTGGAAAACGATATCCTGCCCGCTGCTGATTTTCCCGATATGCCGGATGATAACGAAGGTCGCTTTTACTATCTGCTCGACAAAATTGTCCGGCGCGAAGGAATTGGCGACATCCTCGCCAACGGCACCTATTGGGCGGCCAAACAGATCGGCAATGGTGCTGAGGCCTACGCGCACAATAATATCAAGAAGACCGAGCAGTTACCGCTGAAACTGTCGATGCTGAACCCGGTCTATTTTTTGATGTACGCCACCGGCGAAAAGATGAACATTACCCAGATTGAGGGACAGTTTCCCCAGGCGCCCTTTGCCACCAAAGAGGAGCGCGAGGCGTTCGTTGCCGACTGGATTCAGGTTCCGGACGACCGCTTCAAGCAGATTCTCCTCGATTGGGAATTTCGTGGTGAAAACTCGAATCCTTACTATCCGACCATCGATATGTCCTGCGCCATCGTCGACTGGCAGGAGACCATGCACTATATCGATGACGCCCTCGGTCAGTGTGCCGGGTTGTCCTCCTTTCCGCTGAAACCGCCCTATCATATTCACAACTATCCGCAGTTTATCACCGCCGGGGCCGGGATCGCGATGGACGAAGAACAGCTCAAAAAAGCCGCCAAGCGTTACCGGACTCTGGTGCGGGCGGTCAATATCAGCCGCGGCATGCGGCGCAAGGATGAAAAGCCGCCGGCCAATCATTGGAAAAAACGCTTTCCCGAACTGGAAGAGCAGCTGCTGGATGCCTATTATCAGCTGAAAGGCTGGAATAATGATGGCATCCCGACCCGGGAATCCTTACATGATCTGGGGCTGGATTATGTCAGTGACGAATTTCTCAAGCGGGGTATTTTGACCGTCGCTGAAAACCCCGCGGTTGCCAACGCAGTGGAGGCCCGAGCATGAAGAACACTCCCAAAACTAAAACGATTAAGACGATCAAGATCGACATCGATAAATGCAACGGCTGCCGGGCCTGTGAGGTCATTTGCTCTTCATTTCATGCCACGCCGAAGTACAGCAGCAATAATCCGGCGCGCTCGCGTATCCGCGTGACCCGCGAGCCGATCCGCGACGTCTATGTGCCGGTCTACGCTGGTGATTATGCCGCGGCCGAATGTGCGGGAAGAGATAAATACACCATCGACGGCAAAGAATACGACGAATGTGTCTTCTGCCGGGCGGCCTGCCCGTCGCGCGACGAGTTCAAGGAACCCGATTCCGGTCTGCCGCTGAAATGCGACATGTGCGAAGGGGAGGAGGAACCCCTGTGTGTCAAGTGGTGCATGGTTGACGCCCTGACCTATGAAGAAAGGGAAGTGGAGATCGACGACGAAGAGCTGAAACCGGAAGAGATTGAGGCCGGGCTGCAATCCCTGGTCAACAAACATGGTCTCGACAAGGTCGCCGACATGGTGGCGCAGCTGGCCAAAGCCAAGAGGTGAATGTGTGGAGACTCTAGCCCCCGAAAATGAAATCATCGAAGTCATCAAAGCAAAGGGTGGCGACTCCTTCAAGTACTGCTACCAGTGCGGCCTGTGCGATGCAGTCTGTCCCTGGAACCGGGTGCGCGATTTCAGTATGCGCAAGATCATTCGCCAGGCGACCTTCGGTTTGACCGAGATCGACCAGGAAGAGATGTGGCGCTGCACCACCTGCGGCACCTGCGTGCAGCGTTGCCCGCGCGGCGTGAACCAGATCGAAGCCGGAGTCGCCCTGCGCAAACTCGGCGCCGAGTACGATGTCTATCCGGGCAATGTCGCGCCCATCCAGAATATCATCGCCAGCCTGACCTCTGAAGGTAACTCTCTGGGTGGCGAGCGCGATAAACGCGCCGACTGGGCCAAGGAGCTTGCGGTCAAGCCTTACGCCGAGGGGATGGAAATCCTCTATTTTACCGGCTGTTATCTCAGCTATGATCCGCGTATGCATGAAGTCGCCAAAGCCACCACCGCCATTTTGAACAAGGCCGGGGTTGATTTCGGCATCCTCGGCAGCAAGGAGAGCTGCTGTGGCGAAAGCATTCGCAAGACCGGCAATGAAGAGCTGTTCAAACGTCTGGCCAAGGATAATATCAAGGCCTTTATTGATCGGGGTGTGAAGAAGGTGCTGGTTTCATCCCCCCACTGCTACCACAGCTTCAAGAACGAATATCCCGAATTCATGGTCAACTTCGAGGTGGTGTTCATCTCCGAATATATCGCCGAACTGCTAAAAACCGGCCGCCTCACCCTGAGCGGTGCCTATCCCAAACAGGTCACCTATCACGACCCCTGCTACCTGGGGCGGCATAACGGCATCTACGCTGCGCCGCGCGAGCTGTTGCAGCAGATAACCGG
>Ga0210030_1000139_pt1 | contig 54276 bp, 48 predicted proteins | sample CryGeymeta201523_FD_183986 | JGI IMG/M metagenome (GOLD analysis project Ga0210030, IMG submission 183986) | Groundwater microbial communities from Crystal Geyser aquifers in Utah, USA - Crystal Geyser metaG 2015-23 (SPAdes) (version 2) | ecosystem: Environmental > Aquatic > Deep subsurface >...
GCAGCGCTGACCGCATTGGCCTTGATGAGTTCACGACGGGTTACTTGCATGGTGCTAACTCCTGCTCTGGGTTGGATTCGGTTTGCTGAAAAACAAGCGCCATCGACAGCACACCTTCGGCGCGTTCAATGGCTTCATAAATGTTGGCCGCCGTGGCGGTGTTTTCTGCCTCAATGGTGACGACCAGTTTGCCGTCTGCGGTGGCCGCGTGCACCTCCACGCCGACCAAGGTGGCCAGCTGCGCGCGCAGCTCAGCCTCTTGTTCGGGGCGGCTGTACACAATGGCGCTGGAGATGTTCATGGGCTGGTTCAATCTGGGGTTTTCCCTTGTGGGTGTGAGTCTAGGTCTCCCTATCCGAATTGAACTTGAACCAGATTAAAAACGCAGGCGGGTTCGGCCTGAAGCTGATGAACTGTTGATCTGAATCAAATCAACCGTGTTTGTGGGTTAACGCACCAGGCTCAGGCGTTTGGGGTCAAACTTCTAGCCGGATACCCAATACTGCATCGCCACCGCATCGTAGCGCGCGTTTAAGGGGGCAAGCGAGAATAACTTGAACAGTTCGGCCGTGCTGACAAGCGCAATGCGTTGTTGCAAACCGCTTGTGTAGCCAGCTACACCGCGCGGCTTGCGTCTAGCCTAGCACTTGCCATCACGACCTCCTTTGTCCAAGTTATTCTCGCTTGTCCCCTAAGGCCTGCTGCAGATAGAGCTGATTCAGGTCTGCGCCGCCAACGGCATGGCTGAACTGAACCACTCGGCGCTGGTCAAGGCCCTTGAATTGATGGCTAAGCATGAGGTGGCCAAGATCCGAAATTGGTCGCAATTGCTATATTAAAAATAGCTTCTTGCCCATGTTATATAAGGCCTAGCAGCCTGTATGACTTTCGGCGTCGAAGCGTTCTAGAAGAGCAGCGTAGCCAAATTCGGCCCCAGCGAAGACAGTTTTTACATAATTTGCAGCCGCATAGCCGTAGCCATGTGGCAAAAAGGTGGTGAAAAATGGATTGCTGCAGTCGGATTGCAGCCGATGTACCGAAAGTCCGACAGCCTCCTAGAAGTCGATTTGATCCTAGATTCCTCAGTTGGACGCGCCCGAGTGGACCGCTGGCAACGCGCCTGGGGTCGTTGCGCCTCCTTGCGGGCAAGTGGCCCGCTACGTCGTCACCCTTGCAGGGCGCAGCCAGGCCAGAGGCTTGGCCTCTTCGTGCCGTTCCATTGTGCGCAGGCACAATTGAAGCTGCGGCACTCAGCCTACCCAGCCGCAGCGCCAGCAGCCCACTCGGGCGCGTCCAACTCAGCGGCTCAGTCCGTTGACCTGCATCAACCACGGCACCGCCCACAGGCCTTGAATGGCCATGAAGCCGCCCACGGCCAGACAACCCTGCGGTGCAAAACGCCAGAAGCGGCGGTCGGTATAAATCTGCCGCAAAGTCTGCAGCTGTTGCGAGATCGATTCGCGCTGTGCCTGCACCGGTTTGTCCGGCGTGGTCATCAGGTAAGCGGCACAAACCACCAGCAAGGCAGCGCACAACCCGCAGCGGCTAGCAGCAACAATGCCGACTCAACCCGGCGCGGGTCAAAGCGATCCAGCAGCAAACCCAGTGGCAGCTGAAACAGGCCAAAGGCCAGAAAGTAAGCCGAGGTGAGCAAGCCCAGGCTGGCGGCGCTCATCTTCAGTTCGCGCATCAGCTCGGGCGTAATCACCGCGTTGACACTGCGCAGCGCGTAAGACAAAAAATAGCCCACTGCGTAGGCGGGCACCAGGCGAAACCACAGGGCAGCGGGGGCGTTCATGGGTGAGATTGTCGTGTCATCCGCAAGCAAAGAGAGCCGCGCCTGTCCAGTCCCGTGGTCGTCGTTGTTTCATACCGTAACATCCCCGCCATGGCCAAAGAAAAAACCCACTATGTTTGCACTGACTGCGGCGGCAGCAGTCCCAAATGGCAGGGCAAATGCCCCAGCTGTAATGCCTGGAACACACTGATCGAATCGGTTGCCGAGACCGCAGCTGCACCCACCAAAAACCGCTTCGCGTCCCTTGCCAAAACCGCTGAAGTGGCGGTATTGGGCGAGATAGATGCGGTCGACTTTGCCCGCACCCCTACCGGTCACGAGGAGCTGGACCGCGTGCTCGGCGGCGGCATGGTCGAAGGCGGCGTGGTGCTGATTGGCGGCGACCCCGGCATTGGCAAATCCACCTTGTTGCTGCAGGCGCTTGATTCGCTGCAGCGCAGCGGCCAAAGCACTTTGTATGTGACGGGTGAAGAAAGCGGTGCCCAGGTGGCGCTGCGCGCGCGTCGCCTTGGGCTGGATGGCTCACAGGTCAAGGTGCTGGCCGAAATTGGCCTGGACAAAATTCTGGCCACACTGGAGGCCATGCAGCCGGACGTGGCGGTGATCGACTCGATTCAAACCGTCTATTCCGAGCAGCTCACCTCAGCGCCCGGCTCAGTAGCTCAGGTGCGCGAATGCGCTGCGCATCTGACACGCTATGCCAAAGCCAGCGGGCGTGCTGACGGCCCCAGCCGTGGCCGCGCGACGTGCATCGTGCTGGTCGGCCACGTCACCAAAGAAGGCGCATTGGCCGGCCCGCGCGTGCTGGAGCACATGGTCGACACCGTGCTGTACTTTGAGGGCGACACACACAGCAGCTTCCGGCTGGTACGCGCCATTAAAAACCGCTTTGGCGCAGTGAATGAAATTGGTGTCTTTGCCATGACCGAAAAAGGCCTCAAAGGGGTCAGCAACCCGAGCGCCATTTTCTTGAGCCAACACACCGAACCGGTGCCCGGCAGCTGCGTCATGGTGACACTGGAGGGCACGCGCCCGATGCTGGTGGAGATTCAGGCCTTGGTGGACAGCGGTGGCCCCAGCCCCCGGCGGTTGAGCGTGGGTCTGGACAAAGACCGCTTGGCGATGTTACTGGCGGTGCTGCACCGCCACGCCGGTGTGGCGTGCATGGATCAAGACGTGTTTGTGAATGCGGTGGGTGGCGTGCGCATCAGCGAGCCGGCGGCAGACTTGGCAGTGTTGCTGGCCATTACTTCCAGCTTGCGCGGCAAGCCGCTGCCCAAAGGCTTCTTTGCCTTTGGTGAAATCGGCTTGGCCGGTGAGGTACGCCCTGCGCCGCGGGGTCAGGAGCGGCTGAAAGAAGCCGCCAAACTGGGTTTTAGCATTGCGCTGGTACCCAAGGCCAACGTGCCGAAAAATCTCAAGTCCAAAGACTTTGAAGGCCTGACGATCCACGCCGTAGAGCGGGTCGAACAGGCCATGGAAGTGGTGCGATCGCTGTAAGCAATGCTATTTATTATATAGCTTGTAGCCCTTATAAATAAAGGGCTACAAGCTCAATTTACATTAATTTCTGATCACACTGTTGCCTGAATTCTTAACCTGCGTGCCCACGCTCAGGCCAGGGTCGTGGTCAAAGGTGAACTTGCCGCTGCGCCCGTCGGTGTATTCCACGCTTACCGTCCAGACTTTGCTGGCGTTCATGTTCTCCTGAATTTTCTTACCCGCGTAGGCACCCCCCGCGGCTCCGGCAATGGTGGCGAGGTCTTTGCCAAAACCGCCGCCTACCTGGTGGCCCAACACAGCACCGGCCACACCACCAGCGATCATGCCCACGGCGTTGCTGTCACCGGCTTTTTCGCCGATTTGTACGGCAGTCACACGGCCGCAGTCGGTGCAAGTGGCTTTCGCAGATTGGGTGGAATACACGTTGCTGGCTTTGCTGGCCGCCAGGGCCTTGTCATACACCGCTTTGGCATCGCGGCGGCATTGCAGTCGGGCTTCTGAAGAGGCTTCGTCGACACAAAGTTTGATGTCCGCGTTGTAGCTTGCCTTGGCTTCTTTGGCTGTAGGTATTTTGTCCGGGGTGCTGGACCAGAATTGTGCCTGCGCGCTCAGGCTGCAAGCGCCCCATAGCAAGCCGGTAGCGCACAGGCGAATCAATGAACGGGGGGGGAAAGCTGAGATCATGAGGTACTCCTGAATGAAAAATGACGCATGGTGATTATTTACCGACCGTCATGCGCCGCCCTTAAGAATCGCTTAATTGACACTGTCTACAGTACGTCCATTGAACCACTTTTGAAAGCCCCCCATGTCCTACACGCACACGATTTTAAAAACCACGCTGGTGATTCTGCTCGGTGCAGGCAGCCTTCAAACTGCTTTGGCAGATGACGACGAAGGCAGCGGCCGCTGGTTCAAGTGGGGCAACAGTGAACACGACGAAGGCGGTCGGGGCAGTCGTGGTGGCATGGCTTCCTCGGCCCCGCCGCAATACCAAAAAGAATGTGCGTCATGCCACATGGCCTATCCGGCCGGTCTGCTGCCCGCAGGCTCCTGGCAACATTTGATGGGCACGCTGGATCAGCATTTCGGCAACGACGCGTCACTTGATGCAGCCAGCGCCAGTGCCATTACCCAGTACCTGACCAGCAATGCCGGTAGCTACAAGCGGGTCAGTGAAATGCCGCCGCAAGACCGCATCACCCAGTCCTACTGGTTCACCCGCAAGCACGACAAACATGTCAACGCCAGCACCTGGTCGCGCCCCAGCATTGGCAGCCGATCCAACTGCGTGGCCTGCCACCAAGGTGCCGAGCAAGGCAACTTCAATGAGCACAGTGTGCGTATTCCGGGATAAATGATGCGCACCTTGGCAGTAGAAAAAACAAAAATTTTGGTATGGGATGCGCCCACCCGGGTGTTTCACTGGCTGCTGGCACTGAGCTTTGCCGGAGCCTACGCCACCTCCGAAGGCAGCGGCCTGATGGGCGTGCACCTGACGCTGGGCTACACCATGGTGGGCTTGGTGGCGTTCCGGGTGATTTGGGGCCTGATCGGCACCCGCTATGCCCGCTTTAGCAGTTTTGTGCGTGGACCTGCGGCGGTGGCACGTTATGCCAGCAGCATGCTCAACCCCAAAGCGGAGCACTCGATGGGGCACAACCCGCTGGGCGCGGTGTCGATCGTGCTGATGCTGCTGTGTACGTTGGCCATTGTCTTCACCGGCTGGGTGTATTTCAACGGAGGTGCCCATGCCCTCAAGAGCTTGCATGAAGGCGCTGCGGCTCTGATGGCTACAGTGGTGGGGGTGCATGTGGCTGGTGTGGTGTTTGCCAGCCTGATGCAACGCGAAAACCTGGTGCGTGCCATGTTCAACGGGCGCAAACAGGGTCGCCCGGAGCAGTCGATCCGCTGGTCTTGGTGGCCGGTGGCGGTGCTGGTATTGGCCGGTGTGCTGGGGTTTTGGTGGCTGCAGTGGCAAGCCCCCAACGCCATCGGGCTGGGTAGCAATATGAGCCCACAGAATGCAGGCCAATGGTCTGGCAACTGGCGTGGTGGCGACGACGATTAAGATCGATGACGATCGACAACGCAAAGGCAAGTGATGCGAATTTTGTTGGCTGAAGACGATGCCATGCTGGGTGACGGGCTGCGTGCCGGTCTGCGCCAGCAAGGCTTTCAGGTGGACTGGGTGCGCGACGGCATGGCCGCAGAGCGCGAGCTGTGCAGTGGCGATTACCAGGCGGCGGTGCTGGATCTGGGCTTGCCACAAAAAGACGGACTCGACGTGCTGCAAGCCATCCGCAGCAAAAAAGTGACCACCCCGGTGCTGGTACTCACCGCACGCGACGCGGTGCCGGATCGCATCAAGGGGCTGAACCTGGGGGCAGATGACTACGTGCTTAAACCCGTGGATTTGTTCGAGCTGGGCGCACGCCTGCGTTCACTGGTACGCCGCGCGCATGGCCAAACCCAGGAGCTGTTGACCTGTGGCGCTATCCAGATGAACCCGGCCGGCCGTGGGGTCACGTTTGAGGGGGAACCCGTCACCCTGTCCACGCGCGAATACGATTTGCTGCACGCCTTGTTGCTGGCGGTGGGCCGGGTCATGTCGCGCGAACAACTTGAGCAACAGCTCTACAGCTGGGGCCATGAGGTGGAGAGCAATGCGGTGGAGGTGCATATTCACCACCTGCGCAAAAAGCTCAAACCCGAGCTGATCCAGACCGTGCGCGGCATTGGCTACACCTTGCTGCGGCCCAAAATACAGGCTTAACTGGTTATGACCTTGCTGCCCCGCCTGAAATCGCTGCAAGCGCGCCTGCTGACGCTGCTGCTGCTGTTGGTGACGCTGGTGTGGATGGGTGCGGCCGTGTTGACCTGGGTGGATGCCAGTGACGAGCTGGGTGAGTTGTTGGATGGCCACCTGGCGCAATCGGCCGCGCTGCTGGTGGCCCAGCAAACTGGGCATGGCAGTGACGCGGGGGCGGCCCACGAGCACCCCGACGAGGGCGACCATGTGGAAGACACCCCCATGTTGCATAAATACGCCCCACGTGTAGCCTTTCAGGTGTTTCATGAAGGCCGTTTAACCTTGCGCTCAGCCAACGTGGGCAACACGCCCTTGTCGCACCAAACCACGGGCTTTGAAACCGTCAAGCTCGGTGATGCCTCTGAATGGCGGGTGTTTGCCACCCATGGCAGCGAAGGTGATGTGCAGGTGTTTGTGGGTGAGCAAATCAAATCACGCGATGCCATTTTGTGGGCGGTGCTCCAAGCCGTGCTGATGCCGCTGATGTACGCACTGCCCTTGCTGGCGGTGGTGGGCTGGCTGGCGGTGCGCAATGGCCTAGCCCCCTTGCGCCACTTGAGCCAAGCCCTGACCCAACGCCAGCCGCAAGCCCTTGACCCGGTGGCGCTGAGCGACATGCCCACCGAGGTCGAGCCGGTGGTGCATTCACTTAACGCCTTGTTTGAACGCATCCAGACCATGGTGGCTCTGGAGCGGCGCTTTACTGCTGATGCTGCGCACGAATTGCGCACGCCGATTGCCGCTATTCGTATGCAGGCGCAAGTGGCCCTGGGCGCGGTTGCTGACGACGCGCAGCGCAACCGTGCCTTGAACTACACCCTGGCCGGGTGTGACCGGGCGACCCATTTGGTGGAGCAACTGCTCACGCTCTCACGCCTGGAGTCTTCGGCCAATGCTGCACCCAGCGGGGTGGTGGATGTGTCGGCGGTGGCGCAGCGGGTGGCCGCTGACCTGGCCTTGGCTGCGCTGGGGCGCTCACAAGACTTGCAGCTTGACGCTGCACCGCACGCCATGATCCAGGCTGACGACATGCTCACCAGTGTGCTGGTGCGCAACCTGCTTGACAACGCCTTGCGTTACAGCCCGGACGGTGCCCGCGTGGCCTTGTCGATCAAGGTGGAGGCAGGCCAGGTGACGCTGCAGGTCGAAGACAGTGGCCCGGGCCTGGCCGATGCCGACTTGGCGCGCTTGGGTGAACGCTTTTACCGCGTGCTGGGCACCGAGCAAACCGGCAGTGGCCTGGGCTGGTCGATCGTGCAGCGCATTGCCAAGGTGTACGGCGCGCGGGTGAATGTGAGCCGCTCTGCGGCACTGGGCGGCCTGTGCGTCAGCGTGCGTTGGGCGGCCTGCGGGTCGGCCAAGGCCTGATCGTAGAATTCAGGTTTTGCCGCTGCAAACCTCTACTTTGAAGGAAACTTGATGAGCCCTATGCCCCCCGACCTGTCGGATCGCGACGGAAAAATCTGGATGGATGGCCAGCTGGTGGACTGGCGCGATGCCAAGATTCATGTGTTGACCCACACCTTGCACTACGGCTGTGGCGTGTTTGAAGGCGTGCGTGCCTACAACACCGCCCAAGGCACAGCGATTTTCCGGCTTGAAGAGCATACCCAACGTCTCTTGAACAGTGCCAAGATTTTGCGCATGACGATCCCGTTTACCAAAGCACAGATCATGCAAGCGCAATGCGACGTGGTGCGTGAGAACAAGTTGGAGTCTTGCTACCTGCGTCCCTTGAGCTGGATCGGCAGCCGCAAGTTGGGCATCAGCCCCAAGGGCAACCACATCCACCTGATGGTGGCGGCCTGGGCCTGGGGTGCGTACCTGGGCGACGAAGGCATGACACGCGGCATCCGCGTCAAGATATCCAGCTACACCCGTCACCACGTCAACATCACCATGACCCAGGCCAAGGCGGTCAGCAACTACACCAACTCGATTTTGGCCAACATGGAAGCGCTGGACGACGGCTACGACGAAGCCATGCTGCTCGACGCCAGTGGTTTTGTGTCGGAAGGCTCGGGCGAAAACCTGTTTGTGGTGAAAGACGGCGTGGTCTACACCCCCGATCTGTCTGCCGGTGCCTTGAACGGCATCACCCGCAACACCGTGCTGCACATCTGCAAAGACCTGGGGCTGGAAGTGGTGCAAAAGCGCATCACCCGAGATGAGGTCTACATCTGCGACGAGGCTTTCTTCAGCGGCACGGCCGCCGAGATCACCCCGATCCGTGAGCTTGACCGTCTCACTTTGGGCAGCGGCAGCCGCGGTCCGATCACCGAAAAAATCCAGAGTGCGTTCTTTGACATCGTCAACGGCCGCAACCCCAAATACGCTCATTGGTTAACCAAGGTCTGAACATGACGAACGCAACTGTTGAACTCCTGGCCAAAGACCTGAACCACGCGGGTGGCGTGCACTGTCCCAGCCCGCTGGCCAAAATGGAAGTCGCCAACACCCACCCCAAGGTGTACCTTGACGTGGCCCACACCGGGCAAGCCAAGTGCCCTTACTGCGGCACGGTTTACCAGCTCAAAGCCGGTGAGCACTTTCAAGGGCATTAATTGGGGTCAGATTCCAATTAATTTCAGCGCTTGACCGCCTTGACGCCAACGCTCGTCATTGCCCCGCAGTGGATTGGCGACGCGGTCATGACCGAGCCGCTTTTGCGCCGCTTGCAGGCACGCGGTGAGCGCCTCACGGTGGGGGCGTTGCCCTGGGTGGCCCCGGTGTACCGGGCCATGCCGCAAGTGGCTAAGGTGATTGAATTGCCTTTTGCCCATGGCGGCTTGCAACTGCGTGCACGCCTGCAGCTGGCTCGGCAGATCAACGGCCAGTTTGACGTGGCTTACCTCTGCCCCAACTCGCTTAAAAGCGCCTTGCTGCCGCTGTTGGCGGGCATTCCCAAACGCGTGGGTTACCTGGGTGAAGCGCGGGTTGGCCTGCTCACCCACCGCCTGAAGAACCCACCCAAAGGCCAGCGCCCGCCGATGGTGGCGTTTTACTCGGCTCTGAGTGGCGACACCGACGTGGCGCAAGACCGACCCCAACTTCAGCTTGATGCCGCTGAGGTAGATGCCACCTTGTTTCAATTGGGCGTGCAGCGCGGTGGCTACCACGTGTTGGCTCCGGGTGCCGAATATGGCCCGGCCAAACGCTGGCCCACCCGCCACTTTGCCGAGCTGGCCATGCAGCTGGATTTGCCGGTGCTGCTGCTGGGCGCGGGCAAAGAGGCCGAGCTGTGCGCACAGATTGCCGGGCCAGTGAATGCCAAGCGCCCTGGGCATTGCCTTGATTTGTCAGGAAAAACAACGCTAGCCCAGGCGCTGCATGTGATAGAAGCTACAAAAAGTATAGTGACCAACGACTCCGGCCTGATGCATGTGGCGGCCGGTTTTGGGGTGCGGCAAGTGGCCGTGTTTGGCTCTAGCAGCCCCTTGCACACGCCACCTTTGAGCGACCAGGCCACCGTGCTGTGGCTCAAAAATCAGCCCAATTACCAGCCACCACTGGACTGCGCACCATGCTTTGAGCGGATTTGTCCGCTTGGGCACACCCGCTGCCTGAATGACATTCAAGCCCAAGAAGTGCTAGCTAATTTGTAGCTGCTTGCCCTTTATTTACCTGGGCTAGAGGCTTATTTCTTATATGAAATCTGGGCACGCAAAATGGCCGCCCGCAGTGCGTCAAACTGCACTGGTTTGAGGATGTAGTCCGACGCACCGGCCTCCAGCGCGGCTTGGCGTTCCTCTTGCATGGCACCCGCCGACACGCCAATGATGGACGCCTTGAACCCTTTTTGCCGCAGGATGCGGGTGGCTTGCAGGCCGTCCATCACCGGCATCTGGCTGTCCATCAGCACCAGGTCAAACGGCGGGTTGGCCGCATCCACCGCATCCACCGCTTGCTGCCCATTTTCAGCCACGCCAGCGCAGCGCAGCCCCAACCGTTGCAGCATGTTGGTCATCACCAGGCGGTTGACCGCATTGTCTTCAACCAGCAAGATGCGGGTGGCGGGGTTGAGCTCGGTAGGCGTAGGCGCTGGTGTGGCGTTGGGGTCAGGCAAGGCCTTATTTGCAGACGCTGCCAAGGGCAACGCATCAACCACACCCATGCGCACGGTGAACCAAAATTCAGAGCCTTGCCCAGCCGTGCTTTTGACACCAATGGCGCCGCCCATCATTTCGGCCAGACGTTTGCAAATCGCCAGCCCCAGGCCGGTGCCGCCGTACTTGCGGGTGATGGTGTTGTCGGCCTGCTCAAAACTGCGAAACAGCCGCCCGGCTTGCTCGGGTGTGAGGCCAATGCCGGTGTCGTTGACTGAAAAACGCAGCAGAACCGTCTTGGCAGGTGCCGCCAAGTCATCGGGCGCGCGGCTGACCTGCACGGTGATCTGGCCATGCTCTGTGAACTTGAACGCATTGCCCACCAGGTTGAACAGAATTTGACGCACCCGAACCACGTCGCCACTCAAGGTTTGGGGCAGGCCAGCATCGGCTTTGCAGGTAAAACCTGGGCCATCGTCACGCAGGCGAAAGCGAAACAGCTCGGTGATGTCGGTCAGCAGGGTGTCCAGGGTGAATTCAGTGGCTTCCAGCTGCAGCTTGCCAGCTTCAATTTTGGAGAAATCCAGGATGTCGTTCAGAATTGACAGCAGGGTCTGACCGCTGGACTGGATCACCCGCAGATAGTTGGCCTGCACCGGGTTGAGCTCAGTGCGTGCCAGGATGTCGGCCACACCCAACACGCCGTTCATGGGGGTGCGAATTTCATGCGACATCATGGCCAAAAAGTCGCCTTTGGCGGCAGCGGCTAGCTTGGCTGCATCACGCGCGGCAATCAGCTCTTGCTGGTGGCGGTGGCGCTGGGTGACATCGCGGTAGGAGTAGACACGGCCAATCACCTCATTGGCATCGGTGGCGGTGCGCACCGCGCATTCAATCACCCGGCTGTCGCGCAGGTAAACCGTCTCGGTGCCTTCGCCACCCTTGGCATCGACCCGTGCTTGTGAGGCCTCCCCAGCTACCGGTTCGCCGCGCAGGCACTGCGTTTGCAGGTGCGCCAGAATGGCCGCGTCGTCATGGCGCTCCAGCATGTCTTGCGGCAGTTGCCACATGTCAGAGAACTGCTGGTTCATGTTGATGATGTTGCCTTCTTGGTCCAGCAGCAGCACGCCATCGGCCGTGGCTTCCAGGGTGGCGCGCAGGCGTGAACCCATTTTCGACAGGTCTTCTTCAATGCGGTTCTGGCTTGACAGTGGCGTGGCGCGCCAGGTGTACACCAGCGGCTCCTGGCTGATGCGGCGCACGGTTTTGGACACCTGCAGCACGCTGCCGTCCACGCACCGCAGGGCACTTTCCACGTCCACGGCAACATCACGTTGGCGCATGTCGTCCCAAAAAAACATGTCACTTAACGCGCATTCGAGCTCGCCAATGGGTTGACCCAGCAGCTGTTCCAGCGGGTAGCCCAGCAGCTCGCTGGCGCCGGGGTTGGCAGCGGCAATGGTGAGTGCATCACCTTGCAAGACCAACAGCACTTCCTGACTGGCTTGCAGCAGCAGGGCGTTGAGATCAGCGGTGGGCAGCGTCATGACCATTTAAGTGGGTGGGTTGGCATCAGCACCGTCAAAGAAGTAGGTGACCCGCTTGCGTGGGTTCAGGTAGGCCATGGCTTTGGGTGGCAACAAAGCCGGCGCGATGGCTTTGGTGATGGTGATCTCGGGCGTTTCTTCCAGGTTGATCACCAGGGCTTCATCTTTGGGAATGGTTTCATCAAAGACCAAAATCCAGGGGCGCAAGGGTTTTTTGGGGTTCACTGCGGTCACCGTGGCCAACATGTCGTTGGACAGGTGAACAATCGAGCCAGGGGGGTACACACCCAGGCTGCGAACCATCAGCTGCAGCGCTTTGGCATCAAACTTGGATTTGCGCTGGGCAAAGATGAACGACAAGGCTTGGTGAGGGGTCAACGCTTTTTTGTGGTTCACCGGGTTGCACAGGTTGTCGTAATGGTTCACCAAAGACACCAGGCGAGCAGCCTCGGTCATTTGCTCGCCTTTGAGCTTGTTTGGGTAACCGCTGCCGTCAATGAATTCATGGTGCTGGTTGACGATGGCCAGCGCGCCAGGTGTCAGCCCCAGCTTGGCGGCGATTTTGCTGCCGTATTCCACGTGCATTTGGCGCAGGCTGCGCTCAGCGTGGTTGTAGTCGTCGGGGTCTTTGCCGAGCACCATGGCCGGGATGTCGATCAGGCCAATGTCGTGCACCATGGCACCAATGCCCAGGTCGCGCGCCACCACTGCGTCAAAGCCCAGGTCTTTGGCCAGCATCATCGACAAAATCGTCACGTTGAGGCTGTGAAAGTAAACCTCTTCGCCACCAACCCTGTCACCCATCACATGCAGGGTGGCCTCAGGGCTTTCCAGAAACGCGTCCATCATGTGACCCACCAGTTCACCCATGTCTAACAGCGTTTCCTGCGGTTTGGCCAGCAGGTTGCGGTTGAGGTTTTTCATGGTGGAAACCGCTTTGCCAAAGGCGCGTTCCACATTGGCAATGGCTTGCTGGCGCTGGGCAATCACCCGTTTGCGTGCTTGCGTTGCACGTTGCGCGTCGCTGGCAACGGCGTGTGTTTGGGCTGGTTCGTCGCGCGGCGCGGCAGAGGGCGCGGGTTGGGTGATCAGAGATTGCAAGGCTTCAGGGTCGCTGCGCGTAGGATCGATGCGGTAGTGCTTTAGGCGCAAGTCACGCAGCTCACGCACCTGCAAGTCACTTCTGATCTTGAAATTGTTGAGCGTGAAATTGTGCCTGAACCAAGGCAAGTCCAGCATCACATACAAGCCCGGGCGCAGGTGGTCTGGGTCAATATACAAAGCTTCGGCAACAGGTGACGTGACGGGCATGGAATGGCTGTGAAGGTGCTTGCGTAAATGCAGATTCTCACACAGCGCCTGTGCCGCAAAAAAAAGCCACCCAAAGGTGGCTTGTAAAAGTTCCCCAAGGGGAACGTCGTTGGAAACTTTTTGCGCTTGAACTGAATAAAACCATCCAAACCGATTCTCTTTGCTTCAAGACTGTGACAGCAGCTAAAGAGTACTGTAGCGGTCAACATTGAACTTGGGTATCCCCCATTTGGGGGATTTTGAAGACTATGTTTTCCAAAAACAGCGGGTTTTGAGCTGTCTCAAGCTTTTTCGGACGGGCTCAAAGGCAATTCAATGACAAAACAGGCGCCACCATCGGGTTGGTTTTCGCAAAACGCACGCCCGCCATGGCGCTGTGCAATGGACTTCACCAAGGCAAGGCCTAAGCCTACCCCGCCATCGCGCTCGGTGGCGCCGGGCAAGCGGTAAAACGGCTCGAAGATGCGCTCCTGCAATTCGGGCGGTACGCCAGGCCCATGGTCAGCGACGCGGATCACCGCATGTTGCGCGGTGTGGCTCAAGCTCAGGCTGATCTGGCCTGCGCCGTAGCGACGGGCGTTTTCCAGCAAGTTGCGCACCGCACGGCGCAGCAGCTTGGCCACGCCAAGGACGGTCAGTTCGGTGGCCACGGTCTGCAGGCCATCGGTTGACGGGTTGGCTTGCAGCTCCAGTTCGGCATCGACGCGGGCGCACTCTTCGGCGGCCATTCCGATCAGCTCCACCGACTCGATGCTGCCCAGGTCGGCCTCGCGGGCATCGAGCCGGCTGGCCAGCAGGATTTCTTCGATCAGCGCGTCAAGCTCGCTGATGTTGCGCGAGATTTCGTCTCGAAACGCCGGCGTGGCCGAAGCGCCCATCAGCTCCAGCCCCATGCGGATGCGCGTCAGCGGTGAGCGCAGCTCGTGCGATGCATTGGCCAGCAGGGACTTTTGCGAGGCCAGCAGCGCCTCACGCGACTGCACCAGGGCTTGCACCCGCTCGGCGGCCTGGTTGAAGCGTTTGGCCAGAAAAGCCACTTCGTCCTGGCCGTTTTCTGGCACGCGAATCGACAAGTCACCCTCGCCCCACTGCTGCACGCCATTTTGCAGCCGCTCGAGTCGGCGTGTGAGCGTGCGCACGATCGGGTAGGTGGCCAACGCCACGGCCAATCCCACCCACACCAGCATCCAGGCAAAACCAAACGGCGGCCGACTCCAGACGGAAGGCGGTGCGCGCATCAGGTGCATGCGCATGGTTTGGCCATTGTGCATGCGCAGCTCGAATTCTGGCGCTCCAGGGGGGGGCGTGCGCTCGGCCACGTCAGTGCGTTCGCCTGTCGGCAGGGTGTCTGCAGGTTCTGGCGTGCCGCTGTTTGGCGATGGGGCTTGTGCGGATGCGCCAGATGCTGGTTCGCTTAGCGTAGCTTGTCGCTGGGCGCGGCGCAACATGCGGGCATGCCGCTCTTCTTCGGTGAAGGGCAGGCGGGCGCTTCCGCGGCCAATCACTTGCCCGGCCTCGTTGCGCAGCACCACGTCGCGCAGCGGTGGCTCGGCGGCCAGCCGCCAGACCCAGCCAACCAGCAGGGTGAGCACGGCCACGGCCAGCACCACCGCCAGCCAGATACGCACATAGAGTTTGTGGAACATAGACAGCCTCCAATCAGTTGAGGACAGCGCAAATTTGCTGCGCAAATTTTGGTCTGTTCCGCAAGGTCTCAATCTTGCTGCCTGGCAAACACATAGCCCACACCGCGCACCGTCAGGATGCGTTTGGGGCTTTTGGCATCGACCTCAATGGCGGCGCGAATGCGACCCATGTGCACGTCAATCGAGCGGTCAAAGGCTTCGAGTTCGCGACCACGCACCGCCTCCATGATCTGATCCCGGCTGAGCACCCGCCCGGCGCGCTCGGCCAGCGCCACCAGCAGGTCAAATTGGTAAGAGGTCAGGTCACAGGTTTGGCCCGAGACGCTGACCAGCCGGGCATCGCGGTCAATCTCCAGCGCGCCAAAACGCAGCACGGTGCTGGCTTGTGGGTTGGCGCCTTCGCCTTGGCGGCGCAGCACGGCGCGGATGCGCGCCAGCAGTTCACGCGGCTCAAAGGGCTTGGGCAAATAATCGTCCGCCCCCATTTCCAGGCCAATGATGCGGTCCATGGGGTCGCCCTTGGCGGTGAGCATCAACACTGGCGTGCGCGCCAGGTTGCCCGGCAGCGCGCGGATGCGCCGGCACACTTCCAGGCCATCCATGTCGGGCAGCATCAGGTCCAGAATGACCAGATCGGCGGGTGTGGCCTGCAGTTGACTGAGCCCACTTTGTGCGTCACCGGCAAGCGACACCTGGTAGCCGGACTGACCCAGGTAAGCGCTGACCATGCTGGCCAGGCGGGCGTCGTCTTCAATCATCAGCAGCTGTTGGTTCATACGCGAAGTCTAGTGCGCTGGCACAACGCTGCTTTGTAGCGAGCGTAAAGTTTGGTAAACCCAGACCAGCGGTAGCAACGCGAATAGCTATTGAATCAATAGCTGGTTGCGCTTATGTAGCAAGGGCTAGAGGCTCATTGAGCATATAAAAACCAAATGACTATTAAATAAATAGCTGCTCGCGCTTATTCCATAAGGGCTAGAGGCCTATTTTGCCTTGAAGTTAACCAAACCAGCAGCAACACAGGCACACCGAGCATGGCGGTGGCGACAAAGAAGTTGGCGTAGCCAAAAGCATCGACATAACGCCCCGAGTAACCCGCCAGAAATTTGGGCAGCAACAGCATCATGGAGCTAAACAGCGCGTATTGCGTGGCCGAATAGTTCACATTGGTCAGGCTTGAGAGGTAGGCAATGAAGGCCGCAGAGGCAATGCCGCTGGACAGGTTGTCGGCCGAGATGACGAAGATCAGGCCGTTGAGGTCATGGCCGTGCGTGCTCAACACCGCAAACAGCAGGTTGCTGGCGGCGCTCAACACCGCACCCAGCATCAGCACGCGCATCACGCCCAGGCGCATGGCCAGCACACCGCCAATGAATGCGCCTACCAGCGTCATGATCACGCCAAACACCTTGGTGACGGCGGCCACCTCGTCTTTGCTGTAGCCCATGTCCACATAAAACGGGTTGGCCATGATGCCCATCACCACGTCGCTGATACGGTAGGTGGCAATCAAGGCCAGGATCAGCACCGCTTGCCAGCGGTAGCGAGTTAGAAAATCGGCAAAGGGCTCGACCAAAGCCCCGCGCAACCAATCGAGTGCGTTTTTGGTCTCTGGCTGGCTGCGCTGCAGGGGTTCATGGGAGAGCAGCACTGTCAACACCCCGGGCAACATGCTCGCGGCCATGACCAGGTAGGCGCTGTGCCAAGCACCGTGCTGGTAGCCCACGGCCCCTGCCGTTTCTGCGCGCGCGGCCAGCCACAGGGCCCCAGCTCCGGCCCAGATCATGGCCAGTCGGTAACCGGTTTGGTAAGTGGCAGCCAGTGCGGCCTGGCGATCCGCATCGGCCGACTCGATGCGAAACGCGTCCAGTGCAATGTCTTGCGTGGCCGAGCCAAAGGCCACCGCCAGCGCGCCCCACACCACCGGCAGCAGCGCCACTTGGGGGTCGTTGAATGACATGGCCACCAGGCCCAGCATGATGGCGGCCTGCGACAGCAGCAGCCAGCTGCGCCGGCGTCCGAGCAGCCGGGTCAGCAAGGGAATGGGCAAGCGGTCTACCAGCGGAGCCCAGAGCCATTTGAAGGCGTAGGCCAGCCCCACCCAACTGAGGTAACCAATGGTGGTGCGGTCAATGCCGGCCTCGCGCAGCCAGAAACTCAGCGTGCCCAGCACCAGCAAGAGCGGCAGGCCGGCCGAGAAGCCCAGGGACAGCATGCGCAGGCTGGCGGGTTCAAGGTAGACCCGCAGGCTGTTGGTCCAGGATGTTTTACTGACGGACATCAGGGGCTGAAAGTGGCCTGGTACTCATAGTTACCAGGCTTTAGTGATTCAAAAATAACGCTGACCCGGTAGTTATCGATTTTTTTCACGATCGGTTTGTCGAAGCCAATTTTGGCGGATTCCACTTTGGGCAATATGCCGCGTTGTGGCAACAGGAGGGTGAAGCTGGCTCCTGCGACAGGTTCGTTGCCGGTGACGGTGATATTGATGAGCAGGCGTTTGCCCGAATAGCTTGAAGAGAGTTTGATGCGATCGCGTTGTCGCCACCACTTGGCCACCTGACCGGTGGATGCCAGCCAGACGGTGGCATTTTGCTGTTTCAAATGCACCAGCAGACCGGGCATGGCTTTGACCAGGATGCTGTCCGCGCCAAAATTCTGGCTGTGGATGCTCAGCACACCCAGAGCTCCGCTATCGCGCACCTGGTTGGCATCGTCAATCAGGGCTTGGGTGGTTTGCTCGGGACTGAGTTTTTCCCAGAACAGGTTGATGTCGTCGCGTTGGGTTCTGGGTAACACCACCAGCGCGTCTTTGTTGGCCAAGCCCTCTTGCTTGGCAATCAGGGGCAGGCGGGACTCGGAGCGGTTGGGGTCGGCTGTGTGATGCCTGATGCCCGCTTGTTGCAAAACCATTTCAGTGGTGCTGTCATAACCCTCGGTAGGCGCGCGAAAACCGGTGATCGCCTGCGTGCCGCCAAGCACCGAAGCCATTTCAGAACGCATGTTTTGCACCCGTCGTGTTTGCTCGGCTGCAGTCTGGTCTTTGAAACTGGTGTGAATGTCACCGTGGTAACCAACTTCAGATTCCAGGTTCAAACGCGTCAAAATGTCCGGGAAAGTCTTGCCCACTGAAGTCAAGACATAAAAAGACGTGGGGTAGTCCACGGCTTGCATCATGGACAGAAATGGCAGCGCATTGGGGAATCCCTGCTCGGTGTCCATCTCTATGGTTTGTGCTGCCAGTTTGCCTTGCGGCCAGGAGGCCAGCACCACAGCAGGTTCGCGGCGCAACCAGGCTAGGGTGTCGTCAATCAGGCCATAGGCCAGCAAGGGATGCGACTCCCACACGGTTTCGGCAAAAGCAAAGGCAACCACACGCCCAACTTCGGGTCGGGTTTCGTTAAAAACCACTGCACCCTCGGTGCGCCGTTCATCGTCGGTGATGCGCGTCCAGTTCATGAACCGCGCGGCGACCATCTCCCCTTTGAATCGCAATAAGCGTTCGGTCGTTTTTGACAAACCCAAGCGCATTCCCGCAGGGTGTGTGTGTGACACTGGAGACTCGCCATTGAGGATCAAGTTGTTGACTTCGACCTCGGGCGCGATCTCGCCGAGCATTTGCACGCCCAGGGTGTTTAAAAATGTCCAACCCTGCCAGTCCCCGTTTTCGCTTCGGCTACCTGTGGCCCAGGTGCTCAGGATGGCACCACCTCGATCCCGAAAAGACAAAATTTCAGCACGTTCTTCGGTGCTGAGTGACAACGCAGAAGGCAGAATCAATACGCCTTCTTTTTGTTGCCTCAAGTCAGCCACGTCAGCAATTTCATTGAAGCCGAGTTTGCGATCTGCAAAATAGCCGCGCCACGGCACCAGCAGGGTTTCGTAATTGCCACCAATGCCAGCCAGGTAACGTTTGGTGTTGGCGGAGGCGTATAGCATGACCTTTTGACTGCTGGGTGCCATGAAGCTGATGACTCCGTTGGCACTAAATACCGGCGTGCGCCAACCCAGGGTTTGCATGACTGCGATGTAAACCAATATGGATATCGCCACGCTCAATACAAAAAGGGTTGGTAAATAAGGGCCAACCATATTAAAGAAGGAACGGCCGCTGCGTTCTTCAATTTTGGGGGTGCGTTGTAGCATGGTTGGCATGGTGAATGCGCTCGTCATGTGGCATCGGGGTTGGGCGCTGGCGAAGTTTGCGGCGTGTAGCGGGTGAGAAAAATGGGCATTCTTGAGGTGTTGCCCTCCATGGTGTCATCATCCCTTTTTGCGCTGGGTTTTCGACGATCCCGAATTTTGAAAGCTGCATAGGCACCCAAACCGATCACCATGGTGCCAATGGTGGTGACCAGAATCACGGTAGCCAGAATTGAGATGAGATCCATGTCAGAGTTTTCCTTCGCGTTCGAGTTTGCCCCAGGTCATGGCGTGACCGCGCCATTCTTCAATGGTGGCGAATACCTTGGAGATGTCAATGATATTGATGTAGAAAAGTCGGAACAAAACCGCATAAAGAATCAGCGACGGTGATTCTTCCTCAACCACCACACAGTAAGACGCAGCCACAACATCCAATACCGTCAGTTGTAACCACCAATAAAAAAGCAGGGAAGTCAGGCCGTATTGAAGCCCTACATAAACAAAAAAAATATTGCCCAGCAGGGTCGAGAACGGCCACATGATGCCTTCAAACAGCATGTACCACAAAATAAAGCAGTTCATGCCTGCTTTGCGGGGCTGCCAAAGCGCAGATTTGTGTTTGGTGGTGGCCTGCAAAATACCACGCGTCCAGCGGTAACGCTGCTTGAGCAAGTCTAGCAAGCGGCTGGGAGATTCGACCCAGGCGATGGCACTGGCTTCGTAGGCAATGTGCCAGCCGTGCATCAGAATTTTGAGGGTCAAGTCGCAGTCCTCAGCAAAGGTGTCGTCGTCGTAACCGCCGACTTGTTGCAACACCGATTTGCGAAACATACCCAGTGGCCCGGGAATGATGTTGACCGAGCGGATGAAACTTTGCGCCTTGCGTGCCATCGCCAGCCCTTCAACGTATTCAAGCGCCTGAATCTTGGTCCAGATGTTTTCGCGGTTGATGACCTTGACGTTGCCCGCAACGGCCCCAATTTTCGGGTTTTCGAAGTGCTTGATACAGGCACGCAGGGTGTTGCTGGAGAGCTTGGAGTCGCCGTCCATGTTCAGAATGAACTCGCCGCGCGCCAGTGTCATGCCAGTGTTGAGTGCCTGAGCTTTGCCGCCGTTGCGTTTGGTGACCACGCGCACTTTGATGGCGGTGGATTCTTGCGCCACGGTGCTGGCTTTTTCATAGGTGTCGTCGGTTGAGCCATCGTCTACCACAATGATTTCAAAGTTGGGGTAGTCCAGCAGCAGCAGGGAACGAACTGCGGCCTGAATCACAATGCCCTCGTTGAAGGCCGGCACCACCAGAGAAATCATGGGCATTGAAGATTCGTCGCGGTAGCGCTCGGGCGACAGGTCGCGTTTGGTGTGCAGGGTCTCCAGATGTTCAAGAAACGAGTACACAATCAAGACCAGATACCGGATGACCAGCAGTGCCAGAAAAAATAGCAAATAGGTCGAAATGGCAGAAAGCACAAGGCTCTCCAGCAAAATGCTGAACGAACCTTTGACGGCACGCACCGACTGGTAGCTGAAGCTCAATATAAGCACCAGACCCGCCAGGGCTACAGCAGCCCAGAAAAAACGACTGACTTTCTTCAACGCCAAAGTTTTTCCAGATTAAGGTTGACTGACTGCGCTTTATAAACACTCCCATCGCGCCAGCTGGACATGGCCCACAAGTTCATGCCAATGGCCACATCGTTGCTTAACCAGTGTTTCCCCCCAGCAGAAATGCTCCAGCTTGAACCTGCTTCACCATAGATGCCGCTACCCAGTTGTGCAGAAGCGAACAGGTTTGAATTGCTGTCACCCCATTCACCCAATAATCCAGCATAAAGGATGCCAGAGCCCAGCTCGGGTGACCAGTAGTTGCTGGTGTTGAATTTGGCTGACCGGGTTTCAATGCCCGCAAAGGGTTTGAAATGGTCGCCCAGAGGTCGCCACACCGATGCCAGGTGCAGGTTGGTGGTGAAAATGGTGTTGCCGTCGGTGATGTTGTAGTAATGCAGTTTTCCCTGTACCGTGCCCATGGAAAAATCTTGAGTGGCTGAGGCACCAAGATGGGTAGCGGCCAAGCTCGCTCGCAGTGCGTTTGGATTGGTTGCAATCCGGCTCCAATTAACCCGCCCGGCTTCTAGTGTGATTTGATCGTCTGCCAGTTTGATGGCTCCACTGGCATACAGGCTGTGGTCGTAGCGGGTCGGCATGCTCAACTCAAGACTTGGTTTAAGTGCCAGGCTTAGGTCGTGGTGACGCAACGTCACTTCTTGCTGCGCAGCTTCAATTCCGGGCAAGCTATCCTGAACACCACTGGCTTCGACCTCGTAAATTTTTGCTCCACTTTGGTCTCGCCAGCGGTGGTTTGTGGTCAATATTCGGCGTTTGTTGTCTGTTGAGTCTGTTGATCCCCCCACTTCTATCAGGGTTCGGGGACTCAATTCGCGGTTGGCCAACTCCAATCCTTCAATTGCATCAGGATTTTCAGGCTCAACCGCCAGTACTTTGTCGTAAAGAGGTTTGGCGATGTCGTCGCGACCACGCCAGCGGTGAACATTGGCCAAGCCAACTTGTGCGGCGCTGGCTAGTGGCCCGCTTGTCAAGGCTTCATAGGCTGGAATTGCCGCGCGCAAACGACCCGTCCAGGCCAAACTGTTGGCAATGATCAGTTGCAGCTCGTCGTCTGGCTTTTCTTTGGCCATCAATTCCAGACCAGCTGTGCCGACGGTCTGATATTCACCGGCCGTATTCAGGTCAACGATGCGTTGTTGGCTGGGTGGACGCTTGGGCGACTGGGCATCAGATTCGCTTGCTTTTTGCGCGCCAGGGATAGGAATAAATTTAAACGAAGGCAGAGGAAGCCAGCCACCATTGGGTGTACCCAGCCTTTGACTCTCAATCGCTGTGTTGGGTGATAGGCTATTTGGTTGCGCCAGTCCACCAAGCGGAACAGTGGCGAACATCACGCATGGCAAGCAACGCAAAATCAGCCGCCGGTGTGAAACAGCCGTCGTACGTTCAGGTTGATAAAAAGGATGGGGTTGCACCTGGGTTTGAACTTTTTGAACCTTCATTTTTTGCTTTGTGAGCTACGCACCGCGCGAGGTGCTGGTTGTTTTCCAAAAACAGAGGCTGAAGCATCTCCAGCGTAGCTGAACTGCGAATCTGGATTGTCGGGCATGACCTCACGGGGGATGGCCGCAGGCCGTGGTACAGAGCGTTCAGGCACAGGCATTAAAACCTGTGGTGGAACCAAATCCAGCGTGCGTGCTTGCGCTGTCAGGGTCTGGTTGTGGACTAATGGCTGAGTGGATGTTTGAATTTTATTCAAAATTGACGCTATGACCGATGGCTTCGGTGTTGTGTCTTCAGTAGAGGCTTCTTCAGCATTTGCATCAACCAACGTGGTGCTGTGATCTGGCAAACCACCGAGTTCCAGGGCCCGCATCAAGGCTGCCAATTCGGGTTGGATATCTTCGCGTCGTACCAAAAACCGAAGGTTGGTGAACACGGTGTCAACCGGTACACCCAAAAGGCGCTCCAACGTGCTCAACATCACGGCTTGTTGGCAGGCGTTCAGAAAAATATAAGCATGCGTGTTGTCGGCTGTCAGCAAATCACCCGGCCGGGATAAACCAATTTGGCGCAAAACATCGACCATGGATTGACCATTCGTTGGCTGCCCCAGAATCAAGGTGCACGGAATATTCAGCGTCTCAGCGCGGTCAAGAATTAAATTCACCTCGCGTGCAAAGCGCAAAGGGCGCAAGTAGCCGCGCATCCGCGTGGGTGTCACGCTGGCCAGCGCCGCTTCAAAATTGATGTCAATATCACGGGTAAAAGTTTGCCCATGCAGGGAGTCCAGCAACAAGGTCAACCGACTGACTGGTACGTCCCTGTGAACAACCAGGTTGACACCCAGTCGCAAGAGCAGAGCCTCGTTTTGGAAGCGCAGGGAAGCAGCTTTTTCCTGAACCACGATGTGAGCATGACGACCCAGGCTCGAACGCAGGGTATGCGCGGTTTCTGCCAATTGTCGCAAACTGGTATCTGGAAGAAAGCTCAGAATAATGGTGGCCGAACGGGTTGAGCGTGTAGCGTGCATCATGCCCACCAGCGTATCAACTTGCTGCCAGATGCCGGCGCTTTGTTTGGCCAGGCTGCCCAGGTCCGGATCCATGTAAAAAACATGCAGTTCTTTATCTGAATCCGCAGCTTCAATGGTCTGATCGATGCTGCTTTGGGTCTGCTCTGATGACAAAGAAAGCGGTGCAACTTCGTAAAGGCCCGTGTCAAGTGCGCGCAACGGAAAATGTCTGGCAGCTACCGCACCTTCTGGGGATTGCCAGAAGTCAAAGGTAATTTCCAGGCCGCTTTTCTCGCCACCTAGCCGGGCTATGCCGGTAAGGTTGTCCATCAAGGCATTGATGGTGTTGGAATGGGCTTCAGTAACACGGGTAAATACCAGCAGCGCGGTCACGTGTCTGTCGCTAAGCCATTTGGACAGTACCTCAACTTGATCCAAAGCCATGGAAAGATCATGCAGACTTAAAAGTTCATCAGCCTGATCAAATAGTAGAAAGGTGTTTACGGATACATCAAAAAATTCTAATTCTTGAATAAAACTTTCAGCGCCAAACCGAAACATTTTCTTGGAAAATTCATCCTGCATGGTAAAAAGCTGCAGGTGATTGTTGGTCATGCTTTCTTGGGTATCGAGTTCGCCAAAAGAATTGATACGTTGCAAAAACAGTTCCGGATTACTCGGCAGAATGACGTTGCATTCAATACCGCCATCAAGGGCGCTGGCCAGAGTGCCCGCCAAAATGGGGAACCGTGCTGAGGGTATTTCAGCCAGTAACACATACAGTCCGCCATTGACCATGCCACTGCTGAGTAAGGGCAGGGCATGAATCCCAAGTTGTACCAACGATGACGGCTTTGGATTGGAGGTCTTGTCAATCATGGTGAAAACTGCGTGTTAGAGTTGAACCCAAAAAATTCATCACAAGGCACTTTGTGCCTGCATGATGCCAGGCGATTGGTTGGTGTGGTGTCATTTTGCTCATTCATTCATTTATCGTTCATGACGATGGCCAAGAACTTCACTCGGCCAACTAAACTGGCGCGCAACTTCCCCCGCCATGCATTCATGTCCTGAAGAATTGTTTGTGTTAAATGGTTTTATCACAAATGGCAGATTGTTTATCGACAAAAAATGTCGATGATTTCACGGAAAACTCGTAAATTGTTAATAAACCGAGATTGTTCATTAGGCGGTGCTTTCACCTGTTTGAACGCTGGCTGCAGCTTTGCGGTCATTTTGAGCGTCTGCTCGGTGTCCCTAGGAGGCTGTCGGACTTTCGGTACATCGGCTGTAATCCGACCGCAGCGGTTCTTTTTTACCGTCTTTTTGACCCATAGCTACGGCTATGAGCCAGCAAATCCGGCAAAAACTGCCCTCGCTGGGGTCGAATTTGGCTACGCCGCTCTTCGAGAACGCTTCGATGCCGAAAGTCCGACAGCCTCCTAGCCATGCTATGAACGCCTCACAGCCTTGCATACTGCCTCGCAAACCTGCTCGCCTTCATTTCAAACCCTAATGAACAATCTCGGATAAAAGTCATGAATTTTCTCGCTCAACTTTTTACTCACCTAAGTCGCACATGCGGATGTCTGGTGTTTGTTTCATTGCTGTTATTGCAGGCTTGTGCCAGCAAGTCGCCCGCCAACCCACCAGACATCGCGCAAACAGTGACAAAAGAGGTGATTCCACCGGTGGGATTTTTTGTGCCAGCGGGCATGTTTGATAAGGCGCTGGATAACCCAAAAACGTCCTCTAGCGCAGAATTGCCAAATTCATTGCTGAAGGGAACAGCTCTTGCCCAATCGTCATCACAGGCGGCTGAAAAGCCATTTGTGCCACAGGTCTGGCTTTACGATTCACCAGCAACCAAAGCCTACCTGGCATCTGGCGGACTCGATGGCAAACTGAACCCAGGTCTTTGGGAAGCGTTTCTGCGCAAATACAAAATTCCTTACAAACGGGTGTCCTCTGCAGATCAGCTTGAAAAGTCGTTGCCCGGGGTGCTTTTGTTGCCATCCAGTGTGGCTTTGTCAGAAGCAGAAAAACAAGCCATCGTCAGTTTCAGAGCCCGAGGCGGTAGCGTTTTGGCAACTTGGCTAGCGGGTGTGCGGGGCGAGCAAGGGCAATGGCAAGGTTTTGATTTCATGGCCAAGGCATTGGGTGTCAACGTGTTGGGTGACACCCAAAAAGACGATGAAGACAATTTCATGTCCACTTACGGTGATAACCCCATCACACATGCGCTACCGGCGGGACAACGCATCTGGCTCGAGCGGGTGCAGGGCTGGTATCCGTTGCGTTTGGCTGGGGGACATCCTGCTGCTGAAGTGACTGATTGGTCACGTAACTTCACGCCTGGCAAACCTACCACAGCCGTCGTGTTTGATGAACAAGCCATGCCGTCAGGTGCCTACTCGCGTGTGGTGGTACTGGGTTATCCCGAGCGCCTGTTGTTGTCGGCCGATCCTCAGCAGTTAGAGGCTGTTGCGCACAACGCCCTGATGTGGTTGTTGCGTCAGCCGGATGCATACCTTGCTGCATGGCCGTATCCCTATTCAAGTGCACTGGTGATGGCCATTGATGCCGCTGAAGTCATGCTTGAAAGCGATTTGGCGGTGACGAAGCAGCTTGAAGAAACAGGAGGGCGTGGAACTTATTTTGTGTTGAGCGACGCTGCAGAAAAGAGCGCTGCAATTTTGAAAAAAATGCAAGATCGTGGTCACGAGATTGCTTACATGGGCGATAGTTTTATCGGATTCAGAGACCAATCGACCAAGGTGCAGTCCAAGCGTCTGGATACCATGCGAAAGACGCTTCAAAACGCTGGCGTAGAACTTGCCGTTGATGCTGGATTTCATGCTCCTATGGAGTCGTATGACAAAACCACAGAAAAATTACTTGTCGATGGTGCGTTTGGTTATTACGTGGCCTTTATGGATGCCACTGATACACGGCTACCTGCATGGTTTGGGGCAGGTAGCAAATCTGTGTCAGATGCATCTACAAAATCAACGCTGATTTTGCCCAGAACACAGAGTGGTCCTGATGACCTCATGGAAGAAAATGATCCAGACGACGCGATGAAAATGTTTCTGGGCGCACTGGCTTTGTCTGAACGCATGGCCGCTTTGTCGGTGGTGAGGTTACCCAACCAAAGTTTATTGACACCTGAGCAGCTTGGCGAAGTGTTCAGTTATCTAAAAGCGCGAAAGGACAAAGATTGGATCATTACCGCGACCCATGTCACGCAATGGTGGCGGGATCGCGAACAGGTGCAGGTTGATCTAGAGGCGACACACGGCCAACCGATGCTGACCGTCACTGTTAACGGCAGCAAACCTGTAACCAAGTCTATGGCCGTCTGGGTCAATTTACCGCAAGCAGATAGTGCTCTGAAGTTGAAAGCTTTGGACTCTGCTTTGCCCATGCCCAAGGTGGTGGAAGTGGATACTTGGCGTGCCGCGGTTTTGCTGGACGGCTTGAGGCCTGGGCGATATCAGTGGCAGTTGGATTTTGAGCGTCATGCAAATTAAGGTATAAACCCAAACAATCCATTAGGCGGCACTTCGTGCCTGCATGCCGCCTGGCGGCGTGATTTGCGGCCATTTTGCCCGTCCGTTCGTCGTCCATAGCTACGGCTATGAACGCCTCTCGGCCAGTCAGACTGCCTCACAACTCACCGCGTCATGCATTCATGCCCTGATGGATTGTTTGGGATAAATGCGAGTGGCTTTTTTATCGAACTGTTACAAATACAAAGGTCATCACTTAATCATGAAGCTGCTAGATTCATTGCAAAAAATAAGTCGCCAATTGTTGTTTATTTATGCCTGTGCCACGACGAGTTTTATAGTGAACGCGCAGCCCACGGGTTTGCTTTATGACCCGGAGCCGCCGCTAGATTCGGCCTATGTTCGTATTTTGATTGCGGCTCAAGGTGCGGCTGTTGATGTGCTAGTGGACGGGAAAATGCGTGTGAAGCAACTCCCGCCTGGAGTGCCCAGTGATTACCTCGTACTGCCTGCTGGACAGCATAGCCTGACAATTCAGGCTGCAGGCAAACCCAAGCCCTACTTTTCAACTCCTCTTGAGGTGGTTCGTGGCCGCGCCTTGACGGTGGCATACACCTCTTTGCAAGCCGATGCCAAGCCTCATATTTTTGAAGACAAGGCTAACTCCAACAAACTCAAAGCCCTTATTGCGGTGTATCACCTGGATACCAAGGCTGGTGCGCTGGATGTCCTGAGTGCAGATGGCAAAACCAAAGTTTTTTCTGCGGTTCAGTTTGGACAATCCACCAATATCCAGGTGAATCCCATCAGCATTGAGTTGCTTGCCACCAAGTCAACTGACAAAAAAGCGTTGGCTCATACGCAGTTGTCCATGACACAAGGCGGAACCTATAGCATTGTTTTGTTGTCTGGATCAGGTGGCAAACTGAGAGCTTATACTTACCAAAATAAAATTGAAAGATATACCGGAAAATAACGGATTTTAGATGTCAAAGATAGCAACTGTTAAATTCACAAAACTTAACTTTATTAATTAAACCATGATCAAATTAACACTTAACAAAATAGTGGCTGGCATGATGTTGGCAGTTACATTTTCTTCACCTGTTGTACAAGCCCAAGATTCCCCTTATGTGGTGATTGGTAAAGACGGTTGGCTGTTCACAAAATATGAATTTGCCACTCCAGCCGATGCCACAGATACCAATGTCACCATTGGATTGTTGGAAAAAACGAGCAAACTTTTTGAGCGTAGCGGCATTGCCTTGGCCTTGGTGATCGTGCCTTCAAAAATCAGAATTTATAGCGACAAGTTGCCCGACAACAAACCATTGGATGCTTATACCGATGGAAAATACGAAGAAATTTATAAAACCATGCGTGAAAGCGGTGTTCATGTTGTCAACTTGAATCAGGTGTTTTTGAACAGTCCAAAGCGTGACAGTGACACACCCTTGTTTCTGCATCAAGATACCCACTGGGCAGCCACTGGCGCGCTGTTAGCAGCCGAAACCATCAAGAAAGAAATTGATAACACGCCTGTATTGGCCACAGCTTTGCAAGCTGTACCTGAAGAAAAATTTGCATTGACTTGGGGCAACAAAAAAGTCATGAGTCGAGCCAGGGATTTGGTCAAGCAGTTGCCAGCCGGTGCACCTGTTTTTAAACCTGAACAGACCATGTTATACAAGGTGGTGAAGGAATCCAAATCGCAGGCGGGTTTGCTCAGTGAGGGCGATAAAGTGGCTATTACGGTGATCGGCAGCAGCTACACCAACAAAAATACGGGTTATCCAGATGGCTTGCGCTATACCTTGCAACGGAATTTGCTGGATATTTCAATCCCAGTTGACCAAGGGCCCTGGGTTGGAATGGAGGCTTATTTGAAGGATGATGCATTCAAAACCAATAAACCAAAATTAATCATTTGGGAAATCCCGGAACGTGAATTCCGTTCACCACCAAACTATAAATTTCGGGATGCTCGCTATATAAGTGACAACAATGATTGGCTTGCGCGAATAACTGACCTGCTGCATTAAGAGATTGCATTTACTGGTATTTATATGAACAAGATAAGTGTTTATTTTGTCATGGCCAGTGCTTTGACTTGCCATTCGCTCTGGGCCCAGCAGGGAACAACCATCATCGGCAAGAATGATTGGTTGTTTTATCAGTATGAGATGACTGACCCAAGTTATTCCAATTTGGAAAACACCTCCCTGGATTTAATTGCCAAGTTCAACCGGCAGCTTCGTGCCAATGGCATCAACCTGGTAGTGACCTTGGTGCCCTTGAAAATGCGGGTTTATTCCGAGCATTTGCCGGACTCGATCAAACTCAGTGAATACATGATTGGAAGCTATGCCCGCATGAGTGGTGTGCTTGCATCCGCCCAAGTTCACCTGGCCGACCTCAACACCGTATTTTTGGCCAGTCAGTCGCGCAACAGCGACGCACCTTTTTTCTTCCGGCTTGACTCGCATTGGGCTCCTGCTGGAGCCATGTTGGCGGCTGAAACCATTAAATCCAGCATCGATGCCAACTCTGAATTAAAGAAGACTCTGAACGCCCTACCTGTCGAAAAATTCAACATTATTTACGGTAAACGCAAGCGCCCGTCTAAGGGACGCGACTTGGCTGAGCAACTGCCTACAGGGTCTCCCAATTTTGCTGCAGAAATGGTGACACCAGTCAACATCAGCCGTGCCCAGCCGCCTAAAGAGGATCTGCTTGGCAACCGACTCCCCGTTGGAATTACTTTGGTGGGCAGCAGTTATTCACACGAATGGACTGGGTTTCCTGATGCCCTGCGCTACGTGTTGCAGCGTGATGTGTTGGGCGTGTCGGTGGGCGCTGACCGTGGGTCGTGGGTCGGAATGGAAAGTTATCTGCGCGATGACTCGTTTCAGACCAAAGCGCCTGAAATTCTGCTTTGGGAACTGCCTGAGCGCGACATGAAAGCTCCTCCGGACTACAAATTTCGGGATGCCCGTTATGTGACGAACAACACCGAGTGGCTGCTGCGGGTTTCGGCATTGGTACAGGCCAAGTGTGAAATTGCCGAGCCACAAGCGCGTGTAGTAGCTACTGGACTGGGCTCAAAATCAGGGCAGTTAAAAGGCAACGATCTGGTCGCAGGACCAACGGTTGATGGAGATTTTGTTGAAATCAGTTTTGACAAACCGCTTGAAAAACTCGACTACCTGTCGGCGCGCCTAACTTTGGACGGCCCCAAGCTGGTCACACTGGAAGGCTCAGGTGCAGGTGTGGCCTCACGTCAGCTGGTGTACCCAGTCGCTGGGGACGATGCTTCGCATGTTTTTAAGGTGACGGTTCCTTCCGCCACCAAGGGGTTCAGCAAAGTGCGAATTTTTCCTGGAAAAAGCAATGGATTTGCACTGCAAAACCTGCAGGTTTGCCGTCAACCGGCAGAGCTGTTGAAATAGTTCATATGCCCAGTATGGCGCACGTGAAAGCGCGGCTGATTGATCAGTGAAGTAAACCAACGCTGTCTAACCAAGTCGGCTCCTTATCCAGTTTGTCGTATAAAAACCTTTCTGGTATTTCCCAAACGATGAGCTTAGGTTTGTTTTGTTTGAAAGCGTCATTATTTAGATAGGCGGTGGTGGCATCCAGCAAGCCGCCGCCGTCTTTGGCGGTATTGAGTACTTTGGTCATCAGGGCTTGTTGTAAAAATCCATGAAAATTCCCACGCATCGAATACGATGTACCGGTCAGAGTCACTGCGACGGTAGCGTCGCCAAACAAATCGGCTGCTGTGTCGGCTTCGGCTTGTGAGGTGGTTAGAGGTGTCTCCCGATCCGGTTTAGGCCGCAAGCGATTTGGCATGTCGTCCAGACCCATCAAATGGATCAGGTCGCCAGCGCGTTCTGACTCTAGTCCGCTGGGTTCCGTCTTGAACCCGGTAGCTTTCAGCCCGAGCGCTAGTGCTTTGACTTGACGCGCGATGCGTTCAGCTGCAATTCGTGCTCCGGTCTGATTCCAATGGGTGTCAGTAAGGTAATAAACGTCGTGGTGTTGGGCTGCCTGTGCCAGGGGTTCAAATAAGTCGACTGCGACCACCTCTTGTTGATTTAGTGCCGCGATAGCGGATGAATAGCGTGATTCGTTATAGCTTGGGTAGTGCCCATTTTTCAGAAATTGTGCATACACACGCGCCTTGTCTGGTACGAGTGCTACGACCAATTGCACCTGCTGGTTCTTTAAAGCACGAGCAGCGGCACCCAGAAGTTGCGCTCGGGCTGAAAGGTTTGCTTCACCATCAGGTTCGTACTTGAGTTCATCGGTCAAAAAAAGAAAATCGTTTTTACCGACCCGGACTTGGTCGCCTGCACCGCCTGTCAACAGGTAGCGGGTGCTGTTGGCAGCAGCAATCAGTGTGGAGCGAATTGGAAGTTTTTGATCCAATTGTTTTTCTAGTCCACCGGTCATGCGTCCGGCGCGAAAATCCGCCCAGGTGGAAGGGAAAGCAAGTCCATCGGGGTGCTGTGCGGCGGCGATCATTTGCCAAATTCCGACACTCATCACCGCCATAAAAACACCAAAGAACGGTGCGCATATCAAGGTTGATTTTTCAAGTTTCATCATTCGTGCTTGTTGGGCAGTTTAAAACTGGAAATACAGAAAAGGAGTAAAAGACTGGGACGACAGCGTGGCTACCGCCCAGAGAAAAAATGGAATGATCAGGTAACGCAAAAAAACATTCTCCTGTCTTTTCAGCCAAGGCATGGCGTAAACCAGGGCAATGCCCAAGCCCAGCACCAGCAAACGGTCTGGGGTGACTTGCCAGGCTACAGCAGGGCTTAATTCGATGCCGTTGTACCCCATCATGCCGACGAACATGCGGGCAGCGCCGGAGCTATCGGTGGCTCGGAAAATGACCCAGCCAATCATGACCAGCAACATGGTTTTAATGACGCGCAACCAGCCGGGTAACACCGATTTACCCCATCGCTGTTCCCAATAGCGCTCAAGTACCAGAATGCCACCGTGCCAGGCTCCCCACAGAACGAAGGTCCAGTTGGCACCGTGCCAAAGCCCACCCAACAGCATGGTCAAAAACAAATTGATGTAGGTACGAAGAACCCCTTTGCGGTTGCCACCCAGAGAAATATAAAGATATTCACGTAACCAATTGGACAAAGACATGTGCCAACGTTTCCAAAACTCGGTGATTGAACGTGACACGTACGGGTCATTGAAATTTTCAGGAAAGACAAAACCGATCATCAATGCCAGGCCAATAGCCATGTCGGTGTAACCACTGAAATCAAAAAACAACTGGATGGTGTAGGCCGCTGCACCCAACCAGGCATCAGCCAGTGTCGGTACAGAAGCACCGAAAGTGGCATCGACCAAAGGAGCAACGGAGTCAGCAATGAGTACCTTTTTACAAAAACCCACCATGAACACAAAACAACCACGGGTAAAACGGTCAACGGAATGAACCCGGCATCTGAACTGTTCGGCCAACAGGTGGTAGCGCAACACCGGGCCAGCGACCAAATGCGGAAACAAGGCAATAAAGGCAGCAAAATCGATGAGGTTACGCGCTGGCAAGGCCTCGCGCCGGTAAATGTCAACCAGGTAGCTGATGGCATGAAAGATGTAAAACGACAGTCCGATGGGGAGCAGGACATGGGCGAAAGCAACTGGTTGAAACCCCAACGCGAGCAATGCGGTATTGAAGCTGTCGACACCAAAATTGGCATACTTGAAATAAGCCAATGCAAGTAAATTAGCGGTCACACCCGCTGAAAGTAAATGGTATCTGTGTAGTTCATGAACAGATGCGCCAATTGCCAGCGCAAACGCGTAGCTGATCAGGGTCACTCCGACCAGCAGGACTAAAAAATCCGGACGCCACCACGCATAAAAAAAATAACTGAACAGCAAAATCAGCAGAGACTTCGCACGCCATGGGGTCAGGTAATAACAGACCAGGAAAATTGGAAGAAACGCAAAAAGGAAGATGTTTGAGCTAAATACCATATTTAATTCAGAATGCCTGTATCGTCAAGAATTGAATTGATTCGCATGGATTGATCTTGTCGCGCGCGTTGACGGAAAAAATGGTCAGTCAGTTCACCTTGATCGTAACCGAGCAAGAAAAATGCGATGCCACCAAGTTGTTGGTCAATCAAATAATCGGTCTTGCGCTCCAGCGCCCACCAGTCTTCAAACCAGCCTTCAACATAACGACCATTGGAGAGTTTGAATCTGTACGACGATGAGCCGCTTACGGCATCATGCGAGGCACCATACTGCTTGACACGGTCTCGCACGTTGACCGGGATGTCAGGCAAAAGAAGATGCTCTACAGGTGCAAACGTGGTGCTGGCTCCCTTGCCCAGCGTTGAACTACGGGGTGCATGTCGTAAGACGCGCCACTCATAACCGAACAATGGGAAACCCAATATCAGGCGTGATTTCGGGACACCCAGTTTCAAAGCCTCTGCAACAGCTTTTTCCCAAGTCAGAGCATCCTTTCCGGACAATGGCGCTACGGGGCCTGCGGTTTTACTACCAGTCCAGTGTGCGTCATAACCTTGCAATACGACTTGATCCACATCGGTCAAAGTGACAGCATCGTAGAGGACACTTTTGCCCCCCAACGGGAAAAAAATCGACAAGTTTTTTACTGGCTGCTGTTGATGCAGTTGCTGAGCAAGCGTCCGCACAAACTTTTGGTAACGAGCCAGCGTGGTCATTTCGACCACTGTGTAAACTTCAAAATCAAGCTGTAAGCCAGCGACATCTTCATGTGCAACCAACGACATGCATTGTTCAAGCAGGTATTGTGCAGATGCATCAGATGCAAACAATTTCTCAAACGTAGGGCTGTTCAGTAAAGTCAGCGTCAAATCTAGTGGTGTCCCGCTTTCCCTGATGGCTTGGCGCAATTCAGGCCATTCATCGGGCCATCCATGACGTGGCTCAACAGAACCATCAGCCGCAACCTGAAGTTCAAAAAACTGCAATCGATCAAACTTTTCCAAAGGAACAGAACGCCAACTCTCTGGTAACCACCAGCCCAGATATCCCCATGCTTTGGGGGTTTCTGCCAGGGCACTGACCTGAACGCATAGCAGGGCTATCAGCAACATATGCCATGCACCTCGCAGTCTCATGGCTCGGTACAGTCCAGTAGCCAGTCAGTCACATATTGGATATCCAGACTGGCTTTACAGCTTGGGTCGTATTGGAGTACCGGGCGTTCAAACGCCAGAGCATGCGCGACCCGTGGATCCTTGTGAATGGACACAGGGATCACTTGTTTGGACTGGCTTGTACACAGGGCCAAACGAACCTGATGCCCAAGTTTGCTGCTGGTAGGCATTTGATTGATCAGAAAGTTCAAACCAATGAACTCTGTGCGACCCGAGGTGTAATCTTCGACCAAAGTCTTGATTTTTTCCACGGTAGCAAATGAAGCTGCGTCAGCCAACAGTACAACCAACGCTCGTTGAGCAATTTGAAGCGCCTGTTTCAAAAAAACACCGGGTCCTGGTGGCGTATCCAGGATGACAAAATCAAAACGACTATCAGACAAAGATTCAATGCCTTCAGCAACCCAATTGGGGTGCTGTTTTAGTTGGGCTTCAAATTCTTCCAATTCAGTCTCGGAAACACGACCAAATGGAATGAACCCAACCCCAAAGGGGCTTTCAAAAATGGCTGAGGACGTGATGCCTTCGCGCACCAGCCCAGCAATTTCGTCTGGTTCAAGTCCCAGGTGTAACCTCTGTGAATTTTGTGGATCCAGGTCAATCAAGAGTACTTTTTTTTGACGTTGAGCTAGTGCCACGGCAATGTTGGCTGCAAGTGTGGACTTGCCAACGCCACCTTTGCCAGAGATAAATGCGATAACTTGCATACAGTTGATTGAAAGTGTTCAGCGGCTGTGCTGTGGTGAAGACAGAATGAGCGAGTCAGATAGCTTTAATTTAAGTCGCTCCATTTTGTGATGAATACCAACTTTTTCATTATGCTGGTCAGCGGGTTGTGCTGGCATCACACCGGAAGGATGCGGCGTTGGAGGAACGGCTTGGTTTTTGACAGTGGTTTCCTCTGGTGGCGTGACTTGGTTTGATGGCGGTGGGGTTATTACTTTGGGGGTAATAAGCACAGGTGAACTCACCACATTAACGGGCACGGTTGGTAATTTGGGTTTGATTGGCAGGCGAATAGCGGCGTTTGCCTTGGGGGTCGCCGGCGCAGCAGGTTTAAAAGGAAGCTCCGATTTCTGGACACTTGCGCCTTGCCTTTTGGAAAGCCCAAGTTTCATCAATGCTTCCTGATGGTTAGGGTCATGACGCAAAATTTTGCGCCAGAGATCAAGAGCCATATCGGCACGATCCTTTTGTTCCCATTCATGAGCCTGATCCACCATATAGCTCATCATCAAGTCATCAGCAGACCAAGCAGGCACGGATAACATAACAAAAAATGTTAAAAAATACGCATTCGCCTTCATGCTCAACATGGTTACTTTAGGCTGTTTTGTTGAAACGTCGATCGATCACGCGTCGTAGTGGGCGGTACGCAACGGTAGCCAACAGGATGCTAATCAACAAACCCAGCAGTGCAAATAAAAGTGGCTGGTCTGAAAAAAACCAGGACACTTTGCTCAACCATGGCAGTGAGCCAAAGTAATAAGTGGCACTCACTTTTGCATGGTTGACGCTTTTGTCGTCAATGACAGCAAAATCACCATGAACGGAAGCTACACGTTCGGTGTCGGTCAGCAAGTCAGAAATTTTGCGCAACCCAACGGGCTTGTCGGCATACAAGAACACCACGCTGCGTCCAGCTTGCAAAGGGGATTCAAACGCCATGAGTGCCGTCAAATCTCCCACATCGCTGATGTTCAGCGTGCTCTTGGGTAGCGGTGTGGTCTGAATATCATGTTGCTCCCAGCGGTATGTTGGCCGCCAGATCGCGTCGGGTTCTCTGACTTTGCGTTCACCATTAATTTTGACCATGGGCAAGTAATCAGCCCATTTGTTCATCAGTGCCTGGTTTTTAGCAGAACCAATCACCAGTAAATCGCGCGATGCCATTTTGTCAACGTCAAGAGAGGAAACTACAGCGTGTTTTAACGCGGGAAAGCCAGTGGCCTCTCCCATGCGTCCCATAAGAGTCAAATAAAGTCCCATTTCATCAAGGTTGGGGCTCTCAGGTAAAACCACAGCAGTTTCCGAGAGGTCGGCCATACGGGTAAACGGGAATCCGATGTTGGCAAAATAAGCCAGATTTGGGAGCGCTGTGTAATGTGGGAAACCGCTGAAATCAATGGTTGATTCGGCATCAATGGCAGCTTGCAGGTTGTCGGGTGGCAAATCTTGGCAGTCACCCTGTTTCAGGATGTCAAAGTAATAGGCCATCTGAAGTTGATCACGACCATTAAGAGCATAGGGTGCTATGTGGAGCAGCTCTTGGTTGGGTGTGACGTTTTGAGTGCTTGAACTAGAAGGCTCCAGAGGGTTACCGGGTTTACTTGGTTCATTGAGCGCCAGAGCTTGCAAAAAATGATTGTTCAGACTGATATTCAGACTTGAATTGTGTTGGTTTGGCAAGCGTGTTGCCCGGTATTTCAGCTTGATGGGTGTACCGGGCGTGCGCCAGGTGAACAAATCGGGTGAGACACGGTAATTGAGTCGAATGACATCCGGGTAATAACCTTGCACGCGTAACTCTTCAGGGCGTGCCAGCTCACCAAAGCGTACTGGGCGATCTGTTGGAATCCAGGCGGGTGCATCATAAGGTTGGCGAGGTGCTGCCTCGGTTTCCTTGGTGACTGTGACTTGTTGACCCGACAACGTTGGGCTTATCAAAGCAACAGCACGAGCGGCGCGCATCAGTTCATCATCGGTGCCGCCAGTGATGACCAGTAACCTGGCCAAAGAGTTGTTGGGGTGTGGCTGGATCGATACCGTCGCAGCTGAGGTGGCTTTTATGTCAAAGACGCTTTCACCCGCCTGCAAAAACACCACAGCATTACCTTCAGGCAACGCGTTTAGTAAGACCGGGAATTGCGCCCCACGTGCGCCAGCCTGCAAACCAAACCACGACGAAACAATACCTGCAGCTCGAAGTGTGCCTAACGAAGGTGCAGATGCAAACACAAAAGGTAAGCGCAAGGAGCCTGTTTCCCGCTTGTCCAGGAAGGGTGACGGTAATGTTTTCAGATCGGGCGTGGTAGGAATGCGAGCCAGTGTCAGCTCAAGCCGGCCCAGATCGCTCAAAGTAAGCCATAACGAAGAGTGCGTGGGATCCTCGCACTGCCGTGTGTAATGGCCGATCAAGGTAAAGGTTAAAAAATTCATGTCGTTAAACATGCGAGGGTCAAGGCGAATCTCACGCGAGTTGCCCAATTCTTTGTCTTTTGGCAGCGCCTCAATCATGGCAATCCGGTCATTAAGCGCAATTTTCAGGTGGCTTAGCTCTGGGATCAAACTGGGTGAATAATCGTAAGCAAGGCGCAATTTCGCAGCCACCACTATCTCATCGGCACGGATAGGGAACGCCAAAGTTTGAGAGCCACTGACACCTCTCAATTTAATCGCTGACCAGGCTCCCATTTGTTTGAAGGTCAGGGACACAACGCGTTGAGCTGCAGCAGCTTCGGTTTTTCCGCTTGGGACAAGCACTTCTTCCTTGGGCAGATTTTTTGTAGCTTTTGACGGGAGTGATTTGGACTCACCACTGGCCATACCGAAAATCATGGCCACAACAAAAAGAGCCGATGCCAAGCATTGCACAGGTTTCAGTCTGAAACTTGATGGTTGGGAATTGGTCATTTTTTCTTCCATTTTTGAATCAAATTGCGAAAACGAGCGGCTTTGCCCGCTAAAAAAACACGCATGTCGGCAAGGCTTTGACTTAACCAGCGCGGCCACGGTTGATCAGCATGTCGACCTGGTAACCACTTGGGCCAATCAAGGCCGCGAGAGAACACGGCAACTGCAAGGGCGTTGTAGTCAGTTTGGGCTGAGGCATCAATACGCACCTGCAGCGTCTGTTCATGCAATGAGACGATTTGGGCAGGAAAAGAAGATTCTTGCCGACGATGAAATATTGAAATTTGAACAAACGATTCAAGCGGCAAAGCAAGTCCAGTTGGTAATTGAATGCTAAGTTGTGTGTTTGGAAAGTTTTGTGTCAGGCAAGAAAGTGAACGTCCGTAAGGAAGTTTGACCATCACCGGTAATTCCTGGCATGCTCGCTGATATTTTTGAATGGCGCTGGCTTCTTCGGTCACACAAAGCATTGCTGCCAAGCGCATCAGGTTGAAGGCCGACCACAAAAGGTAGAGTGATGTGAGGTCGTTGGGGATTTCATTTGAATTGAACCAGAACCAGCTGCCTACTACGAGCCCACTCAGGTTGAGCCAACCGATCAAGCCGTAGGTTATGGCCAGTATCCTGTCGGATGGCTTGACTGAATTACTTGGGGTTTGGCTGGGCACGCTCCAAAATTGATGCACCTTGGTACGAATGAATGTCAGGGTGGTGGGCAGTAAAAGATACCAGGCAAGCATGGTTTCCCGAATTTCAGAAAAAAGACCCCATCTGCTCCCCGTGTTCAGCCTGGCCAGCGCGATGTATCCAAGTAGCACGTGAGGCAGCGCATAAAGTGCCCAAAGATCGGAAGCGGTGTTGATGATGTGAAGGCCAGTGAGCAAGTAAGCTACTGGTGCAGTCATAAAAACAAGACGAACGCACGGATAGTAAAACTGCATGGCGGCAACCAAATCATTCAGGTATTTTTGCCAACGCAAGATGATGCTGTTGAATGGCTGATTAACACAAAACATTTCAGTGTCAGCATCAGGGTTTTGTGGTGGCAACGCACCTGCGCGCCAGCCGACGTAAGCGCAGCCAAAGCCGAGGGCTTGTAAATGTAGCGCGGTATGGCGTTGCTTGGTGACGGGATTACTTGAAAAACCTCCTGCTGCAATCAGCATGGAGCGGCGCGTAATAGAAAAAGACAGACGATCTCGGGATTCATTGAACAGCATCCGGTTGTGTTCATCGAGTCCAGGAGCCAAAAAATGATCAGGTGTTTCAACCATGCCCAATGATTGATGGCGCACCAGCCAGCCCATGGTTTGTTTTAAAAGCTTTGCCTGTGGCCGTTGATCACCATCCAGCACCAGAATGAAATCGCCAGTGCTTTGGTTCAAGGCCTGGTTGACACTTTCGAATCGGTCTTGCCCTGGTTGCTCAGACGCAAAATAATGAACCTCTGAGCTGCTGCACAGTGACTGGAGGTCTGCGCGCGGGTATGCATCCAAAACATAGACAATCATTTTTTTTTTCGGCCAAGACATCGCCAGGGAAGCCAAGATGGTGTCATTGGCTATTTCGATAGATGAATTGGAAGCCACAATAAAAACATCCACGCTGGGCCATTCATGCGTGTCCTGGGGCATGGGTTGTTGCGGCAAAGTGAGAGGCCAGATGCCCTTCAGGACATGCATTCCAGTCAGTAAAAAAAGATACAACTCTGCTACGAAAAAACCAAGGCTCAATAAAAAATCTGCAGTGGAACGGGTATCGAGCGTGGCACTAAAGCGCCAATTGAGATACCTCAAGCTGACCATACAAGCCATGGCAGCAAGCATCAGTGTGAAAAAAGTTCCAGAAAATCGCCTGATATAAAGCGCAACAGCGAGTAAAAAAATGGAAAAACCAAACTGGCCTAGCGGTGACATCCGAACCTGCAGCAGCAAACCAAAAAACAATAGGCAGATGGCCGCAACCAGGACGTTGCTCCCTGGAACAGACCAAATCCTGGCATGGGTCAACCGGTTCGACCAATGGTTGACCTTGCCGCGCAAATAAGGCAGTGCGGAACTGGCGACCCTCGTTTTCCCCCAGCGTTCACGCCAAAGTGAAAGCAGCAAGCGCGGACTTACTGGTTCAAGGTATTGATGACCCATAGCGCAAGTTGTGCAAAGTCATGGCTGGCTTGTCCATAAGGGGCATAAGCCAGTACCGGTTGCTGAAATGCAAGTGCTTCGCTGACTGCTTCGTCGGCATGAATCGCGATCGGAGCCATGCGCTTGCCCAGACGTTGTTGCAGCCATTGGGCGGCATCGCGATTTAAGGGCTCGCCTTGGTCGGTTTGATTGAGTACGTAATAAACGAGCGCAAGTGGGTTGCCACATTGCCCCTGTTCCAGCCACGACTCCATGGCAGGAATGGTGGCGTAAGAGCCGGCATCCGGTAGCAGCACCATTAGAACAAGGTCGGCGCAAGCAAATACTTGATGAAGGTAAACACTGGGACCCGGCGGCGTGTCAATCAGCACCACTGCATCGTGGTCAAGTTTTGCACGCTTGATTTGTGAACCAATCCAATCTGGTTGTTCTGCCAGCAACAACTCAAAAGTTTCCCGCTCTGTTTCTGTCGCGTCGCCATAGGGTAGGCAGACCACATTGAATGGCGTTGAGATAGCCGCGTTCGCCCAATCCCCTAAGTTGAGGGCTCTTTGGGAAATGCCGGATGTCTGCCAATTGTCTAATCCAAAATGCCAATGCAAGGCATTTTGAGGGTCTAGATCCAGTGCGGCGACGCGATGTTCGCCTAACTTTGCCGCCAATGCTGCTGCAAGATTGGCTGTGGTTGACGTCTTGCCGACGCCACCTTTCATCGAAACAATGCCAATGATGCTCATCGTTTGCCCAGTCGACTAAAGATAGAGGAGATTTTGCTTGCAGGCTTGACGACCAGATTTGATTTGCCTTCAAGCCGATTAAATAACTGACGAAGTGAATCTGTATCGGTCACTGGTTGCGATGTTGTCGTTCGGTTGGCATGTGAACGAAGACCGTTGCCTGCAAACAGGCTCCCGCTCACTTTTTCACTGGTGTCTTCTGTACCTGCAGCAATGGGATTTGCGTGTTGACGAGGGAGAGGGGGAGACGGCTCGGTCTCTGTGGCGTGGGCTGTTCGATTTGGCAACTGCGCAGGGGTGCTGTAGATCGGCGTGCTGACTTTTGCAGATATCGGCTTTGAATCTGAATTTGAATTTGAATCTGAATTTGAATTTGAATTTGAATTTGAATTTGAATTTGAATTTGAATCGTGGCGAGTACCAGTCATGCGCTTCAGGCTTAATGCCAGATCCATGGTTTCTGTTGGCAAAGACAGAGCAGGCTTGCGTACGCTCACACCAGTTTTCTGTTGGCTCACCCAGCAGGCGCGATCTTGATCGGAAAGCGCGGGCGTGGTGTTGGATTTTTCGGGCGCAAGGGCTTTAAACAATGGCCAGCGTTGCGCAGCTTCGCTCGCGGCGGTTGCATTGGCGGCCTGAAAGGCAGCATCATCTGGTGCGATTGACCTGAATAAAGAAGTGAATTCGTTCATGGAACTGGGCATCTGATGTTCCTTGCAATGGTTAGTTCACAGCAAGTTCAAAACGCAAGCGCAGCGTCATGGCATCCGATTCGCCCGTATCACGCACTTGCATGGCGGCGCTGGCACCAAGCACGCTGAAAATGTTATGGTAAAAGCCCTCAAGCAGGCCAACGCACCAGCTCAGAGACTCATCACCAAAAGCCTCTGCCAATGGAGCGGCTTGATGGGTGATGCCAATGGAATCTCCAGCATCCGTAAGATTAACCCAGCCCCAATTGATTTGAGCCCAGAAAACGTTCAGGCCCTCCTCAAGTTCAGCGAGTGTATTGACATTCATGAACTGTTCTTGCACTTCGTTGGCAAAGCGTGTGCCAATTTTGGAAAAAAGAAGCCGTAGTTCTACTGGGCTCGCCGAGGCCGACAACTCCAAGGCCATTGCGCGCAGCACAGCAAGCCATTGAAGGGATACCTGTTGATTTCTGAAATAATTTTCCAAATTGTTGTTGTTCATTGCAAATCCTGAAAATTGGGAAGTGTGCAAGCGCACAACTCTAAACGCTTATGTAAAGGCAAAGTTACTATAGTACACACTGAGCGAGCTGCAGGACATCTCTTTAAAAAAACGAAATGTATGTGAAGTATTACCTGTATTGCTCCTGCGCTCCCTTGATAAATGAAAGTCACGCTTGTAAACACCATGGTTTCTGATGTATTTTTGTCGCGCTTGACAGATTCATTTTCTCCACGAGTCTGGCTGCTGGTTGGGCTGATGTCCATGTTGTTGGTCATCGGATCTGCCTCTGTCTTGATATTGCGCACTGAAAGCAGCGCCATCCAGACCATGTACCGAACCTATGACGCGGTGCGCAGGTTTATGCACGATACGGTTCGTCTTACTTTTAAAACAGATTTAAACCGGGAGGCGGTGTTTGTGGCTCCGGTAGGTATTTTGAAGTCTGATGCGACTTTTAATTGGGTCGACAGTTATCAGGATTTCAAGCCACGATCTGAAGACGCTGCCCCCTTGCCAAAGGCTCCTGAGCGTTTGCTTGATCCTCTTTGGAATCCGGATTCCAACAGGGTTTCGCTTTAACGTCCATGTTCAACAAGGACACCCCAAAGCATGAAACATGCGTGCCCTGCGTAGGGCGGCTTTCAACCCGCCATGGCCGACTGAAGTCGACCCTACGACACGCCTTTCTTGTCGGCTGTGGGCGTTGTTTCACGTTAAGGTTAATTTTCAAGGACTCTGAGACATGATGCGAAATTTTTACGTGGGGTTGAGCCATTTGTTTCGGCGACTGACATGGTTGTCCTTGGCATGCCTGTTTTTGGTGACTCCATTGAATTTAGTGGCCAGCCCCCTCAAAGAGGTATACCTGTATGCCAGCCCAATCACGGCAACTTTTTTCGCTGCCAACGGTACAAGCTATGACGGACTCAAGCAACACTGGCGTGAATACTTGCGCCCTTTGGGTATGGACTACCGTGAGGTTTCGCGAGCCAATTTGCTCGCCGGCTTAAAACCAGGCGTGCTGGTCCTGGGCTCGGCGGCGTTGCTGGACGAGCAAGAACGCAAGGCCATTGAAGTTTTTGGGGATTCAGGCGGCAGCATCTTGATGACATGGGGCACAGGCGTGCGTGATGGTCGGGGTAAGTGGGTAGGCTATGGGTTGATTGAAAAAATTTTTCAACTCAAAGTCAACGGCAAGGTGTTGCCCCAAAACAATGAGGATAACAACGAACGGTTCATTAACACCTTTGGGGATGGCCCGCTCACCTGGTCAATGCCCGCAGGAGAGCGACTTTTTTTGGGCGAGGTGTCCGAGATGTCAATTCGCGTGGACTCCCCGTATCTGGCAGCGCGCTATTTCAATTGGAACCGCCAACCCTTGCCCAAGAACTCCAATGGCGCGATTGCGTTTCTTGAGAAAGGTGCTTCACGCCGCGTGTACTTCGGTTTTTCAGAGTCGAGTTGGGAATACGACCCGAACATGGATTTTCCAAAATTGCTGAATTCAGTGATGGCCTGGCTCAAGCACGAACCCAGCCTTTTCAAGGCGGCCTGGCCAAATGGCAACTTGTCGGCGCAATTGTTGGAAATGGATACCGAGGACAAGTACTTCAACGCAGTCAACTTTGCCAGCATGCTCGACGCTGCCAAGTTGCGTGGCACTTTTTATTCTCTAACCAGTGTGGCACGCCAGTACCGCGACATTGTTAAACAAATGTCCCAAAAGCATGAGATTGGCTACCACGGTGAAATTCATGTCGGCTACAAAGGTAAAACCGCTGCGGTGCAAGCCAAGCGTTTGGACATCATGGCCACCGAAATGAAAGACATTGTGGGCACGCTGGCGTTCTCCAAAGTGACCGGTTTTCGTGCACCTACCGAATCATCAGATGAAATTACCGACAAGATTTTGCGAAAACTGGGTGTGCAACACAACGTCACCGGTCCTTCATCCTCTGAGGGACGTTTGCCATTTTTCTCTGAAGCAGAACCTGCACTCAGTACGCAAGAGGCCATCATTGGTCTGCCGCGCACCCAAATGGATGACCTGAACTACCTTGCCCTGCGCGTGAGCGAAGAAAAAGCTGCCGAATTGATCATGTTGGACTTTGACTACCTGCATGAGGCCGGAGCGCTTGGCGTGGTGTCGGTTCATTCACAAAATTTTGCCTCGGATGATTTGATGACCCGGCTGATGCCGCGATATATCCAGAAAATCCAGCAGTTTCCTGGTGCGGTATGGACGGCATCGGGAGCCGACATTGCGGCCTGGTGGCGGGCACGCGATCGGGTCATCCAACGATCCGCCAAAGGCGATGCGACTCAATTGAAGTTTGATGTAAAAGCACCTGGTAGCGTCAAAGGATTGACCTTCATGGTGGTTCATGCCGCTGCCGAAGGCCTGCCCAAAGCGGTCATGGCCAGCGGTTCGGGTAGCCCACAGCCTGAAATCAGAAGGGTGGATGCCTATCGAACAGCGATTGTGTTCAAGGATGAACTAAAACCCGGGTCATACGCTTACACGGTAGCGTTTTGATCAGGGCTCAAAAAGAAATAAGCTGATCTACAACGACAGCTGGTATTGCACTGTAATCGGCGCATGATCCGAAAACTTTTCACCCTTGTAAATTGATACCGCCTGTGCAGTCGCTGCCATTGCTGGTGTTGCCAAGTGGTAATCCAGCCGCCAGCCCACGTTCTTGGCGTAAGCTTGACCCCGGTTGCTCCACCAGGTGTAGGCCTCGTCCGTCGTATCCGGATGCAGTTGCCGGTACACGTCCACCAGCCCGCCGTCACTTAACAGCCGGGTCATCCAGGCGCGTTCTTCAGGTAAGAAGCCCGAATTTTTCTGATTGCTCTTCCAGTTCTTCAAATCAATGGCTTGGTGGGCAATGTTGACATCGCCACACAAAATGAACTCGCGTTCTGTCTTGAGTTGCTGCAAATGGAGATAAATCAACGCCAGAAACCGGAACTTGGCCTGCTGCCTGTCGTCGCCCGACGAGCCGCTGGGAAAGTAGCAACTGATAATGGAGCGCTTGACTGGGCCTGCATCAAAACGCAGTTCAACGTAGCGCCCCTCAGCATCAAATTCTGGCGAACCAAACCCCACCCGGACATCGGTAGGCTCCTGGCGGATGTAAACACCTACGCCCGAGTAACCCTTTTTCTGTGCAAAATGAAAATAGCCGTTCAATCCAGCCAATTGCTCAAAGTGACCCTTGATGTCTTCGGCCTGAGCCTTGACCTCCTGCACACAAATACAATCGACCGGGTTTTGGCTCACCCAGGCTTGCAGGCCTTTGTTGCTGGCGGAGCGAATACCATTGAGGTTGAGGCTGGTTAATTTGAACAAGGACTTTTCCCATGACAGAGCGTAGTGAACTGCAAACCCACCAGACCTCAGGCCAGGACGTACTGGCACAAGATTTCGTGCAGTTTGCAGTCGATTGTGGTGTGCTTCGCTTTGGCGAATTCAAGACCAAAGCCGGACGCCTAAGCCCGTATTTTTTTAACGCCGGCTTGTTTGATGACGGTTCCAAACTGGGTCGATTGGCGCAATTTTATGCGCAGCGCCTGCTTGCCAGTGGCATTGAATTTGACATGATTTTTGGTCCCGCCTACAAGGGTATTCCCCTGGGTGCTGCGGTGGCGGTTGAGCTGGCGCGGCTCGGCCGCAATGTGCCGTTTGCCTACAACCGCAAGGAAACCAAAGACCATGGTGAGGGTGGCACCCTGGTGGGAGCGCCACTCAAAGGCCGGGTGCTGGTGGTGGACGATGTGATGTCTGCCGGTACCGCCGCCCGTGAATCGATTGCATTGATACAGGCCGCAGGCGCCAAGGCACACGCCGTGGTGATTGCGCTGGACCGGCAAGAAAAAGCCACCGAAGCTGGCCAAGACGTGAACCACAGCGCGGTGCAGTATGTGCAACAACAACTCGGACTGCAAGTGTGTGCCATTGCCCGGCTCGATGACTTGTTGCAGTATCTGGCGCAGCACCCTGTGCCGGGTCTCGCTGATGCACAGCAGCGCATGCAGGCCTACCGCGCAAGGTATGGCATCAACAAGGAAACACCGTGCCAGTGATACCGCGCTTGACCTGCATTGCCCGGGTGGTGGGTGGGGTACTGGTGATGGTGTCCGGCTGGGTAGCGGCGCAATCTGTTGACCCTACTCGGGACATTTATACCTGCGTGGACGCCAAGGGTCGAAAACTAACCTCTGACCGCAAGATCATCGAGTGCATTGACCGAGAACAAAAAATCCTCAATCCCAGTGGCACGCTGAAAAACCGGGTCAGTCCGACTCTGACGGCGCATGAGCGGGAACAACTCGATGCCCAAAACAAGGCCTTGCAAAAAGAAAATGCACGCCTGGAAGAAGAAAAAAAACGCGACCGCGCGTTGCTGGTACGTTACCCTGACGAAATCACACATCATAGGGAAAGGGAAGAGGCTTTGCGCCATGTGACGCTGGCCAAGCAAAATGCCCTGGCTCAGACGACGCTATTGTTGGAAGAACGCACCCAGCTGCAAAACGAAATGGATTTTTACGCCAAGGATCCCAGCAAGGCGCCCACCAAATTGCGTCAGCAGCTAGATGCGATATCGCAAGCATTGGCTCTGCAAGGCCGGTTCATGGCAGACAAAAATGCCGAAATCGCACGTATCAACATCCGTTTTGATGATGAACTCGCGCGCTTACGTCCTTTGTGGCGCATGAATGCTGCGCCTGCTACCCGGTGACCTGGCTGCGTCAGAGGGCAATTTGGGAGTCATTTACGCCAATTTTTTCAGTAGCAATTCATGGACTTGCTGCGGGTTGGCCTTGCCCTGGCTACCCTTCATGATTTGACCGACCAGCGCGTTCAACGCCTTGGCATTGCCGGCGCGGTATTCCGCCACGTTTTTCGGGTTGGCTGCCAGCACGCTGTCAACGATGGCCTCCAGTGCCCCGGTGTCGTTCATCTGCTTGAGGCCTTTAGCTTCAATGATCGCATCGACCGTGCTCGCGGGTTCGGCCCACAACACATCCATCACCTGACGCGCGGCATTGTTCGAGATGGTGCCGTCCTGAATCCGGCCAATCAATTGTGCTAATTGCTGAGCCGACACCGGGCAAGCGCTGATGTCTGATTCACTGGCGTTCAAACGCTTTGAGACCTCGCCCATGATCCAGTTTCCCACCAACTTGGGTTGGCCGCAGGCCTGTGCAGCTGATTCAAAATATGTAGCAACATCTCGGCTTTGTGTAAGGGCTGCAGCATCATAATCAGACAAGCCATAGGTGGCCGAGAAACGTGCTGCCATGACACGTGGCAACTCGGTCATGCCGGCGCGAACACGCTCCACCCATTCCGGCGCAACCACCAGCGGGGGCAGATCCGGGTCGGGAAAGTAGCGGTAATCGGCGGCATCTTCTTTGGTGCGCATGGCGCGGGTTTCACCGGTGTCGGGGTTGAACAGCACGGTGGCCTGCTGAATGGCGCGGCCATCTTCAAGCTCGTCAATCTGCCAGCGAATTTCAAAGTCAATCGCCTGCTGCATGAACTTGAAGCTGTTGAGGTTCTTGATCTCACGCCGTGTGCCCAGCTCGGCTCCGGGTTTGCGCACCGACACATTGGCGTCACAGCGGAAGCTGCCTTCCTGCATGTTGCCATCGCAAATGCCAATCCAGGTGACGATCTTGTGCAACTCTTTGGCATAAGCCACCGCCTCGGCGCTGGAGCGCATGTCGGGCTCGGTGACAATCTCCAGCAGCGGCGTACCGGCACGGTTCAGGTCAATGCCCGTCTGGCCAATGAAGTCTTCGTGCAGTGACTTGCCGGCATCTTCTTCCAGGTGGGCGCGCACCAGGCGCACCGATTTTTTCTCCAGCACCGCCTCGGTGCCTTTACCGGTTTCCAGGTAAAACTCGACCGCGCCGCCCTGCACCACCGGAATCTCGAACTGGCTGATCTGGTAGCCCTTGGGCAGGTCAGGGTAAAAGTAATTCTTGCGGGCAAAAATGCTGCGCGGCGCAATCTGTGAGCCCACCGCCAGTCCGAATTCAATCGCACGTTCAACAGCCCCCTTGTTCATCACCGGCAGTGTGCCCGGCAGAGCCAAGTCCACGGCACAGGCTTGGGTATTGGGCTGGGCACCAAAGGCAGTTGAGGCACGGCTGAAAATTTTGGACTGGGTCGAGAGCTGGGCGTGGGTCTCAAAGCCGATGACGACTTCATAACCCTGCACCAGCAAGGATTTGGTAGCGGGTTTTTTGGCTTGGACAGTTGCGTTCATGATCAGACTCCTTGTGGCTTGGCGGTGTGCCAGTCGGTGGCTTGCTGAAAGCGGTGCGCTACGTTAAGCAGGCGAGCTTCAGACAGGTAGTTGCCTATGAGCTGCATGCCCACTGGCATATGCTCTGCGCCAAAGCCTACCGGCATGCTCATGCCGGGCAAGCCGGCCAGGGAGCCAGGCAGGGTAAAGATGTCTGCCAGGTAGTCGGCCAGCGGGTCGCTGTGCCCGCCCAGCTTCCAGGCCACGGTGGGTGCCACTGGCCCGGCGATCACATCGCACAGCTTGAAGGCTTGCTGGAAATCGTCGGCAATCATGCGCCGGATTTTTTGTGCCTGCAGGTAATAGGCATCGTAATAACCGTGTGAGAGCACATAAGTGCCGATCATGATGCGGCGTTTGACCTCATCACCAAAACCCTGCGCACGGGTTTGCAGGTACATGTCGTTCAGGTCGGTGTAATGCTCCGCCCGGAATCCAAACTTGACCCCGTCAAAACGGCTCAGGTTGCTGGAGGCCTCGGCTGGCGCAATGATGTAGTAAACCGGTATCGACAGCTCGGTGCGAGGCAGCGAAATCGGCACCAGCTTGGCTCCAAGTTTTTCGTATTCCTTGAGCGCCGCATCCACTGCCGCGCGAACGTCCGGGGCCAGGCCTTCACCAAAAAACTCGGCTGGGATGCCAATGCGCAGGCCGACCAGATCGTCGTTCAGGGTATGGGTGAAGTCTTCGCTGGGCACGTCCAGCGAGGTTGAGTCGCGGTCTGCATCAGGGCCACACATGGCGCTGAGCAACAGGGCGCAGTCTTGCGCCGTGCGGGCCATGGGGCCGGCCTGGTCCAGGCTGGACGCAAACGCCACCATGCCGTAGCGCGAGGCGCGACCATAAGTGGGCTTGATGCCGGTCACGCCGCAAAACGAGGCCGGTTGGCGAATCGAGCCACCGGTGTCGGTGCCGGTGGCGGCGGGTGTCAGGCGTGCAGCAACGGCGGCGGCGCTGCCGCCCGAAGAGCCCCCCGGGGTGCGTGTGCCATCCCAGGGGTTTTTAACTCGGCCATAGGCTGAATTTTCATTGGCCGAGCCCATGGCGAACTCGTCGCAATTGAGCTTGCCCAGGGTCACCATGCCAGCACCAGAGGCCGCCCCTGTCACGCCAGCGCCTAGCCGGGCCACCACCGTGGCATCAAAAGGCGATTGGTAGCCCTTGAGCATTTTGGAACCCGCCGTCGAGGCGAAACCGCGCGTGACAAAGATGTCTTTGTGTGCCACCGGCACGCCTTCAAGCACACCAGCTGTGCCGCTGGCCAGCCGGGCATCAGCCGCGCGGGCTTGCGCCAGCGTCACGTCTTCCTGGGTGTCCAGAAAAGCACCCAGTTCGCTATGGGCACGCCCACGCGCCAGGAAATGCTGTGCGGTCTCCAGCGCCGAGACCTGGCGTGTCGCCAGCGCCTTGGCCAGTTGGGCCACGGTCAGATCGTGCAGATCAGAAGAGAGTTGCGTCATGATATTTAAGTGTCCGTACCAATTATTCGATCACCCGGGGAACCAGGAACAAGCCGTCTTCAAGTGCCGGGGCGTTGCGCTGGTTGGCTTCGCGCTGGTTGGGTTCGCTCGCCACATCGTCGCGTAGGCGCAGTGCCACCTCATGCAGGATGTCGGTGGGATGCGCCAGCGGCGTGATGCCGGTGGTGTCCACGGCGCGGATTTTTTCCACAATGCCAAAAAAATCATTGAGCTGCGGGCGCAAACGTTCGCGCTCTTGGGGTGACAAGCCCAAACGGGCCAAATGGGCCAGGCGGTCGATATCAGAAGCTGAAAGTGACATGGATAGGCAATCGAAACAGGGTGTAAATGAGGGCCAAAGTGCAGTGGTTCAAGCCGTTGCCCAGGGGCAATGGGGTATTATCCTGCCTTTGAGAAGAGCCGCGCTAAAGTGCTGTTTTCAACAATAAAACACCCTTTTGACCACGTTAACGGGCGACATGCGGGACGAACTGCCTGGTGTGCCCAATAGGATTTATCCATGTTTGGAACCTTTCGTCAGTATTTCTCCACTGACCTCGCCATTGACCTTGGCACAGCCAACACCCTGATTTATGTACGCGACAAGGGCATCGTCCTGGACGAACCCTCGGTGGTGGCGATTCGCCACGAAGGCGGCCCACAAGGCAAAAAAACCATCCAGGCGGTGGGTAAAGAAGCCAAGGCCATGCTGGGCAAAGTGCCTGGCAACATCGAAGCCATCCGCCCCATGAAAGACGGCGTCATTGCCGACTTCACCGTCACCGAGCAAATGCTCAAGCAGTTCATCAAGATGGTGCACCCGCGCAGCATCTTCCGCCCCAGCCCGCGCATCATCATTTGTGTGCCCTGTGGCTCCACCCAGGTGGAGCGCCGTGCCATTCGCGAATCTGCCCTGGGTGCAGGCGCCAGCGACGTGTACCTGATTGAAGAACCCATGGCGGCGGCCATTGGTGCCGGTTTGCCGGTGTCAGAGGCCTCAGGCTCAATGGTGGTCGACATTGGTGGCGGTACCACCGAGGTTGGCGTGATCTCGCTGGGTGGCATGGTCTACAAAGGCAGCGTGCGTGTGGGCGGCGACAAGTTTGACGAAGCCATCATCAACTACATCCGCCGCAACTATGGCATGCTGATTGGTGAGCCCACCGCCGAAGCCATCAAAAAGAACATCGGTTCGGCCTTCCCCGGCAGCGAGGTGCGTGAAATGGAAGTGCGTGGTCGCAACCTGTCTGAAGGCGTGCCGCGCAGTTTCACCATTTCCAGCAATGAAATTCTGGAGGCGCTCACCGACCCGATCAACAACATCGTCTCTGCGGTCAAAAATGCCTTGGAGCAAACCCCGCCTGAATTGGGTGCCGACATTGCCGATCGCGGCATGATGCTCACCGGTGGCGGTGCGCTGCTGCGTGACCTGGATCGTTTGCTGTCAGAAGAAACCGGCTTGCCGGTGCTGGTGGCCGAAGACCCTTTGACCTGTGTGGTGCGTGGCTGTGGCATGGCGCTGGACCAGATGGAACGTCTGGGTTCTATTTTCACCAGCGAATAAGCGGGTCACGCAGCGATGCCTCTCGGTACGCTGAACGGCAGCCCGCCACCGTTTTTCAGGCAAGGTCCGTCGGCGCTTTCCAAGTTGATTGTTTTCAGTGCCCTGGCGGTGCTGTTGATGGTGGCCGATGTGCGTTTTCGCGTCACCCAGCCGCTGCGCGGTGTGGTGTCAAGCGTGCTCTACCCCTTGCAATGGCTGATGCTGCGCCCGGTGGTGTGGGTACAAAACACCAGCCAGCATTTTCAGTCGCTCAGCGACTCCCAGGTCAAACAGGCCGCTGCCCAGTACCAGCTGGGGTTGCAGTCCCAGCGTGCCTTGCAAGTCGAGCAACTGGGGTTTGAAAATGCCCGCTTGCGCGATCTGCTTGGTTTGCGTGAACGCGTCAATGTGCCGGCTCTGGCCGCCCAGGTGCTATACGACGCGGCCGACCCCTTCACCCGCAAAGTGGTTATTGACAAAGGCTCTCTTGCAGCGGTGCTGCCCGGTGCACCGGTGCTTGATGAGACTGGCATCCTGGGGCAGGTCACGCGGGTTTATCCGCTGGTCAGTGAAGTGACGCTGCTGACCGACCGCAACCAGGCCATTCCGGTGCTTAACGTGCGCACCGGGGTACGCGGCCTGGCCTTTGGTGAATCCAGTGCCCGTACCGGCAGGTTGGAGCTGCGCTTCATGGATGCCAATACTGACATGCTGGTTGGCGATCTGCTCACCACCAGTGGTGTGGATGGGGTTTATCCCCCTGGTTTGCCAGTGGCGCGGGTGCTCAAGATTGAACGCCAAGTCGACTCGGCGTTTGCGCGCATTGAGTGCCAGCCTTTGGCCAAAATGAATGGCAGTCTGCATGTGCTGGTGCTGCATCCAGCTTTTGACCAGGCAACAGCCCGGCCAGAAAACCCTATGAAAACCAGCAAAACCGCCAAAGGAATCAAGCCATGATCATGCCGCGTGGTCAGCAGCTCTTGTTGCCGGTGCGCCCCTTGTTCATTTGGAGCAGCTTGGTGGCTGCGCTGGCTCTGAACATGCTGATCAACATGGGCTTGCTGGGTCGCGCGGCCTGGATGCCTGACCTGCTGGCGCTGGTGCTGGTGTTCTGGACGATTCATCAGCCCCTGCGGGTCAGCATTGGCGCTGCATTTGTGCTGGGCTTGCTCATGGATGTGCACCAGAGTGCGTTGCTGGGTCAGCATGCACTGGCTTATGCCAGTGTCAGTTTTCTGGCTATCACCATCCACCGGCGCGTGCTGTGGTTTAGCGTGCCCACTCAAATCGCCCAGGTGTGGCCCATTTTTGTGGTGCTGCATGGGTTTATCCTGGTGGTGCGCCTTTTGGCGGGTGATGCCGCACCGGGCTGGTCGATGCTGTGGGCACCCTGTATTGAAGCGTTGTTGTGGCCGGTGGTCAGTGTGTTGTTGCTGTGGCCGCAGAAACGCCCGCCTGACACCGATGCCAACCGCCCCCTGTGAAGTGACGCTGAGACGCGTGGCTGTAGACACCGGATTGACATGACCGTATTTCGCAATGTTGAGCTTGATTTGTTGCGCTTTCGGCGGCGCGTGCTGGTGGCTACCGTGGTGGTGCTGGTCTGCTTTGGGTTGCTGGGCGCACGCCTGTTTTACCTGCAGGTGATCCGCCACACCGACTTGCTGGCTCAGGCCGAAAACAACCGCACAGCGGTGGTGCCTATCGTACCCAACCGGGGGTTGATTCTGGACCGCAACGGCATTGTGCTGGCCAGCAATTATTCGGCCTACACCCTGGAGATCACGCCTTCCAAGGTGGACGATCTGGAGCACACCGTGAACGAGCTGGCACAAGTCATGGACATCACGCCACGCGACCGCAGGCGGTTTAAAAAACTGCTTGAAGAGGGCAAGAACTTTGAGTCGATTCCCCTGCGCAACCGCTTGACCGACGTAGAAGTGGCGCGCTTTGCGGCTCAGCGCTTCCGCTTTCCCGGCGTGGACATCAAGGCGCGGCTGTTCCGCAGCTACCCCTATGGTGAACTCGCCAGCCACGTGATTGGCTACATCGGGCGCATCAATACGGCTGAAAAGGAAGTGCTGGACGAGTCAGATAACCCGGCCAACTACCGCGGCACCGAATACATCGGCAAGCTGGGCATCGAGCAAAGTTACGAGCCCATGTTGCACGGCATCACCGGGGTCAACGCCATGGAAACTTCGGCCGGTGGTAGGGCCACCCGCCGCTTGAGCAGCCAACCCTCGACACGGGGCGACACGGTCAAGCTCTCGATCGACATCAAGCTGCAAAAGCTGATTGAAGACATGTATGGTGAGCGTCGCGGTGCCTTGGTGGCGCTGGATCCAAAAACCGGCGAAGTGCTGGCTTTTGTCAGCAAGCCCACCTTTGACCCGAACCTGTTTGTCGAGGGCATCGACCAAGAGAATTGGCAGCTGCTCAACGGCTCCATTGACAAACCCCTGCTCAACCGGGCGCTGCGTGGCACCTACCCCATCGGCTCTACCTATAAACCCTTCATGGCGTTGGCGGCCTTGACCACGGGCAAACGTTCAGCCAGCGCGCTGATCAATGACCCTGGTTTTTTCATGTTTGGTGGCCACCGTTTTGGCAGTCCTGAAAATGAAAAAGGCGGCATCATGGACATGCACCGCGCCATTGTGGAGTCCAGCAACGCCTATTTTTATTCCCTGGCCAACGAGCTCGGAGTGGACACCATCCACGACTTCATGGCGTCGCTGGGCTTTGGCCAGATCACCGGCATCGACATCAACGGCGAGGTGCGCGGCGTGTTGCCCAGCACCGACTGGAAACGCAACTATTACAAACGCCCCGAGCAAAAAAAATGGTACGCCGGTGAGACCATCTCGCTGGGCATTGGCCAGGGCTACAACAGTTTCACGATGTTGCAACTGGCACAGGCCACTGCAGTGGTGGCCAACAACGGCATCAAACACCAGCCGCATCTGGTGATTGCCACACATGATGCCACGGCACGGGTGAATGTGCCGGTGCTGCCCGCACCGCCGGTGAATCTAGGCCTCAAGCTCGAGCACATCGAGGTTATCCGCCGTGCCATGGTGGGGGTCACACAGCAAGGCACCTCGACCCGGGTGTTTGCCGGCGCGCCCTATTTGAGCGGTGGCAAAACCGGCACCGCTCAGGCGGTGAGCCTGAGCAAGAACGAAAAATACAACGCTGCCCACATGGAAGAGCGCAAGCGCGACCACTCGCTCTACATTGCCTTTGCACCGGCCGAAGACCCCAAAATGGCCATCGCCGTGATTGTGGAAAACGCCGGCTTTGGCTCCACCTCTGCTGCGCCCATTGCCCGGCGCGCATTTGACTATTGGCTGCTAGGCCAATACCCCAACCCGGCTGACCTGGCGGCGGTTCGCCTGGGCCAGGCCACCGCACCCATCGGCAAACCCTTGGCTGCAGCCGAGGTGGCTTGGCCACGCACGTCGGCAGCGAGTGCACCGGCGGCCAGTTCAGTGCAGCGCTAGGAGACTGTCGGACTTTCGGCATCGAAGCGTTCTCGAAGAGCGGCGTAGCCAAATTCGACCCCAGCGAGGGCAGTTTTTGCCGGATTTGCTGGCTCATAGCCGTAGCTATGGGCCAAAAAGACGGTAAAAAATGAACCG
>Ga0210030_1000145_pt1 | contig 52890 bp, 63 predicted proteins | sample CryGeymeta201523_FD_183986 | JGI IMG/M metagenome (GOLD analysis project Ga0210030, IMG submission 183986) | Groundwater microbial communities from Crystal Geyser aquifers in Utah, USA - Crystal Geyser metaG 2015-23 (SPAdes) (version 2) | ecosystem: Environmental > Aquatic > Deep subsurface >...
ATAAGAGTCATATTCAAAGTCAAATTTTTAAATATAAAAATGATAATCTATCAAAAGAAACATTAGACATGAAAAATACATTACAATTATTGCGTAATAATATATCTACACTTTAGATAAACTCTCTTGTGAGCTATGATTTACACGAAGAAAAACAACGTATACTAACAGAATTTAAAGAATTATATGGTTAATGTTAATGATATTCTTAATGAAATAAATGGAAAATTGTGAAAATAATTATTGTTTACATATTATGTTTTATTAGTTATAATAAAATTAGCAAATAAACAAAAAGGTACAAATTATGAAAGATTTATTTAAAGTTAATGATATTGTTAAAATAAATTGGGATGAATTTGCTAAAGACTTTGGTACTACTACAAAACAATTGTAAAACACTTATTTCGATACTAAAGAAGCTCGAGAATTTGCCGTTAATGGTACATTCACAGTTAAAAATGTATACAGTTCAAATATATATGATAATGGTGAACCATATGAATTATATTTGTTAACTCCTAATTGCGATTTGACCCCAACTAAATTTTTAATGGAAGAAACAATCTTGGGTACAATTCAAAAATATGACCTTTCAATTGCTAATGATTTTGGTTATATTATGTTTGGTAATGAAAGCTTAATTAAAGTCTTGTATAACTTGTGCACATATTGAACAAGAACGTATTGAATGAGTAGTTCCAGATGAAGAATTTATTAAATCTTCTGGATATATAGCTTTTAAATAAAAATTAAAGGATTAAATATGGAGTATACATTCCAATCTGATGAATTGAAACAACATGTCAGAGCAATTAGAGCATTAATTTTATCAGAAAAATCTATCAAAGAGCGTAAGGAATTAATTAAAGAAGCTCGTGATGAAATTATTGAAAAAGTAAGAGAAGATATTAAACGAAATCCGGTTATATACAAAAAAATGGGTTTTCTTTAAAAAACCTTTTATCCGGAGATTTTTTTAAATGTTTATTCTGGTAGTTTTAAAATTACTATTGCAGATGGTGATTATAAACAACTTGAATATAATAAAAAAAATCATTAATTCAAATGAAAACAATAAATTAATTAATGATAATAATTATGAATTGATTCTTCTTCAAGAAGATATTAATATATATGAAGCAGCTAAAATATTAATTAATAAAATTCAATGCCCATTATACACAGCTATTGATATTAGTGAAACAATGCTTGAAAGAATTTGTTCAGCATTGAAAAATGAAGTTTAAAAAATGAAAATAACCATTTACATGTTATGTTTTAATAGTTATAATAAATTTAACAAATAAACAAAAGGATTAATAAAATGTGGATAACAAATGTATCATTTTATGATATTAAACATGGTAATTTTCCTAATCCAGGAAAGAATTCTATGTTGATTCAGATTGTTGATCCTTGTATAGAGTTTCCTATTCCATATGAAAATTGTACATGCTGTTTATCTACTATGAAGCCATATAATGAGTTCAAAGAAATTCATCAATTTACCTTCGCTGATGTAGACAATGAAATTGATATTGCGTGGGAATTCAGAATGAATACCGAACAATGTGCAAGTATTGTTAACTTATTACAACATGCTAAAGCAAATAAAATGAATGTAGTTGTACACTGTATCGCTGGTGTATGCCGTTCTGGTGCAGTTGTAGAAGTTGGTACTATGATTGGTTTCGAGGATTTAGGTGCTTATAGACAGCCTAATGTTTTCGTTAAACAGTCATTGATGAAAGGATTGGATTTAATTCCTGAATATTACGAAAAATAAAATGATTAATTTAATTATTAATTAAACATTAATTAAAATGTAAATCTTATGTTTAGATACTTTGAATCAGATGCACAATTCTATTAAATAATTAAATCTAAGTATAAATAAAACTTATGTTCCGTGTTTATTTACTCTATAAATCAGTTAATGACTAAAAACTGACACACAAACTTAAGTATATATTAAAATAAAATTTGGTCCAATTAACGGTTACTCTTAAACTTTTAATTTAATCAATAACTGTTGTACATACTAAATTTTATTTTTAAAGAACTTTGGGTCCAATTAACGGTTACTCTTAAACTTTTAATTTAATCAATGACTGTTGTACATACTCAAAGTTCTTTAAAAATAAAACACTTTTAATAGAAGGAAAATGAAATGAAATTAAATAAATTATTATTCGGTGGGTTCTCTGGTATCTTAATCAAAGATGCAAACCCATCTGAAGCTACTATATCTAAAGAAGCATTATTAAATGTTTTTGCTCAATTATCTGAAATAAATATTACTGTTAAAAATGCATCAGCGTTAGTTAGTATGACTGAAGATACTGCTAAGGATATGCTTACTACATTGTGTAATGTTCAAAATACAAGTACAAAAACTGGTACTATTTTCCGTATTGAATTTTTAACTAGTGAAGGTATCGAAGGATATACTACTAAAGACTTTGAAGCTATTTATGCACAATATTCATTAACTTATGGATGGAGTAATGTATTTGAGTCATACTTCGGCGAAACCCCTGAAGATGTAGTTAAGAACTATTTTGGTAACAAGTTGAAAAATGTTATTAACATTAATAAGAACAAAGAACCAAAAGAAGTTACATTGTATACATCATTTGAATTCGAAGCATTAATTAAAAATATTCTTGAATCAACACGTTCATTAAATAAACACGAAATTGAACTAATTAACAGTGTTCCTTATGGTGTACTACAGTTCGTATCAAATGATGCTTATATTACATTTAATGAAACAAAAAATATCGTTATTTCAAGATGCATTAAAGAATCAGACACATTACTTGCATCTAAATACTTAAAAAACCCAACTGATATTGTTCGGTTAGTTTTGTCAGATTTTAGTAGTCCTGAGATTACAGGCAAGTTCGATAAAAATGATTTACGTTCTATTAAATTATATATTCCTAAATCAGCGCGTAAGTTATTAGTAAACGTGTTAAATGGAATGAACGTTCAAAATGCGGCTGAAGATATGCTTAAATATAGACAATTCTGGAAAAGAATCGTTCGTTATTTAATGTGGGAACCTGTAACAAAACGAAATACTAAGTACAACTCTTATGCTAAAATGATTGAATTGTTGTATAATAATAATACATCATGGACATTTAATTCACGTTATGAAACAGCTAAATTATCGGGTGATTATGATAAAGCGATTCACGTTGCTGCAGAACGCCCAGGATTTTTAATGAGAAATCTTTTAGAATTCTTACGAATGACTGAAGGTTCAACATTTCCTGTAAAGATTGGTTTAGTTAAGAATACAATGAATAATATATTGAAAATTGATCGTTATATTGTTAAAGATGCAAGTGAATATTTAGCATCTGATGACTTTAAAAGATTATTAATGAGTTGCAATACTAAACTGTTATGGGAATTAATTGTCCAACTTGAAGATAAAAATAACTATATCTCAACGACTGAAAGAACTGTCCAAGGTAAAGTTGTAAAATATGAATATAATGCACCTTATTTAGGTCTTAACAAAAAATTATGTAAACAAGTTAAAACATTAATCAGTAATACTATTAAGTCTAAAAAACGTGCTGAAAATGTACAATTAGGTAAAGTATATGTTTCTCCTGACACTAAAAATGTTGTTATTCCGTTTTCAGATAGAAGTAACCAATCAATTTCTTTATCTGGTGAAATTTTGTATTCAGGTGCCAAAATCAAATTAGATGAATCTAAAATTATCAGAACTGGTATTATGTGGAAAGGTTCAATTAGCACAGATTTAGATTTATCATCAATGTTTCATAAAAAAGGCTATGACGATTACAGTGGTTCTTTTGATGAATTAAGCTGGCGATCTCCTCACATCCATAATGTAGGTGTTTCGTCAGGTGATATTACATACTGTAGAAGTGATGCATTTAGTACAGAATGTATTGACATCGATTTAAGTAAAGTACAAGATTATGATTTAGTGTATAACCATGTTGTTTCATTCAGTGGAGCATCAATGGATAAACTAGATACATACTTCTTTATTGAAGTTATTGATGCTAAAAACAAAATGACTAGAACTAATTCACATAAAGTGTCTGTTGATTTGTCTACAGTTGATTACGCTGTTAAAATCGAAAATAAAGATTCTAGAAGTCAATTAGGATTCTATATCAATTTCAATAAAATGGAAGCTGTCGTTATGAATAAAACTTTAACAAGTAAATCATTATTAGCATCCGGTACTATTAATGAAGTATTAGAAGAAATCAAAAATAATAAAAGTTTATTATCGATGAATAAATGCTTAAAAAAATGTATTAATAAAGATCAATTTGTTCTTACACCAGAAGAAGCTGATACTATTATTTCTAAAGATCAAGGTTTACATCCTTCAAGAAATATAACTCAAATACAAAAAATGGTATTCTAATTAAGGCCTCGCAGAGGCTTTTATTCTATTTAAAATCTAAAAAAACATAATATTTCTATTCTTTCCATCATATTATTTTCAGAAAAACATAAATAACACATAAATTCTATTATTAAACACGTTATTATCAATTCAAATTATTATTTTTATTGAAACATAAATAACACATAAATTCTATTATTAAACACGTTATTATCAATTCAAATTATTATTTTTATTGAAACATAAATAACACATAAATTCTATTATTAAACACGTTATTATCAATTCAAATTATTATTTTTATTGAAACATAAATAACACATAAATTCTATTATTAAACACGTTATTATCAATTCAAATTATTATTTTTATTGAAACATAAATAACACATAAATTCTATTATCAAAAACACATTATTTAAATAAAAATGTGAATAAATGTGCATTTAAATTGTACATTTTATATTTTTTTAGTTATAATAAATATATAAATTAATATACTTAAAATACAAAAGGATAAAACATGAAAATTTATAGAGTCGGTGGCTTTGTTAGAGATACATTGCTAAATCGTACGCCAAAAGACATCGATTATGTTGTTGTTGGAAGTACTCCAACAGAAATGCTATCACTTGGTTATGAACAAGTTGGTAAAGATTTTCCTGTGTTCCTTCATCCTGATACACAAGATGAATACGCACTTGCAAGAACTGAAACATCAACTGGCCCAGGTTATAATGACTTTGTTACTGAATTCGCACCAACAGTTACACTTGAAGAAGATCTTTCAAGACGTGATTTGACTATCAATGCGATGGCAATGGATGCTAATGATACAGTTATCGACCCATATAACGGTCAGACAGACCTTAATAATGGTATTATTAGACATACATCGGTTGCTTTTACTGACGATCCTGTCCGTGCTCTAAGAGTTGCTAGATTTAAAGCTCGTTATGAGTTCACAGTTGCACCTGAAACAGTTAGGTTGATTCAGAAAATGAAAGCTGATGGTATGTTTGATAATTTCATTACTGAGAGAGTATACACTGAAATCGTAAAAGGTATGAATGAGAATAAACCATGGATTATGTTGGAGTTTTTGAGAGCTGAATGTATCGTTGATTTTATTAATAATATTTCATCTGAAAACTTTAATAAAGCTATTATGAAACTAAAACAAGCTGTACATTTGAAAGTTGCAGATAGAATGATTGTATTCTTCTATTTTAGTGGCATGACACAAGATGAACTTAAAGAAAATGGTTTTAGTAAATACATCTTTAAAACTATTAATCAAGTTCAGATTTTGAATAAACCTATTAGAACGGAATCAAAAGTTATTTATAACAACATTAAAAATGCTGGTTTTATTCAAAGTAATGTAATTAGTTCAAGTTTTTTTAGTATCTTGAATGTCATCGTTGATGAAGTTTATGCAAATCAAATGCATAATATCTTTAATACAGTACAATCAGTTAAGTTTAATAAAAAAGACTTTGTTGGCTTGACACCTAGAGAAACAAAAACATTCGTAGATGATACATATATCACAGCTTTGAATAATTTGTGAAAATAAACGAAAATAATAGTTTACATATTATGTTTTAAAAGTTATAATAAATTCAACAAACAATGAAAGAATTAGCAAAGTTAAACCAATAAAGTTTATATTTGTGAATGTGTAGAGAAGTAATGTTTTATGCGAAGATTGTTATAATTTAATAGGGGATGATATTTAAAATGACAAAGTATAAAACGAAGAAACAGCAGAACTTAGAAGAATATATTTCAATCTTAGAAAATCATAATTGGTTTTATTTTTTTGATACAATATCTGAATATAAAAAAGGTTTAGCTGAAGCTGAACGCATCATGCAACTACGATTACTTGTAGATCAAGATGATACATATTATAACAAATATAAAAAAGGAAGGGTAAAGCATAAGCAAAAGCAAAAGCATAAAAAAATGCTCATTTTGTGATGATTATGTCTAAACGTGACTATTTTCATGACGATTGATGGTCGTGATTGAATAATTAAAACAAATGTATGTATCGCCTGTAATGGCACAATGTAAAAGAAAAGTACAAAAAAATGTTAGTCATATTAGATGATTAATTAAAATAATTGTTTATATTAATATAATAGAAAAGGAATGATAAAAAATGAGATGTTACCACTTTACAAACATGTATATGAGCCCAATTCAACACGGAATTCAATCTGCTCATGGGCAAATGGAATTATTCATTAAATATAAAACTCAATCAGAGAAAAAAGATATGCTTTTTGATTGGGCTGATTGGCACAAAACAATGATTGTTTTAAATGCTGGTTATGATATAACTATGCATGAAGTTAAAACCTTTTTAGATAATGAATTGAATCCTTATCCATGGGCTTATTTCAATGAAAGTACTGAAGCAATGAACGGGATGTTAACAAATATTGCATTAATTTTACCTGAAAAAATCTATCAATCAGCTGCATTGTTGCGCATGAAACGAATTAGTTTTACAGAAATTAGTTCAAGAGATAACCCATTAGAATACGAACCTCTGGTTTTTGCTAATATAAACTATACAGAGGAAGAAACATCTTTCATTAATAGCGCATGTTCATTTTCAGAATATGAAATCGAATTAATCAATATGTTGAATAAATTCAACCTTGCATAAAGAGAATAATTATGGAATTACGCGAATGTAAAATCGGAACACATGTAGTCATTGACTTTAATACATCAGATTCACCAGCAGTCATTGACTTTAATACATCAGATAGTCAGATAAATACTTTTGCTATATTATTGGCTTTTGTTATAATTTATCTGATAAAACTTTTGAAATAATACCTAAAGTTCTATTATCTGATTCTAGAGAGGTTTTTGTTCGCCAGAATTATCTGACGATTATGTAAAGGAAATGTCTAATAATGGTTTACATTTTATGTTTTTATACTTATAATAGATTTAACAAATAAGGAAATATACAATGATAAAACTATTATTAGCATTATCATTAACAACAACCATTACAGCTAATGCAGCTAATGATGATACTTCGTTATTAATTAAAAATGAATCTGTTATTTGTGGAACATTGAATAACATTCAAAATTTATATGAATCTCTATATAATAATTATGGGGAATTTTTATATAAACAAGATTATTATATAAACACTTCAAAATGTCTTACATTTTCTGAAACTCAAGAAGCAATGTTAATCGATACTTATGGTGAATTCATGTTTGTCAGATTCATGGTTTTAGCACATAAAGATAATCCATTGACCGCATGGGTACATTCTGAAAACGTTAACTTATTATTAAAATAAAAGTATAAAAATGTTAACATTAATACCTTTAACTACATTGGATATAAACACAATAGTACGTGTACGGTAGAAGTGCCACTTATATTTGTAACAACATCATGGTGCTAGATTTGAAATTTTTGAAAAACACATTAGTACAAAATACTTGTATATTTGTCTAAATTATTTTCTGGTTCATATAAAAAATCCACCATACAATAAAAATTCAGTATTTTTTACAAAATAAATACAAAAATTCACATATTTTTAACATTTTATAAATTAAAATATATAAATAAAATTAAAAAGGAAACTATTAGAACATGAAAACTTTAAACAATACAAATATCACATATTCGGGCAATAGTGCGTGGGCGGATGATGAGGATTACGACGCGATTTGAAGTTTCTTTGAATAATAAAATGTATAAAAGGAGCTTCAGTTTAAATACTTTAGTTCCTTTTTTGTATCTGATGAAAAAGTTTAAACAAAAATGAAAAATAACTATTTACATTTTATGTTTTATGAGTTATAATAAATTCAACAAATAAACAAAATGATAAAACATTTAAAATTAAAGTTTAAAGTTTAAAGTTTAAACAAAAATGAAAAATAACTATTTACATTTTATGTTTTATGAGTTATAATAAATTCAACAAATAAACAAAATGGTAAAACATTTAAAATTAAAATTAAAATAAAAGTTTAAACAAAAATGAAAAATAACTATTTACATTTTATGTTTTATGAGTTATAATAAATTCAACAAAATGATAAATTGAAAAGATCTTTAAAAATTTGTTCATGAAGTATTTAGTTAATTTTAAGTATTTTTAATTCCATGCGGGCTGGCTAGGTGAAGGTCTCGCACTGTTAATGCGAAGGCCCTGGTAAAACAGGGGCAAGGTTCGAATCCTTGGCATGGAGCTAAGAGTATTTGAAGTTAACTAAATATTACTTTAAATATCATTTAAAAGAATTGTTGGTAATGGTTCAAGAATCTGTAAATTCTTTTAACTACTAATTAGGAAAACAATTTGAATTTTTACAGAAAGGATATTTGTTTTCTATCATTGGTGTAATGAATAACATACCGGTGACGGAGATATTGGGTTTGCGTCCCTTTATGATAATGCCGAAAACAATTCTTTTAAATGATATTTTAATATCGTGTTAACATAGCGGATATGAATTAGCAGAAGATTTTCAATCTTGCGGTGTGATAATACCATATGTTAGCAGTAAATTTTACTCTGTTGGAGAAGCGGTTATCTCACAACCCTTTCAAGGTTGTATCACGGGTTCGAATCCCGTACAGAGTACCAAACAACGTACATTCCTTTTATTTGTATATTAAATTATAGTTCCATACTTTAATTAGGCTAAACATTCGACTGATAAACGAAAGATCCGTGTTCAATGCTTGGCGGAACTACCAAACAATGTACCAAACAACGTTGGTGTCAAGAAGTGATATCTTTGGATGATTGGATAGAATAAAACAGTGTAAAATCTGGTAATATACCCAGAAATTATACAACTGTATCATAAATGATAATGTCATTCCCCGTCACGTAAGAGTATGCGAGTTCAAATCTCGTCGGCGGTGTCAAATTTGGGGTTATAGTATAACGGGATTACAATGGCCTTGCACGTCATTGATGAGAGTTCGATTCTCTCTAGCTCCACCAAATTGATTACGCTTGAAACTTTAGTAGTTCAAGAGGTTTAGGACCACATGTTCGTGAAACCCCTTATTAAGGTTGCTTATATATCTAAGGAGGGTACCCGAACTGTAAATCTGGTGTATAATGGCTCGGCGGGATCGTTACCCACAGCAATCATAAATGATAATGTAAAAATAATAGTTTACATTTTATGTTTTTATAGTTATAATAAATTTAACAAATAAAGGAATACTAAAATGGCCGATAATTATAATACAGCATCATTCGACAGAGCAATTGATTTGTTATTACCTACTATTAAAAAAGCTAAAGAAGATGGTATTCAATTTGCTAAACCAGAATTATGTAAAATGGTCGCAAGTAAAATGTTTATTATGGGTGATATTGAAAAACGACATTTGGTGAATTACTAGCTGTTATTATTGTTAAACAAGCAGCAATTATTTTATTAGAAACAGGGTGTTTGCACTTTTTTGGCGAAAGTGATGTAACATTTGAATAAATAACAAAAAATAATTCCGGTGTAGTTCAGTTGTAGAACAGAGGACGGTTAATCCTTATGTCATAGGTTCGAATCCTATCGCTGGAACAAAATAAAGGAAGATTGGCTCGAGTGGCTTAAGGCGGCTCCCCGCTAAGGAGTTTGTCACTGAAAGGTGGCACAAGGGTTCAAATCCCTTATCTTCCTCCAAGAATAACGGAAGGTTGTAAGAGAGTCTGGTTTATTCCACCGGTCTTGAAAACCGGTTGTCATGTAAACATGGCACGTGGGTTCGAATCCCACACCTTCCTCCAAATTATCTGAGTAAATCGTAAATTAGAGCCCGTTATCTTCGGACGTGACGTTCCGATAGTATAAAGAGTGAAATACATTATAGGCATATGTTCTAAGGTAGCGACAATGATTCTAAATATTTGTGTAGTAGGTTCGATTCCTACCGTCTATGTCATTATTAAAAGCTGGATTAGTTCCAATTGGCAGAACGCCTCGCTTGTAATGAGGATGTTAAAGATTCGAATCCTTTAACCAGCACCATATTCGTACAATATATAATGAAACATGAATGAACAAATACACATCTTATGGGCGGTCTAATATTAACAACGTAGATTTTGTATTATTTTCTTTTTATTTAGTACTTTTGCATTATCTGGTTTTTAGGTATGTGATATATTAGTATTATGTTTATATTCCTAACAATTATATTCACTAGAAGACGTTATTATACGTGATGAAGCAATATATTACATTGAACATCCTAAAAAATCCCAAATCAAAATATCATTACTGAATTCCCAGTCGTAGGTATAAATCAAAGTTATAATTATGATTCATTAATTAACAATAAATATGAAATATATGTAACTGACAATTTTATTGTTAATGCTTCAACATTATTAATCAGACAGAAATTAATCTTTAAATTAATAGGTTGGGAAGTCAGAAAAATAGGTTAAAATAATGTTAAAACAGTTGTTTACATATTATGTTTTTATTGTTATAATAGATTCAATAAATAAGGAAAATCAAATAACCTGCTCATAGTGTAATGGATAGCACAAGAGGTTTCTACCCTCTTAATCGGGGTTCGAATCCCTGTGGGCAGACCAACTTTAGAAGGAAAAATAATGGAATTAATGGAATTAATGGAATTAATCTTATTATAATAGTTACATTAGTTACATTAGTTACATACTTGATGTGTATTATACTATTGAATGATAAAGCAACAATATGGATTGACAATAGAAAGCATAATATTAAAAAATTATTAGCTAAAGATGATTGTTATTTCGATACGATTGTTGAATATAATTGTTGGAATGCTTCGGGGTTTATCATTTCAATTTAGAAGAATTATTTGTGTGTATTCAAGAATTAAAAAAATAATAAATCATTACGAAAGACAATATAAGATGGATAGTACGGATAGTTTTAATGAAGAATTTTTCATACATCTAGGTGTTCTACATCAATATTTAAAGTTTCAATCCGCGTCCTTTTTTATAAATATGTATAATTAATAAACATTAAAAAAAAGGGATAAACATGAAATTTAAAGATTTAATTGAAGCTAATTCATCTTTAACACATATTGATGAAAAGTTATCTGATAGTGATAGAAAAAAATGGTATAAATTATTATTGAGCAGATTGCATCGTGAAAACCTGCTTGGTAAAAAAATGCGTTAAAACATTGATATTTTTATTAAAATGCAACACATAAATTGAGATTAAGAAAACTTCCCAATTTTGGGAAGTTAAAAATTACTTAAAAGTCAATTAATTTTTAAGTAATTTTAAGATATAATACTTTTTCGGATTGACTGATTTAACGCAATGATGACGCAAACATTATTGTAAATTAAATTTGTTTAATCCACATCAAGGATAACTCAACTGATTATCCTAATATATTATTGAGGATGGGATGCATAAAATGAGACACTCTTGGAAAGAAAACTTTTAAAATAAATCAAAACAACTATTGACTTTAATCACGATATTTATTATAATGTAATGGTAGTAGAGAAAAACACTACTAAATACATTAAAACATCTACAACATAACTACTATACTGGATTAACCGAAGGTGTAGTTCATAGATATTGTAATATTGTTATGTGGCAATATTATGGTAGATAAACAAATTATTGAGTTAAAAATGTTATTTGATTCTGTTTTACCAACATTATTATTATTATTAACAGCATTTGCATATACCTTTGTGTAACAGCTAAATTCATCATTAATTTTAATAGAAAAAGACGTGAAAAAGAACTTGTCCAACAAGGAATTTATTCAGTTAATGGTAAACAAACATTAAGTTGGTTTAAAAAGTTACACAATGAAATTAAATAAAGGAACATTTATGTCCAATACAGAAGCAGAAAAAAAATTATATGAATTAGCATTAGAACATGGTGTTTTGGTTGGAAGTCAAGGATTAGGATTAGGTAAAAATAATTCAGATTATGATTATATTATTGACTATAATTTAATTACTAAAGCATTAGAAGGTTTTAATATTAATAGTTTAAGTAAAACAAATGCGCGCGGATATTTTAATGTATTGCCACCATTAGGTAATTGTTATCGGATAACATTTCGAATTAATACTTGTACGTATGATTTGATTTGTTTTCCTAGTAATGATTATGTTGAAAAAGCACGATTAGCATTTGAAGATTTAAAATGCGTACCTTTATATATGTTAGAAGATAAACAAATACGTATTTTATTATTCGAAAAAGCATTAAAAAGTCGTTTTAGTGAATAGCTTAATAATAATATAGAAGACATTGATCATCAACTAAAGCAATGCACACCTCTTCAGATTGGGTGGCATTAATAAGCATTCTTTTCATGTAATTCTTGTTATCGTAGTGTTAGGAAGTCTACAAGAACGGATTTTGAGGAGAATGGCTTGATATTGATAATATAGAAGATATGGTTTATTACAAATTATTAAAAATAAACTGAAAATAATTGTATACATCCTATGAATTTGTGATATAATAAATTTATCAAATGAGGAAAGTGCAATTAGTACAAATATATTTTAAGGGAGTAAATTATGATTAAGAAAGGTGCTCTTTTCTAACTTATTTAATTAGTTAGGGAGACAAAGATGAAAAGAAAACAAAATCGTGGTAAAATTAAAACTTATTCATTTATTAGTGTAAAACGCGAGTCTAATAATGTTAAGATTGTTAAGATAACTGAATTAGTTTGTGAATATTTAGAATTCCCATATTTTGGATATAATAGAAGAATTAGAACAACATCTGAAAAAAGAAGTTGGTTTAATTATATGGATGAACTAAAAGATAATGGTTTAGTTTTACATAAGAATAGAAGAACTTTTAATAATATACCTAATGCATGGGATGATTTCAAAAATGCTACAAATAGTCATAATGTACGTGATTGGAAGAAACATTATAAATGCAAAAAACAATGGATGAAAAACTTATGAAGTATTTAGGTAGTGAATTAAATAAAAAGAAGAGTAGATTTTATCGTATTAAAATCTATTTCATCCGTTTGTTTAATAAATTGAAATATTTGTTTACATTTTAATTATTATTGGTTATAACTGATTTAAGAAATTGATAATTTAGGAGTAATAATATGTGTAATTTACATAGTAAAGCGTCTAAGATTAATTCCAAGATTCAAGAACTTCAAGATAAAATTGTTGAAATTACAGAACATTTATTTATCAATGATGATGTTTATATTCAATTAGAGTTGTCAAAAACTAAACAGTATTTACACCAAGTTATGATTGAATACAATGATGTTATTGATGAAATTAATAATAATAAGGATACTAATGAATATTAATGATGCAGAAGAAATGATCGAAGTATGTCGTTTAGCAGGTGATTCTTTGTTAATTAAAGGTGTTCATGGTATTGGTAAATCAAATATTGTGCGCCAATATGCTAAAAAGAAAAAATATCACATTAAAGAACTATTCTTATCGCATCAGGATGTAGGTGATTTGATTGGTATTCCTGAAACTATTCAAAGAAATGGTAAATCAATAATGGTCTGGTCTGTACCTGAATGGCTTGAAGAAATGTACGAAAAAGCTGAACAAGGTATCACTAGTGTTTTATTTTTAGATGAATTAAACCGTGCTCCACTTGATATCAGACAAGCATCTATGAACCTTGCATTAGAAGGCCGTATTCACCAACATACATTACCTATTGTGAATGGTCAGAAAACAATTGTTGTATCAGCTATTAATCCACCTGATTTATATCAAGTAGATGAAATGGATGTAGCATTAGAAGATCGTTTTTGTACTATTACTGTTGAACCTGACGTAGAATCTTGGTTATTTTATGCACAAGTAAAAGAACTTAACAGAATCATTTATAAGTATATTATGAAATATCCTGATCGTTTACATTGGATGCCAGATACTGGTAAAGGTTCTACTCCGCGTGCATGGGAAAAAGTATCTCATTCGTTAGATCACGCTGAATCAATGAGTCAAGAAGCATTAAGAAATTATATTATCGGTAAACTTGGTTCTGAAGTTGGTTCTCAGTTTTTTATGTTTTATAACGATCATGCTTCTCTTGTTGAAGTAGATGATATTGTTAAAGCTGTTAACGAAAACGAAGATAAAGTTGAAACAATAGAAGAATTGGCTGAAATCGTTAAAGAAGTTATTCAAGATACTGAAGCGATACAGAAACATGACTTGGCATTAGAAATTGAAAAAGCATATAAAGATAAAGATAATATTATGCCATGGTTGACATATTTATATGCATTGGGTCCTGAAATATGTATCACATACATTAAAGATTTGAAAGAACGTGACCATGATGGTGCCTTCAAAAAATTGGTCCAAACAGATGTTAAATTAAACAACAAACAATTGTTTATCAGAGTCTTTAACGCTTCACGCGGGGAACAAATGTACATAAATGATAGATTATAACAATATTTATTTATTGGGCAATTCTGTGGAAGTAGTAAAAATAGCTATCGGTAATAATATCCCATTTTATATTGCCTGTGGTTCTAATTTCAGTAAGTTGATACATACGAATTCTAATTATAAAAATATACATCTATATTTTTATAATGAAAATGATGCACTAACAGCTAAACATATATTTTCAATAGCAAAAGATGTATGTATATATGCAAAGAATATACTGTACAAAAGTAAAACTGAAAGTCTTCAGTTTATCTTTTTTAAAACAGGTACATCTTTAGACATTCTTAAAGGATTTGATTTCAATTGTTCAAAATCATATATAACATCAGATGGTGATTTCTATAAATCTGATGGTTTTAGTGATGTTATGATTATCGATGAGGATTCAGTATATCATGGAACACCACAACGTTATAATAAATATCTGAATAAAGGGGTTGTAGACCCACTTGGTTCAGCGTTAAATAATATACTAAATTATGTTATTAAAAATCATAATAAAAAATCATTGAAAGAGTGTTATAATCCAGAACTTACAAATTATATGTTTTAGATGAATTAAAATCCTATTATAATTCATGATAAAGTACTTACACTAATCGATGAACCTATACACCAAATAAATATATTTATGAAATTAGAGTTGAAAATTAAATATTTAAATAACAAATCATACGCATATATAGCATCGATATTATTAAATGAGAAGTATATTAATGGACCTGTTGTAGAAGAGTCTATTAGCGTTAGAGAATCACTAGAAAAATATGATGGAATTTCTTTTGAAACTCGAGATAAAATTCAACTTGAATTTGCTGAATATTTTATTTAAATGCACATATTATTAACTAACATATTGTTATAATATAATATTAAACAAAACACAATTATTTTAAACCAAAGGAGAAAGTATGAGCGAAATAATCGATACACAAGCTGAAGCAGTAGAAAAAGCAGAAATACAAACGATTAGTATTGATGACAAGAAATATGATTTAGCGTCCGTGACTGATTTGGGTTCTAATATCATTTCGAATATTCAGAAATTGGATTCATTGACTAATGACTTGCAGTTCAAATTAAATGTTAACCAATTGGCACGTGCTAAATTGATCGACGAATTAGGAAAAGAAATACCTAAATTTAAAGAAGTTTAAATAATTTTAAAATTATTTTATTTTGAAAAAGGAGTGAAAGCTCCTTTTTTGTTTGAATTAATATGAAGAAGAAATACACTAGACACAAAAAAAACATAAACACATAGATGAATAATATAAATAAAAAGTAAAATAACTTAAGGAAACCAAAATGAGTATTAAATTCAGAGAATTATTAGAACAATCTAGTAATACAAACACAACTAAAACTGATAATATTGAATTGAATGAAAGTGTTGTAGATAGTTTACAAAGTATTGTTAATTCATTAGTAGATGCAGCTAATGTTGCACAAGTGGCCCATTGGAATTTGCGTTCTAAATCATTTATTTCACTTCATCCATGGTTAGGTGAAACATATCAGACTTTAAATGATATGGTTGATGGTGTTGCTGAACAAATTAAAATTTCAAATATTAATCTTATGGTAAATGTATCACCAAGTACAATCGTTCCATTTAGTAATGAAAACATCTTATTCGAATATCTATTATCTTCTATTGAAAGAGTCAATAATGAATTAGATATGGCTGCTAATGATATAAGTATTCCAAGACCATTACAGAATTTGATTGATAATTGGATTACTACAGTAAGTAAAATTATTTGGACTATTAAAGCGTCTAAACAAGAATCATAAAATACTATAAATTCTTCGGAATAAAAATTACGTTTTAAAACATATATTAACCCTTCTTTTGTTATAATAATAATTTAAAGGAGGATAATATGTATCAAAAACGCAATATGTATATAATTATTGAAGGGATAGATAACGTTGGTAAGTCAACGTTAATCACGAACTTAAAGAATTATTATAATAAATATACACTTCACACTTTACATTATTCTAATGTAAAACAATCAACTACAGAAAAAACAATCGAATATAACAAAAAGTTATATTTTGAAATGTTCGAAATGATGTTTGAAACAATCAAAAAAGACAAAAAAGGTATTATTTGTGATAGATCACATCTTGGGGAAATGGTTTATGGACCAATTTATCGTGACTATGATGGCGAATATGTTTTAGATATCGAACGAAACTTCCATAACATCTTGGATTTATTTAATAACTTGATACTGATTACATTAGTCGATGATGCAGAAAATGTCGTTGAACGTGATGATGGTTTGTCATTTAGTATTGATCTTAATAAAAAACAAGATGAAATACAAAAGTTCATTAATGCTCATAATAAAAGCACTATTAAAAACAAATTACTAATAAATGTTAAAGATTATCCAGAAAAAGAATTGATAACTAAAGTTACTGATTACATAAATAACTTATAAGGAGAGAGAATGATAAACACAGTATTAAAAGTTTCAGACATTAGAGAAATGTTTAAAGAAGCTTATAAAAACAAAGAATTTACTACAGACAGAACAGGTGCAAAAACTATCGAAATTATTGGTGGTACATTTATTGCTGATGAAGATTACATTATTAGAAAACCTGCTTATGAATATATCAAACGTGAAATAGAATGGTATAAGTCAATGTCTCTTTTTGTAGAAGATATACCCGGCAAAACTCCAGAAATTTGGGAATCAGTTTCATCAGAAGATGGTAAGATTAATAGTAACTATGGTTGGTGCATTTGGTCAAGTGATAATGGAGAACAATATGATAATGTTTTATTTGAATTAAAACAAAATCCAGATAGTCGTCGTGCTACTATGATTTACAATAGACCAAGTATGCATACTGATTTTGAAAAAAATGGTATGAATGATTTCATGTGTACTTATGCTAATACATTTTATATTCGTGATAATAAATTAGTTTCACATTATGTTATGCGATCTAATGATTCAGTTTTCGGATATTGTAATGACTATGCATGGGCAAAATATGTACAAGAAACATTATTAAATGATTTAAAAAATAAATATCCTAAACTTCAAATGGGTGATTTAATATGGACTGCTTCTAATATTCACGTATATGAAAGACATTTCAAGTTTATTGAAGAATTAAAATAATTAAATATATATACATTTTATGAATCTTTTGTTATAATAAAAATATTGTAACAAAGTTTTTTTATTAAAAAGAAAACATAAAAATGAAAACATTAAAGAACTTACATAGAGAGATCTTAAAAGAGTTCTCTAATAAAAAGGAATTGGTTTCTTGTAATTATTCATGTGAATTTGATAATTATTTTAAATGTAAGATTGAAACATCTGATTTTTTAGATGAAAATATTACAAGTACTCTTGATAACAGAAAAAAGAACGAATCACATTTTTATAACTATCTTTTACATCAATTATTCAGTCATTTACAAGAGATTAAATACTATAGTCCAGTGAATCTAAACGATACCAGACGAATTATATGTGTATCTCATGATTGTATATCTTCTATTCAGGTATTAATACGTGAAGAAATTCATGTTAATGTGTACTTCAGAAGTTCTGATTTTGATGGTGCTTTATTAGTTGATTTAGATTTTATTGGTGAAATACCTAACGAATTAATTAAACACTGTACAAGAAATAGAAACATGAAAGGTTATGAAGAATGTACTACTGAATTTTTAAAGAAATTAACGAATTCAAAAGTTAAACTGAACCTTAGCTTTGGTTCGCTTCACCGCACATAATAGAAGGAAAAGATATGAAAGGTCCATATATTATAGTCGTAGACTTTGATGACACTTTAGCATTATATGATGATAGTCGTTCTGCTGAAAACATTCCATTTGCAAAGCCAAATATTGAACTCATAAATAAACTAAATATGTTAAACAATAAAGGTGTTGAAATACATATATATACTTCTCGTGGTCATTATTCAGCAAAAAATAGAGATGATGCAGATTCAAAATATAGAGATGTAATCGTTAATTGGTTAACTAAACATAATGTACAATATACATTATTAAGTTTTAAAAAACAGTATGCAACTTATTATATCGATGATAAAGCTATGCGACCTGACGAACTACATTTATTAGAAGGACTAATATGATTGGAATAATTCCTGCAGCAGGTGAAGGTACAAGATTCAAAGAACTTGGAAAACAATACTCTAAAACTATCTTACCTTACAAAGAAAAACCTATCTTAATCCATCAAATAGAATGGCTGGAAAAACATGGTTGTACCGACATTAGAGTAGTAATTAATCACCAAGAAGATACTATTAAAGATATTGTTAAACTATATAACAAAACCATAACAATTGTTAAACAAGTAACACGAAATGGTCTGTCTGGTGCGATTCTAACTGCCTTAGATGAAAGTGATAAAGATAATGTTATTGTTATATTAGGCGATTTAGTTGTCAATTCAAATATTAATAAAGCATCATTTAATGACAATTTCATCTCTGTACAGAAAGTAAATGATTATTCAAGATGGTGTATGGTTGAAAAATATGGATGTCAATTAACATTCCATGATAAACCAAAAGTACGACCTAATACTAATGAAGCTGTGTCTGGTGTATATCATTTTCTTGATTCACAAAATTTATATAAATTACTTCATAAACAATTGGCAGATGATTCATACAAAATATCAAATGAATTCCAAATTAGTACAATTTTAGGTTGGATCGCATATGATGAAATTATGCTAACACTTAACATTGAGCTAATTGACTTCGGTACATTAGATGAATATCTACAAAACAGATCTGTTAAAAATAGTCGTTCATTTAATGACATCGATATAAAAGGTCCATTCATAACTAAAAGTTCTGAGCTTGAACGTGAAAAATTGATCAAAGAGGTAAATTGGTTCGATAATTTACCAGCTGAAATTAAAGTTTTTACTCCGAGAATTTTCAAAAGAAGTTTTTTTAATAATAAAACATCATATCAAATGGAAAAAATATTAGCTCCATCATTGAGAGAAATTTATCTATTTTTAGATAGTTCTGAAGAAACATGGGATGGTATTTTTGATGCTATGTTTCTTACATTAGAACGAATGGAAACTTATGGTAGTAAAAATACATTCATGAAAAGTGTATTAGATAAAACAAAAGCTCGTGTAAGAAATATTGAAATTCCAATCGAAAATAAAATTGTAAATGAATTCATCGATAAACTTGACAATACTATTGGTATATTCAATAGACCTTCTTTAATGCATGGTGATTTTTGCTTCAGCAATCTATTATATGACTTCCAAGGTAATAACATTAAAATGATTGACCCTCGTGGTGAATTATTCGGTGATCATTACTATGAAGTTGCAAAAATATATCATAGCATTTTATTCGATTATGATTTCATTGATTCTGAACTTTACATTAAAGAAAATGATACTTATAGAATCTATAATAATGGTAAAGAAAATATCAAAAAATTATTTTTATCAAAAATAAAACATAAATACTCTAAAGAAGAACATGATTACATCTTACTTATTACTGCAAGCTTATTCTTAAGTATGATACCTCTTCATTCACATAATAAAAATAACCAAAAAATTTATTATGATATCTTTAAAATAATAATCAATGAAAAACACGGATTCACTGATTATTAAACAATACTATGTTATAATTAATAAACTTAAAAGGAAAGAACTATGAACAGAAAAGGAAAAACTTACTTATGTGGTAAGATTGGCAAATCAGTGAAGTTTAACTCTGCTAATTGGGGTCCAAGTGGTGGAGATAATGAAGCACCCACATTAATCAGAAAAATGGCAGAATTACATCCAGAAGATACATTTATTATTATTAGTCGTAATGATTTAGAAAAGAATCGTAACTTGATTGATATCCCAAAGAATCTTCATGATGTATATGAAGGTGCAACTAAAGAAGAACGAAAAGATGTAAATTACATCGTTAATCGCTTAAAAAATGTTAAGATTGATGGATGTTTTATGATGTCAGGGCCAACAGCTAATTGTAATATTCCTAATAAATCATATAAACGTCGTGAACTAGCATCAGGTAATAAAGTTTTTGCTAAATCATTAGAAACATTTGTTAACTATGTAGCACCAACATATCAGTATTTAAATGAATCGAATATCCCATGGGTTATGATTGCTAATGACCCACGTTACATCCGTCAAGGTAATGATTTAATTAATCAACCTAAGTTTATTCTTTCACAATATAATGAAAATATCGAAATGCAAACGTTTGATAATTGGGAAGATCAACACTACGTTAAAAATACAATCTCTGCAGTTTATGCAGGAATGGAAAAAATCTTTTTGATTGACCAAAATGTTGCTAATACACGCGTGAAACATGTAAAATCGATTAACTTTATGATGGTACTTAATGAAGGTAATAATGGTGTTAAGTCACGATATAGTATGTTGAATGAGTATGTTCTTAAGAATATGAAAGACGTAGAAATTTATGGTAAATGGTCAGAAGAAAGTATTGGTGAAGATAAACGTTTTAAAGGACCTAAAAAATTCGAAGAACTACAAAAACATTTACCTAGTGTTAAATATACACTAATTATTCCAATTAAACCAGGTTGGGTAACTGCGAAATGGGTTGAAATGATTTCTAATGGTATTATTCCATTTTTCCATCCAACATATGATGAACAAAAACATTGTAATGTGCCTGATTATATTCGTTTAAAGAATGCATCAGAACTTGGTAAAAAAATCGAAGAACTTAATGCAAACCCTGACTTGTATGATGATATTCTTAATCAATGTTTATCTTGTATCACTGATAATGATGTTACAGGTTTAAATATTGCCAATACATTAATGGCTGAAATCCCAGAAATAAATAAAACTGGAAAACATTTTAAAGATAATATAAGTCATAAAAAGGAGACTATTTTCGACGAATGGTAAAAGCATGCAATCATAAAAATAAAGGATTAAAAAAATGGGTAAATTTAATCAATATTTAGAAGAAACAAAAGAACCAGAAGAAGTTAAAGTTTATAACAAAATTAAAGATTGGAAATTAAAAGCACTTGACAGATACGCTAGAAAAGTAGGTGTATCAGATGAAGTTGTTAATCCTATTAGACGAGACAAAGAGATGCTAATTGATGAAATCATGGGTCACTTGTTTGGTGATGATTTCGAGAGTGTCTTGATGAAATACATTACCGTGTAATAATAAAGGTGAAACACAAATGAAAGAAGAAAAGAAAATAAGTTTCGTCGTTGCACAACCTTTAATCGGCGGTATGTCAATTGGTATTGGTCAACTTTGGCACGGCACCCAAAGCTATTAAAACAGCAGGTTTCCAAACGATAATCATTATATTAAGTATATGAATGAAACACGAAAACTTAATATCCCTATTATTAATATGAATGTTACTTATAGTGAATTCAAAGATGACGAATCAGAAAGACTATATAATCAAATTACTGGAAAAATTGATGTTTTAACGCATGCAGCTGTTTGTTCTGGTCTTTCACAATTGAATGCTGTTAATGAAGGTTCAAAGAAACGTGGGGATGCTGATAATGATCAAAATCAGAATATGTACGGATTAACCAGACTTGGTATGAGAATGGGTGCTAAAGTTGTTGCGTTCGAAAATGCACCAGCTGCTTATACAAAAGTAGGTGAAGAAGTTGTTCAAAGACTTGAAGAAATTACTGCAACAGAAGGTTATAGTACTCAATTATTTAGAACAAATATAGTATTACACGGTATTCCACAATCACGTAAACGTACATTTATTATGTTTATCGTGATGGTAATCCAGGTTTATTTAATTATGAACATAAAGAATATACACCATTAGTTGAGTATCTTACTGAAGTAAACGAGTCTATGCCACATTACGGTGAACAAGTTAACATTAATCAGAAACTAGATACGCCATCAATGTCTGTAAGATTGAATTGGCAAAATAGCAGGATTATAACACGATTATAGTACTCATTAACCATAATGGTGTTATAATTAATAAAATAAAAAAGGAGAAATAAATGGAAAAGTTTAAAGCAGTTAGAGAATGGGGTCAAAAACGTGGTATCGATGGTTGTTCATTTCAAAGACAATATCAGCGTACTTTACAAGAAGTAGTTGAAATTCATGATGCATATAATGATAACGATTCAAAAGAAATAGCTGATGCTATTGGTGATAGTATTGTTACATTGATTAATTTAGCAAAAACAGTTAATATGAAGGCAGAAGATTGTTTAGGTCAAGCATTTGATGTTATTGAACTTCGTAAAGGTCTTAACTTTAATGGTGATTTTGTACGTTATGGCAAGTTATCAGCAGAACATCAGAAAATCTGTGATGAGAAGCAAGGTAATCCTGGCAGTGAATATTACAAACGAGATGCGGATCTTTCTCCAGAAGATTTCAAATACTAAACATTGTTAATTAATGTGAAATATTTAAAATAAACTGAAAATAATTGTTTACAAATACTAAATTTTCATGAAACACGAATATAAGATATTCGTGAAAATTATCAATGAAAAATTGTTTACACATCCTTGTTTGTTATTGCTAAAGAGTTGGGTGTATATACAATATGTAATTTAAGAAGGATATTAATGAAACAATTTGAAGCAACATGGATGCAAGACTGGAAGCATTATGAAAGATATTATGACACAGAATTAAAAAAATCAGTTAAAAGACAAATCGATATACCTTACGAGTATTATGAGCCTTCATCTACTGGTTTATACACTTATATTCTTGACGAGAGTATTATATTAGAGAAGAAGCAAGGTAATGCTAAACAAGCTCGTGATAATTACGGTGTTTTAGACCCAATGTATCGTAACATTCGAGACAATTATTGGGGTAAAACTGGCGGATTTAATATTAAGCCACGCATGTGGTATTTAGATATTGAAACACGTGTTGGTACTTGTTCAACCGGATTTCCTGTTCCTAATTTAGCAATTGAACCTATTTCTATGTTTCAAATTTATGATAATCATGAAGAATGTGTAATCATGTTAGGTGTCCGTGATTGGGTACATAAAGAAGATTATGAAGATAAATTTGAATGTCCTGTAAAATATATTAATTGTAAAAATGAATATGATTTAATTAAAACATTCATATCATTATTCGAAAAACTTGACCCTTTAGTCTTATTAGCATGGAACGGTAATGGATTCGATTATCCATACATCTATAATCGATTCAAAAAATTAGGATTTAAACAATTATCTAATTATGGTAATGTTTCATTAACTGAACGTGAAATTAAAGGTCGAATGATTTATAGTATTAAGTCAAATGGTCATTTCTTCGTAGATTTAATGGAAGTTTATCAGAAATTTACATTTAAACCTAGACCAAGTTATGCATTAGATTATATTGCTGAAGTTGAATTAAAAGAAAATAAGGTTAATCACTCGGAATTCGTTAATTTTGATGACTTTTATACAGGTAATTATGTAATTCCTATTAATCCTAATGAAAATCAAAAAAATTCAAAAATATATCAAGAAGCAATTAAAAATGGTATAACTGATGAAGTACGTGAGTTAGGTCATTCAACATTCTGTTATTATGCTTACAAAGACCCAATGTTGATATATAACATAGATAAAAAATTAAACTTGACTACACTAATGTCAATGATTGCCGAGAAAATGGGTGTACAAATTGGTGATGCATTAGGTACAGTGAAGCCATGGTCACAATATATCACTAATAGATCATATGCTAATGGTCGTGTTATGCCACCCAAAAAGCAATTCGACAAGCCTTATATCGTCGGTGGTTATGTTAGATCTCCTGTAGTTGGTAAACATAAATGGGTATTATCAGCTGATGTTAATTCAATGTATCCTTTATTAGGAATGGTTGGATTTAATATGTCACCTGAGACATTTGTACCTAAAAGTCAATTACCAGCAGAATTACGGGATGTTGTAATGACATATTTCAATGACCAACTTGAAGAAAAAAGATTGGAATTACCTGAAGATGTATGGCAATTAACAGAAGCATTATTAAAAAAATACAATAAAGCTCTTGGTATAAATGGTGCAGTTTTTGATAAATCAGCATTAGGTATGGTTCCTGAAATGGTTTTAGAAATATATAATAATCGTAAAAAAGCTAAAAAGACAATGTTAGCTTATGAAGATCGTAAAATTATGATTCGTGAAATTCTAAAAGGACGTAAAGATGTCTGAATGTACAAAAACATGTAGTAAATGTAACACTGAAAAAAATATCAAAGACTTCCATAAAGGACAAGGTTACTGTAAACAATGCATAAAACAATATCATGTTGAGAACCATCGTAAAAAGTTTAAGGAAGTCTTTGATATAATTTCTAATATGAAATTAGAAGGGGATTTATGAAAGACGTACTTGAATATACAAAAGAACAATTAGAAGTAATGTCAACAGAACAACTTGAAAAATTAGAACTTGAGGCAGAAAACAAAGAATCATTTTATAATACACAACAATTAGTTGAAAAAACATTAATTAACTCTTTGTATGGTGCACTAGGTAATAAATATTTCCCATTATTTAATGAAGATATGGCAGCAGCAATTACAGGTAATGGTCGATATTTTATTCGTAAGTTAGCTAATATGATTGAATATACATTACAAAAAATGAATCCAATTAATGAAGAATATATCATTTATGGTGACACGGATTCTATTTACTATCATATTGAACCATTTATTAATATGTACATAGAAAAAAATCCTGGGTTAGATATTAATGAATATGTAGATTGGTCAGATAAGTTTGAAATTAAAGTGATTCAACCGGTCATTAAACAATGTATCGCTGAGTTTGCTGAACAACTTAATTCATATGATGCAAAAATCATTGGTGTTGCACGTGAAATTATTTCTGATGCGGCTGTATTCACTGCCAAGAAAAAATACTTTGCCCGTGTAAGGGATTCTGAAGGTACTCGTTATCCAGCAAATGATCCTTATATTAAAGTAATGGGATTAGAAATTGCAACATCTGGTATTCCACCTTGGGTTAAAACTAAATTAAATTCAGTAATTCCATTAATTTTAGATAAAACAGAATCTGAAGTTAAAGCATGGTTTAAAGAAACAAAATCTGAATATACATCTGTTGACTTGAATGATATCGCTAAAACTGGTTCTGTTAATAACATGCAATATACACTGGGTGAAAAAGGTATTCCAATAGGAGCTCGTTCTGCATTAGTTCATAATGCTTATATTAAAGAGAAATGTTTAGACAACAAGTACTCTCCAATTCACCCAGGTGATAAATGTAAACGATTATTCTTAGTTAAGAATAACCCATTTGACAGTAATATTATTGCATACACTAATGAGTTATTTGTACAAGAAGTCAAAGATTATATTGATTATGATGTGAACTTCGAAAAGAATTTCTTATCGCCATTAAAAATCATGACTGACCCGTTACAATGGGATATGACAGTTGAAACAAAAGCATTAGATGATTGGTAAAAATATTCTAAAATAAACAAAAATAATTGTATACATATTCTTAATTGTTTGGTATAATAAATACAACAATTAAGGAATAATTTTAATAAAAATATTAAATAGGATATTAAATAGGATATTTAAATTATGAATGCTCACATTAAAAAACTAACTAAAATTTATTAAGAAATTATCGATGATGAATCTGGTGTTGATTTAAAAGATAATAAGTTCAGTATTTATCTTAAAGATGAATGTAAAATTATCTTATATACTAATGATTTGATTAATTTATTTTCTGAAGTAGAAAGGATGTATAGTATTAACATTAACACATTATACAATGTAGATTGCACCAAATATTTGGTAATTAGTAAAGTGTATAGTGCAAGAATTCAACACAATACAATTCATCACTATTAATCAAGAAAGAGAGGAAATATATTTTAAGAAATTACAAGAAAGGAAAAGTAAATGGCTTACCCAGATAAATGGTCCATTATTAAACAAACACATGAAGATGGTGAAATTTGGTATAGATTATTCGCTAATTTTTATGGTGGGTATGTAAATGGGGATTCTTGGAGAATTAATTCAGGTATCGATGTTGTAAAAGAAGATGATAAATCTTTCACAATTAATGGTGCTAAATCAAATACTATTTATATGTGCAATAAAAAATCTTATGGTATCACATCATATGGAATGTTAGTGTTTTCATCATTACAATCAGAAGTATTAGACCATGGTGTAAAATTAGAATATTTAAGTGATAAAGAAGCATTAGAAGTTCTAGAAAATATTGTAAGAAAGCAATAGATTAATAAATATTTTATTATAATAGATACATAAATTAATGTCAAGAAAGGAAAGATATGAATAAAATTGATATGACCAAGAGTGTTTGGTATGAACGATATAAACCAGCTTTGGTTGAAGATTTAGTTATTCCAGAAAAACTAAAAACTAAATTATCAGGATATATAAAAGATCAAAGTATCCCAAGTATTGGTTTATTTAGTTCAACACCAGGTACAGGTAAATCATCAACTGCTAATGCAATTATCAGAGAAATTGGTGGTGAAGCTAAATGGATTAATGCCTCGTTAAATAAAGGTATTGATGTACTACGTGGAGAAATCCAAAGATTTGCATCTCAATCATCATTCGATGATAATATTAAAATTGTTGTAATGGATGAGTTCGATAACTTTACACAAGATGGTCAGAAAGCATTCCGTGGGTTTATTGATGAATTTTCACAGAATTGTAGATTTATTTTCACTGGTAATTATAAAGAAAAGATCATTGAACCATTATTAGATCGTCTTGAAATTTATGATTTCAATTCATTCGATAAATCAGAAATGATTAAACCTATCTTTGAAAGACTGCGTTTTATTCTTGATAATGAAAATGTTGAATATGACCCTAAAGAAATTATTCCAGTAATTAATACATATTACCCAAGAATCAGAAGTATGGTTGGTGCATTACAAAAATTCAGTAAAGATGGAATCTTTAAAGTAGATGAAAATGAATTAGATGATGTAAATGTATTTGATAATGTTATGGGTTTAGTAAAAATTACATCATTTACTAACATGATTGTTGAAGTAAATAAATTAAATGCGCCTGATAATATGTACAGTTTTTTATATAATAATGCATCTAAATATTTTAAACCAGAAAATTATCCAAATCTTGTGTTAACAATCGCAAAATATCAACACATGGCTGAAGCAGTTCGCGATAAAAATCTTAATCTAGCGGCATGTTTAACTGAATTAATCAAACTAAGGAGCTAAAATGGAATTATATTTAACATACATAATGTATTATGGTGTCGCCGCAATCGCATTTTTATTCATTAATGCATTTATTGCTGGTTATGTAAGTAAACCTTTGAATAAAGAAGATTTTCGTGATTCTTTACTCTGGCCGATTTATGTTTCTATGATTTTAGGAATAATAGCTAAACCTATTATTCGCATTATTATTAATCAATTTGTAAAATTAGGCAAATATATAAAACGTATTAAAGAAAATAAACGTGTACAAAAAGCAAAAGCTGAAAAGACAGAAACACAATCACATAAAGGAAAATAAATGTTTAAAACTCTTGTCAGTTCTTTAGATAAAAAGAAAACACCTTCTGACAGTGACATTGAAAAAATTCCATCGTATATTTTATGTAAGTGGTTAGCAGGTAATCCAGGTACTATTTTAGCAGCTAACCAAATTAATTATTATTATAATATTCCAATAAAAAATCAGTATTACATTGTTAAGAATGCGTTTGCAGATAAAATTAATTTCATTCAATATCCTAAAAATGTATCTCAAGATTCACTGAAATCGAATGAATTTGTTGCTGATTATTTTAACATCAATATAGAAAAAGCTAAAGAATACATGGAATTAATAGATAAAGACGAATTAAAAAATATCGTTAATATGTATACAGAACGTGAATTAAAAAATAAAGGATAGTGATGAAAGCTCCAATTCAATGTTTAAAAAATTGTATGTGGTTAGATGTGTCAGAATTTAATAAAACTGATGTTATTAGAGTAAAACCAAACTCAAGTTATGCATTCGATTATATCAAAGAATGTTTTGGTGATGAAAATTATTCAGAATATAAGCAATGGATTAATGAAAAAGATTGTATAATTAATATATCAATTCGAAGTGTAGATGACCCCTTTAAATACTTCATTGAACAAATTATTAAAAATTAAAGAAGGATATAAGAATGGAGGAATTAATTGTTTTTGGTCATAATGATTTAGACCAAGCTGGATGTATGTTGAATGTTGAATTCAAATTTAAAGGTATTCCTAAAAAATACTTTCATACAAACTACGCAAATATTGAAGAAATAACAGATCAAATTATTGAACACAGAAATAAAAACAAGAATAAAATTCTTATGATTACTGATGTGTCATTTTCAGACAATAAAGAATCACTTACACGTTTATATAACCACTTTGAAAAAGTATATCATATTGACCATCATATGTATCCAGATGGGTTTTGGGATGAATTTCCTAATATGACAGTTGTTCATGATAAAAATAAATCAGCAACATTACTTTGTAATGAGTATTTCCAGAATACAGGCAAATGCGATGCATTAGATAACTTATCAAAAATTATTAATGCATATGATATTTGGCTTAAAGATCACAAATGTTTTCCGTTTTCACAAGAACTGAACAAATATTTTTGGTATGTTGGAATAGAAACATTCGTTGAGTCTGTTATTCAAAATGAATATGTATTACCAGATAATTTTATACCGATTATTGAAAAAATTCGTAAGGAAATTAAAGAAGCCATTGAAAACTACGAAAACAAAAACTACATTCATAGAAGTAACGGAATTTCACTAATCTTTGTTCAAGATGATTGGTTTAATGATGTTATGCTACGTGAAATGGATAAATTCAATGCCGAGTTCGTTGTTGGTTTATACAATTGGGGGCTTGTAAGAATCCGTGTTAATCAAGATGTTACTTATACTGAAGAACAAATTAATACACTAAGAAAAGAACTAACGGGTAAAGCAGATCATGGGCATTTTCATGCATTTACTTATAAGTTTAAAGATAAACCAACTTCTAATGATGTGATGCGTGAAGCAAAACATATTGTGGATTCAATTCAATTTATTAAAAATATGTGATACATTATTATGGATAATCGAATATTAAAACAATCATATAGAGGTGTTTATGGTATTTGTTTTAAAAATAATGTTTATAGTATTGAATTCAATAAAGATGTAATAGACATAATATATGATTGGCCTAATGAAACTAGTATGACTTATGTATCATTATACATTGAAAATCAACCAACGTCATCACTTCATCTTATTGATTATCTTAAATTAAAAAAAATTTATGTAGACCCATTAGATTGTATTTTAATAACTGATGAAAATGCGGAAATTTATGCTGAGTACTTAATATGAATGATGATTATCAAGAAACATATAAAGGTGTTTATGCTATATTAAGTAAACAACAACACATATCTAATTGATGATATAATAGACAATAATATAACGTATCCATGCTATATAACTAAATATCATGAAGGTCTACAAAGAAATGGTGATGTATATCCGATTAAAATAATAGAAGAATTTCATACATGTATCTTGATCATAGATGAAAATATCGAAGATTATGTAAAGTACTTATTATGAATTTAACTGACACCAAGTAACAGACCTTTTACGACGGTTATATTATTTTTGAATATCCAAAATATTTAAATCCAATTTACAATAATGAGTTGCACATGTTAAGTTCACATGAAAGCTATATTGATAATAATAATTATGAACCATCAAAAAATATTATAGGTATTCTTTACAAAGGTGAATTTTATGGTATTAACATAAATATGTTGCTATATAGTTAGAACATGAATCACCAAGAATTAAAAATTTAACTCCGAAGTTATACAAAATAAAAGATAATCATCAAAAATACGGTATTTTAAAAACAATAAAACCTAATTTATATGAATGTATTTTAATAACAACTAATAATGAACATGAATATGCTGAATATTTATTATAGATTAATCAATACAGTATTATAATATAAATTAACAAACATAACAAGGAAGAAGATGACAGAATTTGAACCAATATTACTGAAAAAATTGATTTATAACGGTGAGTATTTTGCTAAGGTAATGCCAATATTAGATAATGAATATTTTGTTGATATTGGAAATCAAGAGTTATTTAAATTAGTAAAAAATCATTATGGCACATATAGACAAGTTCCAAGTTTAACTGAATTAGTTGCGTCTGTTAAGAATGTGTCTAATTCAGAAATTCGTAGCTCTATTATTGATTCATTAAAATCTGTATCAAAAACAGATGAAGTATTAAATGTAGAATTTATGCTTGCTGAAACAGTAAATTGGGTTAAAGATGCATTGTATTTAAAAGCATTACAGATTGGTTCTGATGGTTTAATGAAAAAAGATGATAACTTGAAAATGAAAGCTCAAGAAATCATGGAGTTACGTTCTAAAATATCAGTCGATTCTGATTTAGGTTTAGATTTCGATAATATTGATGATATGATTGCTTATTATTCAGAACGAAACATCGGTATATTAACTCAACATAAGCAATTAAATAAACGTTTAGGACCTGGATTTTTACCTGGTACATTATCAGTTATTCTAGCAGCATCAGGTGTTGGTAAGTCATTATTAATGACTGATTTAATTTCAGGGTTGATTAAGAAGAATAAAAATATTTTATTAGTTTCATTAGAAATGTCTGATAAAGAGATTATGAAACGTGTTCATGCTAATGCTATGAATTTGCCTATTAATAGTTTAATTGATTTAAGTAAAACAGAAGGTGAATTAGCGAGAATTAAAGCTGGAGATGAAGATACACCAGGTCGTTCTATTATAAACAAAGAAGATATTTTAAATGCATATAATAAAATCAAAGCAAGTGGAAATTGCGGTAAGTTTTTCGTTAAAGATTACCCGACTGGTTCGTTTTCAGCATTAATGTTAGAGCAGTTAGTTGAATCTTATAAAATAGAAAAGAATATTAAATTCGATATTATCTTCGTTGATTATATCGGTATCATGAAATCAGATTTAGTATCACCTAGTGCTGGTTTATATTCTTATGTTAAAAGTATTTCTGAAGAAGTCAGAGCTACAGCTAAAAAATTAAATTTGGCTATTACATCAGCTTCACAGTTAAACAGAGGTGCTACTAATAATGTAGAAGATGCTGATAATAGTAATACATCAGATAGTATGGGTACTGTAATGACCGCAGATTTCATGTTGTTTTTATTGCAGAATGAAGAAATGAAAGAACGAAACGAAATTGTTTGTAAAACTACTAAAAATAGATTTGGTGGTATTACTGATACATGGATGATGAATGTTGATTATGAACATATGAGATTCAATGATATGATTATTCAGAATGCTGGACATGATATCAGTAATATTGAACCAATTGGAAATGGTACGTCAGTTGTAGATGATTTTGGTATTGTTACATCAGAAAAGTTAACGGTTGCTAGTGATTATGCAGATCAAGAAATTAAAGATATTTATCGTGAAGATATCGAAAAAATTAAAAAAGCTAATAATGAAAATAAAGTAGAACCTAATCCTTTTAAACAAGATCTTGATAAATTATACAATGATTTAGGTATTTAATACATTTATTTCAAATTGTATACTCATGACAAACCTTTTGTATTATAAATATAGTTACAAAAGGTTTTTTAGTATTTAAGGTATGTAAATTATTATTTTTTACATGTATAAATATTTTAATAATTAAAAAAAGGAAAATGTATGACTATAAAATTTAAAGAATACGTTAAAATGATTCATGAATGTGAAGAATTACTTAAGAAAATAGAAGGTGAATTAGTTAAATTATCAGAAGATGATTTAGATGATTTTGGTGATTTTTTGATTGATTCATTTTTTGAAGATGAAGAAGATGAAGAATATGGTATTTATGAATTATCAGATGTAATGGAAATTATTAATGAATTAGGTCCTGAATTCTATGATGATATACTAGCAGAATTAGAATATTATGAAGAAGACGACGAATTAGAAGAAGGTGTTTCACGTCGTATGAAAACTAAATCATTTAATCGTAAGAATCGTAAATATATGAGCAAGACTAAATCAAATTTACGTAAAGAAAAGGCGAAAAGACGTAAGGAAAATCGTAAATCAAAAGCGAAAAGAAAACGCTACTATAAAATAAATAAGAAGAAAATTTCAGCATATCAAAAAAGTAGAAATACAGCCATTAAGAAAGGCAAACATAAAACAAAAGTTCGTAAAGTTACATAAAAAATAAAGAGGTTTGTGTTGTTCGATTATTATTTACAAGAAAAAATAAATAAACATAATAAATTATATTATAATTATTTAGGTATTTCTAAGAAAGACTATCCAAAATGGGGTGGTTGGAAGATTATTTTAAAATACAAAAATAATGGTGTTGATATTAAAGAAATAGACGACCCTCATTTAGATTTGTTAGTTCACAATTTTTACTATTTGAAATATTTAGAATATAAACTAAGGGAATAATATGGGTTTAATTAAATCAGGTACTACTGTTGAAGCTGATGAAATTGGTGTTAATTTTACTAATTTTACTAATTTAAATGGTACAACTGTACAAGAAGTATTAAATTATATTGACACTGAGTTGAGTAGTATAACAGCTGCCCAACAAGTAACTGGTTGGAAAGATAATGTAATTCCATTAACAGATGCGTTTGGGAAACAAATATATTCACCATTATGGGCTGATATGGGAAATGGTATTTATGCATATCATTTTGAAGATAGTAAACGTAATGAAATGTATGCAACTTTCAATATAAATCATGATTATAAAGTTAATAGTTTAATGTATCCGCATATTCATTGGGCTCCAATGTCTGCAAGTACAGGTAATGTTAGATGGGTTATCGAATACACATTAGCTAAAGGTCATACACAAGGTGATATTGTAACAGGTATACCAACACAAGTTGTATTAAATTCATCAGGTACAGGCACTATTGGTGAACACATTATTGTTGAAGTTCCATTAACAGCTGCGTTTTCAGCAGCAGAACCGGATACTGTTGTTTTAATGACAATATATAGAGATGCTGCAAATGTAGGTGATACCTTTGTAGGTGATGCTGTTATTTTTATGTTAAATATACATTATCAATCAGATCATGATACAACATTAGGTAAATCAACTGATTTTAATACAGCATAAGGACTAATAATGTTATACAAATATAAAACATTATCAATTTCAAAGAAACATGAAGGTAAAATCATTAGTCTTGATAAGAAAAAGTCAATAATTAATGGGATAAATGTAATGCCTGATGGTATTTCAAAATATTATAGTATAATTGATCCTAATTTAATTGAAACTATTCCTGAAACACCTGAAGAAGAAAAAGATATTGTTAATCAAATTGTTCTAGAAACTAGCACAGAAAATAGAATAATTAATAGTTTTGAAGACCCAACGCCAACAACTAATTCAAAAACATATGATACTGCTCAAGAGATAATGTGGATTAATAATACAACTGGTGAGATTTTTATATGTATAGACTATACGATTGATAATAATGTTTGGGTTGGTCAGATAACTGGAAAGAAAATATCGAACAAAATAATAACACTTGAAAGTATTAAATCATATAATTTGATTGCACATTTCAATTTTCATCATATAAAAGGTGATAAATTTTTATCAAGTAACAATGAAATCAGTGCATATTTTAATGATTTATCACAGTCATCTAATACACCATTTAATGAAGGTAAGTCATGTTATTTCAGTAAAAAATCAGAGCTTGAAATAAAAAATGGTGAATATTTTATGTTAGATATATTTAGTATTGCATATTGGGTTAAACCAAAACATCTAAAAGAATCAACACATATACATAAAGATGAAATGGGTGAGTTTTCAATTTGGCAAGATCGTAATGGTAGAATAAATTGTCAATGTGGTGATGAAATAGGAAATACTATGGGAACCACATCTATAGGTTCAATTCAAGAAAATGAATGGAATCATATTACTATTATTAAAAACAATGACTATTTTGAAATTTACATAAATGCAATAAAACAAAATGTTACTAATTATGGTCCAGTTATAACAGTAAGTAAGAAAACTGATACTGATATTGATATTGGTTATGGCTATAAAGATGAATATAACGGACATTTTGATGAATTATATTTTTTCGACAGAGTGTTATTACCAGAAGAAATAACAATTTTAAAGAATAATGGATAAGGAATAATATGTTAATAGAATTTAATTTAGAAAATATCACGTATGAAGAATCAACAGACCCATTATTTGTGCCTACCTTTGAGATTACATTTTTAGGTAGAAATATATTAAATGATAATATTTTTGGTAAATTATATGGTGATGTAGCTAATTTTCAAGCTTTAAATGATGCATCTTTATATATAGTACATGATAAAATACCAGCGAATAATATAGAATTTTTTATAGACCAGAAATTCAAGCAACCGAATTCAATAAATGAAATATTGAAGTACAAATGTAGAACTAAAATTGAAAATCAAATAGGCGACAATGAAGACTTGATATCAGATTTAACGAAAAGATTAGTTCTGAATGAACGCTTGTTAGTGTTCTTGGTTAATGACATTTTAACTAACAATAACACGATGATACCAACTGTTGAAACCAAATATAAAACATTAATTGATTCATATTTGGCTTATCATGATGTATATAATTATAAAACATCGTTGGTTGATATCGAAGATTATACAATTTTATTCAATAAACTTTTGAATAGATCAAAATTAATCACTGATATTGTAGAAAAAGAATACATCAATAAAAAAATCTAAAATCCTTCTATATCCATCATAGCTTCTTCCATAGTCAAATATTCTTTTTGTTCAGTAGACGCTAGATATTCTTCATCAGTTCCATCGTTAAATTCACACATTGTTAACATATCACCAAAGTCAATCTTTTCTTCTTCTGTTAAATCTTCATCTTCATATAGATTTTTAATAACTAATTTCATATCTTCGAAGTTTTTAGTGTTAGTAAAGGGTGCAAATATCAATGCTAATGACATAATCATATCATCATGAGCTCCATCTTCGGCTTGGAATTTCTTCTTTATCATGATGAATTGAAAAAATTCATTAATAGTTGATTTGTCATTTACAGTAAGTTTACCATTTTCAATAAATAATTTTAATGTTTGCAATATTTGTCTTCTTGATTTAGATGTAGTTCTGAATCCAGGAAATTTTTTCTTCTTATTTCTACCAACATCTTTATCAAAATGAAGGTTTTCGTATTCATAATCATTATACATTTGATCGGCAATACTCTGCCCAGCACCCTCATTATTTTCAATTATTAGGTAAGGTTTATTATAAAATTCACACCATTCATTTAAAAACTCAGGCATTTTCAAATAGTCTATTTTCATTCTAGCTGTAGCTGCTTGTTTAAAATCAAAATCAGTGATGTCTATTACTTGTACAGCAAAATAATCTTCACCATCTTTAGCAGCATCAACTGACATAATATATCTATGATCTTTTATAGGATAATGATATATTTTTAATTTACCATCTCTAATTTCTTCAGGTATCATAGATCTCATTTCCTTTAATCGTTCAGCACTGATTAATGTATGACTCGAACCAACGAATTCATTAGCATAGTTTTGGTTAAAATATATGATACCATATTTATTAACGATCTTATTATAGAACTCTTCATTTGACATAACTGTGCCATCAGGTTTATATCGTGGTACATCTCGCCAATCAACTTCATAAATATTCATACCATTAGTTTTCTTCCTAGCACCATCTACCATATCATAAAAATGGTTCATACCTTTTGCTGTACTAAGAATGATATTTTTCTTCCATGCTAAACCTGACTGTGATGGAAATATTGAATCTGAGAATTCTCCCCAAACAGATGGACGAATAAATGCACACTCATCAACTATTAATAAACCAATTGTAAAACCACGGAATGCATCAGATGATGGTACATCAGTCATAATTATCATTTTGGATTCATTCTCAATCGAACCTTTATTCCAAACAGTGGTACCAGGTTGTAGCCACATCGGTAATTCAATTAATATATTTTTAATATTTGATAAAAACTCTCTAGCCATACGTCCTTTGTTAGCAACAATACCAATTGCTATGTCTGTAGAAAATATATACTTATAAGCAGCATATATTGAAGTGGAAATTGTTTTACCACTTTGTCGACCCATTAATCCAATGTTATCTTCATGTTCATCTGGTAAAAGACTATCAATAAATTCATTTTGATATTCACGTAAAAATGGAAATTCAATACCTTTTGGTGTTTTAATTTTTACATAATTATCTTTAAAATAATGTATATCGTTTTTACATTTCGTAATCTCTGTCTTATGTATTTCACTTAAAGATATCCTAGTATATGGCTTCTTCAAACGTCTATTACCCATATACGATATTCTATTGCCATAAGCATCTAAAAAATATTGCTCTTCGTCTTTAGGCAATTCTAATATCTCTAATGCAATATGTTTACCTTCATTAGTCTCCCTCAAAGTCGTTAATAACTCTTCAGTTATCTCATGCTGGTTTTCTTTATATTGTCTTATTACATTTTCATCAAATATTTCATGTATTTCACTCATAAATGGCCTTTTGTTATTTTATGTATTTATATTTATTAAAATCTTTACATTTATGTGTTTTTTTATAATATAATTTATGTTTATTTATGTGTTTATAAAAATAAAATGTTTACATCTTAGTAAAATTAGTTTATAATTAAATATAAATAATAAATAAAGGTGTATAAAATGAATAATTTTGAAATGATTGTAGGTAAACTGACTAACTATTCTTTTAATTTGGACGACTTAGATATAAACATCTTAAAAGAATGTCAAATTGAAGCATATAAGATAGTTGATAAAATGAACTCGTATGGTAGATCAAGATCAACAATGATAAATCACATCAAAAGGGTTTATTAGTTGAACATGGTATTGCTTTAATATTAGGAGCTGAACATAATAATCGAAGTTAAAGTAAGTACGCTTTAAAATCAGACAAATATCCTGTTCAGTTAAAGGAAACAAACATACGTTATATGTTGAAAAATAAATAAGATATTGATTGGTTTATTACGTGTTATATTGATAAGGAATCAAATGAAGTTTATCCTAGGGGTTTAGTTTCACCAAAATCACCAATGTTTTCATTTTTTGATTCTAAGTATGATTTTATGAACGGTAAGCCAATTAAAATATTGAATACACAGTCTGATTTTATTTTACTTAATACAGAACAAAACATCAAATATGGTAACTAATATGGTAGCTAATAATGCATTATCTGGGATTTTATCATCTCAGCAAGCTCTTAAAAATTCATCTAATAACGTTGCTAATGTTAATACAGAAGGCTACACAAAAACTATTTCAGCATTCAATAACAATATTGATCATGTAACGCTAAAAGATAAAAATTCCTCGTCATTATTATTTAATTCACTAATAAGAAGCAATTCAGATAAGAGTTTTTATGATGAAAGAAAAATAAACTTATCTAATATTGAACAAAACTTCATCGGTATGGATAAATTAATTCAAAATGTGAACATTAATGTATCTACTGATATACCAGATGAAGGTACACTTAATCAAAGTATCGAATTATTATCAGACAATCTTAATAATATTCAAGATAATCTTAAAAAAGACATGAATAGCAATGAAGCTTATTATTCAAGTACTTTAGATGAAGTAAAACCTTATTTTGATGAACTATCGAATGTTCAACGCTATATAAATGAAAATTATAACCCATCTCTATTATCTAAACAAAACGAACTAATCACAAAAATATCTGAATACATAAAAGTTGAAGTGACTGATAGTACTAAATTCAAAAATGTAAAAGAACTTCAGACTGATAAAGGCATTGTTTTTAATGAAGCAGGATTCAATGAAAATAATATTTCGGGTGGTAAATTAGGTTCAATTGAAGAAAATGGAACGATTCTTTTAAAACAACATGACAATATAAAAACATTTATAAATGACTTTAAAAATGATTTAAATACTGTTAATAAGTCAGGTTTAAACAATAAAGAAATGTTTACTGAAAATGGTGTACAAGTAGATCTTAATAAGAATTATTCAAGTGATAATGAAAATCTACAAGGTATTAGGAATACAATTTCAACTTATACAAGCCAATGGAATAACAATCAATTAACATTAGGTAACAGTGTGCAACAATCACGTTTATCGTTCGATATTTCGCAGAACATGTTCAATAGTGTTAAAGAAAACTATACGAAAGAAACTGGTGTTGATTTAAATGAAGAAGCTGTCAATCAAATGAAATACAGACAAATGTATGATTCGTTGTTGAAATTGATTAAAACAGAAGATGATATGATGAAATCATTAATTAACATTGTATGAAGGAGTTTATACATGCTTTTAAATAATAAAATGATTAGTAATTTAAGTAATTTATATGAAAAAATTACTAATACAAGCCGAAGAATTCAAGAAGGTAATTCATTACCAAGTGATGATCCAATTACGTATTCAAAAACATCAAAATTCGATAATACAATAAACCAATTATTAGCAGAAAATAAAGGTATTGTACTAGGTAAAAATCGATTAGATTTAAAAGCAAATGTATATGAAAAAGTTGGTACATTATTAGGCGATATTAAAGACATTCAAATTACTTTAAGTAATGATACTAATTCACCTACAAATATTAACACATTAAATAATAAGTTAGATGCAAATGTAGAAATAATTAAAGATCTTTTATTATCAAAAGATGAAAATAATAATTATTTGTTTTCTGGTGGTAGTCTTAAATCACCATTTACTATGGGCCCACCTACTACAATTTTACCTAAAACAGCAACATTTACTGTATCAGGTATCGATATAATGAGTGTACTACCGCAATCAACAATCGCGTTTTTAGATGACCCTTATAATAAAGATACGGCTGATGCGTTTTTTAATGATGTGAAAAATAATGTTGCTACTCATGGTGTAAAATCATCTTTATTAGATTTAAGACATCGATATAATAATGATTTAATTGTTGAATTTACATCGTCAAAGAATGAATTAGAACCTAATTTAATTGATTTAAACATTGAACTAAATAATTATCAAATAGCTTTGGAATATAGCTTAAAAGTAATGTCAAAATCCCAAAAAACTTTATTCGACATGATATGATATAATATAAATAAAAAAATATTATAAAAAGGAAACATAAAATGGGTGGAAACGCACGTGCAACTAATAAAATCACTGGTGTTGATACATTAGCACAAAAAATACCATTGAAAGATATTGGAAGAAGTCAGTTCATTAAAAAGTTTATTGAATTATTTGAAGAAATTGATAAACAATTTGAGAAAAAATATAATCGTCCATTATGGGCGAATAAAAAAATCTTGAAAAATGGTGTAGCTTTTAATGGTAGTACATCGTTTATTATGAATCCCGAAATACATGATGATGAAGTAATCCCTTATAAAAGTACTTCTGGTGATTTAGATATCATGGTTAAAGAATCTGATAAATCTGATCTTTGGCATTTATTAAATCAATTCGAAGCTAAACCAAAAATCATGAAAGATGTCGTTTATATGGGCTCAAATAAATTATCAATATCCGCTATTGGTGATCAAATAAACTCAGTGTTTGAGGTTCGTTTCGGAGACATCGTGACACAATCTCAAGTTGACTGGGAGTTCACTCAGTTCGAAGGTAAAGGTGAAACAGAAGTGCCTGCAGAGTATTCACGATTTGGACATAGTTCATCATTGTCAGATGCACAGAATGGATTTAAAGGTGTATCACATAAGTATATTTTAAGAGCATTAGCTGGTGGAGCATCATTGAGGAAAGATGTATTAATATTGACACCAAGAGGTTCGTATGAAAAACCTGCATTTAAGAAGACTAAAGGTGAACATATTACTGAATTAAGAATGGAAAAATTCTTTATTTCTAGAGGTTTAAGACGAGCTTATGAACCTATGTTTATTCCTGATACTAATGAGCCATGGATTGAAGATGGCAAACGTGTATATAAGGAAAAGCGTCCAGATGATTCAAATTATGAGACATCTATTAAAGAAATGTTTAAGATTTTGTTTAATGATGTAAATTCACGTGATTTACAAAAAATGTGGTCATTTGTTGGTATAGTTGACTTGATGAATAAATACCTTGATAAGCGTTCTATTACAGATACATTTGAACGATTTTTAGATATTCAGTGGGGATTTGGTGGTCAGAAATTAGAAAGAGACGATCCTAATATTGATTTTGAAATTAAAGCTAACGCAGTTAATTATATGATCAAGAAAATCCCACAATTGAAGTCATACGATAAAAAAATTAAAGTAATGACTGATAGATTTTATGCTGACTACGATAAGAAAAAATTAGAAGAATCAGAATTACATGGCAATAATTTCCGTGGTTTATTAGAAAATTACAAACGGAACACGAGCGAAACCAATGAGATTTATACAATATTTAATTGAATCTACTATAACAGATATTAATAAAAGCGAGAAAGTTTTCTTATTAGTTATAGGTGGTTCTGCATCTGGTAAAAATTATATTTTTGAAAAGAATTTCAAAATAGACTTGATTGATATTGACAAAATAACTCATAAATTATCAGGTGGTGATACTACGAAAGCACGTAAAATGGTATCAAAAGCGATAGCAATAGCTAATAAAGAAATTGAAAAATATTTCGAACGTGGTAAATCTGTAGCACAAGTAACAACAGGTGCAGGTGCTAAAGGTGTAGAAAACAAACTTAAAAAGGCTAAAGAGTATGGTTATACGACTGCGTTAATATTAGTTGACACTGATTGGAAAGTTGCTTATGAACGAAATGTTAAACGCGCAGAGCAAGGATTGCAAGGTTTAATACCTGATTGGAAAGTTGAAAAAACTAATAAAGCAGCAAAAGATACATACAATAGTTTGAAATCATCAGTAGATTATAGCACAATAATAAAAAACTAAGAGAATAATATGAAATTAAGAGACTTTATTAACGAATCTAAAGAACAATTAGATATTTCAATATTAGCTGCTGGTAAGTACTTAAATACCACATCAAAAATTGAATCATTCTTATCATCTGAAGTTACTGTAGAACACAAAACTGATGGTGTAAAACTGACAATAATCAAACAAGCAAATAATGGAAATATTAATGATTATATTTTCGCATATAAAGGTAACATCTTATATAGCACAGAATATGATTATCAACCTAACACAAAAATTAAAAAAGAATCTATTGGTGCATCTCAATTCAAAACAGTGTTTAAACATTTCGACAAATTATCTAAAAATAGTATTCCGGTAGGAACTGAACTATTTGTCGAATTTCTAATGTCTAAACCAACTTTATCATCTAATTATAACACTAAACATAAAATGGTACTTATAGGACATTCAAGATCAAGTTGGGATGAAAAGTTCGGTAAATTAAAGACTAAAAACAGTGGTTTTGATAATAGTAAAAGAGATGTTTTTGCAAAAGAACTTAAAATTGATGTACCTCAGTTATTATTTGTTGGACGAATGGATTCTGAGATTTCATTCAATAAAGGTATTAAAAATAAGAAATTACAATTTGAATTTGATTCAGCTAAAAAATCATTTATTTGGAACTCTCCTGAATTATTAATAGATAATATCAGAGAACTATTCTTACGAGTAGAATCGAAATATGGGGGTCAAGAGGAAGGTGTAGTTCTTAAATTCAATGACATGATTTTAAAATGGCAACAAGAATATCAGTTAAGCAAAGAAGCTCGTGCTCTGATTAAAATGAAATATAAAGATGACCCTAAAAATGAAACACTATATTGGAACTATGTAAAAACTTCTGCTTTAGAAATCGTTAATTCTATGACAATTAAATCAAGAAAACTAAATGATTTAACTAAAGAACTATCTAACGAAATTAAAGGATTAAAGATTACATTTGACCATGCTAAGAAAACTGATGCTATGATTAAAGATGACATTCAATTAACAGCAAAAACACAAATGATTAAAAAGATGCGTGGTAATAATAATGCATTAATTTTAGGTAAATTCAGAATACTGACTAAAGATGGCCATTATAAAATGATTAAGCGTGCAAGTACTTTATATGATAATGTTGTGATATGTATTGTTACTAGTAGAGCTAATTCAGATACCAAAGATTTAAGAACAGAAATGATGAAGAAAGTATTTCCAAATGTTGAAATTATTCATCATATAAATGGTAATCTTACAAGTATTTTAAATAAATCACCTATAAATATAAACGTTATATATGCTGGGACTGATAGAGTACCTGCTTATAAAGAACAATTAAGAAATTCATTAGGTGTTGATGTTAAAGAAATGCCTAGAACTGATTCAGATATTAGTGCAAGTAAGATTATTGCTAATATAGATGATGAAGAATATTTCAAAAATAATACACCAAAAGAAATACATTCGATGTATAACAAAATAAAAAATACTTACAAGGAATAATGATGTCATTTACACAATATATATTAGAAGCCGATAATTTTTCAATACCGTTTGATAAATTTTTAGGTTCGATGCCAAAGGAAGTTCAAGATAAACTAAAGAACGTTAAATTACCAGAACCAAACAGATTTTTTGGTGCATTAAAACCATCAGCTAAAAATTTAACGGGTGAAGTAAAAACATCAGCCTTAAATGTACAACAATTAGCTAATGATTTCGGTGTTACTATCGAAAAAAGTAAAATTGATGTTATATTTAGTGATTATAAATTAAGATTCATAATATCTGGCAAAACATCAACAGGTAAATCATTAGCAGCCGCAGACTGGGAAAAGGTTATTGTAGTTGCACATAATATGTATAATCATAAATTAACATTAGAAGATGCAATTAAAGAAGGTGATGTTTCATCCTTTGATAAAGACTTAGTTGAACTTGTTGATATAGGTATCGAAATCATTAAAAGTGCCAAAATTAAAGGACCAATAATGAAACATTATGGTGCAAGTTCAGCTGATTTAACTAAAGAATGGGATAAATATTTCTTTGATATGACAGGTAAACATGCTACAGCAGCAACAAAAACACCAAAAACTGATATGTATTTAATTAATAATACAAATATTTCCCTTAAAAAGGAAGGTGGTTCACAATTAATGTCAGGTGGCCAAGCTGAAACAATGGCCACATTAATGTTTTCATATAATGAGATGTCAAATAAAGCTAAAGATAAATTATTCAAGAGTACATTTGATTCACTTATTAGTAATGTATCAGATCATTTTTCTAAAATCAATGATGTAAGTATTAACAATATTAAAAAACAAATCGATAAAGGTGAAACATCAGAACTTATTGATGTTGTAAAATCTCAACTAGATAAGAATGATGAAATGCGTAATGCAATTAGGAAGTTAACGGATAATAACGAATTTAAAAATGCAATGGTTTATGAAGCTATGACAGGTAATAATAAGTTTTCAACTGAATTAGCTCGAAGTACTCATATTATGGTTTTTAATGAACTTGGTAAATCAAAATTGACTAAAATTGATAAATCAGTCGTGACTAATTATGCTTCAAAAACATCGTTTGATATTTCATTTAAATCAGCTAGAAATACATCATGGGTAGCATTAAAAGGTATTGTGAAAGAATCAACTGATGATTTTTTACTAAGAACATTAAATGAAACAATAGATGAAGCATATTTACTTAATGAAGGTTTTGTTAGTTACCTTAAAAAAGGGGTTTCTAATGTTAAAAAATTCATTTCTTCTATTATAACAAAGTGGTTCGGTAAAATATTTAATATTGTTAAAGAAAGTTTTTCATCATTAATTGCATTTGCTAATACAGAAATTCAAGTGAAAACCCCAGATATTCAGTTTAAAATATAAAAATGGTACAAATTGCCCTACATTAACTAAACTTAGATTATAATTAAATCGTAACCAAAAAATTAATTACAACGACAGGAAAAATAATTATGAGTTTCAAGAAATATATGAAGCAACTTGCAGAAGAAACATGTGTTAGTGATATTGCTGGTGTAGAAACTAAATTAGATTTAGTCCAACGCCATAAAAAACACCAAGATAAAGGTAAAAAATGCAAGAGCCATAAAAATATTAATTGTGAAATTTGTAAAGAAGAAAAATATAACTAAATATAACTAAATATAACTAAATATAACTAAATATAACTAAATATAACTAAATATAACTAAATATAACTAAATATAACTAAATATAACTGATTATAACTAAAGGAAATAATATGGCAGAACATGAAGAAAAACAAGTACCTAATAAATCAGCAGGTAAGAGAGTCTTCAAATTGATTACTAATGAAGAAAAACAAGTACCTAATAAATCAGCAGGTAAGAGAGTCTTCAAATTGATTACTAATGAAGTTATCTTTGGAAATTGTGAATCAGTACAGTTAGCTAACACAGTAGAAATTCTAATCAAACAACCATTTATTGCTCAAGGTAATGGTAAAATTTCACCATATATGTCAAATCAAATGGGTAATGCACCTGGTGCAATTCAAATACATCCAATGAATGTAATATGGGCTGTACCTTTAGATGAATTTCCTGAAGTAGAAAAAGCGTATGTTAAAGAAACATCCGGTTTTATTTTATAAAAAACAATTTACATTATAACTTAATAGTAGTATAATATAATTTTAGTGATATTAAAAGATTAAAACCCCGTTTATACGGGGTTTTAATACATATGAAAATATTAAATTAAACCCATTCTGGAATACCACCAGCGCCCATTGTTAGGACTTGTCCTTGAGTACCTGCAGCTAATTTAACAAAGCTTGTACCATCATGATATAAAATATCACCTTGGGTACCACCTGTTAAATTAAATTCACCTTGAATTTCCAAGTTATTATTCCATGTAGCTTGACCATAACCATTTACTGATAAAATACCTGTATTATTATTATAATTATTAACAAACCTAAGCGTGGCTATCGTACTACCTAATACACTTCTACCACCACCAATACTTAAGTCAAATTGTGAACCTGTATTACCAGCGAATAAATCTAACCAAGAACCACTTGCTTGTGTATTAGTTTTAATAAAGTTATAATTGTTCATATTACCTTCATGAATAACTTTATTACCTAATTTTGGATCAAGATTACCAGCATATATTTCGCCTGTAACTATTAAATCAGCAAAATTCTCTGCTGCAACATTAGTAGAACTCTGTTCGATAATAATAGCTTGACCATTTCTAGGTAATTCTATATTAGTACCATTAGCTCTTATATTAATAGATTGGTCAGTTGGTGAACCATCATTATCATTCATTTTGATTACTGGATTAGCATAATCGATTACTAATGGTTCAGAGAATGTAGCCAAATTCAAACCATTAATACTCGTTTCTAAATCATTTATTGAATTTATTATATCACTAGCAGGTGTATTACCTAATGCATCTGCATTTAATGAATCTGTGGCTGTTAACTTAGCAACATGACGTTCATTAACAGTTGCCACTTCCTGTGTTATAGTCCAACCTGTTGCAAATATATCTAACGTTGAATTCAAATTACCAACCATTACATTAGAAACTCTAACATTAGTATATTTCCATACATGAGCTAAACCATCGTTACCAGCAATCCATAAACAGGAGTGAGTGCCATCATCACCAAATATTACTTTAGGCAATACTACACCGTTAGATGATATTATACTGACTTCTCTATCAGTACCCCATAATGAATATAAATAACCACTAACTCTTAGCTTGTAAGTCTCAGCATTAGCAGTTGCAGTATAGTTAAATACATCTATTTCCATACTGATAAAAGATTGTGGCCAAGCAGTAGGTAATGTTATTTTAATAAAACCATTAAAGGTTGCTGTTCTGAAATGTGCAAATCCACCTTCTGGTTGTAACACAATAGCACCTAAGGAACCATCACCTTTATTATAACCTAAAGAACTAGTTAAATTTACTGGTGCATCTGTAGATAAATTAGTGCCATTAATAGTTGATAAATCAATATCATTAGCTGTACCATTTTCATCAGTATATGTCAAGATATTTCCTGTTGCTTCCAATGATGTTAATGTTTCTGCACCGGGAACAACAGCTTCACCATTAACTAATAATGTGCCATTTACTGTCATATCATTTGTAGTAATAGATTCAGTTGTACCTTCTGGCACTAAACTATTTTTGAATACAGTGTTACCAGCTATATTTTCGAACGTAGCATTATATGCTGACGTGTCTAATTTTAAAGGTAAATCTACTGTTCTTATTGTATTGAACTCTTGTCCAATTCTTGTTGCTAAAGTTGCCATTATAGTGCGCCCTCAAAGTCTGCAATTGTGCCTGTGTTAGTATTTGCTGCATCAATAACGGTTGCAATTTCACCTAAAGTATCTAAATTTGCTGGCGCATTTCCAACTATTTCTGCAATACGTGTATTCATGTATGTTTCCATTTGTGTTGTAATTGAACCAAATCCATAAGTAAATCTTAGTTTTAATCCGTTATAAGTTGCATTGATATTCGAAATATTAGGACCTGAAATTATTAAATCTTCAGCTCTAATGTCTGCTTGAATAACATCTCCTGATACGATTGTAACATTCCATAATTTTCCATTGATTGGTATATTACTTGCTGTAACTGAACCATCTGTGATTAATAATTCTTCAGTATTAAAGCTCATTGATTCACTAGTAGTACTTGATATCAATAACCAATATCCTAATGTTTGGTTCCATCTATATGTTGCTACACCTGCCCCAGCATCTGGGTCAGCTATCGCATCTAATACTGTAACAACCATATCATCAGGTTTTTTCGTTAAAGCATTTCTAGCTGCAATATCTGCAACTGTTTTATCAGCTTTTTTATATAAAATAATTGACATTTTTATATTTTCCTTGTTATAATATATTATTTATAGAGAAGCTTCGAAATCACTGATAGTTCCTGTGTTAAAATTAAGTAAATTATATCCATTCACTAATTTTTCTACTGTATTATAAGAAGCAGGTACACCATTCATTAAATTATCTATTTTGTATTCCATGTATGCTTCCATTTGTGCACCAATTGAACCAAAAGCATATGTGAATCTTATATTCTTACCATTATACTCATCTAATAATGAAATAGTTGCTCCATTAATTGATAAATCGCTTAAACGTAAGTCTTTTAAAATTAAGTCATTTTCAATAATAGTAATGCCCCAAATTTTATTATCTAAGGGTACATTTGTTAGTTGAACTTCACCATTCGATATTAAAAGTTCTTCAGTTAAGAAGTTTAATGTATCACCATTGAATTCACTATTAATGATAATCCAATCATTATAAGCATCATTCCAACGATAAGTAGCTGTGCCAACACCTGATAAAGGGTCACCTATTGCATCTGTAACCGTCACAATCATATCATTTATTTTTGTAAGGCTATCACGTTCTGCAATAGTACCAACAGTTTTATCAAAAAATTTGTATAAAATAATTGCCATATTAATTCCTTTTTTATAGCAAAAACGGGTTAAAAACCCGTTTTATAAGTTTAAATTAATAATTTAGCTTAAACTGGAACATATGCATATTGTACAATAACAGAAACACCATTAAATTGTCCAGAAGTATCTGGCGATAGGTTATAAGTTGTTGAATTAGCACTTGCTGCTGTTGCTGGAATATCATAAGAAATTCCATTAGCATCTGTATGTCTAACTGTATTAAAGTTGAACAACATATCAGATTTTGCTGCATGTGTTAATGTAATTGCATCTGCAGTAACTGTCAATGATTCAGTAATAAATACCGCACCACCCGCTGCAATAGCCGCATCAGTTTCTGCAATTGTGTATGTATTATCAGATAATGATTTTAATGTAGTATCTAATGCTTCGTCTGCACCAGTTAATGAGGTTACTGCACCGATATAGTTAGTTGCTGCATTTGCAGTATAAGAACCATCAGTACCTAAACCAGCTCCACTTTGTGTAGCATCTAATTCTGATTGAATTGTTGTATCAGCATTTGCACGAGCGGTAGCTTCAGCAGTAACAGAATCATTAATTGAAGTTTCCACTGTTAGAGCTCTTACATTTTCTTCATCGATTGCAGAAGTTAAATCAGTACTTGTTAGATTCGTGAATGAAACAGAACCAATGTTTGTAGCATTTGTATTTATTTGAGCATCTAATAAATTATCAGCATTTGCTAAACTTGTAGCAGTTGTAATATAATTTGAAGTTGCATTAACAACATAAGTACCATCGCCAGCTAAACCAGCACCTGTTTGTGTAGTATCAATCTCAGTTTGAATACCTACATCATCAGCAACTAATTCATTAATTGCAAGTAATACTTGAGTTGCAGTTGTATCAAGAACTGTTGAAGATGTACCTAAACGAGCTACTTGTGCTTGTTCTTCATCGCTGAATTCATTTGTATTTGCATTTGATTCATAAGATGCTTTAATTGCAGCAGCCGATTGAGCGTTAAGATATACATCTTCATCCATGATTTTTTCAATAGTTGAAGTACCCCATGCACCATCAGTAATTGCAGTAATTTTATAGATAGCCCATTTAGTATCACCATCATCTGATAAGTATACGTTATCACCAACTGATAAATCGCCAGCTGTAAAATCAACAGAAGCACCTGCAGCATTAGCAGCAGACCAGTTAGTACCAAGTGCTAACCCAGCAGTTGTAATTGCATTATCAACTTCGGCTGTAGAATATACACCTAAGTTAGTGCGGGCAGTTACTACATCACCTAAATCACCTAAGTTAGAAGCAATTTTTAATGTTGCATTATCTAAACTTACAATTGCAACCGCATTAAATTGTGCTTGTGCATCTAACAAATCATCTGCATTTGCTAAACTAGTTGCTGCAACAATAAAGTTAGAACTAACATTTGATGTATAAGAACCATCAGTACCTAAACCAGCTCCACTTTGTGTAGCATCTAATTCTGATTGAATCAACACGTCAGCACCATTACGGGCAGTTGCTTCAGCAGTTACATTAGCAGTAACAGTATTAATTTGTGCATCTAATAATTCATCTGCACTTACTAAAGATGTAGCACTTGCAATATAATTTGAAGTTGCATTAGCAGTATATGTACCATCAGTACCTAAACCAGCACCAGCTTGTGTAGCATCTAATTCTGATTGAAAACCAGCCATTGAACTAACATTACTAGCAATTTCATTAATTGCAGAAACTAAATTAGTTTTTGCAATTGTTGTTAAGTTAACTAAATCACCTTCAACACCTGTAGCACGAGTAACTTCATTATCAATGTTTGTTTGTAATGTTGCTTCTGCACCAGTAGCACGAGTAATTTCGTTTGTGATGTTCGTAGTATTAGTACTGATCAAATTCGCTAAATTTGTTAAATCAGTAGTTAAATTATAAACCGAACTTTTACTTCTTAATAGAACAGCCATTATTTTTCTCCTAGTATATTAAAATTTTAATCATTCAAATAATTATTTATTTGAGATAGGGGTTTGTTTTGAAAGAATTTTCACTGTTTTACGAACTTCTTTAAATAAAGGTTTAAGGGTTTGTTCGTATTCAGCTAATAATTGTTCTAATTCTGTATTATTTATATTTATTTGAACGCCTTTATCATCAATTATGAAATTTATTCCCTTAAACACCTTCAACCATGCAATAAAATAATGGTCGCGTAATCTTATCATTGTATTACCTTTTATGTATTATTTTTATATGCCAGATAAGTTAATGTACAATACAGCCCACTTATATTATCAGCCACATCAAATAAAACTTTAGTTTTATCTACTGACAATGAACATGTATGTTCAGTAAAGATGTTTGTACTTAGAGTTTCAAACACCATACCAGAATTATTAACTATATCACCAAGCGCCATCTTAGGTAATATTATTTCGTCATTTGTTATTAATTGTTTTTCTATTGTATTTAATTCAGTTAAACTTACATTACTTACAGAAACATCGGAAACTGCTAAATAAGATAATGTACAATAAAAACCATTTAAATTATCTGCAGCATCAAATTTTATCGTTACATTATCACCTAATAATGTACAAGAATATTCAGTAAATACATTTGTTGTTAAGTCATCCCATATTTTTACCATGTTTAACACAATATCACCTTGGGCAGGCTTAGGTAAAACTATCTGATTATTTTCGATTAATGTTCTTTCAATCGCAGTTATATTTGATAATCCCTGAACTGCTAAACTATCAACATAATCTTTCGTAGCTGGATGATATGGCTTTGTTGGTGTATAAATCGTTGTATTATCTAATGTCAATACATTATCAATGTTTATACTTTCATTATTTATATTATTTTGTGCAATTTCCTGTAAAATACCTTCTACAGTTGTTGCTGTATAATAATCACCTAATCCTGTTACAATAACCTTATTACTATCTAAAGATACTTTTAAATCATTTGGGTCATATGATTCAGGATAAGTTGTTCCAGAATAAATAGGGTTCGTTAATTCATCAGTATAAATGTCTAAACCAGCACCCATTATATGACCGGTTAAATCAACATCCCATTCTACCATTTCAACAGCATGTGTCGTACTATCAGTATCTATTTCATTTAAATAGATTTGTAATTGCTTGATTCTATCAGCTGACTGAATTGGCGGGTGTAAATTACCAATTAATCTTAACGTGAATTCTACAGTAACAATATTTGTTGAAAACTCTTCATAATCCTCAGTTTCTACACTAATATCATCAAGCATAACTGGTACGCGTGTAGGTTCATGAAGATTAGATACATCCCAAACATCTATATTAACAGAAGGATTGAATTTTGGTGCGATTTGTTCAATTATCTGTGTGGCTTCGTTCATTCCTCTACACTGATATACGACTGAAAAATTGAAAACGTATGGTACAGAATTATAAGAAAATTCTATTAAATCATCATTCTTAAATCTATTAACTTTTAAATTCTTATTGGTAATTCGCCCTTCAGCTTTAGTCATTCCACCTAATGCTAATGAACCCTTAGGCAAAACATTTACATTGCCACTTAATAATTGGTCGACAGTCTTATCGTCAAATTCTTTTGTTTTTTCACGTGAACTAAATTTTATCGGAACATTTTTTGTTTGATTTACACCAGTACTCAGATTATACTGTATCTCAACATTATTAAATAAATCTAATAATGCTGCTGTGTATTTTCTCATACTTCCGTGATGAAATGCCATATTTATTTTTCTCTATTTTATAAATTATTTTATATTTATATTTACAAGTACACCCATTTTTGATATAATAAATTTTATTATTGTAAGGATCTAATATGAAAACGAATATTTTTGATATACAAGAAATGGGTCATTTTGATGTTTAAACACTCATGTAATTTATTATTGTGAAAATATAATTTCTTAAGAAAGATAATATATCAGATTTTATAAAGATTAGTATTTAAAGAATGTATAAAATTACCAATAAAATAAATAAATGATGTTTATACAAAATATAATATATATATACGATAAATGGTATTTTCCCCTATTGACGAAGAAAAATACAATTAGAACTTGTATATGTTGAATATTTAATTTAAAATGGTTTAAAATTACTTAACGTGTGTTATAATAATAAATAAAAATTCAAACAAAAGGTAAAAGTATGATTAGAAAAATGGGTGAACGCGAACATATTATTGCTCGTCCAGC